>Ga0315285_10005498_pt1 | contig 13061 bp, 13 predicted proteins | sample YL17G09_36_MG_FD_203698 | JGI IMG/M metagenome (GOLD analysis project Ga0315285, IMG submission 203698) | Sediment microbial communities from Yellowstone Lake, YNP, Wyoming, USA - YL17G09_36 | ecosystem: Environmental > Aquatic > Freshwater > Lake > Sediment | place: USA: Wyoming | collected... | reverse complement strand
CAGGCTCCACTGCCCGAAGTGCAACGTCTACTATCCGATCGAGGACTCCATTCCAAACATGCTACCTCCAGAAGGCCACTGAACCTCTGTATCCTTTAAGTAGGTAGCTTCGCCAAGGCCTCTCCGATCCTTCTCATCGACTCGGTTATGACCTCCCTGCTCGCGGCGTACGAAAGTCTGAGATGACCTTCGCCCGAGGGACCAAAGGCCGATCCTGGAGTGATCGCGACGTGAGCTTTCTCGAGGAGATATGCTGTAAGATCGTCGGACCTCATATTGAAATCGTACCTTGGGAACACGTAGAAAGCGCCTTTCGGGCGGGGACAATGCAGGGAAGGAATCTCCTTCATGAGGCCGTACATGAGATCCCTTCTCGTATGGAACTCATCGACCATCTTGTCTACTGATTCCTGAGGTCCCGTCAGCGCCTCGACCGCTGCCTTCTGCACGAAAGACGTCACGCAAGTGAGCGAATGGGTCTGGAGCTTGTTGATCTCCTTTACGATCTCGGCAGGGGCCACTATCCACCCTATCCTCCAACCGGTCATGGCGTAGGTCTTCGAGAGACCGTTGGCCGTGATCGTCCTCTCGAACATTCCATCGAGCGATGCTATCGAATGATGCTTCGCACCATCGTAGATGATCTTCTCATAGACCTCATCGCTGAAGACGAGAAGGTCGTGATTCTTCGCAAGGTCCGCTATCCCCTTGATGTCCTTCTTTGTCAGGACCGCACCGCAGGGGTTCGAGGGGGAGTTGATCAGTATCAGCTTGGTTTTCTTGGTGATAAGCTCAGCGATCCGCTCGGGCGTGATTCTGTACTCTTCCTCAGGGATGAGCTTAAGATATCTGGGAGTGGCTCCGGCCAATCTCACACAGGCATCGAAGGTCCCCCACGTAGGGTCAGGGATTATGGCCTCATCGCCTTCATCCAGCATGGCGAACATTGTCATGAATATCGCTTGCTTTGTCGGTGTGATGAGGACATTGTTCTCACTACAACGGATCTCGTTGTCCTTGATGCTCTTCGCGGCCACCGCCTTCCTCAACTCTGGAATGCCAGCCGATGGCGTGTAGTGAGTGAAATGCTCGTTCAGCGCGGTGACGCAGGCTTTGGTTATGTTCTCTGGGGTCGGGAAGTCCGGCTCTCCCATTGAGAGCGAAAGAACGTCGACCCCTTCCTGCCTCAGCTTGCTAACGATGTTGGATATTCTGACCGTTCCAGATTCAGTCACGCTACCTAGACGCCTTGAGACCATCGGTCAAGGGAGCAGAAGGCTAGTATTTTATTTTTTCCAGATTCCGATGGACCACAAACCCATGGCCTACGAGAATCGCATGAAATATCTGGCTGGATAAATGTCGCTACGAAAATCATATATAACAGTCGAAGACTAACCCGGTACGGTGAGTTTATGCCACTGGAATTGGACCTAGCCAAGCTCCGCTTCGGAACCGAGCTCGTGAAGAGAGGATTCGCTAAGATGCAGCAAGGGGGCGTCGTGATGGACGTCACCAATGCAGAGCAAGCGAGCATAGCTGAGGAAGCTGGCGCGGTCGCGGTCATGGCTTTGGAACGTGTCCCCGCTGACATCAGGGCACAGGGTGGGGTCGCCCGCATGGCGGACCCGATCAAGATACTCGAGATAATGGACGCCGTCACGATCCCCGTCATGGCGAAGTGCAGGATAGGTCATTTCGTTGAAGCACAAGTGCTCGAGTCGTTGAGCGTCGACATGATCGATGAATCAGAGGTGCTGACCCCGGCCGATCCATTCTACCATGTCGATAAGAAAAGGTTCACCGTTCCTTTCGTTTGCGGCGCAAGGGATCTCGGCGAAGCATTGAGGAGGATCGATGAGGGTGCCGCGATGATCAGAACGAAAGGAGAGGCAGGAACAGGTAACGTCGTCGAAGCTGTCAGGCACCAGCGCGTCATAGTGGGGAAGATCCGCGAGCTCAAAGGAAAGGAAGATGAGGAGATGAACACTGTCGCCAGGGAGATCCAGGCCCCGTTCTACCTCGTCAAAGAGGTGGCGGAGATCCAGAGACTTCCAGTCGTGAACTTCGCGGCCGGCGGAATAGCAACTCCATGCGATGCTGCGATGATGATGCAGCTTGGGTCGGACGGCGTCTTCGTGGGCTCGGGAATTTTCAAGGCGGAGAACCCAGGAGAGAGGGCGAAGGCGATAGTGGAGGCGGTCACCCACTTTGACGACCCGAACATAGTCGCTGAGGTCTCGAAGGGACTTGGCGATGCTATGCGAGGGTTGGAGATATCCAGCATCAAGCCTGAACAGCGTCTGCAGGAACGCGGCTGGTAGTGTCAGCTAGGATTGCCAGAAATCAATTCGACCAGCATCATCCAGACTGAGAGACACGACCAAGCGCACGGGATCAGGAAATGATCTTGTTCAACAGATTCTTCTGTGTCCCGGACTTCAGTTCCTTTGCGATCCTCCTACCCGTGCTCATGCCTGGGTCGATGAGGTCCGAATACGGAGAACCGGATATGAACGGATTGGTTCCGGCCACGATCCTCGACGAGACCTCAAAGACCTTGAACTCAAGTTTGTCTGTCACTATGCTCTCAAGGCAGAATGGACCTACCATGCCACCGAACAGTTCCAGGGACCTGGTAACGACCTTCTCGCCCATTTCAAGGATCTTCGGCAGGAGACTTTCTCTGACGACCACGGGGATGTTCCCAGTCACCACGAAGGTGGGGACCAACCCCAGACGTTTGAGCTCTTCTTGCGCTCCCAGTTTGTACATCTCGTCGATGTTGCTTTCATCCCTTCTATCCATTGAGAGGAGCTCGAGACTACCATCCCCGACCTTGTACCCATCGACCTTGATGGGAGAGTAGAAGTAATGAAGGTAATACCTCGTCCCCAGGACATACTCCTGGATCGTGTATGGCTGGGTGTCGTCGATCCCAAGCTTGAAGTCCGGATAGTCCTTCGCGATGAAGAAGCCCCTCCCGCCCTTGGCTCCGTAGTACTTGACGAGAACTGGTCTGTCGATCTTCTTCGCATCGCTGACCTTGGCGGGCATTTCGATACCAGCGGATTCAAGCCAATCCCTCTGCATCTCCCTGTCCGCCTCCCAGTTCAGGACCTCGCGGTTCCCGAAAGTCGGAACCTCGAGGCTCTCGAAACGCTGTGTGCCCATGTACTCAACGAAGGATCCGTGTGGTATTATGATGACATTCATGTCGACGAGCTCGCTGGCCCGGTCGAGAACATCGTCATAGCTTTCGAATCTGATGATGTGGTCTGGTTTTCCGAGCGGGAAGGCGTCGTAGAACTTCGTCTTCTGACCGACGGCTATTCCGAGGGTCTTGAATCCCTCGAGCTTTGCGCCATTGAAGATCTGAAGGGAGGAATGAGAACATAGTGTTGCGACTACGAGGTTGTCCTTGTCGTAGTCCTCAAGTGCCTTGAGAATGGATTTCCTCGGAACCATATCATTGTATTTCCGTTCTCTACTTAAATATTTCCACGAACGGCGAACGCTCCGGGAATAGACCTAAGACAGACTACCGAAGAAGTCAATGTTGAACAGATGAAATAGGGCAAATAGAATAAGCGCTCTGGTGATACCTCCCAAGAAGTTGACCAGGGCAAAGTACTTCATCTTCAGCACGCGACCTTCCTTGTTGAAGAGGGAGAAAGCATAGACAGGGATCGTATCGACCATGCCCGGAATGCTGAGGAGAATGTATAGGCCGACATATCCGGTCTTCTCGACGAACCATGTGCACTTCTCCACGAACCACTTGGCGAACCACCATCTCTCAGACCATCTCCTGACGCCCCCCTCGACCTTGAATCCTACGTAGAAGACGAGGATGCTTCCGACCGCCTTCCCTGCCCCTAGAATGAGGGCTTTGAAGATGAAGGGAGTTCCAGGATTCAGTATTAGACCGATCTCGACCGGAATTGGCAGAATGATCGTGGCCAGCACTGCAAAGATGAAGAACACCACACTGTATGCAATTGGATCGGCGGAGTACTGATTCAGAAAATTCATGAACTCCGCCCAGATGTCCATCGGGACGGGATGACTCTGGGGGGTAAAAAAGACTTCTTCTTCTGAGCAGGATGTTATTGACACATAGCATCCAAATCACGTTGCAAATTGCTGTCCAGTCGTTCCACTCTTTGAGCAACCTTTTTAAGGGCGTAGGGTAATTACGCCATACAGGGATGACGATGGCGCCAAAGGATGTGGGAGCAAAGGATGAGAACTGGTTCGCGCAGTTGGATGCCGAACTGGAACGAAAGACCCAGGCGATAACGAAGGATGTAACGGAACTCAACAACCACAAGCTGACGATCAACAAGGCGCTAATCGAAGATTTTTGGAAGATCTGGATGAGATTTGGAAAGATCAACGTCCATTTCACTATGGAGCCATCTTATAGCGCTTTCGCCCACTTTGATGAATTCCCAGACAATTGGAGGTTCAAAGAGGACTTCAATTTCGCCGTGGTCAGCAACATACAGCTCGTCGACAGGACCCTGGACCAGGGCAGGATGGGCGATTCTCTGAAGGTCTGGTACTACACCGAGGACTCCACGCCTCACCTTCGGATGATTTTCGAGTATTGCGAGGGAGAGCATTACTACAAGTATTCCGGCTGGAAGAGAATATTCGGACAGTTCGTGATATTCGACTCGCCTTTGGTTAAGCTGGAGATGGGCAAGCTGCACGAGAAACTTGGAAGCGTGGTCAAAGCATGGTATGAGTCACACCTTCGCCGAAACCGAGACATATTGATAAAGCATCTCAAGGACAACTACGAGCGCGGAGAGACGTTCACTGAGTGATCGTCGCCATTCCTTGAAGTCGACATTTTCATACTTGCCTGTCACGGAGAAGCGCCTGCTTCTACGATGATATCCGATCCAATCGCGATGTTGACCAAGTTCTGACCACTTTTGGTCCCCTCTGAATAATACTTTTAAGCGCAACTTCGATAATGGATTAAAGTCCAATTCTCAGAGGAGGTACATCAATGGAAAAAGAAGAACTCGCACCCCATGTGTCAGAAATATCCAGGGTGCTTAAAGGTAAGGTGGAAGAGTCGGAGATATGGAAGGAGCTGGACACTTATCTCAATCACTATCGAGTGTCTCTCGAGACCGCGAAGAGAGGGATCGTCAAGAAGTTCGGCGGGGACCCGAGCGCGCTCATGATAGGAACAAGGAAGCCTATCCAGCAATTGGGATTGAACGAGCAGAGCGTGGATATCCTTGCGAAGGTCATCACCGTGAACGAGAAGGACATCGAGGTGGATGGGAAACAGAAGTCAATACTGTACGGGATAATCGGCGATGATAGCGGGACCATTCCATATACTGCCTGGGAAGCTGACAGGTATCCGCTCCGCAGGGGGGAAGTCGTTCTCATCAGAAACGCCTACACGAAGGAGTGGGGAGGACAACCACAAGTCAACTTAGGCACCAGGGCAAGCATCGAGCAACAACCTGAGGAGTCCGTCAAGCTCCCGGAGGGTATGCCCAGAGCATTTCCAGATGCAGGCGAGGTCAAGATATCCGATCTTCAAGAGAATATGGGCGGGGTCACTGTGACCGCACGAATCCTGAGCCTCGAGAAGAGAGAGGTCGATGTCTCTGGAGAGAAGAGGATCGTCCATTCTGGCATCTTGGCTGACGAGACCGGAAAGGTCCAGTTCTCGGCCTGGTACGATTTTGAATTGAAACCTAATGACCTGATCACGATCAGGGGGGCATATGTCAGGAGCTGGCGGGGCATCCCCCAGTTGAACTTCGGGGAGAGGTCGCAGGTAACGAGGACTAACATCAAATTCCCTTCAGGCGCAGATCTTGCAAAGCCCAAAACTAGGAGCATCGGAGATCTGGAAAGAATAGGGGGAGGCATCGACGTCCTCGTGAGAGGAACCGTTGTCGAGGTCAGGAAGGGCAGCGGCCTCATCTTCCGATGTCCCGAGTGCAATCGGGTCGTGCAGAAGAGCTCATGTCGTGTCCATGGCAGCGTCCAAGCCCAACCGGACCTGAGGATCAAGGCTGTCGTCGACGACGGAATCGCTACCATGACCGCAGTTATCAGTAGAAAGTTGACTGAGTCGATCATGAGAATGAGCTTGGAAGAAAGCATGAGACTTGCAAAGGAAGCGATGGACCCAAACGTGATCCTGGAGAAGATCGACGAAAAACTATTCGCGCAACCAATCGAACTTGAAGGAAATGTCACAAGCGATGAGTACGGCCTCATGATGATAGTAAGCTCAGCAAGGGTCTCCGTTCCTGAGGTGAGGAATGAAGCCGGTGCCCTGTTGAACCAGCTGGAGGAATCGGAATGATGAAGAGGGAAGTGGCATGGAGGGTCTTTGCGGCCGAGTATAACTCGTCTTCAATGGAGATGAAGGGCGAGGAGGAAAGGGCTCCATCCTACATCATCACTCCTTTGGGAGCGCTGATCAACCGCCTTTTTGTCATAGGCGTGATGACGGACGTCGAGAACATGGGGACGACGGAAGAACCAATGTGGCGAGGTAGGATATCAGATCCGACCGGCACATTCTACGTCTCAGCGGGACAGTACCAGCCAGAGGCTGCACTGGCCATGTCAAAGATCAAGCCGCCGGCCTTCATCGCAGTTATTGGCAAGAGCAGGACCTATTCTCCGGAGGAGGGGACGATCTATGTGTCGATCAGACCCGAGAGGATAGCGGCCGTGGATGAGAGAATGAGGGACCACTGGGTTCTTGAGACCTGCAAGCTGACCCTTGAGAGAATCTCCGCTTTGGAGGACGCGCTTGAAATGGAAACCCCGTCGGCCGAGGAAATGGTCAAGCTCGGACATGGAAAATCGCTCGCAGAAGGAGTCGTGAAGAGCCTCCCACACTACCAAGGTCTGGAGCTGGACAGATATCGCACCATGGTCGTGGACGCGTTGAGGTATCTGATTCCCGAGTACCGCATAGAAGCAGAAGTGCCGCAGAGCGTCGCTGAGGTCCCAGAGGAGATCGAGGAGGAAGAAAAGGAGGACATCGACAAGGAGGAGAAGGTCCTTGGGATCATCGACAAGCTCGACAAGAAAGGGAAGGGGGCTCCATGGGATGAGATCGTGGAAGAGACCGGCAAGTCAGGAATCGATAAGAGTGAACTCGAGGAGCTGACCAACTCGCTCTTGGACAAAGGTCTGATATATGAACCAGTACTTGGAAAGATGAAAAGAATCTGAAAGGAAAAGGTTTAGATCGGGTTTCAAGAGAACTCGTCTTTGGAGATCGCGATCAGGATGAGTCCGATCAATCCGAGGATTGAGCCAAGAAAGTAGGGTCCAATCGTGAATAGAGCGAACACGCCACCGACGATCGCGATGCCCCATTTCTTCCTCCTTATTGCGAAGACACCGCCGATCAGTGCTACGAGTCCAACGATGAACCAGATAACACCACAGGTGACGAGGATTCCTTCCACTGTACTAAGCACGTCCTCGCCGTACATTCCTCCCAGAAGATCAGTCACTGATGAGGAGAGAACGGCCAAGGTCAGGCCAAGGATGATGCCAAGTAGGCCTGAGATCACCACGAATACTCCTCCGATTAAGGACTTGAACGTCTTCTGTCTCGGGACCGAAGCGACAGGGGGGACAACTCTTGCCTGAGCCGCGGGAGCCTTCCGTTCCTCAGGTCTCAGTCTGTAACCACAGTTTGGGCAGACGTTCGCGTCCTTAGGGACCACGTGACGACAGCTAGGACAAGTGGCATCGATCAGTTCATCGAACGAGCGTTCCTCCATACGACCACCTCCATCTCCCTAAGAAAGGGACGAAAAGATATTGGCGTCTCCTTACTTATATATCTCTGGACCGAACGTCTTCCCCTGCAGAGATCCACACTCTTCGAATTCAAGGTTCCCTGTCGAGGCTGATGCACTGACCGAGTAGATAGCGAGCGAATCCAACGTTAGAATCATTTGACTCCCGCACCCCGAGAGCAGCTCCATCTTGGTCCGATGGTTGCCCTCACGCTGTACACGAAAATCGGATAGGTAAATAGAACATCGTCTACAAGCTCTAGACTTGCCAGTTCCAGCGATAGACTGATTCCCTATTGTCTTCTTCCAGGGCGACGGCATCGAAAAGGGATGCGTAGCTGACTCTGACGATTGGAGCCGGGCATTTCATCAAAATGCGTAGCCATCACAGACTGAGCGCTACGACAACGATGACTATTATCGCCACTACGATTATTCCGCCCAAGATGTATAGATTCTTCTTCGACTTGCCAGTTTTACGCACCGATGGAGCAGAGGGTGCCTTTGCCGGAACGGCAGGAGCTTTCTTCCCCTCTGGCTTCAACTTGTATCCACAACTTGGACACACACTTGCATCTAGAGACACAGCGTGACGGCAACTTGGACAAGTGGCATCGATCAGTTCATCGAACGAGCGTTCCTCCATATGACAACCTCTCTCCCCCTAATCAGGGTTGAAAAAGGTATCGCTGTCTTCTTATTTATATTCCACTGGGTTTCGAAGATTCAGATTCCGTCTCCTAATCACTCTGATAGATCAGGAATAGGAGATAACCGAAATGGAAAGGGTTTGTCAGTCACTTCATCTGGGTCGCTATCTGATCCTCGAACTGCCATTGCGCGCGGAAGTGTTCGTTCAGGTCCTTGATCAGGACGTAGTACCAGTATATCAGGAAGAGCCCGCAAGTCAATAGTGTCAATACCAGGTAGATGATGAATGACCTTTCGGGAAGCGTCTTCCAGGAAGGAAGAATGACCGTCATCCCAAGATGCGAAGCCGCCGACTGTGCCTGCTGCGTAAACGCGTGCCATCTCCGGTCATGATGGAATGGGAAGTCGGAGAGCACATAGAGCACATAGAGCAGGAATATCATCCCAACGACTGGAATCATTATCAATATGGCGAATATCACCGCAGACGTCTCGCGCTCCCTTGATCTCGCATCGTATTGGATGCTTTCCATCGTGGCAATCTGTGAGGAGAGCATTTGGGTCAGGTTGTTATCCTGGATTCTAGACTTAATATAGTTTATGAGAGATTCCCTGAACGCCTCTTCTCTCTTCATGTGCTGGTTCTGACGGTTGATGAGCTTGTAGTTGAGCATTGCGAACAAGACCGCCGCCACTATGACGGAGACGACCACACCGACAATCGCGATGATCGCTCCACCAATCCACCATCCCAGTATCCAGAACATCACTCCAACAGCGATGCCGATAACTGCAGCGACGCTCGCGATAATAGGGAAAAGAATCCAAATCACGCTTAGGATCTCATCGGTCTGGACGCGAGCACGAATTGTCTCCATCAACTGTCCCTTCAGCCCACCTGCGCCTACTGGCTCCTGAGGGCCGTGGAACGAGCTGGCCAGCAAATCTTTTCCGCAGTTCGTACACCATCTCGAGTTCGCTGGAGCCAGGGTTCCACAAGCAGGACACTTCGAAGAACTACTCGTCATGTTACTATCCCATCCTATTCGATTTGCTGGAGAATCATACTACTTATGCATTATTAACTTTTGTTTCTGCGAGGAACGTACTTGGGAGGATTGGTACGCTTGGAATGACGCGGTCATCTTCTGATGATGATCGCCCCGTAACCTACTACTTCGCTCATCGGATGGATGTCTCCGGACGTGCCATACCTCAATAGCTCTGCCTTACCTCCCGCGACCGCCTCTAGCATCGTCATCACTGGACCGTACCCGCACATCGACACGTCCCTTTGAATGACCGTGTCATAGACCCCCTTGGGGTTCAGAGCAAGTATCTGGTCGATGACCTTCATATCCTCGATTCTAGCGCGCTTCTCTGTAACATAGTGCGAAAAATCTGTTGACGCTAGAATCACGACGTCCTTTCCCTCGCAAGCGTCGCGCAGTCGCAGACCGACCTCCTTCGCCGTCTCGTAGTCCTGCAACGCCATCGTGATCGGCAGGAACTTGAAGTTGCTTTCAAAGTACTGAATGAAAGGGAGTTGCACCTCAATGGAATGCTCATACTGATGCGCGATTGGGTCGTCGCTTATCCATCGTCGAAGCTTAGACGCGATTTCTTTGTCAACTCTGCAAGTGCCAAGAGGCGTCACGAAATCCTCGGTCGTGATCGCTATATGATCTCCGAAGCCGCTGTGGTTCGGACCGATTATGACGAACGACTCCGGAAAACCATCCTTCGCTAGGGCGGCGTAGACGTGTGCAGCGACTGGCCCCGAGTACTCGTATCCCGCGTGGGGAACCACTGCTCCGACTATGCTTCGCTTCCCCTGCGAGATCTTAGGGATCTCTCCAGGTCCGAACCGTGAAAGGAAGCTTCTCTCAATCTGCGCAATGAGCTCAGCTTCCTCCCCTGAGTAGAACTTCCCCGCAACAGCAGGATGTCTCATACTATCAGAGAAACATGAAAAGGGAAGATATTTCAAACTTGCGTAGAAGAGTCCGATCTGCGACTACAAACTGGCCTCGAAGTCATCTATTGTCAACTTTAAGTCCGCATCGCTGGCGATAAGTTTGCGCCCCTTCAGTATTTCTCGGGTAAGCAACCAGTAGACGCATGCCAGAGCTCTGCGCCCTTTGTTGTTCGTCGGTAGCACGAGGTCGACGTTCCTCGTCTCGTTGTTCGCATCGCAGAGCGCCACGATCGGTATGCCGATATTGAGCGCCTCTGCCACGGCCTGTTGATCGGCTGCGGGATCAGTAACGAAAAGAACATCTGGCTCCACATATTGCGGAAGGGTAGGATTCGTAAGGGATCCGGGAACGAACCTGCCCGCGATCACTTGCGCGCCTATGGCCTTGGCGAAGACCTTTGCCGGTTTCTGACCGTATTGCCTTGCGGACACGATCATGATCTTGTCGAGAGGGAAGCGGGAAAGGAACTTCGCAACCGCCCTGACGCGAAGGTCGGTCTGCTTCACATCAAGTACGTAAAGTCCATCTGACCTTACCTTGAAAATGAACGGCTTCATATCGGCGCTCTTTTGCTGGGTACCGATGTGAACTCCGGACGTCAGATAGACATCCTCAGTAACCAAAAGGTCCGTCTTTACATCGTCTGTCATCGAATAACCTCATGTGTCTCTTTTGACCGTGATTGGAATGACCTTCCTGTCGAACTCCAACATAGCGATCGCAATAGGGTCGATCATGCCTTCGGGAATGTCGATGAGAACGGGCGCCCCCAGAGAAACCTGCAGTGCCCTTGCACCGATTATGCGCGCCTTCTCAAATCTAGTGAATTTCATGAAGTCACCATGCGGGAGGTTCCCCATATCGACAGGGGCCTTATAAACCTTTTGCACCATAAGGAAGACCTGGCCAGATGCTCCTCTGACAAGCCCTAGAAACATATTCATCGTCACTTTAGAACAGCGCGTTCTGCGATAGCGGACCTATCGGCGTCACTTCAAGCATCTCTTCTTCATGTGAGGGACTAGCCCGCCATCGCTCAAGATCTCAAGTAGGAAATCCGGAAGAGGCTTGAACTGGATTGTAAGATGTGAGGATGGTCTTACCAGCACTCCCTTTTCCATATCGATCACAACAATATCGCCATCCACCAGTCTACTTGCCGCCTCGGGACATACGATGACCGGAAGACCGACGTTTATCGCGTTCCGGTAGAATATCCTGGCGAAGCTTCCTGCCACGACAGCGCTGACTCCGACATGCTTCAAAGCCACCGGTGCCTGCTCCCTGCTCGACCCGCAACCGAAGTTGCGACCGGCAACAACGATGTCCCCATGTCTCACCTTCTTGCTGAACGAAGGGTCGAGATCCTCCATCACGTGCGCAGCGAGTGATCTGAGATCGTAATCGTCAAGGTACCTGCCGGGAATGATCAGATCTGTGTTGACATGATCCCCATACTTCCAGACGCGACCCTCGATCATCTCACACCTCCCTCGGGTCTGTTATCTCCCCTCTCAACGCGCTCGCAGCGACCGTGGCAGGGCTCGCCAGATATATCTCCGCGTCCGGACTGCCCATCCTTCCCTTGAAGTTCCGGTTCGTGGTTGAGATGCACCTCTCGCCCTGAGCAAGAAGACCCTGATGTGCCCCGAGACATGGACCGCAACCTGGATTGATGATGACGGCACCTGACCTTACGAGGTCCGCCAGGACGCCATTCTCCAAGGCATCATGGTAGGTCTCCCTGGAAGCTGGTGCGACGATCAGCCGCGAGGATCCGGAGACCTTCCTGCCGCGAAGGACCTCCCTCGCCGCCTGCAGATCCTCCATCCTGCCATTAGTGCATGATCCTATGAACGCCTGGTCGATCGGTCTGCCCTCGACCTCTTCGACAGGCACTACGTCATCTACGCGGTGGGGACGAGCTACTTGTGGTCCCAGATCCGACATTTCGTACTCGAACATGTCTTTGACCGCCGCCGACGGGTCAGAAGAGACGGTTTCCCACTTCTTGTTCGTCCTTAGGGATAGCCATTCATACGTCTTGTCGTCCGGGAACACGACGCCGGCCTTCGCCCCCATCTCTGTGCTCATGTTCGACAAGACCATTCTGCCTGCGACGGACATGCTGTCCACCGATTCGCCTGAGAACTCGACGCATGCGTAGTCGGCGCCATCGGCGCCAACGTCTCCAATTATGTGGAGAATCGCGTCCTTGGGCGATACACGGTTGGATAGAGTGCCGTTCATGCGCACTCTGAGAGTCTCCGGGACTAGCAACCAGAGCTCCCCCGTGGCCCACACCGCAGCCATCTCCGTTGCACCGATTCCAGTGGCAAATGCCCCGAAAGCTCCGTAGGTCGTCGTGTGTGAATCGGTCCCAACGATCAACGTGCCCGGCAGCGTCAGTCCCTTCTCAGGTAGGACTTGATGACATATGCCTTCTCCCAGATCATAGAAATTCGGAAGTTCGGCCCCGCGTACGAACTCCCTGATGGTCTTGTGGCCTTCAGCGGTCTTCACAGTGTTTGCTGGGATCCTGTGGTCAAAGAGAATCGCGACCTTGTTCTTGTCCCATATTTTACTCGCGCCCATTTCCCTGAAGGCCTTCATCACG
>Ga0315285_10005496_pt1 | contig 13062 bp, 9 predicted proteins | sample YL17G09_36_MG_FD_203698 | JGI IMG/M metagenome (GOLD analysis project Ga0315285, IMG submission 203698) | Sediment microbial communities from Yellowstone Lake, YNP, Wyoming, USA - YL17G09_36 | ecosystem: Environmental > Aquatic > Freshwater > Lake > Sediment | place: USA: Wyoming | collected... | reverse complement strand
ATTGCCGATTCTCCTCTTGCTTCATTTTGTTCATGGCTGGAACAGTTAATTGCTGAATCAAGCGGTAAGCAGGGTAAGGGTATCTTACCGGTCATAGGTGAAGACTTGGGTGATCCGCTTGTATATGACAACGATCGTCTATTTGTCTATCTAAGGCAGACAGGTGATTATGATGAGGCATTGTCGTGGTTACATAATTCTGGTCACCCGGTTATAGTGATACCCGTAAAAGAAATATATGATCTTGGTGCGGAATTCTACCGGTGGGAAATTGCTATTGTGATTGCATGTGCTCTTCTTCGTGTTAATCCATTTAACCAACCCGATGTGCAGGATGCTAAAAATCGGACAAATGCAAAAATACTTGCGTATAGCCATAAATACACCTTGGATAAATCTAACCCCGTATGGGAAAATGATAACATAAAGGTCTTTTCACCGGATTTAACTGCAACGGGACATGTAATTAATATTCTAGATTCATTTTTATCACAGTCGCATAAAGGAGATTACTTTGCAATCAATGCATATCTTCCGCGCAATCCGGAAATTGTGGAGGTTCTTCAAAAATTGAGAACGTTGATCAAGAAAAAGACCTGCAAGGCGGTGATGGTCGGTTTTGGTCCTCGCTTCCTACATTCGACCGGACAGATTCACAAAGGTGGTCCCAATACTGGTCTCTTCTTGCAGATAACAGCTGAACCAGTTGTGGACGTGGATATTCCAAACCAACAAATGACCTTCGGTAAGCTGGAGTTCGCACAGGCAATAGGTGACTATGAGGTTTTGAAAGCCCGCAGCAGAAGGATCTTACACCTGCACATATTAAAAGATATTACCAGTACTTTAACTGCATTACTTGAGGAGATGCTCAATAAACCGTAACTGGTGTTGCCTTTAGTAAGAGGGGGTCATTAATAGGTATATTCACATCCAATTGGATGGTGGGACCCACGAACTTTCCTAAGTTAATATTATTTTCATAATCTACTACTGAATAAATAGTGTTAGAGTCCAATCCGCGGAGCTCGATTTTACCCTGGAATGATTTCCCGTGAGGAGGTGCAAAGAGATAATATATTTCTTTCCCTTTGGCAATAGCATGAGAACCGGGTTTGTCATAAACCAGGTCGTACAGATTAAGGTAAATACCCTGACTTAACCGCAACTGGTAATAAAGGTCGAACCACTTCTGATAAAGCGCCTTATCTCCCACACCCATTGGATCTTCAATACGCCAGGATTCATTCCAAAAACATGTCTGGTAGACTGATCCAATGCCCAGCATTAGAGAGAACCGATAATTCATATCCATGTGAATGCCTTCACCAGCGCCTTCAATGTGGTCGCTGTTTACGGGGGCATCTGGACCGATGAGAGCCTTATAGAGTTTCACGCGAACCTCATGCGTCCGGATACCTGGACCAAAATCATCAGGGTTAGCAGTGCTGGTTTGTGAAAAGTATTGAAGGGTGAGGAGTTACTTGCTGCGTGAATTGTGTATCTGTAGGTCTTATGGTTGGGTTCTTCTCAACGGGAAACAGGGCGTTGCATGCTAATAGTAAAAGCGTAAAAATGAGAGGGAAGCGGATGTTTTTCATAAAAAGACCCTCATTGACGATTTCGATATTACGTGGCTTTTGATTGAATATTGATGCATTCTGAGAAATACTGTTATCTGGTTTCCTATGGGAGAATTTGAATTTACTTTCGTAGGGTAGTTCTGATCGCATTTGCAACCATTATTCTTCCCAGCCAGTCATTAATTCGCAGGACCCAATGCATGTTTGCCAACCACCCCAAGAAGGAGCCTATGACACGCAGCGGGAGGTTGGGGGGATCAGGTAATGGCATTGCAAATGAGAAGTCTACGGGATTGTTACCGATTAGGAATGTGTATCGCCCAGTTCGTTTGACTTTGGGATTTTGTTTTAAAAATTTTCTAAGCGCTTGTTTTTCTTCAGAATTTAACCAGGATGGTGGATCGGATGAGGCTTTAAAACCAGTCACAAGAGACAACTCCTGAAGGATTCTTTTCTGAACAGGTAGAAGGTAGTTATTGCGCGAGCGGAAATAAACCACATCAGGATCGATATGGACAAGCGGGTTTAACCATAAACGGTTTACAGTGGTACGGATGGCATTCTGGACACCGGGAGAAGAGGGATTATTAAGTAAGTGGCTGTTGCGAAAACTATCCCAATAAGAAGCTACATCTGGACCAACACGCATTCCATCACATAGGCCGAGAGTTGGCAGAATAGGTGCTCCACAAGCCAGGAAGTAAGCGTCTCCCATGGCTTTGCGAAGAACTTTAAGTCCATAACGATATCCAGCTTCACGCGGCAAACCGTTATGGCGTTTACCTGGCAAGGCACCTGCATAAAGAAAATCCAACTTCAGATAGTCATAACCCCAGGCACGAACACTATTTATTAAAGTTGTAAGCCATTCCAAAACTTCAGGGTGAGTGGTATCGAGGGCATAAAGAGGTTCACCCCAGTTGAATCCTGCTGAAACGAATTGTTCCTGATCATCGTGTAGCAACCAGTCAGGGTGTTTGTGTGAAATGCTTGAAGAAGGGGCTACTAAAAATGGAGCTAACCATAGACCTGGCATCCGACCAGAGAGGCGTATTCGTGTGGCGATGCCGTCCATTCCTGAGGGGAACTTTTTATTTGGTTCCCAATCCCCTATACCTTGTTGCCAGCCATCGTCAATTTGAAAAACATCAAATGGGATATCTCTTAGATTCTTGAGAATATCAAGTAAATTCCCTTCGGAGATCTGCGTATATAGACTGTACCAAGAACACCAGATGCGTGGTCTTTTAGCAACGCGTCCTCGACCAAAATGCTTTTCCAATAATTCGGCATAGTGAGCAAAGACAGAGTGTTCTTTCCCGTGTGTGATGAACCAATGACCAGAACCGGTTTCGTACCTGCCTCTAAGTATTTGTCCTTCCAGCTCGACATGTGCCTCCAAACCCAGTGCACCGAGCAACAGCACATTGCCTCCGGGTGCATCAATTGCACCAAGCCAAGAGCCATTGTGTCGTTCTAAGCAGACATAACCAGGATCGGTCTGCATCGGATGTAAAACATTTGGCTTGAGAGGGTGGATGTATCGTGAGGATTCAACCCAGGTTGTTAAACTCCAGGATTGCCAACCGTGACGGAAATATTGATTTACTTGAAATGGAAGCGCAATCGAAATGTCGCTGCCATAAAGTAAATACCCCTGTTGTGTTGAATGGGACTTCTCTGCATTCGCAAGGAGGACCAGATCGTTAAATTCAATCGTTATTTCCATGTTTTTTCATGAACTGGAAAATGATAACCTTATTATGCCCTGAGATAGAAGAGAAGGCAAGGAAGGATTGACCTTGTTGGAGACTCATGGCATAATCAAAACATTAATATATCTAAAGGTGTTGATGGAAAAGAGTAAACCTGTGGATTTTGACAGTGAGCTTGGGATTAGTGTGAACCAGGTCAGCGAAACAGGTTGAAAATCCTTCCGGAGCCGCGATCTGAACACTAAAGGTAAGTAAGAAAGTCGGAATAGTCTACCGTTAGCACAGACTCGAGTAAAAGCCTCTTTTTGAAAGACTGTACTCGATTGAGTGCCTGTTGTAATGCAGGAATACGGGTGGTACCACGTGAGCGTTGATGGCTCTCGTCCCTGTTCTGGGATGAGGGTTTTTTATTGATATATTAGTTTGGAGGTTTTATGTTCAAACCTGTTTCTCCTAAAGTCGATATCCCTTCGATGGAAGAGGCTGTTCTAAAGTATTGGAAATCGAAGAATATTTTCAGAAAAACCATCAATGCAAATGAAGGTGGACAGGAATTTGTTTTTTATGAAGGTCCGCCTACAGCAAATGGTAAACCAGGTGTTCATCACGTACTTGCACGTGCTTTCAAAGACATGTTCCCGCGTTATAAAATTATGCGCGGCTATCATGTCTCTCGACGAGGTGGTTGGGATACGCATGGTTTACCATTAGAGATTGAAGTAGAAAAGCAATTAGGTTTTACCAGCAAACAGCAAATCGAGGATTATGGAATTGATCGGTTTAACGACCTGTGCCGAAAATCAGCTTTTTCGTATATCCAGGATTGGGAGAAGTTAACTGACCGTATCGCTTTCTGGGTAGACTTGGAAGATGCCTACGTCACATTTACAAACGATTACATCGAGTCAGTTTGGTGGATTCTTAAAAACTTCTGGGATAAAGGTTTGCTCTACCAGGGTGATAAAGTTGTCCCATATTGCCCTCGATGTGGTACGCCGCTTTCTGACCACGAAGTTGCGCTGGGTTATGAGGAAGCGACTGACCCTTCCATATTTGTACGAATGCCACTGGTGGATCAGCCGGGGACATCACTATTGGTTTGGACAACCACACCCTGGACACTCCCTGGTAATGTAGCGATTGCAGCGAATCCGGACATAGAATATGTGACTGTAGAACACCACCTGGATGAGAATGAAGTGGAGCGGTTGGTTTTGGCACGTGCACTACTCGATAAGGTTTTTGCCGGTGAGCAAGTGAAAGTCGTGGATTCATTCAAGGGTAAAAAACTTAAAGGGCAGCGCTATCAACCGCTGTTCACCTTCACGCCACCGGATAAATCCGCTTATTACGTTGTATTGGGTAGCTTTGTCACGACCGAGGATGGTACGGGTCTGGTACATATGGCTCCTGCTTTTGGTGCTGAAGATATGCAGGCAGCGTTGGAGTCTGATTTGCCAGTGCTGATGACAGTTGCTCCCGATGGTACGTTTCTACCCGAGGTAACACCTTGGCGTGGAATATTTGTCAAGGATGCTGACCCGTTGATCATTCGTGACCTGAGTGACCGTGGTCTATTGCTTCGTTCTGAGCTATATACCCATACATACCCTTTTTGTTGGCGCTGTAAGACCCCATTGCTTTATTACGCTCGGAGCACTTGGTTTATACGCACGAGCCAGTTCAGAGACCGTTTGCTTGCGCTGAATGCTAATATCCATTGGGTACCTGAGCATATTAAGAACGGACGCTTCGGGAACTGGTTGGAAAATAACATCGATTGGGCTCTAGGCCGTGAACGCTATTGGGGCACGCCTCTGCCTGTGTGGGAATGTCGTCAGTGTAAGCATCAAATAGCAGTTGGATCTATAGCTGAACTTTCAAAAAGAGCCGGACGCGATCTGATCGATCTCGACCTGCATCGTCCCAACGTTGATAAGGTCAATTTTCCTTGTACCAAGTGTGAAGGAATAATGCAGCGCGTACCTGAGGTGATAGATGTATGGTTCGATTCGGGTGCAATGCCTGTCGCCCAATGGCACTATCCATTCGAGAACATCTCAAAATTCAAAGAGCAGTTTCCGGCTGATTATATTTGTGAAGCGGTTGATCAAACGCGCGGATGGTTTTACTCACTGCATGCAATTAGTACTTTGCTTTTTGACAATGAGTGTTATCAAAATGTTATATGCCTGGGCTTGATCCTGGATAGTGATGGACAAAAGATGTCTAAAAGTAAGGGTAATATTATCGACCCTTGGGATGTGCTTGATATTCATGGCGCGGATGCATTCAGGTGGTATCTATATACTGCCTCTCCACCTGGAAATGAAAGGCGCTTCTCGGTTGATCTGGTCGGTGAAGTGATAAGGAACTTTACATTGACTCTATGGAACGTCTATTCATTCTTCGTAACTTATGCCAGCTTGGACAAACCCGCGCTAAACTCTACAATGAATGTAGAAAATGACCTGGATCGCTGGTTGTTATCCTCACTGAACACTCTCATACGAGATGTGACAGAGGCATACGAGCAGTATAATGTTCCCAATGCAACCCGCCCGATTGAGGTCTTTGTGGATCACTTATCAACCTGGTACCTGCGTCGGTCGAGGCGGCGTTTCTGGAAATCGGAATCCGACTCTGATAAACAAGCGGCTTATACAACTCTATATACTGCATTAATAACGGTTGCCAAATTACTCGCTCCTGCCATGCCTTTCTTGGCAGAGGAACTTTATCAGAACCTGGTATGCAGCGTAGATGTGAACGCTCCGGAATCTGTGCACCTCTCACTTTGGCCAGATTGTGACAAATCACTTATAGATGATACGCTCAACCGTGAAATGGTTACTGTAATGAAGCTGGTTTCATTGGGGCATGCCGCACGTAATAAGGCTGATCGTAAAGTGCGTCAGCCGCTGTCTGAGGCGGCTTTCTCGGTTGGTAACATTGAAGAACGGGATACAGTTGAGACTTATGCTGAGTTAATTAAAAATGAGTTGAACGTCAAAAGAGTTCGATTACTGGATACCAGCAGTGAAGCTGTTGTGTTTAGGATCAAACCACTGCCCCGGCAGTTGGGCCAAAAGTATGGAAATCGTCTCCCGGTGATAGCCGAGAAAATTGCTGGTATCGATCCTGAATCAGCTGCTCGGAAAATTTTAAATGGGCAATCGCTTGAAATCAATATCGGTGTTGAAACCCTTAAGATCCTTCCCGAGGACGTTGAAGTGCATGCCCAAGCCAGGGAAGGTTTCGCTGTAGCGACTGAAGGACCTTATCTGGCCGCTGTTGTTACCGAACTAACGCCGGAACTGGTCCGTGAAGGTTTGGCGCGGGAATTCGTCCGCCGCATACAGGACTTACGAAAACACGCCGGTCTAAACATTGCAGATCGTATTCAGTTATATATCCAAGCTTCTAGTGGATTGGTTGAAGATATTCAGGGATATCAGGACTATATTATGGCTGAAACATTGGCAAGTGGACTGAATTTCGAGACCCCGCCGAAAGAGGCTGTCGTAATTGAAGATATATATGAGGGAGAAAAAATATCAATTGGTCTGCAAAAAACATAATGAAAAAAGACGCACATGTTCGTGCGTCTTTTTATTACTTATGTTGTGGATTTGTTGGATTGATATGATATAAAATATGTTGACCTCAACCTTCCAGGATTTATTTATCAATGTTGAATAACCTAAAAGACCTCATTTTGGGATCTCCCCTGCCTACCCAACAAATAAAAGAAAAGCGCCTGAATAAAGTCCGTGCCCTGGCTGCATTTTCGCCAGACGCGCTTTCATCTATTGCTTATGCTAACCAGGAAATTTACCTTGGATTAGTCATAGCAGGTAGTACGGGTCTTTCAATGGCTTGGCCTATCGGTCTTGCAATCACTACATTGTTGGTTTTAGTAGCGGCTTCGTATTATCAAACCATACATGGTTATCCTTCTGGTGGTGGTTCCTATAATGTAGCACACGAAAATTTGGGAACTTTACCGGGATTGATCACGGCTGCTGCCTTATTATTTGATTATCTACTGACCGCTGCAGTCAGCCTGACAGCGGGTGTGGCGGCGATTGCCTCGGCATTCCCAGTGCTGTGGCCACATCGTGTATTTCTGTCCCTGTTCTTTCTGCTTGTCATTACGCTGATCAACATGCGAGGTATTAAGGAAACCGGCACGTTGATGTCAGTACCTGTCTACCTGTTCCTTTTTACTTATTTGCCGATGCTGGCTTATGGTGTAGTGGTTGCGCTGATCGAGGGACCTGGTTCCTTAGATGTGATTGCTCCTCCTGCCAGCCAGCCTCTGACATTAATATTAATATTACATGTCTTTTCAGCCGGTTGTACTGCACTGACAGGTATCGAAGCAATCAGCAACGGAGTTCCAGTTTTTAAACCACCTGAGGTAAAGAATGCCAGTCGAACATTAATGGTCATGGCAATGCTGATGGCATTGCTTTTCATAGGGAGTATCGGTTTAACCCAATTATTTGCTGTTATTGCGGGACCACAGGAAACGATCCTCTCAGCGTTGGCAAGACGATTATTAGGGAGCGGATTCCCTTACTTGGTTATCCAGTCTAGTACGATGCTCATCCTGGTTGTCGCGGCAAATACTAGTTTTGCTGGTTTTCCCCGTTTGACAGCCATCCTGGCAGGTGATCGGTTTTTGCCTCGGCAATTGACCAGTCTGGGAGATCGCTTGGTGTACAACAATGGCATTCTGCTTCTTTCTGGTATGACTGGTTTATTGATTGTTATTTTTGATGCAGATACACATGCATTGGTCCCTCTCTTTGCTGTTGGTGTTTTTATGGCATTTACTCTCTCCCAAATAGGAATGGTAGTTCACTGGTGGCGCGTGCGGGGGATGGGATGGTTATTAAAGAGTATGATCAATGGTGTAGGTGCCTTGGCTACACTGGTAGCGGGCATTATTATTGCAGTAAGCAAATTTCTTTATGGGGCATGGATCACCATTATTTTCATCATGATTATGGTATTCGTTTTCCGTCAAATAAGTGAACACTATCAAAAAGTCGCCAGTCAGTTGTCGCTTGATGGCTTACCACCATCTCTCCAACCTTCTCCTTTGCCTCGTGTCGTCGTTCCAATTTCAGGTGTCCACCGAGGTGTAATAGATGCCATCAATTTTGCCCGTTCAATCTCAAAAGATGTCACAGCCGCATTCATTGAATTGGAACCGGGTTCAGGAAAACTGATTCGAGAAAAGTGGTTGGAGTGGTGGCCAGATGTAACTCTCGAGGTCATTCCTTCCCCTTATCGTTCAATTATTGGACCTCTAATGGATTTCCTGGATGAAACAGACAGGCAACACGCCGATGGACGATCAGCGGTGGTAGTTCTACCGGAATTTATACCCGTCAAGTGGTGGCAGGTATTGCTGCATAATCAAACTGCCTGGATGATAAAGGCTGCGCTCCTGTATCGAAGACGACGATCTGGTTTTACCAGAGTGATTATCGATATTCCTTATCATCTCCGACGGTGATAACGAAAATATACCTTCAGAAGCTTGTAATAATAAATTATTGGAGTAATCAATAGGCTATCCACGATTAGCTTCCATAATTAAGTTGTAACTCATATGCCATTGATAACTGCACTAAATCCCAAAACAAGAATATCAAGATTAGCATTTCGTTTCCCCATACTTTTTTATCGGCTGCGATTCGGTTGGTTTTTACCAGCCATCATCTCATGCTGACACATATTGGTCGAAAAAGTGGACTACGACGGAATGTGGTATTGGAAGTTATCCAGCATGAAATTGTGGATGATATTTATTACATGGCAGCATGTTGGTCGCGCGGGTCTGATTGGTTGTGCAATATCAAGAAAACTGCCAGGTGATTGTTCATGTTGGATTTCGGCGATTCGACGCTGTAGCTGAAGAAATTACCATTAACGAGGCAGAAGATATAATATTCTCATACGCAAAGAAATACTACTTACCTTTTAAAATCCTGACATATTTGATGTTAGGAAAAACATCTGGATCAATCCTGGATACTTGCCGATAATTAGCTAATGAAATTCCAATTATAGGCTTACGACCGGAAAAGTATTTCCATCAAAATTCATAAGGATCTTAAGTTTTATAAAGGTTTCTTGAAAATGAGAAGAATTACACTAATATTCATTCATCGCTCATTGCATAAGACTTTCTTGGTTTCAGTCTTCTATGACCATCCTTTATAACAATCATGCTTGAAATTGATATCGCACCAGTTGTTACAGTTACCGATGAGCTGGAAGCAGCATTTAAGCATTTAGTCTCTCAATTGACCATTAACCATACACCTCCGACGCGAGAGGAGTTATCTGAAATGATAAAATCAGAAACATCAACAACATTTATCGCCCGCTTGCGGGATGAAAACAAAACAGTTGTTGGTACTCTGACTTTGATCACTTACCGAGTACCGACTGGCCTACGCGCCCGTATTGAAGATGTAATCGTGGATGAGTCGTTTCGTAGACAGGGGGTTGCGAAGGCCTTAATTCTTTATTCGCTTAATGTGGCTCAAAATGCAGGGGCAGATGGCGTTGCGCTCACATCGAATCCACAACGAATCGAAGCCAATAATCTCTACCAACGAATGGGTTTCAAACGATGGGAGACCTACCTGTATTTTTATAAGTTTGAGAATAAACAATAAATCCGGATAATGACTTTTAACGGTTGATCTATAATCTATGCAAAGTGAATAAACTTGGTTGTCGCTGCGTTCAGATTTCGGTATGCACCACGATATTCTTCCGGCATCAATCCTGCCAACTGATACATTATTTCATCCACCATTTGCTGACGGACTACTTTGGTAACCTTTTCGCTGTGTGAATCTAATGTAAAAATTCGCCCGACTCGGATGTGAAAATCGGTCCGGCGTAGGCGCTTAAGGTTGTCACGAAAATTCTCTCCACCCCAATGTGCGATAGGAATTAATGGCGCATTACTGTGAAGCGCCAGGGTCGTTATACCAGGACGCGCCCTGAGCAGGGCTCCAGTCTTATTACGCGTCCCTTCTGGTGATATTCCTAGGATTGCGCCTTGTTTAAGTACTGTTAAGGACTGATTTAGAGCTTTCATGTCCGCTTCTCCCCGGTGGATGGGGATTGCTCCCCAAAGGGTGAAGAGCCACCCCATGAAAGCGTTATCCCACGTTTCGATTTTTGCCAGTCCCGTCAATGGTCGCGGTTGAAGTTGTGAAAAAATCAGAGGTACTTCAATTGAGCCTGTATGGTTTGTAAATACGATCAGAGGACCTTGATGTGGCACCTTTTCTAGTTCGGCTTTATCTATTCGGCAGAGGACGTCCAATCCTCGTTTGGCTACTCCAGTGATAAACCATCGTTGCAGATTCATAATGTCTTGTCAAGTCCCACTATCTCGAGTTGGAGAGGTAGGATATCAATGTCTAATTCCACTCCAGATTCGCAAAGGATCTCACCATCAACCTGGACAGGCATCGTCCCTTTTATTGCACTGATCCTCACCTTCCTAGATTGAGCCATAAGTATCTCAGATTGAGTGGATTGTGTGCCCTTTATGAAATGGGGGATCAAACTGAACATGCGGACTCGGTTGACTTGCTTGGCGATGCACAAATCAAACACTCAATCATCAGATCGGCTCTCTGGTGCGGTCCAGAACCTGCCACCGATCCGGCGCCCATTCATGATTGAGACCATTAATGCTTGGATGGTGTGAGTTTGATCGTCGTATTGGATTTTCAATGTAGGGGCTTTGAAGTATACAAATATAGTCTGCAATGCCGCGATCAGATAAGCCAAATCACCGCTGGCCCAGGTAATTTTATATGACTGGATCGTTCCAGCGGCATCAAAACCGATGCCAACGCAATTGCCGAAATAGCGTCCATTTGCAGATTTACCTTCCTTGACGATTCGAATATCTATGATTTGACGCCGATCTTCTGCCAGGCAATAGCAGGCTTCATCCAATCTGGTGGATACACCCATGCTCGCCGCAAAATCGTTACCCGTACCAATACTTAATACACCAAGGGCTGGCTGTTTAACACCTAATTTACTGGCAGACTTTATGCCATTGATTATTTCATTGACTGTCCCATCACCACCTGCACCGACAACTACTTCATAACCGTCAATGGCAGCCTGTTTAGCTAGTTCGCAGCATGGCCAGTGACGATTAGTGGATACCAGTTCAAAGTCAAGGTCGTGCAGTCGCAGATTCTCTTTGATGATAGGTAAAAATTGTGCGCCTCTCCCTCGTCCGCTTATGGGGTTGACAATAACCATATACTTCAATTACGGTTCCTCGCTGGTAATAAATTCTATCGCGTTTGGGATCAATTCGATTGATAAGCTTTTACCTTCATGACATAATGTTTCGCCATCGCAATGAGCTGGAAGAGTACCCTTGATAGCCGTAACATCCACTTTTCGAGCTTGAGCAGTTTTTATCTCTTTCTCACCTGCTTGAGTGCCCTTTAAGAAATGGGGAATCAAACCGAAAATCCGAGTTTTACTGGCTTCTTCAGCGATGCATAGGTCAAACCACCCATCATTGGGGCGACCGTCAGGTGCCATAAAGAATCCGCCCCCCATACGCTGCCCGTTCATGATTGAGATCATCAGGGATGGCTGGGTGATGGTCTTACCGTCGATGTCAATACAGACCGTGGGTGCCTTGTAATATAAAAAGACTGTCCGTATTGTTGCAATCAGATAAGCTAGCAGTCCACGCGTCCAGCGGATTTTAACCGCCTCGAACCCGACTGCGGCATCAAACCCGATACCCACCCCGTTTCCAAAATAACGACCCTCAGGATAATCGCCACCCTTGACCATCCCTACATCTATGGTTAGACGCTTGTTCATTCCCAGCGAGCGGCAGGAAGTTTCCAGATCCTGACGGATGTTCATACCATAAGCAAAATCATTACCGGTGCCTATTGGCAGGATGCTCATTGCTGTTTTATTGAAACCTGACATACGTGCCAGCATTAATCCATTCAGAGCTTCGTTGGCAGTACCATCGCCACTTGCGGTGACGACCACATCATAACCGTCTTTTGCGGCTTGCTTGGCAAGTTCCGCGGCATGCCAGGGGCGCTCGCTGAAAACCAGGTCATAGTCCAGGCGTTGGTTGCGAAATTCAGTTTCTATGATCGGCACTACTTTCTTACCACGCCCACGACCGGATATCGGATTGACGATGATGAAATATCTCATTCTTGGTATTCTCCTCCTGGTGAGATGGAATTTCCGGCTATCGGAAGGTGGATCTTTCACAAACTAAAATTTATGGGTCAGAATCTGGTATGTGAATAACAATTAAAATGGCGACTTGAAATTTCCTTATGGATGACACTTGTCTCGAGTGCTGTGCAAGTATGATGGATATTATCTAATAGGATATTTATGAATTCTTTTATCTTACTTGTGATAGATCAGAGTCTATCATATTCGTGGTCTTTGTTGCTCATATTCCGCAGGTGTATCTATATCCTGTAATATTGTACTGGTTTCAACTGGCAGGTAATGGATATCGGCAGCATGAGCAGTAAGAAAATCATGCGGCGTTTGTTCTGACGTAAGGTCAAGCATGGAGTCCCATTGTGTTCGCGCAACTAACCAGGGATGACCACGGCGCATTTGGAAACTAGGAATAATCAATGGGGCTCCTGTTTCGAGATAGGTGCTGATAATTTGTCTAACGATACTTGCCATAATCT
>Ga0315285_10005494_pt1 | contig 13065 bp, 9 predicted proteins | sample YL17G09_36_MG_FD_203698 | JGI IMG/M metagenome (GOLD analysis project Ga0315285, IMG submission 203698) | Sediment microbial communities from Yellowstone Lake, YNP, Wyoming, USA - YL17G09_36 | ecosystem: Environmental > Aquatic > Freshwater > Lake > Sediment | place: USA: Wyoming | collected... | reverse complement strand
TCGCTTGCGTCTCGTCGAGATTTTCTGCGGCAAAGATTTCGCGCTCGGTTACAAACGCGAAGGGAACGTCGAATTTCTGCGCGCGCTCGGACGCGAGCAGGGCTTCGCGGTGACTGTCGCCGATCCGCACGCGTTGGAGGGGCAAATCGTCTCGAGCACGCGCGTGCGCGAGTTGATCGCGCAGGGAGAGATAGACGAAGCGACGCGTTTGCTGGGGCGTTCTCCGTCGGTGCGCGGACGCGTGATCGAGGGCGACAGGCGTGGACGCTCGCTCGGCTTTCCGACTGCGAACCTTGCCATCGCGGAGCGCCGCCTGATTCCCGCCGATGGCATCTACGCGGTGCGCGTGAGAATCGGCGACGCGTGGTTTGGCGGCGCGGCAAATATTGGCACCCGTCCGACGTTCGACAAGGGACAGCGCCTGGTCGAGGTGTACGTCTTGGATTTCGACGGCGATTTGTACGATCAGGTCATCGAGGTGCAGTTCGTCAAGCGTCTGCGCGCCGAACTCAAATTTGAGAATGTGAACGCGCTGGTGGAGCAGATGAAGCGGGATGTGGCGGAGGCGCGCGTGGTGCTCGCGGAGATTTAAGCCAAAGAGGACACAGTGGACACAGAGAAAATTCGCCGCGGAATAACAGGGAAAAGGAAAACGCTCGCGCGGAGTGCGCGGGCGTTTTTGCATATTGTGGGAGAACCGAGTGCCCCACGGGCTTGGATCAAAATCAACGAGCAAGTGCTTCCACGTACTGCTCTCTGTTCTTCCAAAGCACAGGTTGGATCTGATACGCTTCAAACGCGTGAAGTAGATCAGAAGATACAGACCGTTCTTGGTCGTTGAGTACTGCGTAGGCTTGAGCGCCCTGAGTGCGTTCCTGACTAACATCCGACCATGCAAAACAATAAGCGGTAACTGTATCTCGCGAAGGCAAATTGATAGCACGTAACAATCTCTCTGGACGACGCTCTGAAGGAGGAACAGCAAAGTCGAAATTGTGCTCCAAGCCACTCTTACCAGTCAATTTGACGCGAGGCACAAAACGTACGTTGTGGGCACGCAGAAAGGCATCCACATCTTCCAAGAAAAAAGATAGAACATGCTCTTGGCCCATAACGAACAGCTCGTTAGTCGCGAGCATCGCTTGGAGCAAGTTGTGTTTCGCGCGAGCCAAATCTTCTCTACGGGCTTCGGTACGAAGCTCGCCATTTACGTTTTGGACCCCGAAGCCACGGAGAGTGGTAGTCAGGACTGAAGAGCGTTTCTCAGTGTTGATGTCAACACCGGACATTTCTAGATCGCTCAGGATATAACCGCCGTCCGACAAAAGATAGCCGCCATTCTGTTGGGAGACATATATTGTCAGATGGTCATTATGGCGATCAAGAAATGGCGTGGTGATCTCACATCTGCCATCAAGTTCGTTGACCTTCAGTCCGCGACGCAGCCAGTCCAGATATTCTTTTACCAGCGAGTCACATTCCGTCATCAGCTTCATATTAGCCTCCGCACGATCGGCGGTAGATCCTGTATCCGACAGAACTGGGCGAAATCCTGAAAGGTAATAACGATGTCTGCAGAATTATGAAAGGAGTGCTGATCTAGAGGAGAAGCGAATTTGTCGTCGTACCCTTCTCGATACATGTGAATGTGGGGTCCAGACACTAGCACACCATCAGGATTGGTGTGTTCCAGCGTTTCACCGACGTCCACCCGCACCAAGATAACTATCGTCCGCGCCCTATTCTGAAGGGTATAGTTTCCAAGCCGCGCCCCACTACTCCAAGCGTCAAATAGAAAATGCTCTCGTCCATCAAGCGAAGCCAGCTCTCGTTTAACTGTCTTTTCAGGAGTCCCCAATTCCACGGGATCATTCTCTACAAACCGCTTTGGTAGCGCAATCAGGTAGTCCGCTTCAGTCTGTGTCATTGACATCAGTGACGCCTCCTGCATCCTTATTGTAATACCAGCCGAAGGAATTTGTCAAAATGCCCTTCCGCGGTCCCACTGGCCTAACCCGCTTGGGTTTACAACTCCCCCGCGAACGCCTTTGCCAAGATACTCGGCATCAGCGCGTCCAACTCCTTTTGCGTTGCCGCTTGCAGACGTCGCAACTCATCCACCTTGGCTTGCAAACCATCGAGGTACGCGACGATGCGGCGTTGGTCAGCGAGAGGTGGTACGAGAATAACTTTTTGCTCAAGAAAACTTTGCGGGACACGTTGTTGACCTGCCGTACCCTTGAAATGTGCAGCAGCATCGTCTCGAAAATCCTTGTGGCGAACCAACGCGTGAATCCACTCGCCTAGTACGTCAGAACTCGGGCGTATAACGTGGAATTCTGTTGACCCACAGCCGACTCCGTTCAACAGATTGCGCGCATATGCAGATTTGCCATTCTGCATACAAGGAGTTATACGCGCAAAAATTATATCGCCATTCAGGAAAACCGTGTGACCTTTTGCAGCTTCCGCAAATGGTCGTGGCTCTGGGCGTGCGATTGATCCAGTTGCTTCGTCAACTGCTGCCATTGGAACAAAGGACACCAAATCAGACGGAGCAGAATTAATTTTGTTGCGGCTTGGCGGATTCACCTCTGCAAATTCTGGGATTGCACCAGACTTCCAATCTGATCGTTTGATGCCCTCGTCCAATATTTTCTTGAAGGTGGAACCAATCACCGCCTCCGCCTGCTCCGCTGCTGCGCGGCGCAGACCACGCGCTTCTTCCACACGCTGAGCCAGCGCATCCACGCGCGCGACGATGCGTTGTTGTTCGGAGAGTGGCGGGAGAGGGATTGTAAATTCGACCACATCGTTTGGGCGAATGGCAGCATAATTGGTTGAGCCGCGCGCCGTGACTTGCTCTTCGAGAGCGCCCCATCGAACGAACCAGTTCAGCCAACTCCGCAGACAAATCTTCTCGTCTATTTCAAACAAGAAATAGTGACCACTTACAATCGCGCCATCAAGTTCTGGCGGCACAATTCCAAAGCCGCCAACTTTCGCGTCTATCTCCGCCACCAAGAATTCGCCCGTGCGTGCAAACTGTTGACTTTTCGTTTTGATTTCAACACCTTGCACAACATCGCGAATTACGATGCCTTTGCCGTGCAATTGAACACGCGCACGCTTATACCGTGTGAAATCGTCTATGGTGACAAATTCCTTACGCTCGGTTAGAAAATTTCCAAGCCGTACCGTTTGCCAATCGTTCGCCATCACGCTAGTTTCCTTCGCCGCACAATATAACGCGTCCGCCGCTCTTTGATTCGAAATCCAATTTGACGGCGCGGGGGTTCCGAGGGACTCATCAATTCACGAATAGCGTCAAAGACCACTTTGAACTGGGCGTCGTATTTCGCTTCAAGTGCATCAAGACGTCGCGCTAAATCAGGTTGGGTTGCCAAGATTTGACGAAGACGGACGAAGGTTCGCATGATCTCAACATTGACGCGGATGGCACGTTTACTGCGGAGAACACCAGAGAGCATCGCAACACCTTGTTCGGTGAAAGCGTACGGAGTGGCGCGGCGAACGCCACCCCAAGTTGAAATCCAAATTTGTGATTTCAAGTTATTGAACTCTTCACGTGTCAGTTGAAACATAAAATCTTCTGGAAAACGTTCGCGGTTGCGTTTCACCGCCTGAACCAGCGCGCGCGGCTCAACACCATATAATTCGGCAAGATGGGAACTCAACATCACTTTTTGTCCCCGAATCACGTAAATGCGCTCTGCAATTCTTTCCGATATAACGATGGCATCTGTATTGCTCATACTTCCTCCGAAAGTTACGCCTTCAACGCTTCCGCAATCTCCACCATAATCTCCGCGATTCGTTTTTCCTTCGCCGTAATGTCCGCCGCGAGTTTTTCGGGCGGCATATGTTCGTAATCTTCCGCACGATTCGGATTCTTGATGTCGAGATTGTAATTGTTCGCGGCAACATCTGCCGCCGCAACGAGCCAACTGTGCGCGGTTGCTTCGCGTTGCGGAGCATCCCAGAGCGCGGCGCACTCGGCAAACTCCGCATCTTGCATCGGTGCGGTCTTGGTGTAATTCTTGCGACCTTCAGGTGGCGGCAATTCGTAATACCAAATGCTCGTCGTCGGTCCTGGCTTGTCGAAGAAAAGCAAATTCGTCGGGATGCTCGTGTACGGCGCAAAGACGCCGTTCGGCAAACGCACAATCGTGTGCAAGTTGAAATCGTTCAGCAATTGCTCTTTCACGCGCGCGGCAACGCCATCGCCAAAGAGCGTCCCGTTCGGCACAACCATTCCACAACGTCCGCCCTCTTTGAGCGAACGCATAATGAACTGCAAAAAGAGGAGCGCGGTCTCGCCCGTGCGCGTCGCTTCGGGAAAATTCAATTGAATGCCGCGTTCCTCTTCGCCGCCGAATGGTGGATTCGTCACGATCACATTGACGCGATCTTTTTCGGTAATCTCGCGCAACGGATTCTTGAGTGCGTTATCGCGACGCAGGTTCGGTCGGTCGACGCCGTGCAAAAGCAGATTCATCATCCCCAGGAGAAACGGCATCGGTTTCTTTTCAACACCGTAGAGCGTTTCGCTTTGCAAAAGTTGGCGATCTTCGACCGTGTGTTGTTGCTTTTCGAGCAAGTTGTATGCTTCAACCAAAAAGCCGCCCGTGCCGCACGCGGGATCGAGAATCTTTTCGCCCAGTTTCGGCTTGACGCGCTCGACGATGAAACGCACGACGGGGCGCGGCGTGTAGAATTCGCCCGAATCGCCTGCCGCATCGCGCATTTCTTTGAGCATGGATTCGTACAGATGGCTCAGCGTGTGAATGTCGTCGCTCGAATTGAAATTGATTCGATTGACGAGGTTGACAACATCGCGCAAGAGAAAGCCAGAGAGGAAACGATTGAACGTTTCTTTGAACACTTCCGCAATGGTTTGCCGTTCGTCCGAGCCGTTCAGCGCGCGCAATTTCGGCAAGAGGTCGTCGTTGACAAACTTGATAAGGTCTTCGCCCGTGCGCCCTTTGTTCTCATCCGCCGCCCAATCGCGCCAGCGATACCCTTTCGGGATGACGGCCTTGTAGGTTTGACCGCGCATCACCGCGTCTTGTTCGCGGCGCAATTCGAGATCGTCATAGGATTTGAGAAAGAGCACCCAGGAAAGTTGCGGCAAGCGGTCGAGATCGCCGTTCAGTCCCGCGTCCTTGCGCATAATGTCGCGCGCGGATTTGATGACGGATGAGAGTTGCGCCTTGGAAGTTGGGGCGTTTAATAAAACGCCCTTACCATTGTCGGGCGCGAGCTGAGACAAGCGCGGCTGCGCTTTGGTCTTTTTCGTTTTCGGTTGACGTATCGTTTTCTTTGTGCGCGGCATTATTTTCCCTTTGCGTTCATTCGGTATAAAGTAGCGCTTGCATCTTTTCGACGGCTTGCTTCATCTCTAACGCGCCGCCAAAGCGCGCGGCAATTTCAATCGACGTGCCTTCGTCTGCAAGTGGTGAAACACTCAGCAGCACATTCCAATCCTGCAATTCCTTGAAACCATAATCAGCGTACTTGTCCAGAATCACATCCAACACCTCGCGGGCGGCAGGCGTGTATGCGTTGAAAAAGTTTTCGCGTTTGGATTTTAATGCCTGCGCGCGTTCACGCCGCGAGAGTAATGGCGCGTGGTAAGCAACGTGCAGCAGCAAATCAAGCGGATCGGCGTCGTTTTGCTGGGTTGCCTTTGCCAATTTGCTATAGTCAATTCCGCGTTGTGCAAATTGCGCGATAATTTCTGGACGCCGCGCGGCTTCTGCCCACACGATTCGCAAATGCTCCGCCGATGGCATCAAACGGCGAATCTGGTCGCCCACATATTGCTCATACGACATTGTCCTCAGCACGTGACCATCGGGATCAAGTTCCATCACCTGCTCGACCGAAATCCACACCTGGACATTGTCCACATAATATTTCTGCGGCGGTTCCTTTGTCTCGTCGAATTTCGGCTGGGGCTCGGTCGGATAAGTTTCACTCTCTGGCGTGACGCTTTCAGCCGCAACCTCTTCGCTCGCGATGACCTCGCCCTGATCGTTAATTGTTTCGACACGCGGCGGTTTCTCTGGCACGCCATCAAACGCGGGGTCGGCGAAGAGCGCGGTTGCGCCCGTGTAATCAATGATCGTGAACCACAGCTTGTCGAATTCCTCACGCACGCGCGTCCCGCGTCCGATGATCTGTTTGAAATCCACCATCGACGCGATGGGCTTGAACAGCACAACATTCTTGCACGTCGGCGCGTCTATGCCCGTCGTCAACATTTGCGATGTCGTGAGAATAACAGGCGTCGCTTTTTCAGGGTCTTGAAAATTATCGAGGTGTCCGCGTCCCACCGAACCTTCGTCGGAAACGACACGCGCAACATAGTGCGGATATTTTTTTACGAGGTCGGCATTCTCTTGCGCGAGCGCGAGGCGCATATCCTCGGCGTGTTCTTGATCCACGCAGAACACAATCGTCTTCGCCATCGGGTCAGTGCTGCGAAGGAACTGCGTTAGATGTTTGGCGACGGCTTGCGTGCGCGCGAGAATCGAAATCAGTCGTTCGTATTCCTTGGTTCCGTACAACCCATCAGGAATTTCAATCCCAAAACGGTCGCGCTCCCCAGGCGCGGGTCGCCAGCCCGTCGCATCTACGTTCGGTACGACGCGCTGAACGCGATACGGCGCGAGAAAACCGTCGTCAATGCCCGTTTTCAGACTGTAAGTGTAAATCGGATCGCCAAAATAGTTGTAGGTGTCAATGTTCGCGTTGCGTTTGGGCGTCGCGGTCATGCCGATTTGCGTTGCGGGGTAAAAGTATTCGAGGATTTGCCGCCAGTTGCTTTCGTCCTTCGCACTGCCGCGATGACATTCGTCGACGATGATGAGGTCAAAGAAATCAGGCGGGTATTGGCGATAAAGACCAGGTGCGTTCTCGCGGTCGGCAATCGCCTGATAGATCGCAAAATAAAACTCGCGACTCTTGACTGCGTTCGCTTGAATCTTGGTTGCGGCTTCGCCGAGCGGCGCAAATTCATGTTCTTTAGCGTAATCAACCAAAATATTCCGATCGGCAAGATATAGAATCTTGGTTTTGCGACGCGACTTTAAGAGTTTCCAGACGATTTGAAACGCGACAAATGTCTTCCCCGTACCTGTCGCCATCGTGAGCAAAATGCGCTTTTGCCCTTTGATCACCGCTTGCACCGCGCGATTGATCGCGATTTCCTGATAATAGCGCGGCTGTTTTCCGCCAACCTCGCGATAAAACGGAAAGAGCGCATCATCTGCATCTTGCGCGTTCGCCAAACCGATTTCTCCGCGCAAGCGCTGCCACAACTCTTCGGGCGAAGGGAATCCCTCTAACTTTTGTTCCTTGCCCGTGATGTAATCGTGTTCGATGATGCCTTTGCCATTGGCCGAATAGGCAAAACGATAGCCAAGAATCTCGGCATAGTCCATTGCTTGCTGTATTCCATCGCCAGGATTCTTGTATTCGGCTTTGGCTTCAACAACGGCGATGGGGAAATCGGGACGATAGCGAAGAATGTAGTCCGCGCGCTTGCCTTGCTTGCGCGTGTGTCCCGCGCCGACAGGGATGATGCGCCCATCCGTGAACGCGACTTGCTCACGGATTTGCTCGTCGCTCCAACCCGCGGCGTACAGTTGGGGTAACACGTAGGTTCGGCAAGTATCGGCTTCAGTCATCTTCGACTCGGGCAAAGAAGATACCAGGGGAAACTCACGTTCGCATTATACTCCGAAACAAAGCGGCAAGCAAACCAATTTTCCCGCGGCAGACGCACGCCGCGAATTGCGCTGTAATCGCATTAGAGGTTAGAGGTTGGAAAGCGACCAGCCCTTGCGAATACTCTTCCAATCTCCAATCTCCACGATGAAACGCTTTGAAGAAATCCCGCACACCGCCGATTGGTCGTTCCGCGCGTTCGGGCGCGATTTGCGCGAGTTGTTCGAGAACGCCGCGCACGCACTCTTTGGATTGGAAAGCGCGCAGGCGCGCCAAGATGCAAACCCAACCGCGCGCGTCGTCGCGGTCAGCAAACTCGATGCCGAACTATGGCGCAAAGTTTCAATCGTCTTGACAAATGATTCGGACTTGGGGATGGGTCGAGACGCGCATCGAAGAATTGAGGCGCGACAAGAGCGACGCCCAAGCACGGATAGACCGCATCCAGAATGAGTTAGGACGTTTGGGAGACGAACGCCAATGGGGCATCACGCAAGCGCGCAAGAAGACGATCACGGATGAGGATATGGAACAGCAACTCGCAACGTTGACTGCTCAAGAAAACGAACTCAAACGCGAGTTGATGGACAAAAGTCTATTGGTAGGGAATCGCGCCGAGCAGTTGCTAGAGTTTGTGAATCAGTGCCGCGCCAACTTGCGCGGCAAGTTAGATTGGCTGAACAGTGAACCGCAAACACCCGAAGAAGGCGAAAGGCAATTCAAGGCGCGACGACAAATAGTCGAGGCGATCGTCAAACGCGTCAACGTCTACACGGACAAGACGGTCAAGGTAGTGTTCGAGTTTGACCTAACGGGGATGGATGAACAAATCAAAGAGCGTCGTCGTTGGTGACAAGAATGTACATTGGTTTGATCAGTCGTCAGTAGCCAGTCGTCAATAGTCAGATCGCGTCTGGTACTGACTACTGAATACTGGCTATTGTTTTTTATCCTTCAACGCGTGCTGTACAAAAATCGTGATCGTCTGACTTTCCGTGCGATTGCCCGCCGCGTCTACCGCCACCGCTTTAAGGAGGTGCGATTCGGCGAAGCCCGGCGCGCCCGGAATGTTGATCGTGTTCGAGATGATGACCATTCCGGTAGTGAACACCGCGCTGACCGATGGATTGGTCGTCGTTACGCGCGCAACCGTGCCGATCAGTTGCTCGTTTGAAATCGTGTTGTCTGGATTCGTGATTGTGCGCGTGATCGTGATCGGTTTCGTCGGCGTGACGGCGACTGCGGCGGCGAGCGTCCGGGTCAGATTATCGGACATTTTGATCGTCCACTTTTTGTTGTACGGTGCCACGGTCGTCGCGCCGATGTAGCCGCCGTCGAGATAAAATTCGACCTTGCTCATCGAAGCGTTGTCCACCGCTTCGACCCCAATCGAAACCCACTCGTCTTTTTCGGGACTGTAGATCGCGCCGTTCTCCGGATGAACGATTTTGATCGTCGGCGGTTTGTTGTCCACGATGACTTGAATCGCCGATTCACGCGGCGTGCCACTGCGCTCTACGACCGTCAACTTCAATGTATACAAACCATCGAGCGCGGACACGTCCCACTGTTCCAGAAAGCCATTGTCCACGCGATTCGAATGATCGCTGCCGATTTGCGTCCACTGTGTCGGATCGAGTCCCTTGCCGAACGCGAGCCGGTACGTCGCGAGATTGTCGAGCCGCGCGTTGCCGGTGATCGTGACGATGCCGGCGATGGACGAGTACGACGCGGGTGCGGTGATCGCGACATCGCCGCCTTGCGCGGTCGTACGATTCGACGTGTCGTACTCCGATGGTGGCTGCGGAATGTTGTTCTCGCGCACCCAATCGGCGGCTTCGGGCGGATAAATCGGGAAAACTTTTTCTTCGACTTGGTCCGGCGGATTGTACACCGTCGCCAGTTTGCCGGTCGGTTTGTAAATGCGGAACGGCTGCCAGATATTGTCGAACGATTTCGGTTCGGTGCCGGCGATGAATAGTTCTTTGACGCGTTCGGGGCAGTACGGCGTCGGCAAGAGTCCGCTCGTCCCGCACACTTCGACGCGCGTCAATCCCGGCGGCTCTGGATACCACCGCACCGGCAAGGTCTGATGAATCTTTTCCATCACGTCGCGCCAAATCGGTGCGGCGCCCATCACGCCGCTGATATGCTCCATTTCGGAATTGTCCGCGTTGCCGACCCACACGCCGACCGCGTAGTCCGGCGTGTAGCCCAGCGTCCAGTTGTCGCGCCAATCCGAGGTCGTCCCGGTTTTCACGGCGGCGGGACGCGATAATTTCAACACGCTGTTCGATCCAAAGCCCGGCGTGCGCGCGACGTTGTCGGTCAAAATGTCGCTGAGCAAGTACGACAGTTGTGGTGTGACGACTTGGACTTTCTCCGGTTGTTTGAATTCGTACAGCGTTTTGTTGTTCGCGTCGACGACTTTCAAAATCGAAACTGGGTCGAGCGTGCGATAGCCGGGTTTCGCTTCTTTCGGATCCACTGGCACGCCCACCATCGCGCCCTGATTCGCGAGGACGCTGTTCGCATACGTCATATCGAGCAGCGTCGTTTCGCCGCCGCCGAGTGTGAGTGCGAGACCGTATTTTTCGGCATTCAAAGTGTTGATGCCCATCCGATGCGCGGTGTTCACGACGTTCTTCGGGCCGACCAGTTGAACCAATTTCACCGCCGGAATGTTGAAGGACGAGCCAAGCGCGGTGCGCAATCGAATAGGTCCGTGATATTTGCGGTCGTAATTTTCTGGAACGTAGGGGGGATTGCCCGGATCGTCGAAAACGGTTCGCACGTCCATCAGCATAGACGCGGCGGTGTAGCCCTGCGCGAATGCGGTAAGGTACGTGAACGGCTTGAACGACGAGCCCGGTTGGCGCGGCGCGAGCGAGACGTTCACCTGCCCGTCAATGTCGCGATTGAAATAATCCACCGACCCGACCATCCCGACGATTTCGCCGGTGCTCGGACGAATGACGACGACAGACGCGTTCGTCACGTTCCGTTTTTCGTCCGTCAATTTTTTGATCTGATCGCGCGCGGCTTGCTCCGCAACTTGTTGGATGTTGAAATCGAGTGTCGTGTAGACGTTCAGCCCGTCGCGATAGACCATCTCGGGTCCGTACTTTTCCTCGAGTTGGCGGCGGACGTAGAAGACGAAGTGCGGCGCGCGAATGTCGAAGTGCTTGGGCGTGACGCGCAATTTTTGCGACTTGACGGCAAGCGCTTCGTCCGCCGTGACATATCCTTGCAAGAGCATTTGATCGATCACGATGTCGCGGCGTTCGAGCGCCTTTTGCGGATTGTCAATCGGGTTCAAGAGCGGATACTGTGGAATCGCGGCGAGCGTCGCACACTCGGACAAATCCAAATCCTGAACGTGCTTGCCAAAGTACGTTTCGGCGGCGGCTTCCAAGCCGTACGCGAGGTTGCCATAGTTGTTCGCGTTCAAGTACCATTCGAGGATTTGCTTTTTGCCGTAGCGCCGCGCGATTTCGGTCGAAAGAATGATCTCTTTCGCTTTGCGGTTGTACGTTCCCAATTCAGTCGGATCGCGCATCAATCGTTCGGATGGCGGAATCAGGACGTTCTTGACCAACTGTTGCGTAATCGTGCTCGCGCCTTGAACCTGTTCGCCGCGCAAAGTCGTGTACGCCGCGCGCAAAATCCCGTACCAATCAAACCCAGGATTGTTCCAAAAGTTGCGGTCTTCCAGCGCGATCGTCGCGTTCGCGCAATTCTTGGGGATGCGATCCAGCGGCACGACCGTGCGGTTGCCGCCTTGTGGATCAATGATTTCGTAGAGCAGGACTGTGCCCGTGCGGTCGTAGATCCGCGTGGTCTTGAACTGGCTTTGCGTTTGCTTGGCGATCTCGCCAGGTGCGGGCAGGTCTTTGGCGTAATAATTGTAGACGCCGACGGCGGCAGCCGCGCTGATGCCGATGGCAGTGAGCGCGAGACCCACAATTAACGCCACAGTCCCCAGCGTGAGTCGCAAGACGATGGGCGTGGCGCGATTGGTTGATTTTTGCAACCGACGGCGGCGCAAGATGATCGAACGAGCGGACACGAATTAAAAACCCTCTCCTTGTCGCGTGCGGTGGTATTGTAGCACTAGACAGAAAATCGCGCAACTGTGGGGGCAATGCATTTTTCTAAATCGTGAAAAATGCTTTGCCTAGCCAGAATGAAACGCAGTAGGATCGGTTTGTTGGCTCCGCCCTACTGCGTCGCTTCTTCAGGGGCAATGTGAATTCATCTGCCCGGTTGGGTCGCCGTTCCTGCTTGCGCGCGGTCTTGAAGAATACTGATCAGAGACTGAACGCCGACTAAATAACTGCGCCAGCCCAAGCCGCAAATCACGGCGACGCACACTGGTGACAGAACGAGTTTGTGACGGAACTCCTCGCGCGCGTGGACGTTCGATAGGTGTACTTCGATGGTCGGCAACTTGACCGCCGATAACGCATCTCGGATCGCGATTGAATAGTGCGCGTACGCGCCGGGGTTGATCACAATGCCATCCGCCCAATTGCGCGCATCGTGGATCGCGTCCACCAGTGCGCCTTCGCTGTTCGATTGAAACACGCGCAACTCCGCGCCGTTTTCTGCCGCGACGCGCTTCATCCGCGCGTTGATCTCGTCAAAACCGACCGTGCCGTAGATCCCTGGCTCGCGCCAGCCGAGCAAGTTCAAGTTCGGTCCGTGCATCAATAGAATTTTGAACATAAATCATCACCTCACACGTTACATTTTCACAAGTATTTTGCCCAACTGCCCCGTACTGGCTAACTGAAGCGCGCGATCCATCGCATCGAACGATAGAGTGTCCGTAACGATTTGCGCTGGATGCAACCTGCCATTCCTAACCAATGCAATCGCGCGCGCGAAATCTTGGGGGTGATCGTAGATGATCGAACCGCTGACGCGGATTTCCTCGCGCGCCAGGCGCAAGGGCACGAAACTCGCTGGCGTGTTTGCCAGCCCCAACAGAACGACCTGACCGCCCCGTGGGACTGCGCGCAAGGCGAGCTCCACCGTCGCCGTCACGCCCGCACATTCGAACACGGTCGTCACGTTTTCGTCTTGCCACAATCTGGCAACGTCTTCAGTTTCGCGCGCCAGCGCGCCCAAGGCACGCGCCATCTCTAGTTTCTCCGCGAATTTGTCATGTGCGACCGCGCGCATCCCTTGTGCGACCGCCGCTTGGATCAAGAGCAGTCCAGTTGCGCCACAACCCAGGACCGCCACCGTGTCGCCAATCTGCGCGCCCGATTGCCACAAGGCGTGCAGCGAGACCGCGAGTGGTTC
>Ga0315285_10005493_pt1 | contig 13066 bp, 10 predicted proteins | sample YL17G09_36_MG_FD_203698 | JGI IMG/M metagenome (GOLD analysis project Ga0315285, IMG submission 203698) | Sediment microbial communities from Yellowstone Lake, YNP, Wyoming, USA - YL17G09_36 | ecosystem: Environmental > Aquatic > Freshwater > Lake > Sediment | place: USA: Wyoming | collected... | reverse complement strand
TTATCACGGGGGGATGCTCAAGCAGAATCAGGAAGTTGTCTTTCCGCCCGGACTCCAGGCACTGCTGCACGAGCTTCTGTTGCAGCCCGAGCGCGGCCTCGTAGTCCTCCATCCTCGGCCCGATGATCTTCAGGACTCTGTCCACTGGTTTCGGCACGCTTTCCTCACGCTATCCGGCCCAGTTCACCGCCAGTCCCAACACGCCCTCCGCCGCCTCGTGCAGGCCCTCGGGCATGGTCGGGTGGGCGTGGATCGTCTCCGCCAGCTCCTCCGCCGTAGCCTCCAACTCCATCGCCAGCGCAGCTTCAGCGATCATGCTGCTGGCCTCAGCGGCGGCGATGTGCACCCCAAGGACCTCACCCGTCCCGGCGCGGGCGACCAGCTTGACGAATCCCTCCGTCTCGCCGTCCACGTGCGCCTTGCCGAGCACGCGCATCGGGAATTTCTTAACGATGACCTCCCCGACCTCCTGCCTCGCCCTCTCCTCCGTCATGCCCACCGTAGCCACCTCCGGAACCGTGAATGCGCAGGCAGGCACGACGCGATGGCTCATCCGCGCCGTGATCGTTCCGGTGGCATGCGCTGCGGCCACGACCCCTTCCCGGCTGGCGACGTGGGCGAGCATCATCCCCCCCGTCACGTCCCCGACGGCGTAGACGTGCGGGAGCGAGGTCTGCATGTGCTCGTTGACGACTATCGCGCCGTGCTTGCCCGTCTTGACGCCGATTCTCTCCAGGCCCATCCCCTCCGAGACAGGCCGCCGCCCCACGCAGACGAGCATCTTGGGAAAACTCAGCTCCTCACCGCTGGACAGCACCGCCTTGAGGGCGCCCTTCGGCTTGCTGAGCTTCTCCAGGCTGGTCGAGGTCATTACCTTCACGCCCTGCTTTTTCAGCGACTTCAGCACCTCCCGCCCGCAGTCAACGTCCATCTCCGGCAGGATGCGCTCTTTCAGCTCCACCAAGGTGACCTCCACGCCGAACGCAGAGAAGATTCCTGCGAACTCACAGCCTATGTAGCCCGCGCCGACGATGAGGATGGACTGCGGCAGTTCGTTCATGCGGACAGCGGCGGCGCTCTCGATCACGCGCTTGCCGTCGAACCTGGCCACGGGAAGCTCCACCGGCGCCGAGCCCGAAGCGATGATGATCTTCTCCGCCCCCAGCTTGACCGACTCCTTGTCACCCTTGACCGACAGGGTGTGCTCGTCCTCGAACGAGGCCGTCCCTCGGACCAGTTCAACCTTGTTCGACTTCAGCAGGGTCTCAACGCCGGCCCTCAACTTCTTGACCACCTCGTCGCGACGCGCCCCCAGCTTCCCGCAATCCAGGCTGACCTCGCCGACGCCAAGCCCGAACTCGCCCAGCCGCCCCTGCTGCAACATCAACCGGGCGGCGTGAGTCAGGACCTTCGTTGGGATGCAGCCGATGTTGGTGCAGACCCCTCCAAGGTGCAGCCTCTCGGCAAGCGCGACCCTGGCGCCCAGTTGCGCCGCACGAATCGCGGCGACGTATCCTCCCGGCCCACCACCGATGACGGCAAGGTCGAAATCGTGCTTCCCGCCCATGTCGGCCCTTTCTTTCTCGGCTGTGCGCTTGCGCAGGAAAATGTGCACGTCCCAGCGCTACATTCTACACTATGCCCGCCGGGGTTGCCAAAGCCGGGGCGGGCAGACGCCGCGCAGCAAAATGAGTCGCAGAAAAAGAACGAAATTCCTGACATGAACACGGGCCGTCCTATATAATCTAAGCGCTTCGGCCCTGCGAAGGGAGGACGGACTTCCGGCACCCACAAGTAGAGGAGATGCACCGATGTACGACCGCCTGATGCTCTTCACAGGCCGGGCAAGCTACTATCTTGCCGCGAAGATATCCAGGATGCTCAGGCAACTGCCGGGCCTTGGGCAGACCGAACTCTACGAGCCCGAGGTCATCAAATTCGCCAACGAGGACCTGAAGGTCAAGATCAAGGAGAGCGTGCGGGGCGCGGACGTATTCGTGGTCCAGACCGCCGCCAGCTCGTGGCACGCGCAGCGGGGCGTGAACCCCGACGTGATCGACCCGGAGAGCGCGAAAGAGCTGACACTGTCTGAGAATTTGATGGAACTGCTGATTATTGTGGACGCGCTGAAGGGCGCCTCAGCGGGGCGGATCACCGTCGTCGCGCCCTACTTCCCCTACGTGCGCAGCGACAAGAAGGACGAGCCACGCATATCCATCACCGCGCGGCTGATGGGACAGCTCTTCGGCGTGGCCGGCGCCGATCGCGTGCTCACCGTCAACCTCCACGCCCTTCAGATACAGGGCTTGGTTCCCATGCCGTGCGATCAGCTTGACGCCAATCCACTGATAGCCGAATACTTCAGGCGCAACTACGACATGAAGAACTTCGGCATCCTCGCCACCGACGCAGGCGGGGTGAAGGTCGCCACGACCTACGCCGAGAGGCTGAAAGCCCCTCTGGCCGTCTGCGACAAGCGACGATGGGCGGACAACGAGGACCCGGAGATCAGAAACGTCATCGGCATTGACGAGATCATAGACAAGGAGATAGCGATATTCGACGATGAGATACTCACCGGCGCCACAATGACCAGGGCGATGGAGGCGTTGAAAGGCAAATTCGGCCTCACGGTCTCCTACGTATCGTGCGTCCACGGCGTGTTCAGCGAGAACGCCATCGAGCGCATCTTCGACGCCGGCGCCTCCACGGTGGTCACCACGGACACGCTGCCCCCGCCCGAGGCGAACGATCGCCTGCACGTGGTCAGCACCGCCCCCTTGCTTGCCGCCGCAATCAGGAACATCCACACCAACGAGTCAGTCACGCAGATATTCAATCAGGAGACCTTCGTGTCCCAACTGTCCCAGGAGGCCCTTTGGCCCCAGGAGCACGGGGGCTGACGGCGCGCGCGGGGGTTGACCACTGAAGCCAAATGCCCGACTCCAATTCCATTCGCGGTGAAATCGTCCGGTGGCTCTCGGATAACCTGCCGCTTGACAGGGGGACCGTCGAGGACCTGCTGGAAGTGCCGCCGTCCCCCGACATGGGGGACTACGCCCTGCCCTGCTTCGCATTGGCCTCCAGGTTCAGGAGAGCGCCGGCTGAGCTGGCCGCCGAGCTGGCAGCCAGGTTCCCCACAAGCCCGCGCGTCCCGAAAGCCGCGGCCTCCGGCCCATACCTGAACTTCTCCGTAGGCCGGGAGATCATGGCGGCCGAGGTCCTGACGTGCGTGCACCGCTTGGCGGAGGGCTACGGCAGGAGCGACGCGGGGAGCGGGAAGACCGTCGTGTTGGACTACTCCAGCCCCAACATCGCCAAGCACCTGGGCGTCCATCACCTGCGCTCGGCCATCATCGGCCGGTCCCTGTACCGCATCTTCGAGGCGCTGGGATACAGGTGCGTCGGCATCAATCACCTGGGCGACTGGGGCACGAGCTTCGGCAAGTTGATAGCGGCCTTCGAGCGCTACGGCGATCTGGACGCGCAGTCCGCCACGGTGTCCGACCTCCAGGATGCGTACGTGCGATACAGCCTCGAAGCGGAGAAGAAGCCGGAGCTGGAAGACGCGGCCCGGCGCGCGTTCCGGCGTCTGGAAAGCGGCGAGCCCGGCGCTATCGGGATGTGGAAGCGCTTCACCGATGTCAGCATGGCAGAGTTCGCGAAGATCTACGAGATGCTTGACATCCGCTTCGACTCCTACGCGCCCGAAAGCTTCTACCTCGGCATGACGGACGAGTGCATCGAGCGGATGCAGAAGAGCGGCGTCGCGCAGATGAGCGAGGAGGCGCTAATCGTGCCGCTCGAGGCCTACGACATGCCGCCGTGCCTGCTGCGCAAGAGCGACGAGACCACGCTCTACGCCACGCGCGACATCTGCGCGGCGGAATATCGCTGGAACACCTATCATTTTGACCATGCCCTTTACGTCGTGGGCGGCGAGCAGAAGCTCTACTTCTCGCAGCTCCGCAAAGTCCTGGAGCTGATGGGCCACGATTGGGCGGATAGGATCGAGCACGTGGACTTCGGGCTGATCAAGCTGCGCGACGTTGAGACCGGAAGGGCCCGAAAAGGCGCCACCCGCAAGGGGGAAGTGATCCTGCTCGAAGACGTCCTGCGCGAGGGCATGGAGAAGGCCGCACAGAAGATCCGCGACAACCTGGACAGGCTCGAAGAGGGCGCCGACGTGGATCAGCTCGCAGCCGAGATAGGCATCGGCGCGGTCATGTTCAGCGATCTCTCCGTGAGACGGAGCAAGGACGTGATCTTCGACTGGGACAGGATGCTGGATTTCGAGGGCGACACGGGGCCTTACGTCCAGTACGCGCACGCGCGGCTGTGCAGCATTTTGAGGAAGGCCGGCGAGGAGGTGAGCCCCGATGCGGACTGCGCGCTGCTCCAGTTGCCTGAGGAATGGGCGCTGGTCAGGCTGGTGGAGGACTTCCCCGCCAAGGTGAGAGCAGCGGCCCAGAGCCGGGAGCCGTCGTTCATCGCAAATTATCTTCTTGAACTGTGCTCGCAACTTAGTACATACTACAGCGCAGGAATGCGCGAACCCGAGAGGCGCGTGCTGTGCCGGGACGGCGGGACCCGAGCAGCCCGCCTGCTGCTGGTGGACGCGCTGAGGCACGTGATAAGAAACGGGCTCGCCCTGCTGGGCGTGGGAGCACCGGAGCGGATGTAGCCTACCCTTTCCAGGCAGGAAGGCATGGGAAAGTTCAAGGCGGCTTTCTTCGATCTCGACGGAACGCTCTGGGACAACGCGGCCTGCTCTGACTACGTGATGGAGACCGTCCTTCTGCCCAAGCTCTCCCGCCACCTTCCCGACGAAGACCCTGCCGTCATCATACTGCGCTTCAACGCCGCGCTCATAGACGTGGTCAGGGCACACGGCCTGGGCCGGGAGCGCACTCCCCCGCTGGCCGCGCGCTTCGAGCATTTCCTGACGAGCTACGGCGTAACGGAGGCCGGTCTCGCCCGGGAGCTGAGCACAACCTACAATGCCGCCCGAAGGTTCGGCATGGGCTCATTCCTGCGCACGTCCGCAATCGAAGTGCTGCGCAGCCTGAAGGAGAGGGGTCTGAAGCTGGGCCTCATCACGAACGGCGCGCCCGCCGTCCAGCGGCACGTCATTGAGACACTCGGGCTCCAGCACTACCTGGATCATCTCGTCATCGGGGAACTCGAAGGCTACCACAAGCCCGACCCGCGCCTGTTCCAGCGCGCGCTCGAACTCGCAGGGGTCGAGCACAACCAGATGCTCTACGTCGGGGACAGCCTCATCACTGACGTGATCGGCGCCTCGCGAGCGGGCATCCCGGTGGCGTGGCTGCGGCTCGGCGACGAGCAGATACCCAGGAGCTTCCCCGTGCCCGACTACTTCATCGCGGACCTGCGCGAGGTGCTTTCAATCACCGCGGACTGAGAGCCTCTCAACGCTCCCCGCGCGCGTAGTAATCCGGATCCTCCGCGAGTTTCTGACGCACCTCCTCGAACATCGGCTCGAGCACCGAGCTGTCCCACGCGCGCTCAGTGTAGGGAGCGCTCCGCATCTTCGCGATCTCGGCTTCGAGCTTCTCGTCGCGGTAGCTGCCGTAGATGTGCAGCGAATCGCACACGTCCACGTACCGCCCGCACGTGACTGTCGCCCCCATTCTCTCGCTGATCCGCTCAGCCATCCGGCGCTGAAGATCGGTGATGGCGAACACGTTCATGAACCATGCCTTGTAGAGGTCGCGCGAGCGCCAGTGCGTGTTCAGGTTCAGCCTGTATCCGCCCCCCCCATCCGGCAGCAGGCGGGCCCAGAGCCGCTGCAGGCATGGCGGGTCGTCAGTGGCGGGGTCAGCCGTGGGGATCCAGGTCGTCGCCTGCGCCCGGCGCGAGTGGGGCACCTTGCAGAGCTTATCTATCATCCAGGCCACCTGGTCAACGGCCTTGAATCCCCCCCGCCCCTCGTTGCGCACGGGGCTTCTGAGGTCGCTGACGGGGCGATACGCGAAGAGCCGCTGATGGTAGGTGTAGGTCCACTTGCCCTCCTGCGGGCTGATCCAGTGGTCGTGGATGCCCTCCACTACCTCCTGGCGGTAGACCTCCAGGTCAGCCGGACCGCCGGGGAAGTTCTTGTGGATGCGCGGCTCGCCCAGCGGCTCGAGCACCTCAACCATCACCGTTGCGTCCAGACTCGGCGGATCGCCCGGCTTGTCGTACTCCGTTTGGAGCTTGGCGCCCTTCTCCCACACCGCAAGCAGGGCCTTCTCCCACGCCTCGGGGATCGTCCTGCCGCTCACGTGGAGGACGGGCAGATCTCCCACAGACCGATTACGATCGCTCACCGACTTCCTCCCGCACGGGCCATGCATCGCGTGAAACGCTCGGCCCCTACCATACCAGCGGGGCATTCCCCTTTCAAGCAGCGCACGCTACGGCTCATCGTTCGGCTTGTCCAGCTTCTCCTCTGCTTCGGTTCGCCGGTAGTATTTCGGCATCAGCTCCATCGGCGGCACGGCGCCGCCCTCGCGGAGAATCCTTAGCCCTAACACGGCAACGTGCTTCGCACTTCCCTGAGCCAGCGCAGTAGGTCCGACCTTCAGAGACAGCTCCTCAGCCGCGACCTGCCCCCGAACGAAGACCTCGGGGTAGGCCTCGACCCCGCTGCCGAAGATGAGCGTCCCGCGCGGCAGCCGCTCCAGCACGCGCTCCGGCTCGCCCGCCATCACGCCGGTCGTGTCCCGCCAGCGGCCGCCCTCCCAGCGGAACACCGTGCCGTATACGAACGAGCGCCTGGCGTCCAGCAGCGGACAGGTGGTGGCGCAGCCGTGGTGCTCCGGGTCAACATTCTGAGCCATCACCTCCAGCGACGGCACCCCAACGGCCTGCCAGCGGAGCAGGTGGGCGAGCGTCTTGGCGCAGGTCACGCCGACCCTCAGCCCCGTGAACGAGCCCGGCCCCTCGCTTACTGCCACCGCCCCGATGTCCGACTTCGCGACGCCGGTGCTCCTCACCACGTCGTCCACCGCGACCACGATATTCCTGGCGTGGCGCGGGCCTTCTTCAAACACGTGCTCCGCCAGGAGTTCTTGATCGCGGTACAGGGCGACGCTGCCCCGCGTCCCACTTGTCTCAATGCCGAGCACGAGCATCTCAGCCCCCCTGCTGCGGCCCCGCGGCGGCCTGCTTCGCGATGTATTCGAACGCGTCTCTCAGCGCCGAGATGGCCGCCTCCCGGTGGCTGATGCCGCGGCGCGTTCGGTCCACCGACACCGACCACAGCGGCTCTTCGGCGCCGGGCACGTAGCACGAAACGACGAACCGAATGGTCGCCTTCGAACTGGTGAGCAAGTAGCTCTCGCCCCACGCCTCCACGTGCGCCGTCAGATAGCTCGCGCACCCCAGCGCCTCGATGAAGCTCGCAAGCTGCTCCGGGGTCGGATCCAGCGTCGGCTTCATTCCGGCGCGCTTGATGGCCGCAGTCACATCCGTCGGCGGGATGACGTCCAGCCCTCCGGCCTTGGAGGCGCAGTGCGCCAGCAGTTCGGCGAATGATTCCTGCGCATGAGGCACCTGCATGACGCCCCACAGCACGGCCGCCGATTTAGGTTTCCCGAGCGGCCTGGCAGTCACCTTGAGCACAGCCGTCTTGCCCGGGGGCGTCTGCGCAAAACCGGCGGCGTTGTGAACCTGCATCTCAGGCACGCTGCACCCGGCCAGCAACGGCAGTGCGCACGCGAGCAAAAGCGCGGATGCAGGAATGCCGAGTCTCACATCTACCCTCCGTGGGGGTAAGGCAGTGAGCAGCTTGCCCGCCGTAGCCTCGTGCGAAGGCGGGTGAGTAGTCAATAGTGAGTAGTGGATGCGACGGGCACATTATAGGATCGGGAGGGCAACCGGGCAAGGCGCCGTGTCCTGTTGCAGGAGGACTGGTTGACGCTGTGCGACGTCGCCGCTATACTTGCCCCTCGCTCAGCCAGAGCGATGTGACACAAGTTTTCTGGGGCTCGTGCGGCCCCGAGGCCTGTCATCCTGAGCGAAGCGAAGGATCTGGCCTTTGGGTGCCCGCGAGGGAATGTCTGTGTACAAGCCGACGAGATGCTTCGCCTGCCATAGGACAGGCTCAGCATGACAATAACCACAGGGGTCAAGGAGTCTGACGGATGAAGGTTCTCGTTGTGGGTGGCGGAGGGCGCGAGCACGCGCTGGTGTGGAAGATCGCCCAGTCTCCGCTGGTCAGCAAGATCTACTGCGCGCCGGGCAATGCCGGCATCGCGCGTCACGCCGAGTGCGTCAACATCAAGGCCGAGGACATCGGCGACCTGCGCACCTTCGCACTGGCGAAGGCGATAGACCTGACGGTTGTCGGTCCCGAGGCGCCCCTCTGCGCGGGGATCGTTGACTCATTCGAGGCGAGGGGGCTGAAGATATTCGGGCCTTCGCGGAAAGGAGCGCGGATAGAGGGGAGCAAGGTCTTTGCCAAGCAACTTATGGCGAGGCACGGCATCCCTACCGCCGAGTTCCGGCAGTTCGACTCCGCCGAACGTGCCCAGGCCTACATCGAGATGGTGGGGGCGCCCGTGGTGGTGAAGGCGGACGGGCTCGCCGCCGGCAAGGCCGTGAGGGTCTGCTCCACGGTCGAGGAGGCTCTCGACGCGGTGAAGAGGATGATGATCGAGGGCGAGTTCGGCGCCAGCGGTGAGAAGGTCATCGTGGAGCAGCACCTCGAAGGCGAGGAGGCCAGTGTGCTGGCCTTCACGGACGGCCAGACTATAGCGCTCATCCCCTCCTGCCAGGACCACAAGCCGGTCTACGACAACGATCAGGGACCCAACACGGGCGGCATGGGCGCCTACAGCCCTGCGCCGGTGGTCACGCCCGAGATCGAAAGCGTCATCGAACGGGACATCATCGTGCAGACGGTGCACGCGATGAACTGCGAGGACAGGCCGTATTGCGGCGTGCTGTATGCGGGCCTGATGATCTCGGACGAGGGCCCGCGCGTGCTCGAGTTCAACTGCCGGCTGGGCGATCCCGAGATGCAGCCGATCGCCATGCGCCTCAAGAGCGACCTTGTGCCGATCCTGCTCGCCACCGTCGAGCGGAGGCTGGAGGAGGCCGAGATAGAGTGGCATGAGGACGCAGCGGTGTGCGTCGTCATGGCCTCAGGAGGCTATCCGCGAAAATACGAGAAGGGGAAGCTGATCACCGGCCTTGACAAGGTGGAGCAGATGGAGGACGTCGTGGTGTTCCACAGCGGAACGCAACTGGAGGACGGGCGGATCCTGACCGACGGCGGCCGCGTGCTCGGCGTGACGGCCAGGGGCAAGACCATCGCCGAGGCGCAGGCGCGCGCCTACGAGGCCGTCGGCAAGATACACTTCGAGGGGGCGCACTACCGCACCGATATCGCCCGAAAGGCCATGGCGCATGGGGGGTAGCGCCGACGGAGAGGCATCGGCAAGGCCAAGGTGAACCCTACTGGGCCTCGGCGGTCTCGATGAGGTAGAGGTCGGCGAAGCGGTCGGCGAACAGGTGATAGATCTCGCCGCAGAGCGACTTGCGGTTGCGCCGCAGCGCCTCATCCTCCACGTTGACGAACACCTTGTCGAAGAAGACGTGGACCTTCTCCGCCAGGGCGGACGAGTAGCTTTCCGCCGCCTCGGCGTATCGCTCCTCGGCGAACTGCCGGCCCAGTGCATCCCTGCTCGCCTTGAAGGTGTCCCAGAGGTCCTTCTCCTCTTGCTCGCGCAGCAGTTCCTCGCGGACACCCGCGCGCTCCGTGAGGTCGCGCTGGATGCGGAACGTTCGGTCCACCAGCTCCACCAGCGCAGGCCACCAATCGCGCTCGGCGCACTCGCGCAGGGCTTCAAGGCGCGTCCAGAATCGGAGCACGTTGTAGTTCAAGTTGGCTCCCGGGACCTCACGGTCGAACCCGACGGCCAGCGTCGCGCGCACAAGGTCGTGCGCATACCCACGGTCAATGGCCGCGTGGTACAGCCGCTCGCGGAAGAACTCCAGCATCTCGGCCGCTTGAGCCTTGAACTCGCCGAGCGACAGCTCCGGCGCCTGCCTTTTGAGAGCCTCGACGGCGGCGCGCTCAAGCTCCCGAAGGTTCAGGTCGAGCTGTCTCGTCTCAATCGTGAGCAGGATGCCCAACGCGTTGCGGCGAAGCGCGTAAGGGTCCTGGGAACCGCTCGGCAGGAGTCCGAGGGCGAAGCAGCCCGTGATTACGTCAAGCTTGTCCGCCAACGCCAGCGCGATGCCGACGGCTCCCGAGGGCGGCTCACCGTCCGCGCCGGAGGGCCGGTAGTGTTCCGCGATTGCATCGGCCACCGCCTCCGGCTCTCCCTCGTGAAGCGCCAGCTCGCGCCCGACCTGGCCCTGAAGGCTGGGGAACTCACCCACCAGCCCCGTGAGCAGGTCCGCCTTGCACAGGTATGCCGCCTTGCGCACGTGCCCGATCTGCTCGCCCGTAAGGCCCATCATCTCGGCGATGCGGGCCGCGAGCGCTTGCAGTCGCTCCGTGCGCTGGAGGTTGTTCCCGAGCCCGCCCAGGTAGACCACGTCCTTGAGCAGCGGGACGCGCTCGGCCAGCGCCATGCGCCGGTCGTCCTCCCAGAAGAACTTTGCATCCTCAAGCCGCGCCCTCAAGACCCGCTCGTTGCCCTGCCGGACGGTCCGCTCCTGAGTGACGGTGCGATTCGAGACGGTGACGAACCGATTGACAAGTTCGCCCTTTTTGTTCCAGACAGGGAAATACCGCTGATGCTCTATCATCGCGGCGCACAGAACGCAAGCAGGAATTTCAAGGAAACGCTCATCGAACGTGCCTTCCACGCAGTGCGGATGCTCGACGAGATTGGCCACTTCCCAAAGAGGGTCTGGCCACTCAGTATGGCAGTCCCACCTGCCCAAGATACGCTCAATCTGAGCGCGCATCATTTTGCGGCGCGCCTTGAGGTCCACTATCACGAAGGCGTGCTCAAGGGCCTCGCAGTAGGCGTCGAAGGATGCGTCTTGCAACTGGATGGGACCGGGCGCCAGGAACGGATGCCCGTAGGTCGTCCTGCCCGCCCGAAGTCCTGCGATCTCGACCGGCACGATCTCCGAGCCCAGGAGCGCGACGATCCAGCGAATGGGCCGGGCGAAACGGAACGCCCGCCCGGACTCCGAGCGCGGCGGCGCGCCGGCGTCACGGTTCCTCATCGGCCAGACCATGGATTTCGGGAACGACAGCGATTCGACTGCCTGCCTCAGCAGGCCGGGCAGGAGTTGAAGCGCGGGCGCGCCCTCCTTCTGCACCGAGGCGACGACGTACGGCCCCTTGTCGGTCTCCCTGACGGTGAGGCTCTCGGGCCGGACGCCCTGCGCTTTGGCGAAGCCGATGGCGGCCTTGCCGGGGCTGCCGTCCTTGTTGAAGGCAACGCCGGCGGGCGGGCCGACGGTCTCCTGCGTGACGGGAGGCTGCTGGTCGGGCACGCCGCTCGCCGCAACCGTCAGCCTGCGCGGGGTGCCCGTGGCGCGGACGGAGTCGGCGGCCAGGCGGTTCTCCGCGAGAAGCCGCTCGACAGCGCGTGCAAGCTGATCGAGCGCAGGCTCGATGTAACCCGCCGGGATCTCCTCAGTGCCGATCTCGAAAAGTAAGTCGCTCATTTCGGAGCATTCAACGCTTCGCGCATGTTCAGCAGAAGAACACTCTGCCGTGGAACAGCTTGGAAATCGAAAATCAAAAATCAAAAATCCGTACTACACCGGCATTCCGAAGACCGCGCCCTCGAATACAAGCTTGCCGTCCACGACGGCCTGCACGTCGAAGCTCGCGCGGCGGCTCTTCAGTTCCGTGTTGCGTGCCAGCAGGATAAGCCTGTCGCCCGGGACAACTTGTCCCCTGAACTTCACGCGCTCAAGACCCCCGAAGCCCAGGAACACCTCCGTGCCGATCGCCTTCTTGTAGTAGTAGCTGCAAAGCTGCGCGGCCGCCTCGCACATCAGCACGCCCGGCAGCAGTGGGCGGCCGGGGATGTGTCCCTTCACCCAGAACTCGTCCTCCCGGACGTTCTTGAAGCCGACGGCGACGCCTTGCTCAAGGTCGCAGAGGATCACGCCGTCAAGGTGCTCCATCTCGAAGCGCTGCAGGTTACATCGGCGGATCTCCTCCGGGCCCGCTTCGAGGCGATCGAGGTCTATCGCGCTCAGGTCTACGAGCAGTTTCGGCGGCACGAGACACTCCAGGTCACGGGCGAACAGAAGGCACTCGCGCGCACGCAACAGCGCCGGATCATAGCTGCGGCCTCCCGCCCTACGGCTACTCTTCTGACGGCGGCCCAGGCAGCTCGGCGTTTGGCATCCAGCCCTTCGACACGATGCCTTCGTCGTCCCAGTAAAGCGCGCCGACGGATATGGACAGGTACTTCCCGATGGCCTCGTATGCCGGCAGGCTAAGCTCCTCCGGAGGAATGAACTTCTTGGCCAGCCCGTAGAACCACCCGCCAATGCGCTCGCAGTCCATGTAGAAGAAGGCGGCCGGCCGCTTCGTCAGATGCGCCAACGCGCCGCGGAATTCGATGTCGCTGAGCAGCGGGCTTGCCTTGCGCATGCTGTCCTGGATGACCTGCCTGCACGTGTCCTCACTGCCCGTGACGATCAGCTTGCCGTCCGCGAAGAACAGGTAGACGCTCGGCAAGCCCATGCCAGTAGGCATCGGAACGGGCGGCGGCGGGATCTGATAGACCGTTTTACCTTCCACCTCGGTCTTCATGATGAACTGCCGCTCAGCAGGCTGCGTGGCCCGAAGCTGGTCGAAGGTCTGTTCGGCCTTCGCCGCGTCCTTCGCTTCAATCGCCAGGACGAGGTGGAGAGCCAGGGAGCCCTCCGGAGTGGTCGTGACGATGTCCTCGGGCGAGTAGACGTAGGCATGGGTGCCCAAGCTGTTCAGCAGGTCCTGCACAAGCGCGCCCGACGTGCCGGGCGTGCTGAGCTCCGTCTCCATCTGCTTCGCCGCCTCCGGCGAGGACGCAGCAATCAAGCCCTTGATTTCCTCCCAGAGCATCTGCACGTCGAAGTAGACGCCGCCGTA
>Ga0315285_10005492_pt1 | contig 13066 bp, 5 predicted proteins | sample YL17G09_36_MG_FD_203698 | JGI IMG/M metagenome (GOLD analysis project Ga0315285, IMG submission 203698) | Sediment microbial communities from Yellowstone Lake, YNP, Wyoming, USA - YL17G09_36 | ecosystem: Environmental > Aquatic > Freshwater > Lake > Sediment | place: USA: Wyoming | collected... | reverse complement strand
TATTCTCCCGCTCCATCTCTCTGAAAAAAGACGATGCCAAAATGAGCAGGAAGGCCTCTCTCTTTTTCTCCATAATAATACCAGACCTGTGCAGGATAGAGACCTTGTGTTGCCTCAAATCTTTCAATGCTTGCTGGTGGTCCTAAAATAATATAAATATTTCCCATATCGGTCATCCATCCTTCCCTTGTCGCCTCCCGTCCGTAATGTTTATTAGCATAATTGAATCGCTTTAAGTGTTCATCTTTGTATTCATTTTCAGGCGTTCCTACTGTGGGATCCCTTTGCCGCCAGAAAGCCTCTATAAAAATGTCCCGGTCTCTGTCATCAGTTAATTTCATAAAAACGTCTTTCTCTTGGGGAAGAATGATATATTGAGTCAGCTTCAAGAAATCTCCATACTTCTTGGCCAGATCTCTTTCCGTCAATTTTTGCTCTGAAAGAACTAAAGAAGAGATCAATAACAAGAAAAAAATCACAATCATTACTTTGACTTTCATATCGTTGAACCTAATAATATTTTTCTCTCATCTTAGATTCCGAAACTCCCTCCCTCGCTATCATTCCAAGCTTATATTATTCTTTCATCTCAGAAACTCAATGAGCCCGCCACGCGGGAAGATTTTTCTGACACGTCATCTTGAACGAGATCGCTTAAAAAGTTTTGATAGCCTCATTATATTTTTCCATTTATAAATAGGCAAGAGTGCAGATATTCAAAAAACATTTGATGCATCCATTTATTTTTTTATTTGACTTTTCTTATTTATATCAAATAATATTATATACAATATATTTTCGAAATATCAATATTATGGTCAAAATTTCGCTTAGATCAAAAAAGGGAGGATAAAATTGAAAAAACTAGCTATTTTTCCCGGATTATTACTAATTTTTATTGCAATTCTCTTCTTTGGCTTTTTTGGGAAGGCGGAAACTCCCAAAAAAGAAATCCCTCCTCCTATTCAAGAAGCCATTCTTAAAAATCTCAAGTGGCGATGTATCGGTCCGGCAAATATGGGAGGAAGAATAGATGATTTTGCGGTCGTAGAAACCAATCCCTTCATCATTTATGTTGGTACGGCGTCGGGAGGGGTCTGGAAAACAATAAATAACGGTGTTACCTGGGAGCCAATCTTTGACGATCAGAGCACGAGCACCATAGGCGATGTCACTGTCACCCCTTCAAATCCAGATATTGTTTGGGTTGGGACCGGAGAACCAAACAACCGCCAAAGCTCTTCATGGGGAGATGGAGTTTTCAAATCAGAAGACGGTGGGAAAACCTGGAAAAATATGGGATTGCGAGATACTCACCATATCGGGCGGATAGGCATTCATCCCTCCAATCCTGATATAGTTTACGTTGCTGCTTTAGGTCGGCTTTGGGGACCACACCAAGAGAGAGGTTTATTTAAAACATACGATGGAGGAAAAACCTGGATTAAAAGCCTTTACATCAATGAAGATACGGGTGTCGTGGATGTTGCCATGGACTCCAAAAATCCTAATGTACTTTATGCAGCCGCCTATCAAAGACGTAGGACTCCCTGGGGCTTTAATGGAGGAGGACCCGGAAGCGGACTCTACAGAACGACAGATGGCGGAGAAACGTGGATTCATCTCACGAATGGATTTCCGGAGGGTATAACAGGTCGGATCGGCATAGACATTTATAGAAGCAATCCCAATATTGTATACGCCCTTGTCGAGCACAAAGATGGTGGCGTTTTCCGCTCGGATGATAAGGGGTTAACTTGGAAGCGGATGTCAAATATAAATCCCCGCCCGGTGTATTACAGCAAAATTCGAGTTGATCCGAATAATGACCAGAGAATATGGGTTCTAGGTGATGAAATGTTTGTATCTGAAGATGGAGGAAGGACTTTTCGTACAGATTTAATAATTCGAACCGACCGCTCAAAAAGACGCGTTCATGGGGATTACCATGCCATGTGGATAAATCCCTCAAACTCCGATCATATGGTCATAGGCTCAGACGGAGGAATCTATTTTTCCTACGACCGCGGAAAAAATTGGGACTTTATAAATACTCTTCCCCTTGGACAAGTTTATGAAATCAGTTTTGACATGCGAAAACCTTATTTTGTGTCTGCAGGATTGCAAGATAATGCGACCTGGCATGGGCCCTCTGCAGCTTGGTTCAGAGACGGAATCACAAACGATGAATGGTTTAGAATCGGAGGAGCGGATGGTTTTTATAACCAGATAGACCCTAAAGACTATACAACAATCTATACAGAATCGCAGCATGGCGAGATTTGCCGATTTAATCTGAAAACTGGCGAGTACAAATCCATTAAACCCGCGCCCGAAAACTCTCAAGAAATTTACAGGTTCAACTGGAATTCCCCGTTCCTTCTCTCCCCATATAATCCCCAAAAAATCTACTTGGGAGGAAATCGGCTTTTTATTTCTGACGACAGAGGAGAAACATGGCGGGCGACAATGGACCTAACATCTCAGTTAGATAGAGATAGAATCCCAATTATGGGAGTCAATATTAATGAAAATACCCTTTCCAGGCATGACGGGGTAGAGTTCTTTAGCACAATAACCACCATTTCCGAATCGCCAATAAAGGAGGGCCTTATCTATGTGGGAACAGATGATGGAAAACTCCAAATTTCTCGAAACGGTGGAACGACTTGGAAAAATATTGTTCAAAACATTCTTGGGCTGCCAAAGGACATCTATGTCAGCCGAGTTGTGGCCTCTGATGCTGAAGAAGGGACTGCCTACGCCACCTTTGATGGTCATTCTGAAAACAACTTTAAGCCTTACGTTTTTATGACGACTGATTATGGAGAAAATTGGAAGACTATCTCAAGCAATTTAACTGAAGGTGGGACTGTCAATGTTATACGAGAGCATCCTATGAATGCAGACCTTTTATTCGTCGGCACAGAAAGAGGAGCTTATTTCTCGATCGATAGAGGAAAAAGATGGATAAAATTTGCCAATAATTTTCCTGTCGTTCCTGTCGATGATATTGCCATTCATCCCCGAGAGAATGACCTGATCTTTGGGACCCATGGACGAAGCATATGGATTTTGGACGACATCACCCCCCTTTCTCAACTCACAAAAGAAGTATTGGCAACCCCAAGTTATCTTTTTGATATCCGCCCTGCAACAATATTTAATCCCTTTTCAATGAGGAATAATTATGATTTTAAAGGTGTTTATGGGCACAATTTTTTCATCGCGCCCAATCCTCCTCTTGGGGCTATAATCAGCTACTATTTATTGGAAGAGGCAAAGGAAGATGTGAAGATCGTTATTCAAGGTAGCTCAGGTCAAATATATTGTGAACTCGCCGGGCCAAAAGCAGCCGGCATCAACCGCATAACATGGGATTTAAAATATGGCCCCCCCGCTTTTTTCGAAGAAGGAGAAATCGGCCTAAGACCGTTCGTTCTTCCTGGATCGTATAACGTCATATTAAAATATGGGGACAGTGAAATGACGAAAAAGGTTCTGGTCGAGGGCGATCCTTCAGTTCATATCCCCTTCGAGGACAGGGAGGCTCAACATGACGCCCTCCTCTCCATTTACGCGCTAAATCCAGCACTTTCTGCATCCATTAAAGCAACCGATAATTTATTGAGGCAAATCGATATTCTTAAAAAAGGTCTTAGAGAAACTGCGGATGTCCCGAAAGTCATTTCGGCGATCCCATATGATATCACCGAGAAAATTGGGAAGATACGAGAACAGCTTTTGGGAAATCAGAAATTGGGCGGTGCATCCGGCCGCTTTTCGATTCGGGGACAACTAAGATCTTTATCGATTTCAATCGCCAGCTATTCGGAGAGACCGTCTCCAACTCTTATTGAAAAAATTCGAATTAATTCGGATAAACTGAATGAGGTCGTCGCGAAAATTAATAAAATCATTGAAGAAGATATTCCCAATCTCAACAAGTTATTGAATGACAAAAATATCCCCCGCCTTTTCCCTGGAAAAATCATAAAATATTCTGTCAATAACTAGAAGATTGAAACCACATTTTCGGTCAAAAGGACCTGCTAACAAATATCATAAAATCTCTTGACATCCTCATATTCCTTATGATTATAATTGTATATAATATATTTTATATAAAATGCAGACGCAACATTTGGGATTGGGGAAATAACTAACAAATCCACGTCTCAAGGAAAACTCTAATCCTGCAATGTTTCCTGAATTGATTTTCTAAATTTGAAGGAGGGAATCTATGAAGAAAAAATGTTCAGCTTGGTCTCTTTATTTATTCATGGCAATATTTATCCCGATTTTAAACCTTAGTCCGATGAGAGTGGAAGCCTCGCCAATTAATGATCCTTCCCAACTCGTGCCTGGGGTTGAGAGTCATTCGGCGGAATTGCTAAAACTCGCCGATGAATTTCGCTTGCTTCGGAGATCGGGGAGCGGAATCCCCGATTATGATTCATTGGTTAAAAAACAAAAAGAGCAACTTCCTGGTTTGCGTTCCCGCTTGGATACGATCAATCCGTCGTCCTGGGGAACTCACTTCAAAATTGATTACCTTCTGCTGCGCGCAGAAATGGACGCTCTTGAATTCGACCTTTATGTTTGGCGGCAGACAGCGCGCAATCCAAGCTTTTATGTGAATCAGGCGCTCGCGAATATCGAACGGCTTCTGACTGGCAGCCGCCGCATGGGAGATAATCCAGTTTTAATGCCTTATAAAAAGGACCATGCTCAGAAAATATTGCAGGCCCTTTCCGACACGGATAAGTTCCTCATTCAAGCCCAAAAACACCTGACAGAGTTCGCTCCCGAGCTGGCCGATATCGCTCGCAGGCATCCTGGCGGTGGTTATTACACCGAAGGCGGCCAGTTAAAGCACATTGTGGAAAATTTTAAAAAATGGGCAGAGGCGACCGTCCCCTACTTCCCACCCGAAGAGGCGAAGCAGTTTGTTCCGGCCGCCGTTCAGGCCGCTCAACGCCTGCTTGAATTCGACAAATGGCTTGAACAAAACAGAGACAAAATGAAGGGCAAATATTATGTCGATAAAAAGGCCATAGACTGGTTCTTCCGCAATATCATGCTCATGCCCTACAATAGCGAACAGATATTATTTATGGCCGAAATGGAACGCACCAGGGCCGTATCCTTTCTTCAATTCGAGCTACAAAAGAACAAAAACTTGCCAAAAATTGAGCCGGCAAAGACAACTAAAGAATACCTCGCCTGGGATGACGAAACGGCTCTATTGCTACGCCGGTGGTATACGGAGAGCGGAGAAAACATTCTAAGTGACCAGGAATACCAGACCCTTATTCGTTCTGAAGAGGGCCTCTATCTGCTGCCCTTCGGACTGATTGCTTTTCCGTCGGAAGGGAAGCCGGGCATCCACCGGATCCTGGTCGTTCCGGCCGATCATTGGCGTGCCGTATATTCCAATATGGGCTTCCGTACCGATCCGGCAGTCCTCCATGGCCATGAATACTGGCCGGGCCATACGTATGAAGGGAAAATGCACTCCCGTAATCCATGTCCCATCCGCCGAGGCCACCGCGATGGAGGCCATAGCGAAGGATGGTGTTACTACAATGAAGAAATCTTATGTGCTCTAGACTTTCCGTTCATCAGAGGACCTCGAGCCCGCGAATTAGTCTACACGAACATGCTACAGCGGGCCGAGCGAAGACTGCTCGGACTTCCCCTGTTGGCCGGCGAAATTACTCCTGATCAGGCTTTTCGTCTTTTCCAGGATCATAATCCACCTCTGGGCTCGGCCCTGGGGGTAAGACCCGAGGAAGCTTTCGAAGAAATGGAAGGTTTTATATCTTCGATAGGCATTCTGTCTCATCAATGCTTGGTCGGAAAAAATCAAATCTTCAAGCTTCTCGCAGACAGAAAATTACAGCTAAGAGACAAATTTGATCTCAAAGAATTCCATGATCAGTTCATGATGTATGGACAGATTCCGATTTCTCTCATAAGGTGGGAGATGCTTGGCCTGGATGATGAAGCGAAAACATTTTTAAAACCGGCAAGATTGGCTTCGATTTTGTCGCCTACGGCTCAAAAATAAGCATAAGGAAGGGCGAACGGATTGCTTCAAGTAAGAAAACTAAAATAAAAGGAGGTAAATCTCATGGAAGCAAACTCATTTACTTTTCTATCAAAACGGCGGGCTCTCTGGCTTGTCTTGATCATAGTCTTTGCATCCGGCTCTTTTCTGGTAGCTTCGAGTAGCGGCGAGCTGAAACCAGAGGTCAAGAAGAACATAAAAGAAGCCGACCTTATATCTTTAACGCAACAACTCGTTCGGATCAGAAGCGACTATGATGAAGGGGTCGTAGCCAACCACAAAGAAATGGCCAAATTTCTTGGCGATTATTTGAAAAAATTAGGAATGGAAGTCCACGTCATCGAGCCCGAACCAAATTATCCAACTGTCATAGGCAGGCTTAAAGGAACCAGCGGAACGCCTAAGCTAGGTTTGCTCGGGCACTACAATACAGTCTTGCTTGGGGATCGTTCCAAGTGGACGGTCGATCCCTTTGGCGGAGAGTATCGCGAGGGGCGAATCTACGGACTCGGAGCGGCGGACCAAAAGATGGCGATCGCAGCTTCTCTGCTGGCGACAAAGGCGATTATCGATGCGGGCATAAAGCTGAAGGGCGACCTTGTCCATCTTTATATTCCCGGAGAAGGCGCACAGGTTCACACTCTTCCCTACATTTCCAAAAACCAACCTGAACTCCTCAAGGCGAATTGGTTTTTGGATACAGAGGGTGGCTCCAGCATACTGAAAATCGCAACCGGATGGACCTGGGTCAAAGTTCGAGTGACGGGTGTCACAGGGCACACGGGAGGCGTACGGGGAGACGGGAAGCCCGGACGGCCCGTGAATGCCATTTATAAGCTCGCCAAAGTCCTGTCGGAAATTGAGAAGCTCGACAACTGGATGACCTACAAGAAACATTCGCTTTTCGCTCGATCCATTTACGAGGGGAAACCCATCGTTGAGGTGGGAAAGATCGAGGGCGGATACAAGGTCAATCAAGTTCCAGACTGGGCCGACGCTCAAGTCGATATTCGTTTCTTGCCAGGTCAATCGCCTGACGGGGTATTGACAGAGCTACGCGCTCTTTTCGATCGTCTTAAAAAGGAAGATCCTCAGCTCAATGTTACCGTAGAACCCATGACGACTCAATGGGTTCCCATGAAATATTGGGAAAAGCTGAATGATAATGATCCCTTGATTAAAGCGATTCGCGAAGTTGCTCCGGCTTACACAGGCCGTGTTCCTGAATGGAGCGGAGGAAGCGGCGGCGGCCGGCCCGACATATGGGAGACCGGTGCTTTATACGTCAGTTTCGGGATTTCGGGAGGGGGAGGCAACGCACACGCGCCCAATGAATTTGCCAATCCAGAAGCGGGCGTGAAGAGAGCGTATCTTTATGCCGAATTGCTGCTCCGAATGCTCCAATAAAATCACCGAAAATATTTTTTTTCGAGAGGGTCGAATTTAAAAAGGGGGATTTTTATGAACAAAGCACTTTTGGCAATCTCGAGGATTTTTCTCCTTTGCTTATTGTTATGCAACATAACCATGACAAATACAGAGGAGAGCCCGATATTTTCCAACACAACTATAAAGAATTTGAGCTGGAGGCTCATAGGACCGGCCCAGTACAGCGGGCGGATTTCTGACTTTGCCGTTCCCAAGGACCAGAAGCACACAATATATTGTGCTGCCGCGTCCGGCGGCCTTTGGAAAACAACAAATAAAGGCACCACCTGGAAGCCTATATTTGATGAACAGGGAATAGGCTCCATGGGAGCGATCGCCATTTCCGACTCTGATCCAAACATCATATGGGTTGGAACGGGCGAGGCTATTGCCGAAAGCCACAGCACGTGGGGGGACGGAGTCTACAAATCCGCGGATGGCGGGAAGACCTGGACCCATATGGGATTGAATGACTCTCATCAGATTGGGAGGATTATCATCGATCCTCAGGATTCAGACATTGTCTATATCGGCGCAGTAGGACATTTATGGGGTCCAAACGCCGAACGGGGATTATTTAAGACAACTGATGGCGGAAGGACCTGGACGAAGAGTCTCTTTATCAGCGATAAAGTCGGAGTCGTGGACATTGCTATGGATCCCTCCGATAGAAAGACTCTCTACGCAGCGGCATACGGCAGGATAGGGAGCAGATATTCGGCATCTGAAGCTACGGAGGTTAAAATTCTTGAAGGAGGCGGAATTTTCAAAACATACGACGCGGGAGCCACTTGGACTCGACTCACAGAAGGATTACCCCAAAGCCGTGTGGGGAAAATTGGCCTCGCTGTTGCCCTGACCAATCCAAACAAGATTTATGCCATCCTAGAAAGAAAAGCTTTTGAAGTGAATCTTGCAGAGAAAGAAATCGAAAACCTTAAGAGGCTCTTAGCCACTGACATGAAATCAGATCCAGCCTTCATAAAGAAAATCCAACAGCTCTTAAGAGATTCTATTCCCGTGTCTGAAAAAACCGCGGCCACGGTTCCGGGCTTAAGCTCGGAAGAACAGTCAAAATTGCGAAATCTGCTCGGCCTGGGTGAACTCGATTTGGGTGGCGGATTTTTCCGTTCGATGGATAAAGGAACAACGTGGAACCGAGTGAATAAAATGACGGCAAATAGGAGTCCGGGCTATTATTCCGAGATTAATGTTCATCCAAAAGAGGAAGACACTGTCTATGTGCCCTTAGAGCGAATGTGGATATCCAAGGACGGAGGCAATAACTTCGAACAAACCAATTGGGCTTATTCATCCTGGATGACAAGCAACTATATCCACGGAGATTTCCATGCGTTCTGGATCAATCCCGTAGATTCAAACCATTTGATCATCGGGACAGATGGCGGTTTATATTCTTCATATGACCGTGGTGAAAATTGGGAGGCTCACCCTATGCCCATCGGGCAGTTTTACGCGATAGCCGCCGATACGCGCAAGCCTTATTACATTTATGGCGGGCTGCAAGACAATGGCGGGTGGGCTGGGCCGAGCGCAACTCGGCATATGAGCGGGATTACAGACAATGATTGGTTCAAATATGAGACGGCTGACGGAGCATATGTTCAAGTCGACACCAAGGACAACTTAACGATATATACAGAAATCCAGTTTGGAGGGATAAAAAGAATCAACCTGAGGACAGGCTCATATACAGCAATCAAGCCCCGCCCCAAAAAAGGCGAATCGACGCTTCGGTTCAACTTTATCACGCCCTTTCTCCTCTCTAGGCACGACTCAATGACACTTTACATGGGAACGCAAAGAGTCCTCAAAAGCACAGATAGAGGAAGTAGCTGGATTCCTTTAGGTCCTGATTTAACAAAAGGAGGCAAGGCGACTATAACCACAATTGCAGAATCTCCCGTTGTCCCTGGTCTCCTTTTTGTCGGAACGGAAGACGGGAATCTCCAGATGAGCCAGGACGACGGGAAAACTTGGGCGAACTTAGCTGATCGGATACCCGGCCTACCGCACGATCTAAAAGGTCGGGCCAACATCTTTGTCAGCCGAATCGAACCCTCCCATTTTGATCCAGGTAAAGCTTATGTAAGTTTCGATGGACATCAGGACGATGACTTCCGTGTCTATCTATTCCGAACGATCGATTATGGAAAAAGCTGGGAATCCATTAAAGGGAATCTTCCCGATGGCTTCCCTATCAAGGTCGCAAGAGAGGATTTAATAAATCCGAACTTGTTGTTTGTCGGAACTTCAATCGGAGTTCATGTCTCAGTCGACGGCGGCCAACATTGGGTCCCTCTTAAAAATGGATTACCCCCCGTGCCTGTTGCAGATATGCTTGTTCATCCCACGGACGCCGATGTGGTGATCGGAACACACGGGCGGGGTATCTATACCCTAAATATATCACCTCTCCGCGAAATGACCACGAAAGCCATGAATTCGGATATCCATCTATTTAGTATTGAGCCTGCGACATTATTCTATTTGGACATCACTAAAAACAAAGGCAATCAGGGCGCACGAAGATTTTCGGCTGCTAATCCTTATATTGAGATTTTTGACGTAGATGCGTCACGTTATATCTTAGGATTGGGCAGCGAACTTGCTCCTCCAGGCGCAGCCGTTTATTATTACCTTAAAACCGCATTAAATGAACCAGTGGAAATCACCATTTTCAACTCCTCTGGAGAGCGTATGGTGCGAAAGTTGGCTGGTCCATCGGAAGCGGGCATCAATCGAGTCCTCTGGGATTTGAGAGAATCTCCAATTCCCATGCAACGAGAATTCAGTGGCAACGACGAAGTGCGTTTGAAATCGAGAGCTCTGAGTAATCGGCCGGGCCCGCTGGCACAACCCGGAAAATATCTGGTAACGCTTTCTGCCAGAGGAAAGAAGTTAAAACAGATAGTCACAATAAACGTCGATAATTATTTAGGATATTAATATCCGGTTTACGCTTAAATTGCTAGTTTTATCGATGTAAAGAGGACCGGGATCATATTTATTTTGATTCAGTCTTGATTTATGTAAATAGATAAAATCAAAAATGAATATTAAGGCGGAGGATAATTGCAGATGACTCTTTTTATCTATCATGAAAAACGCAAGGTTCTTGACAAAGAAAAAACACCGACAAGAAATGCCCTGGTGCCATTATCTCTGTTCATTCTTTTAATATTTTTCTTATTTATTTCGCTTCTTTATGCGCCTACTCCAAACTCAAAAGAATTATCGAGCGAGCTCGAACAGCACAAGCCCGAGCTATTAAAGCTATCGGAAGAATTTCGCGCAATGAAAGGCTACGCCTCACGACGTTGGACTCCAGGATTTGAGGGCGGAATTCCCGACTATGCGGCTATCGTTCAAAAACAAAAAGAACAGCTCCCTATATATCGAGCCCGCCTTGATTCGTTCGATCCATCAAATTGGTCTGTGCATTGCAAGATTGACTATCTGCTCCTTCGCTCGGAAATGGATAAACTTGAATGGGAGCTTTATGTCCTGCGACAAATTAGTCGTAATCCGAGTTTTTATATTGATCAAGCTATAGCCAATGTGGGGCGTCATCTCACGGGAGGCCGCATATTGGGAGAGAATCCAAGGCTTATGCCTTATTCAAAAGAACGGGCCCAATCGATCTTGAAGGCATTGGCCGAGACGGACAATATCCTTGCCCAAGGGAAAAATAACCTCAACGAAATTGTCCCCGAGCTAGCCGAGGTAGCGCTACATCATCCTGGCGGCGCATGGCCATCTCCCGAATGGGAAAAAGGCCAGCTTAAATATATCGTTGAAAATTATCGAAATTGGGCTGAAGTAACATCCCATTATTTCCCTTCTGAAGAAGCTAAAAAACTCATCCCAGCTGCAGTTCAAACAGGAGAATCTCTGCTTGAATTCGGCAAATGGCTCGAACAAAATAGAAATAGTCGGGCTGGGAAATTTTATATCGGCAAAGATATCGTCGATTGGTACATTCGAAATGTCTTCCTCATGCCCTACAATTCTGATCAGCTCATATTCATGGCCGAGATGGAACGAGTCCGCGCCATCTCCTTTCTTCAGTATGAAATTTATAAAAATAGAAATCTACCTAAGATAGAACCCGCAAAAACGGTAAAAGAGTATTTAGCCTGGGATGAAGAGACGGTCCTGAAGCTTAGACGCTGGTATTTAGCCCAAGGCAAAGACCTTTTAACCGATCAGGAATACCAGCCTCTTATTCGGTCTGAGGAAAGCATTTATTTACCGCCTTTCGGAATGCTCGCCTTTCCTTCTAGCGCTAAAGCTGGCATCTCTCGTGTCCTTGTCGCACCGGCGGATCATTGGAGCGCACGAAATTCTAATTACGGGTGGTATACCGATCCGGGTGTACTTCAGGGACACGAATATTGGCCCGGACACATCTATGAACGAAATATCCATAGACATAATCTTTGTCCGATCCGCGCTAATCATAGCGATAGCGGCCACAGCGAAGGTTGGTGTTTTTATAACGAAGAGCTGTTAACGGCTTTAGACTTTCCATTTATTCGAGGCCCTCATTCTCGGGAGCTGGTTTACATCAATATGCTTCAACGAGCGGAACGAATACTAATCGGAATCCCTCTTCTCGCCGGTGAGATCACTCCCGAAGAAGCATTCCGTTGCTTCCTTGAATGTATCCCTGCTCTCGGTTCAGGTTTGGGCATACGCAAAGAAGAAGCCTACATGGAGGTCTATAAACGAGTCGTCTGGCGCGGGGATGATTGTTTCGATGCCGAGACGGGCAAACTCCAGCTTTTCAAATTACTTGCAGATCGAAAGATACAATTAAAAGATAAATTCGATCTAAAAGAATTCCACGATCAATTCATGAAATTCGGTCAGATCCCTATTTCTCTTATTAGATGGGAAATGCTCGGCTTGGATGACGAAGCGAAAACGTTTTGGAAACGGGTAAGATTGAGCTCAATTTTATCGCCGCGCATTGACTCATTGCTTTTGTTACCGAAATGATATCGTTGCCTCATTGGAATGTTACCGAAAAGCGGGAGGGCAACGATGGTCAAAAATCTCAGCACACCAACAAGAGGGGAGCTCATAAGAGCACTGAAAGAGCGTTATATGGAATCCTCGAAAAAAGAGAAGACAAAGATTTTGGACGAGTTCTCCTCTGTATCGGGGTACCACCGAAAACATGCTGTTCGTTTGCTTGGGCGCCATTCGCATCTACTACATCCGAGTCGGCAAGGACTTGGGAGGCGTATCTATAACGCCGCGGTCGGAGAGGCGCTTATTATCATGTGGGAGGCGGCGGATCGGATATGCGGGAAACGACTGAAGGCAATCTTACCCAACCTGGTGGATGCGATGGAGCGTCACGGTCACATCTGCCTTGATCCGGAAGTCCACCGAGGTCTACTCGCGGCCAGCGCGGCGACCCTGGATCGGCTTCTGCGGCCAATCCGAAAAGAGGCCAAGTCCCGGAAGAAAAAACGGGGGACGCCAAAAAAAGTGAGCCGCGATATCCGCGTCCGCACTTTTTCCGACTGGAAC
>Ga0315285_10005486_pt1 | contig 13072 bp, 11 predicted proteins | sample YL17G09_36_MG_FD_203698 | JGI IMG/M metagenome (GOLD analysis project Ga0315285, IMG submission 203698) | Sediment microbial communities from Yellowstone Lake, YNP, Wyoming, USA - YL17G09_36 | ecosystem: Environmental > Aquatic > Freshwater > Lake > Sediment | place: USA: Wyoming | collected... | reverse complement strand
TCCCTTTCGTTGGTTGAGAGTTCCGTCTCATAAACGTTCTTCTTAACCACAAAACAAAGGGATTTCGAGTCTTTTTTTCGCCGAAGCCCGGAAAAACCGCGCCAGCTACGCTTGTTCAGGGACTAGGAGCGGGGCTGGACGCAAAGAGGTGTGGCATACTTGCATTAAGGGATGCATAATATTACTTTTTCCATTGCTAATTGTTTTTCTTCTGGACAAAACTTATGCCCTCGAGCTTTTAGGGGTTGCCGTCATAGGCGTATTGATCAAATCCAAATGCCGGCCATTTGCCTGGCTAGCAGGCCGAATGGCAATGAAGCAGGCCAGACAGAACGGAATGCCGTATGAATTATTCAGCGATCCAATGATTATAAGATTAACAGCAGAAGGCATAAGCACAAGCAACCGATATGAGCGGCGAGAGGTTCAATGGAGTGCTGGAATAAGGGGTGTATGCAGTGATGACCTCTGCGTATTCCTATTAGGCGATCAGGTTATTGGATTTCTTCCCAGAGCAGCACTTGATTCCAGCGAGGACTTGGATCAGATAAAGGCATGGTGTGCGAATATCCTCATTATTCCAAGTGAATCTCGTTTCCCGCGGGGGGGGCCAATATCGCTTCTGAATATTCTAGCATTATCATTTAGTGGGTGTGCATGCATGGCAGTGTGGGTTGTTCCTGTTGCAAGGATCCTCTCGCTTCCGATCGGTGTTGTTGGGCTGGTGCTTGGCGTTGTTGGACTATTTGCCCGGCGTGGTAGGGTTGTATCTGTGATTGCTATTGTGATCTCCACCGTGGCCATCTTAGATGAAGTCAGAGTACTCTAAGGCTTGTACGGTCAAGTGCGGTTTCAGGGACAGATACCACAATATGGAAAACAGGGAAAGAGAAAGAAAAAAGGGGTTAGGAATGCTCTGTAGAAAACCCCTAAGCAGCCAGTCTTCTTGATTCTGTCGGCGCATAGAGGATGAGTATATTGTGGGTGACAGATTTCAGCATCAGAGCGCGGCACTGGGACCAGTAGGAACGGGCGTTGACGGCAGAGCCCTGCCGCCTCTTTATCATGCTCACCACCGTCTCGACCTGCCACCGCTGGCCGTAACAGGTCAGGTGAAGTCGCTGAGACATAAGCCTTCGATAGTGTCCCGTCGGCGCCTTGTCGGTCGGGCGTCCGATCTTCGGCGGGATCAGCGTGCGAATCCCCAAATCGTCTCGCGCCACGCAATGCGCCCACTCGGCGTCGTAGCCGGAATCGCCCAGCAGCGTATCCATCCTCGACCGGCCGTGCGCCTGGCAGACGATCCGCTCGAAGTGCGTGATGTCCGGCCCCGGACCGCGCTCGTGAAATCTGGAAATCTGGGGACACCATACAGATTAAATCGTCGCCGCGCGGGGATGAGGTGGTGTTGAATGGCGCGACACCGGCAGCACGGTGGCCAACGAGGTCGCCTTCGAGTACGGCCCGTGGGGTGCGGTGACAAAGAGCACGCAGAACCACACCACCGGCACGGCCAGCGGCGACCCGAACGTGCAGTACGCCTACGAGGACGGCTCGGGCGGGGCGGACCTGGACGCCAATTATGTCCGGCCGGACTACGTAACTTATCCTGGACCTTCCACGCGGAGGAAGGTATACTATCATTATCCGGCGAGCGGCGTGGGCGCATCGTGGCACGGGCATCTTGCCCGCGAGTCGCAGGGCCATCCCGGCCCTGCCGTGGCTGGGCAAGCCCACGGGCGAGATGCCCGTGACACCTGCCTTCGCCGAGGCTTCGGCAGGCAGACTCATGGGCGAGACGCCCGTGGTACTCATGGGCAAGATGCCCATGGTACTCATGGGCGAGACGCCCATGCTACGTTTTCACGCACGCGCGGACATGACGGCCAGTGTCAATCCCGCCGAGTCCGTCGCCAAGCAGTGGTTGTGGACGCTGGACCCGGTGGGCAACTGGAGCACCTTCACCGCCAACGGCGTGACGCAGTCCCGCGCGCACAACAAGGCCAATGAGATCGCGGGCAACGGCGGCAACCCGATTTACGGCACCGGCGCGGCCAACTGGGTTGACCCCGCGTATAACCTGGCCGGGAACATGACCAAAGGCCCGCAGTCGCGATACGAGACCCTGGACGCTCGGGCTCTTCGATTTCTTCATGGCGGGCGAATTCCAGGGAGTCTGGGGCAGCTTTGCAGGTCAGCCGCGGCCGGCGCCGGCATCGCGGCGGAGATAGTCCACCTCCAGAGCCTCCGTCCCGGCCGGGCCAGGCCCACGCACCGGCTACCCTCCTTCGCCAAGGCTTCGGAGGGCTGCGCCAGCTACCGACTCCTGACCACTACTGCTTGAGTTCCTTGATCTTGATGTTGCGGAAGCAGGCCGGCGCACCGGCGTGCTTGCCTTGCAGGCCGATGCGGCCCTTCAGGGGCAGTTCGGCCTTGGGCTTGCTCAGCCAGTCCGGGATCTTGCTGCCGTCGGGGTTGGTCTTGGCCGAGGTCCACTTGGCCATGTCCATGACGGCGACTTCCTCGCCGTTGAGCGTTACGCTGATGATCTTGCCCTTGCAGGTGACCGTCATGCGGTTCCACTCGCCGGGCTTCTTGACCATGCTCTTGGTGGGGGCGAGGTGCCCTAAGATCGCCCCGCAACGCCAACCGGCGTCGCTCTTGGCCGACTCATCGGCGAAGTCGTCGGCGATCTGAACCTCGACGGAATTGGGGATCCAGCTGTTGGCATCGCTGCAATGGACGATCACGCCGCTGTTGGCGCCGGGGGCTGTCTTGAACTCCAGGTCCAGGATGAAGTCCGTGTAAAGTTTCTTCGTCCAGATGTTCTTGTCCTGGCAGGCCGTCAGTCCGCCGCCCTCGTTCGACCAGACGCCCTTGGGGGCCGACGCGTTGGACAGGTCGTACTCGAAGAGATAATCCCAGCCCTTGTCTTGCGGCGCTGCCTTGGTGGCCGGGGCCGCGGGCTTAGCGGGAGGTTTGGCCTCGGGCTGCCGGACCGTCATCACCGGCCGATCCGGATAGATCGCCGTCACAGTCTCAGTCCTCGGCGCTTGAGAGCTTCCCCGCCAACTGTACAGGATCTCGCTGTCTTTCGCGACGCCGCTGCTCAGAACTCCAGGAGTACGAAGCAGATCGACCTGGGTCACCTCCCCATTTCGCGCCGGCAGGCTGATGGCGAATACGGCAAGACTTTCCGACTGCTTGGGGTCATCATTCGGCGACAATCCGTCCTTAATCACATAGGTCGTCACCTTCTTGCCCTGCGTCACACGGAGACACGTGTTGCAGGTGGAATCCCCAAAGCCCGCCCCCCGGGCTCTTGATCTGTTGTCGGGATCTGAGGCATCGAAGGTCTCGATGCGTCCGGCCTTGTAGGGCCCGATGGGCGGATAGACGATGTTTGCCTCGCGAGTAACGAGGCTTGCGGAGGCAAGCACGCTTATGACCTCAATATCGTCCTCGATGGGAACGGTTGGCGAACCCCTTCTGCGAGCGGCTATGGAATATGATCCAGTCCCCTGGTCCCAAGCCATGTAGCTGCCTGCGCGCTCATCCCAGACCACCTGAGTCTTCTCAAACGTATCGCGTATGCGGCTGACCGAGTAGTCGGAGAACTGTCTGTAGAGGTAGGGCTTTCCATCCCCTTGTCCGCCGCCATACATGGGATCCTTCTTGTAACTGCCATTCTCCGAGGGTGATATGAAGGCACGTTTTATCAGGTCAAAGGCCCAGGTAGGGCCGACGTGCGGAAAATCGCTGCCGCCCGGGGAAGAGATTCCATACATGTCCCCAATGTATGGATACTCCTTATGCCCGAACCAGTGCGGCAGCCCAAACGCGTGCCCCAACTCGTGTGATAAAATGCCCTGTTGCCTCCCGTTGCCAACGCCGGCCAACCCTCCCCCCGTCCCGCCGCAAGGAACACCGTAGATGTTCCCAAAATAGACCCTTCGCGTTCCACCCCAACCTCCTCCATTGGCTTCCCTGAGGGCTCCCCTCCAATTTCCCGTAATGCCTTGTTCGCCATCGAATCCCATTCCCGTCTTCTTCTGGTACTCTTCTCTGCTGCCACAGAGCGTTGCGGGCTTCTCCCCTCGTGGCGGCATGACGACTTTATCGAGGATAATGTTGCGGACCCTGCGCAGTTCCAGCTCGGCCACGGGCAGCTTTGATCCCAACTCTTCGAACCAGCCCTTGGGGTAGTCCGCCCCCTTCGCCCCGCCGAAGAAATGAAAGTCGAACATCGTCATGATCAGCCTGGTTGGAGCTCCGATGTTGAGGTTGCCGAATAACTTGCGGTCAAGAAGCGCACCGCGTTTGTCCGCTGAAGAAGAATGTTCCCTCAGCTCGATCTCCATCTGCAACCCGGCCGCTATCCACTCCTTTGGGATGATCGCCGCGAAGGAGTCGCCGTAGGCGTGCTTAATGAGAACGGCCTCGCCGTTTACGGGTCCGGGAAGCAGCGACGGACCTTTCAGCTTGAGATCCAGAGTTTTGGATTTGAGGCCCAACCGGACCAGCACATCAGGTGAAGGCATGCCTTTCCTGCCGTTCACGTGAACCTTGACAAGCGCTTCCAGATCGCCGACCAGTTTGAAGTAAGGGTTGTCCGGGGTTTGCACGTGATGCTGTGCGAAAAAGACATGCGAGATCTTCGGCTTGGCGGCCGCTTCGCTGCCGGCACTGCGGGCTTCAGTTGTTGTTACCAGGACGGCTGAGATCAAGAGCACGACCGCAACCCGTGCCCCATTGCCGGCGTCGATGAACAAAGGTGTCTGTGACAGCCCATTCATTGGCACGAATCTCCTGTGTCCCGGTATCTGTTGCACGGGTGTCTCTGTGCGAGGCCAATGGCCCTATTTTGTCTCACACTTATATGAACGTGTTGAGAACAGGATTAACTGATAGGAAATTTGATTTTGGGTTGGCCCTCGGGCTGGCCCCACCGGGGCTGGCGAGGGGCTGTGCCCGGGGGGCGGGGGGTTGGGGGAGGGCGTAATTCGGTCATTTTGATGCTCCCGTACGCCGTAGATTCGAAGTCTCGTCGCCATTGTGCGCCTTTTCCTGATCGTTCTCGCCCAACGTGTCGCCCGTGGGCGCAATGCCCGGCCTGCCCCAGCCAGTCGCTCGTGGATAAGCATGGCCCCACTACTGTATTGGCTTGGCACGAAAGACCACCCGGTACGTCTTTGACGGATCGCACGCGGCGGGCCGCTCCACCAGGATGAAGTCGTCGGTAATGACCGGTTTCAGTTCGGCGCCCTCGACGACCTCGACGTCCTTCAGCCGGCGGTCGAAGAAGGCCAGGAAGGGCCGGGGCTGCCGCTGTGAACCGTTCGTGTCGATCGCCCCGAAGCTATTCGCGTCCTTGGGCTTGACCTCGAACGTCCACAGGCCGTCCGCGGCGATCAGCGACTGCTCGAAGGCCGGCTTGCCCGCAGCCATCCGCGCCTGCCAAGCCGGGTCGCCGTAGAATGCCACCACCGTACTATCGAATTTCAGCCCCTTCCGGGCTGCGGCGTCTCCCGCGCTCGACACCAGCGCGTGGATCAGCGCCTGCTGGTTGGCGAAGAAAGCCTCCGTGAAGGTGTACCGTCCGGGCTGCTCGACAAAGTAGTTCAGGCAACCCCAGCCTGCGTAGCCGAACCACGTGGACACCGTGTAGCCGATCATCTGCTTCACGCCGGCTGAGTTCATCCACGCCAGGGCCATGCAGTCGGGGCGGTCGATGTGGCCCATCAGGCAGTTGCCCACCGGCATATAGACCTTGGGGTTGGGCGAATCGATCGGATGGCGCTTTCCGCCGGTGTCCAGGCCGAAGAGCCGCCCCTCGGCGCAGCGAAACTGTCCGTTGCGATAGCGGAAGCCGAGTTGCCAGTCGCGCTCGGTGGCGTGGCCCGAGGTGATGAACAAGTCGGGGTGGTACTCGTTCAACACCTTGGCCATCGCCTCGGTGGTGTCATCCGGGCCGCGCATTTCCTTGGGCTCACCGCCCGGCTTCTTGTACACCATCTTGTTCTTGACCAACTCGTCGTACCAGAGCCCCCGCTCGCAGCAGTCCAGCGCGAACTGCGTACCGGCGGCCACCTTGTGAATCAACAGCGGTTCCTCGTGTCGGGCGATGGCCAGGGCGCTGCCCGCCGTGTATCCGGTCAGGATGCCCCAGAGCGTGTCGGTGTAGGGGTCATCGTCCAGCTTCCGCGTCAGGTCCGAGACCGCGGCCACGAACTCGCGGCCTGCCTCCGCGGGCTGCGCCACGAAGCAAGTGTATCGCGGGAAGGCCTCCTTCAGGGCATCGAGCGTCTCACCGACTCGCTTGTCGTACTCGATCACCTTGGCGTGGTGCTTTTGGACGAGGGCTTCGACGACCGGCCTCCAGTTGGCATCCTGGCCGGTCGCGCGGGAGACGACCACGACGTAGGCCGGTTGGGCTGGCGCGGCATCCGCCGGGGCCGTTTCCGGCGCCGCGGCCGGCAAGCTCATCATAAGGGCAACGATGGGGAACATTGTGTATGACACGGTTGGGCATACTCCTGTAATTGGTAAACGGCGGCGCCGTCCGCGCCGCCGGTGCGGACGATCAGTAGGTGAACGCGCGGCGCAGCAGCGCAAGACTCTTGGGCACGGCCGTCTTGGGCTCTTCCTTGCCCTCGAACTCCAGCGAAACGTAGCCTCGATAGTTCTGCTTGCGGAGGATGGCGGCGATTCGGGCGTAGTCCAGATCGAGCGCGTACCAGACGCCGCCGCCGTAATACGTCTTGGCGTGAACGTGGGTCGCCTTAGGCGCGATCTTCTCCAGCCGCGCGTAAGGGTCCTCCAGGAAGTTGCCCGTGTCGAGCGTTACGCCCAGCCACGGCGAGTGAATTGCGTCGTGAATGCGGAGCAGGCCTTCGGGCGTGCGCGCCAGGCCCCAGTGATTCTCCAGGCCGAGCACCACGCCGCACTTCTCGGCCGCGGGCAGGCACTTTTCCAGCGATTCGATGACCCAGGGGAAGCCATCTTCCTCTTTGTAGCCCGGCAAGGGCGGTTCGATGCCGCGGTTCTTCATCAACTCGTCGAAGTCCTTGCTGGTGCCCCAGCGGCCCGTGTTGACTCGTACGGTGGGAATGCCCAGGGCGTAGGCCAACTCGATGCTGGCGACGGTCTTGGCGATGTTCTCCTTGCGAAACTCCGCCTTGGGCGACAGGAAGCTCTGGTGGGTGGACAGCCCGCAGAGCTTCAGGCCCGCCGCCATCGCTTGGCGCTTCAGTGATTGCAGATAGGCATTGTCCCTGCGCCGCATCTGAACTTCGAGGATCTCGACGCCGTCGAATCCCATCTCGCCCGCCAGGTCGATACACTCTTGAATCTTCTTGGGCGGGCCCTCGAAGTGCCAGAATGAATAGGTTGACACGCCGATGGGATTGCCCGGCCGGGAGCCCGACGCGGCAGCCGGCGGTTCCGATTGAGCTTGAGCGTTCTGAACGCCCAGTGCGCCCGATCCCAGGGCGGCTGTGGCGGAGCGAGCAAGAAACTTGCGGCGGTTCATGGGGTCTCCAGGGACAAGTAGTCAGACTGTCTCTCATACCACGTTGCTGTCATGATTATGCTACCTGATGGTTCATTGATGCTTTATCCAAACCCGCTTGGGGACGCCCGCTCCTGAACCGGGATTTCCCGGATAGACTTCGGCCGATCCCGGTCCCGATGCATCGGGAGAACCATCGGCCTTTCTGACGATTCTACCACTGATCGTGAGACCAGCAAGCATTCTCTGATATCTGATAGGAAATTACTGATAGGAAATTTGATTTTGGGTTGGCCATCGGGTTGGCGAGTGGCTGTGCCCGGGGGGCGGGGGGTTCCACCAGCCATAATCTATATGGTGTCCCCAGATTACCTCCCCAGATTACCCCCAGCGAGCAGGCCGTGAAGAAAGCGAGCAGGCCGTGAAGAAAGCGAGCGTGGCAACCCTTACAGGTTGGCGAGCCTTTGTGCCTTGTCGTAGGCGACCATGCTGTCGATCATCTCGTCGAGGTTGCCGGCCATGATCTGCTGGAGGTTGAAGTTCGCGCCCTCGGAGGTTTCCTGCTTGAGCCGGTGGTCCGTGCAGCGGTTCTGGGGGAAGTTGTAGGTGCGGATCCGCTGCGAGCGGTCGCCCGATCCGATCATGCTCTTTCGGGCCGCGGCCTCGACGGCCGCCTGCCGGCTGCGGTGGTACTCGTAGACGCGGGCGGCCATGATCAGCCGGGCCTTGGCGCGGTTCTTGTGCTGGCTCTTCTCGTCGCGCATCGAGACGGTGATGCCCGTCTCAACGTGCTCGAGCTTGATGGCCGACTCGACCTTGTTGACGTTCTGCCCGCCCGGCCCGCTGGCCCGGCTGGTGTATTCCAGCACGTCCTTGTCCCAGTCGATGTTCACCTCGATGTTCTTGGGTTCGGGCAGCACGGCCACGGTTGCCGCCGAGGTGTGAATCCGCCCCTGGCTTTCGGTCTTGGGCACGCGCTGGACGCGATGGCCCCCGCCCTCGTAGCCAAGCCGGCTCCAGACCCCCTCGCCCTTGACGCTGGCGATGACCTCGCGGTAGCCGCCCATGTCGGTCGGGCTGGCTGAGAGGATCTCGAACTTCCAGCCGCGGTCTTCGGCGTAGTGGCGGTACATGTCCAAGAGGTCCCCGGCGAACAGGGAGGCCTCGTCGCCGCCGGTGCCTGCGCGTATCTCCAGCACGACCGAGTCGATCTCCTCATCCTGGCCCATGACCAACAGGCCCTTGACGTAGTCCAGGGCGTTTTCGGCGGCGGGCTTGGCCTCCTTGAGCTCGTCCTGAGCCAGGGCCTTGAAGTCGCCGTCGCTGGCTGGATCGTCGATGATGGCCCGGGCCTGGCGGACCTGGTCGGCCAGGCGGCGGTAGAGGCGATAGGGTTTGACTATCCTGCCGAGTTGGGCGTGCTCCTTGCACAGCGCGACGATCCGCAGGGGGTCCTTGGCGACGGCGGGGTCGTTCATCTGCTCGCAGCCCAGCGCGTAGAGCCGGTCCAACTCGTCAAGCTTCGCAAGCAATGGATCGGGCTTCTGAGCCATGGCACGGCCTCCGCCGGTTCGGGGGATTCCTGTACGCAAAAACGCCGACGGCCGCGGCGCGGCGGACCATCGGCGTTGTCCAATGCATGAGAGCTACTTCTTGGCCGCCCCCGCGTGGCCCTTTACGAAGTACTCGCCGCCGAATTTCTTCTTGAACTTCTCCACTCGCCCGGCGGCGTCCACTAACTTCTGCTTGCCGGTGTAGAACGGATGGCACGCCGAGCAGATGTCCGTCTGGATCGCCTCGCACAAGGTCGAGGAGGTCTTGAACGTGTTGCCGCACGCGCAACGCACGTCGACTTCCTGGTATTTCGGATGAATGCCTTCTTTCATGGTCGCTTGCCTTTATAAACCGTCGCACATAAAGGAATCCATGATTCTACACCATCCCGGCCGCGCAGGTCAAGTGCCTCGTGAGGAAAATCCATCCAATTGCGCCCAAGAGACCCCGCGGGGTGAGACTTTGGAACCTGCTGCTCCCGGTGGTTGCAGCCCATGCTCGCTGAAGCGAGCAGGCCTCAACAGCTTATTTGTTCCTGATTTGCAGCTTCCTAGTTCCAGCATCCAGGTTCCGGGTCCCGACCCTGGTCCTGAACCGGCTACGGGCTACCGACTACCGACCACCGCTTCTCACAGCACCTTGCACTGCTTGAGGTAGTCGCGAATCCGCTTGATTGTGTCCTGCTGGGTTTCCGGCGGCTTGTCGGCGTCGTAGGGGAACCTTCGGACGATCATGCGGTGGATGGCGGTAATGGCCCAGCGACGGACCTCCGGCGAGGGGTCTTCAAGTGCCGTTGACAACTGCGGGATGGTGCTTGGCATCTCCAGCCTGGCCAGGCCCTTTGCCGCCCCGGCGCGGACATCGGGGTTTTCGTCGGAGGCCAGGGTCTGGGTCAGCACGGCGGGGTCCGCGTCCTTGAACTTGCCTATATTGTAGGCGGCCTCGGACCTTATGGCCGGCTTGAGCTGCTTGTCGGTGATGATGCGTTTCAGGACGGTTTGATTTTCCGGCGTCTGCTGCTCGGCCAGGGCGCGGACAGCCATCATGGCCGTCACGGGATTCTTGTCGGCGGCCAACGCCGACAGGGCTTCCGTAGCAGTCGAGCTGCGGCTCTTGGCAAGGGCCTCGATTGCGGCCTGGCGATCTTCCGGCTTGTCGGACCGTGCCAAAGAGGCGGTCGATGTCCCGAAAGCCCCTGCGCGCCAGACCACGATTACCAGGGTCATGGCCAAAATGGCGCCTGCGGCTATCCAGGCTGTCTTGGGGCGATCAGGGCCAAAGAAACTGATGTGCATTCTGTCTGCCGCCTGTCAGCGGCTCCTCCAGAGGCTGTCTGACTTCTTGAGTTCGATTTCCATGTCTATCGGACGGACCACCTTGACATCGCCTCCGCAGGTCACCACGTTGACCTTCCCCCTGTGCCGCGGCATGAGCACTTCATCGAGGAAGTCCGCCTTCGAGGATGAGTCCGGTTGAACGACCAGTTGGTTGGCGTCCATGACCAGGAATTGCTCGGGGCGCCAGGTCTTTTGCGCCACGATGCCGTTGATGCCGTAGCTGCTCTGCACGCCCATATTTATGGAGACCGGCGGGGCAAGTTGTTTGTTGTCGGTACCCCAGAGGTGGATAATGAGCTTCTCGGTGGCGTTCTCGGGCGATGCGTTCATGGCCAGTGGCGAGGGTGGTGCGCCCGCGCCCTTCATCACGAACTGGCGGCTGTAGCCGGCGGAGTCCGGCGGGATCTGGCTCTCGAACAGGATGCTTTCGGCGCGGAAGGTGATCAGCACGCCAGCGTCGTTGTCCGTGCCGATAAAGGCCTGGTTTTCGGCCACGGGGGCGTGATTCGGCCAGGGGCTCGTGGGCGGCTGGTTGATCCCGCCGCGAGGATAGATCGCCCAGCACTGCGGATCGGGAACTTTCCTGCCGGCGAAGATGTCCGGGAAGAACGAACAGTCATAATCGGTTAGGGAATTGTACTGGTACTGAAGGTTGTAGAACTGCTGAAGAATCCTCATCATTGAGTCGCTCTCGAAGACAGAGCGGTTCCGCGTGTCGGCAGGGCACCAGACCAGGTCCCTGGAGTTTTCGGAGTTGGCCATGGCAACGCCCAGCCAGTTGGAGCCTGATGAGATGTTCGCGATGGCGGTGGTGTCGGAGTGCAGCGTCTGGGCGATGTGGAATAGGTTGCCCTTGCACATGCCGTCGCGCACGGCCGACATGGCCCCATTGAACGTCGGCAGCAGTATCGCCACCAGCAGCGCGATGACCGACACGACAACCAGCAACTCGGCCAGGGTGAAGCCCGGCCCGCCTGGCCCCCGCGCCCGCCCGGAACGGCTCTCGTAGAATGGCATCGTCTCACCTGTCTGCAATGGTAAGTCGCCAATCAAGGATCTCACAAATCCTGATTTCGCACCGCCGACGGATGCACGTGCGTCCAATTCGCGCTATTTGACCGGCTTGAACTACTTGGATTATACACGGATATGCCGTCTGTCGGCAACACATTCCGGGGGGAAAAAAACTCAAGCGCAATTCGGCACGTCCGGCATTGTCGTCCCGGTCCCTCGCGGCACCGTCAATACAGCAGGCCGGTCAGGATGCGGACGATCTCGACAGCCCGCGGGGCGACCATCGCCAGAGGGGCCACGAGCATGGTCGTGGCGACAAGCAGCATGGCCATGGCCATCGGGGTGGTCTGGGCGGACAGCAGTTCCATCCGCCCGGCCAGGGCCTGCTCGAAGAGTTGGGCAGTTCGATGGTCGCAACCGGTCATGCGGACCGTGACGTTTCGCAGCAGCGAGAAGCTGCTGAAATCCACCTGCCCGCCCGGCAGGCGGAAGACCTGCTCGCCCTGGCTGCGCCTAAAAGGCAGGCCGCCGCGCTCGAGGGCCTTGGCGACGGCGTCGACGGCCTCGGCGGGCGTGATGTTGTAGATGACCCAACTTGCCCGATTCGGGCTCAGCAGCCAGACCGCCGCGACGCCGCCGGTCGCGGCCGCCGCCATGGCCAGGTACGACTGGCTCGCCCATGACAGCAGCGGGCAGACAAGCAGCGGGCTGAGGGCGACCACGAGCATGGCGAAGTCCAGCCGCCCGGACAGCATTTGCGGGCGGCTCCTGGTGTTGAGCAGGCCGAGGACCAGGAAATACAGGGACACCGGCGCCACCACCGCGGCGATTTGCAGGGGCACTCCTGATTGTACGGTGCTCAGCATCATGTTGTTTAACGCAAACACGTTCATCCGCGGATTCCGCCGATTTCGCGGATGCTTTTAAGAAGCCTCTAATCCGCGGCGGTCCGCGCAATCCGCGGATCATCTTCCGCGCCTGCTACGGGTATTCTAGCGAATGTCCCGCGGCTCGGCAACCTTGCGATAGCCCAGGGCCTGCATTACGTCCAGCACTTCGGACCAGCTTGGGAAGGGCCTGTGGTTGATTCGCTTGTACTCGTTGATGGCCATGAGGAACTCGAACTGCTCCTCGGTCATCTCGCCTTCCTCCGCGCTGCGGCGGTCTTCGCTGCGGCGCCGACCCGGGCCGCGGCGGCGGTCCAGGTCCGTGCGGCGGTCGACCACGTCGCGTCGCTCGGTTTGGCGGCGTTCGGCATCACCGGGAAAACCTTCCGCCTGCTGGGCATCCTGTTGGTTGGGCGTATCTGACATCGGCGTTCTCCTGGTGCTTTCGGCCCAGACAGTCGTTCGATTCAGGCGACGAGTCAGGGCCGGGCAATCACCCTGACGCGGCGCGGGCGGCCGGCAGCACCGACGGCGGCGGCGCCGCGGCGGCCACTAGAGTAGTGCGTCAAATAGGTTGTGAATTATCGTGAGCTCCAAAATCCGAAACTCGAAGCACGAAATTCGAAACAAATCCAAATTGCCAAATTCAAATGCTCAAAACGCCAGTGCCCCGCACACGACTCGTGATAAACCTGGGCGTCCGTTGGGGCTTCTTGTTTGTTTTGGATTTTGTGTTTTGAACTTGTTTCGGATTTCGTGCTTCGAGATTC
>Ga0315285_10005485_pt1 | contig 13072 bp, 13 predicted proteins | sample YL17G09_36_MG_FD_203698 | JGI IMG/M metagenome (GOLD analysis project Ga0315285, IMG submission 203698) | Sediment microbial communities from Yellowstone Lake, YNP, Wyoming, USA - YL17G09_36 | ecosystem: Environmental > Aquatic > Freshwater > Lake > Sediment | place: USA: Wyoming | collected... | reverse complement strand
GTCTCATAATCGCCAAGCAATGGTACAGGTGGAGGCGCAAAAGAAGGGACACGAAATTCCGGTAGGGAGCCGGGATTGGATTTCAAAGAGCTGAGGTCAATAATTGGAGTACTGGAGGGGATAGGAGAGAGTGTTACGGTTGGTGTAATCGTCGCCGTATAAGTCGGTAAGATTGGCGGGATGGGCGTTGGTGTAGCAGGTTCTGGTTTTATGGGTGTTGGAGAAGGAGATGGATTCGGTGCGATCGTGATAAGGATGTAAGGTAAAGGCCCGAGTGTGGTTTGGGTCGGTGGTGTTGCAAGCCATGCACTGCAGCCTGTCAGGAGGAGAGCAAAAAAGAAAAATCCCCAGCATATCCTATGTCCAATGCATTCCGCTCTGAACTTCATATTCAGTTATCGATTGATTGATTTACAAATGGTTGATTATTGAGCATTCAGGGTTTGGTACATGATCTGCAGGATTGCCTCGCGATTGGGGAGCAATACCATTGCCCCACTGAACGGTTCAATCCAATCAGTAACCTGTCCATAACCGATGACAAAACGTTTTATATTTTCAGGATTTGACATTTTTGTTACTACCGGTAGGAAGCCGGTCAGATCCCCCAGTGTGAGATCTGTAGTCACATTCTGACTATATTGACTATAGAAATCAGATGCATGCAAGAGGGCATTGAAACTGAGCAAGCGGTATCCAAAAGCTTGCATCACTTCCTGAGCCCGTCGTAGTCGATCAATATCATTACTGGTACCACGTGAACGAACATACCAGAGTGCAGTGCTACCATCCATATGGACTGTACCGGCCGGTATATAATAGGTCCCGTACCCCTGGCGTTCGTCAGACAAAGACTGAGCAACCTCGACTTCGAGTCCACCCAGGCTATCGACAATATTGACAAAACCGAGGAAACTCACCATGATATAGTGGTCAGGGTGAACACCAAAGTTATATTCCATGGTGAGGGAAAGCGTGTCAATCCCGCCATGACCCATGGCAGTGTTTATTCGCTGCATCGTCCAACCAGGAATATATACATAAAGATCACGCGGGAACGACGTCAGGTTTACCGTCCCCAGCCTGGGATTGAGGGTTGCCAGGATGATAGTGTCTGTTCGAAAGCCTCCTTCGTTTGGACGTTGATCAGAACCTAGAAGGATGATATTAACCTGACCATCAGGTTGTTTTATCAATCCGACTGGTGGTGGGATCTGGATCGAGGCTGGATAGATCTCCGGTGCAGGGTAACTACCCCAGATGAATCCAGTGCTTGTTTCGTTACTGGCTTGTGAATTTTCAGCCAGAGTAGGGGTTAGTACACTCGTAACTGGTTGAAAGGGAGTTGGTGTGACTGTGGGATTAGGCACACCCGTAACCAGAACAAAATTAATAAGTTGCGGGGGAAGCCCGGGTTTAAACCCTTCGTTCAGCGCAAGAGAAAAACCTCCAAGGATTAATACAATTGAAACAAGCGCAAGTAATATTCCAGAACCAAACTGACGTAAATCCTTCATGACTATTTTCCCTCTTGATTATCACCAGAGTCGGTAGGAGGTGTACATGGTAGGAATACAGTGAAAGTAGCACCAACACCCGGTTCGGATTCGATCCAGATACGTCCACCGTGGGCTTCGGCTAAGGTTTTGGCAATGGACAGACCCACGCCTGTATCCCCTACTCCCTGGATAAGCACATTTTCTGCTCGGTACATGCGTGAAAAGACACGCGGTATCTCTTCCGGAGGAATACCACCACCAGTGTCTGTAACCTGGATCAGGATATACTCATGAGATCCTTCCCGGCGCATCTGGACGCGCAGGGTGATCGTTCCATCAACCGGAGTTGCCGCGCCGGCGTTTTGGAGTAAATGGGTCAGGATTTGTTGAAGCGCTTCCCGATCAGCATAAATAGTGCTCAATGACATGGGGAAATCAAGGTGCATGGAAAGATTCTTTTCACGCAACTGATTGCTGGTATAGTTTATGGCGTTATCAATAATCTGATTCAAATCAACCGATTCTGGCTTGACTTCTGCAAGAGTGTTTTCATCGTTGGCGAACTGGATCAGGTCGTTGATCAGGCTGCCAATTCGTTCGGTGGATGTTTTGATTCGCTCGATAAAAATCCGCTGGAGTGCTCCGAGGATACCAACCGATTCACCCAGCAGCAGTTCTGTATATCCAACGATTGATGATAAAGGCTGGCGCAGGTCTTGCGCGATAGAGACAAGGACCGTTACCTGCTCGTTATTCGTTGAGGCTGCGGGTGCCATTTCTAATTCATGGATTTTAATATTTGCCTCAGCCAGTAAATTTTGTAGGTGAGCGATTTCCTCTAGGGTGAGACGGAGTTCACCCTCCAGATTCGTGACTTTGCCAGGTTCTAATATTGTTAACCCAGCAGCAAGTAATTTTTTATTTTCTTTCTGCAATTGAGCGATCAATTGTTGTGATTCTTCCTGTGCGACCAGCAATGCAGCCAGCTTCTCAGATTGTTCTTGGTCTCGTGTGGTATTTTCCATCATCGCTTCGAGCTGCAATTGAAGTTCTCTATTATGATTTTTCAATTCAGAGATCTGTTCTTCTGATTCGTTAAGTGATCCCTGAATATCTCTCTCGCGAAGGTCCGGATAGCCTCCACGTTCTTCCGGCTGGACAAACTGTACCATGGAAGTCGAGATGGTAGCAAGGAAGTTTTGATCGTCGAGACTCCACATCCGGTTTGAGTATGGTGAGAGTAAAAGAATGGCACCGACCGGTTCCTTATTATAAGCCAGGAGAGGTACAGCAAGTAAATGACCAGTATCGTCCAATCCCAGGAGGTCTCCAAGCGCTTTCAAGTCAATGGATGTACTGCTGGTGGGTAAATTGAGTGTGTGTCCCCGTTTTATGGCTTCCCACAACATCGGGACGGCTTCCTTATCCAGGCTGGCTCCCTCTAAGGGTTTATCTCGGATTAAATCATAACCACCGGCGATCACTATTTGGCTTTCATCCTCTGATAGATGGATTAAAAAACAGAGGTCGGTCAGCATAGCTTGTGCAACTGCATGAGTTAGGGAATAGGTGATATGGGGGTCTTCGGCGGCGTGATGATCAGCAACCAGGTCTAATATCGCCTGGAATGTTTTAAGATCGATGCTGTAGCGTCGCCGCTCCGGGATGGGAGTATCTTGTTTGACTGTGGTTGGCGCTCCAAGCGGGGTTGGGAAACGCTGCGGCAGGGTTAGCAGGATCGGGTAAGCAGCCATATACATCAACCGCACCAACCCAGGGAAATTTCCATTTCCATGATTCACAAACAAATAAACCAGATGACCTAAAAATGCCAAGGCGAAGAACGTTAAGCCGTTTCCCCAGCTGTTGGGATGACGGAAAAATAAAAATATCCCTGTACTGGATATTAAACCTATCGCAGCGACCTGCCAGAGGATATCCTGGATCGAAGCATTGAATATTGATTGGGTTGTGAACTGTAACATCCAACTCATCAAACCAAAAGTAAGACCTATTACTATAAACAGACTTAGCAATACAGCCCCACCATCAGCATAGCGGCAGGATTCAGGAAAAGCCCAAAGCCAGGCGATCCAGACCAGACAAAAAAGGGTAAGTGCCCGATCCAGTGGTGGCAGTATGATCAGTGGGTTCATGAAGCCTCGCCAGGCGAGAGTGCTGATGATGAACATTGAAACCTGGGCGGATAGGAGAAGGCTCAACCCAAGCATCATTCGTCGCATTTGGGGATACTTGTTTGTACGCCACTGGTTTATTGCAGACTGCAACGCTCCGGCGATGGAAAAAACCAGGACGAGGTGATAGATTAAATTCCCCGGAGGTGTTATCAATAGATTGAAAATCTGGTCAAAAAATGATCCCATTATTTATTAACCTATACGATTATACAACTTCTTAAAGAAAAATAGAACATACATATCTATTTATATAATAAGGAACAGAATACCTTTGAGATGTAAATTTTACGCTGATGCAAATTAATCCTTACGAAAAAGGGCAATACAAACGATCTGTGACCAATGAAGTTACAATCAGAATATAATAACCAGATGATGAGGTCATTACGTCTGTTTTATTATGTCCCTCTGATATTAATAAGCCTGCTTATTATGGCCATTTCTCCACGCCTGCTGGCTGGTTGGCAGGATGAGATGCAAGCTCGACAGACTGCAACAGCTGGTGAATATTTTCAAGCAGCCATATTGTTTGAGTCTGCCGCGCAGCGACTACCGTGGCGGTATGACCTCTGGGAGCAGGCCGGGATGGCAGCTTTAACAATGGGTGATTGGGATGGGGCAATCCGCTTCCTTGATAAAGCCGGGACAAAAGGACTTCTTTCATACCAGGGCAAAATAGCGATGGGGGATGCATACGAAAAGAAAGGTGACCTGGAATCAGCGATCAAGATTTGGAAGGGAGCACTATCTGTTTATGAAACCAAGGCTGAAGTATACGACCGTCTAGCCCAGGCATATCATAGCCTGAGAGATTTTACAGCCGAAGAGGGTGAGCTTCGCGACCTTTTAGCACTCCAACCACAGAATGCGTCAACTCATTACCGGCTGGGCTTGCTCCTGGCTGCGAAACGACCAGAGGAGGCGGTGTCTGAATTAATACTGTCAGCCAGTCTGGAACCAGAGCTTGACCCGCAAGTTCAAATCCTGCGCGCCGGACTGGATACAGCTCTGCTGGAAGACGACCACGCATATCGGCTGGTAGTCTCGGGACAAGCCCTGGCAGCGATCAAGGAATGGGGGTTGGCAGCCCAGGCTTTCTCACAAGCGATCGCAATTCGAGCAGATTATGCTGAAGCATGGGCAATGTTGGGTGAGACCATCCAGAATCTTGACCAGGACGGCTTGCCCTACTTGGATAAAGCTCTGAGCCTGGATCCAGACTCGGTTCTTGTGCACGCACTTCGCGGTCTATACTGGCAGCGGCAGAAAGAGAGCAAAAAAGCCCTGGCAGAATTCCAGATGGTTGTTATACTCGAACCGGAAAATCCCGCCTGGCTGGCTGCATTGGGAGATGCCTATGCGCAATACGGGGATCTGCCGCCAGCATTAGAAGCCTACCAACATGCGGTCAGCCTCGTTCCCAATGATCCATTATATTGGCGCTTGCTGGCTGTCTTTTGTAGCCAGTTTGATGTACAAGTAAATGAAATCGGACTTCCGGCAGCCGTTCACGCAATTTCCCTTGCACCCAAGGATGCCCTTGCCCGGGATGCAGCTGGTTGGGTATTCCTGACCCTGGGAATATATAACATGGCTGAAGAACAATTATTATTAGCAGTTGAACTTGAACCGAACCTGGCTTCTGCCCATTTCCATTTAGCCCTGCTTTATCTGCAAAAAAACCAGATGAATCTTGCATACGAGCATCTGGTACGGGTGCGCGATCTGGATAACAATGGAATTCTTGGTCAGCAGGCAGCCAGGTTATTGGATCAATACTATCCAAAGTAGCCTCCACACTCTCTGATAAAATAAGAACAGGGCTCATCAAAATGGAATCATTAATAACCAAATGCCTCGTCTCTTTTCTGGTTATGTTAGCCCTTGCAGCCTGTCGTTCAACCATCATAACTGATCTGATGACCAAGCCAGGGGGTGTTCTATACCAGGATGATTTCTCCAATCCAACCAGTGGTTGGAAACATCTAACCGGACCGGGTGGCATCATGGATTATGACGGCGGTGGATACCGTATCCTCATAACTGAACCGCAACAAAACTACTGGTCAACTCCCGCCTTGGATTTTCAGAACATCCGCATAGAGGTTGATGCTTTGAAATATGCCGGACCTGAAGAAAACCGCATTGGATTGATCTGTCGTTATCATGATCCAGGTAATTATTATTTCTTTGTTATCAGCAGTGATGGATATTATGCCCTTGGTAAGGTCAAGGACGGCGATATCTCACTTCTGGGACAGGAAGAGATGCTGCGGTCTGAAGCGATCATACTGGGCTTGACCATAAATCACTTACGCGCAGATTGTATTGATGACTCTTTAATGTTTTACGTCAACGAACACCCGGTTGCGATTGCCCAGGATGCCGATTTTGCGAAGGGAAAGGTTGGATTGTTGGCTGGTTCCTTTAAACAAAGCGGGGTGGACGTGGTTTTTGATAATTTTTTGGTCATCAAACCATAATCAATAATTCTCATTATCGCTGATATAAGATGAAGGTTTTCCTTGACACGGTTGGATGCCGTCTGAATCAGGCAGAGATCGAAAGCATGGCAAGGCAATTCCGCTCCAGTGGACATACCATCGTTCCCGAGGCGGGTCAGGCTGACCTTGTTATTGTTAATACCTGCACAGTGACATCCGAGGCAGCGTCGGACTCTCGTGGGAAGATCCACCAGGCAGCGCGCGCCGGTGCAAGCAAGATCGTCCTCACCGGTTGTTGGGCAACCCTAGAACCTCAGGCTGCCTCTGCCCTACCCAATGTCCAGGGCGTGGTAATGAACAACCGTAAAGAGTACCTTGTTCGTGACATCCTTGATCTCCCTGCGAACAGTTTCGCACAGGAATTCCAACCCCGTGAGCCTCTCCCTGGTTTGCGTTTGCGCACGCGCGCTTTCATCAAGGCTCAGGACGGTTGTGATTGCCGCTGTTCCTTTTGCATCACCTCGGTAGCGCGCGGGAAAGGTCGCAGCCGGCCTCTTAACGACATTCTCGTCGACATATCCAACGCTTTGTTGGGTGGGACAAAGGAAATCGTGCTGACAGGCGTGCATCTCGGGTCCTGGGGACAGGATTTCGACTTACACTTGAGCGACCTGATAAAAACAATATTGAACACAACAGATATACCACGTTTACGGCTTTCCTCGCTTGAACCATGGGACCTCGATATGGAATTCTTCTCACTCTGGCAGAATCCACGTCTCTGCCGCCACCTTCACCTGCCGTTACAATCAGGCTGCGAAGCCACGCTAAAGCGCATGAATCGGAAGACGACACCCGGGTTGTACCGTAAACTCTTGACCAATCTCCGGGCGTCCATCCCTCAGGTGGCCATCACCACGGATATCATCACCGGCTTCCCTGGTGAGACTGAAGAGGAATTTGATGAAACCATTAATTTTATTAGTGAGATGAACTTTGCTGGTGGGCATGTGTTCAGTTTCTCAGCCCGTCCTGGTACTACCGCTGCACAGATGAGTGGACAGATTCCATTGGCTTTTCGTAAGATCCGTAATACCGCGCTTCGAGCTGTCCTTCAGGAGTCTGCCCAGATTTACAGGAAAAAATTCTTAGGGAAGATCCTCCCCGTACTCTGGGAATCAACCAAGCATTGCGAGGCAGGGGGATGGCAACTTAAAGGTCTGACAGGCAATTATCTCCGCGTTACCGCATTTTCCCCTGAAGCGCGCTGGAATAAAATGGATCACGTCTGCCTGAAAGCGTTGGTAGAGGATGGAATGGAGGGGGAGATCGTACACGAATAGGTGTTTGTTGTTTAAAGGTTTCTGACAAGTAAGGACATTTTTCATGTCAAGTGTCACTTTTTCGGCAACAAATGTATCAGTATAATTGAACCATATTTGACTCTGTTTTTGTCAGGTAGCACCTGGCAATTCAACTCAATGGGAGATGAAATATGACCGCACAACTGATAGATGGAAAAGTAATTGCGCAGGAAGTCCGTGATGGTGTGAAGGTTGAGGTCGAGAAGATGGTCGCCGCGGGAAAACCCCGCCCTGGCTTGGCTACCGTTCTGGTTGGTGAGCGCGTCGACTCAGCGACCTATGTACGTTCAAAGCAAAAGGCTTGTGCTGATCTGGGGATAGAATCCTATGGACACAACCTGCCAGCCGACATCAGCCAGCAGGACCTTGAAAACCTGATTAAGAAATTGAACGCTGACACCAAGGTCAATGGCATTTTGGTCCAGCTTCCCCTGCCTGCGGGTTTGGACGAAGAGCGTGTGCTGCAATTGATAAGCATTGAGAAAGACGTGGATGGTTTCTCGCCGCTCAACATCGGCCGGTTGGCACAAAAAGGCCGCGAGCCATTATTCGTTCCCTGCACGCCATTTGGCTGCATTTTTTTACTGGAACATGCTGGTGTAAAGATCGAGGGAGCCAATGCCGTGGTTTTAGGGCGCTCGAATATTGTTGGCATGCCAGCTGCATTGCTGCTGATCGGCAAGAACGCTACCACCACGGTATGTCACTCGCGTACCCGGGATATTGCCGCTGTAGTCCGCCAGGCAGATATCCTGATTGCAGCCATCGGCAAGACCGAATTTGTACGCGGTGATTGGATCAAACCCGGTGCGGCTATCATTGATGTAGGCATCAACAGCAAGCCCGATCCGACCAAGGAAAAGGGTTACCGCCTGGTAGGAGATGTTAATTTCGACGAAGCCATGGAGGTGGCTGGATTTATTACCCCTGTCCCTGGCGGTGTCGGTCCAATGACCATTGCGATGCTGATGAAGAACACACTGCGGGCAGCCCAGATCCAGCACCCCTAGACTCAAACAGACCATACATATTGATCGCTGGGTTATAAGTCGCGATCCAAAATAATGACCAGTCCCGTCGCGAGGCGGGACTGGTCTTACAATACGCTCAGATGAAACCATGAGAAAATTAATAACAGGGGTATTGATAACACTTGCTTTCCTGTTGGGATTGATCACCCTGGCTGGATTTGCCATTTACCATTAAAAAGACATCCGCCTGAAAAGGGTTTATCTTGTTCCAGACGAGCAACTGGTCATTCCAACCGATACCGCTTCAATCTCTTATGGGAAACACATTTTTCAATTCCGAGGCTGCGAAGCATGTCATGGTGAACATTTGGAAGGGAAAGTATATCTGGATGCCCCGGCTTTGGGGCAGGTTAACGCGACTAACTTGACTGCCGGCTTGGGAGGTGTGAGTAATCACTACAACGAACCTGTTTGGGTGCGTGCGATCCGTCACGGAGTGCGTCCTGATGGAACCCCATTGCTGTTCATGCCTTCTACTGAGTTTTACTGTCTCAGTGATGAAGATCTTGGTGCAGTGATCGGCTACATCAAGACCGTACCTCCGATAAATAATGAGATTTCCCGTAGTAAACTTTCTCCAACCGGTTGGATGGCAATGACCTTTATAAAGGACATTACTTTCCTCTCCGCCGACTTGATTCCCCACTATGCCCCTCGTCCTCTCACATCCCAAGCCGGGGTTACAACAGAGTACGGTGAATACCTGACATACTCCTGCAAGGTGTGCCATGGTCTGACGATGTCAGGCGGAAAAATCCCTGGTTTCCCTCGGGAATGGAACCCGGCTCCTAATCTTACGCCCGGCAGGGGAAGTATTATTCCAAATTGGACGGAGGAATATTTTATCCACGTCATGAGAACAGGAGAAAGATACCATGGGCGTCAGCTCAATCCCGATTTTATGCCCTGGAAGTCTTTTCGTCACATGAACGACGATGAGCTTCGTGCAGTGTGGATCTACCTGCAGACCTTGCCTCCAAAAGATTTCGGTAATCGTTAGGTATCAACCATATTCATATCATAAATCGAATATTAAAAAAGGATTTCCAAAATCAGCTTGACTTCGGAAGTCCATTTATAGTTAGGTAGGCTTATTTATCTATTGGTACAAGTACTTCCTCAGAAGAGAATAAACGCTCAACTTCATGGCCTGGAAGGGTTTTTGGTAATCGCATCGCACGTACAACAAGATCAGCCAGGGCAGAAACCTTGACATCCAATCCGTAGTGATGGGTGATGTCACTGATCTGAAGACGACAGTTCTCACATGCTGCAACGACGATTTTTGCACCCGTTTTGCGGATTTGATCAGCCTTGGGCTTTCCAGCAGTCAGCCGCCTGTCTTCATATTCAGGTAGGGCAACCAATCCTCCCCCACCTCCGCAGCAATAGGCTTCATGCCGGTTGGGAGTCATTTCATTGAAATTTGAAGCTGCTGACCGTAATACATACCGCGGTTCTTCGATCAATCCACCATTCCGAGCCAGGTTACATGAGTCATGATAGGTGATGATCTCGGGAATTGCAGATGGATCAACTTTTATTCGGCCATCTGTAATATATTCTGCAATCACTTCTATGATACTGCGAATTCGGAAGTTGTATTCATCTCCTAACCAGTTCGGGGCATCCCAACGATAGGCTGCATAGGCGTGACCGCATTCAGCAATAACGATGTCCTTCACTTCCAGGCGTTTGGCTTCATCCACGATCCTGCGCGCGATTTCTTTAGATCGAACCATGTCCGCCAGAAACACGCCATAATTGGAGGCTTCAAAAATGCTTAATGTCCAGTCTTCCTTTGTAGCATTGAAGATCACCGCGTGCGGCAGGATCGTGTGTGACCCGGCGAGAGCCACATAGAGTACTTTGGCACCTTTCTTCTCGACCGGGATGGTCGCTTCTGAATTACCTGTGATTTCCTGTAACTGGATTTCCATATCCTTGATCTGATCAAGGAATATCTCTTTATAGAAAGTCGGATCTTTACCCTTCTCAATGGCGGTATCTGCCAGCATTACAAGCATTTCAGGTGCAGTGCCAGAGATGGTTGCCATGGCGCGGATGGCACGCATCATTAATGGAGTATCCACACCCATGGGGCAGTTGAAGGTACAGCGACGGCATAATGTACATTGACTGAACGCCATTTCTGCCAGAGCGGTAAGACCTGGCTCATCCAGTTTCTTCGCACCGGTCCAGGCTGGATAGATACGACTGATGAAGTCATGTTCAGCCCGATAGGCTTTCCGCAGTTGCTCACCGCGATGTGCCGGAACGTGTTCCAGAGAAGGTTCAGCCTGATAGTAATGACAACTTTCAGCACAGATACCACAACGGGCACAGACCTCTAATGCAGTTTGTAAGGGTTGATTGAGTTGTATATCCAACATATCAAGGGCAAGCTGGATCTTCTCATTCATTTTGTACCTCCAGCATTAGTAGTAATGGGATGCGGCAGGACACCGCGCCGCCCGACAAACCGTCCGAAGAAGGATCTGGAAAAGAAAAAATATATGCAGTGGCGGATCTTGCCCATTGGAATGTAAACAAACACAATAGCCGAGATGATATACATGGGAATGATAAAAACTTCTCTCCACATTGATAGGGCGACCGACGCCATAAATACGGTGACCATCCAGACCGAAAAGTGGTCATCAGGTGTGCTGACGCGGCGAAGATTCCCTTCAACAATTCGCATCACTCCTCCCGCGGCACCCAAGAGTACACCAAATCCAAGACCCCAGACCAGGATCGTCCGTATCAGGGGTGGGAGGAGATTCCTGAAAGGACTGAAGAACAAGACAGCCAAAGCGGCGAAAATTCTAATATGAAAACCAACACCACGTAGATATGCGACTGTATGCAAACGTGTGCTTTCCTTCGCCCAGGGCAGCATGCCCATTGTCAAGGCGTAGGCGACACCGCGGCCAGGATCCCCTTTTTTAGGTGAACGGTCAACTGGCATGGGACGTTGGGAAACTTCTCGCCAGCGCAGGTACATGCCCAGCAGACCGAGGAACAATCCGAAAACTGTTAACAGTTGAACAATTATTATGTTCATATGCGTATACTCAAATATGTTTTTTATTAAACTACCCGTTTTCCAAAGACAAAACGGGTAGCTCAATTGTTATTTTACACGTTGGACAACAAAACGGATATCTTTTTCTCGTTTTTCTAGTACAACCACTTGGTTGCCACTTGTACGCACCCATGCTGGGATATCAGCCATCACACCGGGATCAGTCGCCAGTGCTTCGATGGTATCCCCGATCTTGACCTGTTTGATCGCCTGGGCGATCTTCACAATGGGCATCGGGCATAATAAACCTTTCATGTCGAGCGATAGAACGGGCTTGGTTTCATTAGACATTACAAAGCTCCCTATTTTGAGTGGTTCGAACTATTAGATAAAGAACTGGATTTTTGATCCTGCGGCATGCTCGAGCATCGTCGCAACCCCGACCGGTTCCGTGGCTTCCGGAATTAGATGCTCCCGGCTGATCTCCATGACATCCATGCTCATCTGGCAGGGCATTAATTTCACGCCAAGATCGATCGCCGTCTGGCGTAATTCAGGCAACTGGGTCACGCCCTTTTGCTTCATCATCAGCTTAAACATCCAGCGGCCCATCCCCCCATGTTAAGACGGGAAGGTCCTATGACATCCAGGCCGCCTCGATTCATAACGCCCAGCATTCTACCAAACAAACCCTTGCCGGTCAGTTTTCCATTCTGGATCGCTTTCAAACCCCAGAAGATGAAAAACATGATCACCTCCATTCCAGTCGCAGCAGCACCTGATGCGATGATGAATGAAGCCATTACCTTATCCAGATCCCCGCTGAGGACAGCCAACGTAAGTTTATCCTTTTGTGCCATTGTTTTCTCCTTGAATAGTATATTTGGATGTTGTACTCTTGCGTAGTTATGAAATCGCCTCGGCTAACTCACCGCGTTTGGTTAATGTGTCACGAAGCACAGACCGCAGCATGTCCAATGCCTGGATCAAACGCTCATCAGACACACTATAGATAACTTCTGCCCCTTGCCGTTCAGCTCTTACCATTCCTCTTTCGCGCAGCACCTTTAAATGCCGCGAAACCATTGGTTGCTGCATTTTCAACTTGTTGACGAGTTCAGTGACATTGCATGAACCATTTGATAATTGATACAGGATCATGATCCGCTTGGGATCAGCTAATCCAGCGCATATTTCTGCGTGCAATTGAAGGACTTCAGTTTCGAGATCTTTATTCATTGTTTAATCCTATCACATATACTCATATGCGTATATACTTGTGACAATAATAACAAAGAACAACGGACTTAAGTAGTGATGAGTGTCACGAACATTGGTGAACAATGTAATATTTGATACAATCTCATAAACAGCCTTTGTCTGAGGGTGTTGAAATAAGCACATAAAGGACGAAAGCTAACTTGAGCGAGCCTTTCGGACTGGCGAAAGCGATTAAATCAGCGCCTTGACATCTTCTTATTCACCCATATTTTGAACTTCTCTATCCT
>Ga0315285_10005480_pt1 | contig 13075 bp, 9 predicted proteins | sample YL17G09_36_MG_FD_203698 | JGI IMG/M metagenome (GOLD analysis project Ga0315285, IMG submission 203698) | Sediment microbial communities from Yellowstone Lake, YNP, Wyoming, USA - YL17G09_36 | ecosystem: Environmental > Aquatic > Freshwater > Lake > Sediment | place: USA: Wyoming | collected... | reverse complement strand
TGGCGAAGGTATGGTGTTGCGCCACGCGGTCCCAGAAGAAGCTCGCGGCCACCAGGTCATCGGGGGTGGCCGCGTAAGAGAAGCGAGCGGCGGAGCCAATCATTTTGGGCACGGCGGTATTGCCGTGTTTGCCCGCGAGGTTGTCCTGGTGGCGCTTGAGCGGATCGACGAAGGCGCGGTGTTCGAATTTCCAGGAAAGGTCCAGCCAGCGCTTGTCACCCGTATCGGCGTAAAGATCGGCCAGCACCTCATTCATGCCGCCGAACTCGGTGTTCAGCATGCGGTGGATCTGTCCGTCATCCAGCTTGGAAAGGACCCGCTCAGCCCATGCAGCGTATTTGATCTCCACCTGGAGGGCGGTGCGGTTGCCGGTATGGCGCCAGGCGTCGCGCAGGCCGGCGTACGTTTTATGCAGCACGTACCACGGCGACCAGAGGCCGTTCAGGCCGAAGCCGCCGGAGCGGATGTCGCCGCGCGCCACCGCTTCCCAGCATTCGCGGCCCTTCTCCAGCGCGCTCAGGTATCCGTCGCCGTGCTTGTCCTGGACTTCCTTGAATTCGGCGACGATGTAGTCGGCGCGCTGCTTGAAGCGCGCGTCGCCGGTGGCCGACCACATCAGGCTCACGGCCGAGAGATAATGGCCGGCAATGTGGCCGGTGAGGTTGCGCCCGCCTCCGTCCCAACCTCCGTACGGCTCAGCCTTTTGCCGCAGGCCGGCGCGCTGGCGATAGTAAGCCAGCATGCGGTCGGGCTCCAGTTCCAGCAGATAGCGGGCGTCGAGGTCCTGGGCATGCTTGAGGGGTCCACCCAGCAGTCGCACGCTCTTTAGCGGAAGAGGCCGCGCCGGGGCAGGGTTCACGGCGACCGGTTTTGGTTGAGCCCCGGTCGCCTGGGGCGCGCGCTGTGCCATCGCCTGGAGTGGCAGCGCCGCTCCAGCCGCGCCGAGAACCGCACGCCGCGTAATTCCATGCTTCTGTTTCATCGCCATCTCCTGCCTCGGCTGAAATTGGAGTGTTCTCCGTTATTGTAACGGCGAACACTCCAATTTCGGCTGAGGCAAGACACCTGGCGGCGGACGCCGGGGGCACAGCATTGACAGGCCGGCGGTGACACGTTACCGTGAGCAGGCGCCAGCGCTTGCACCCGTGGTGAATCACCCGGCCGGTCACCAAGGAGAAACACATGAGACTCAGAGAGGTCTTCTGCCGAACGGCGCTCGTTTGCTGTTTCCTGTCCCTGCCGCTGATGATGCGGGCGCAAGTCACGAAGGCTGATTACGAGCGCGCCAACGGAATTCGCGAGAAGTACCAGGCCCTGGCCGTCAACGTTCCCGAAAGAGCCAACTGGATTGAGGGCACCAGCCGTTTCTGGTACCGAAAATCGGTCCAGGGCGGGAACCAGTTCATGCTCGCCGATGCCGCCACGCTGGCCAGGGAGCCGGCCTTCGACCACGACAAGCTGGCCGCGGCGCTTTCCAAAGCGGCGGGCGAGAAGTACGAGGCCTTGAAACTGCCGTTCCAGTTTATCTCCCTCGTGAATAGCCAGAAGGCGGTGGAATTTTCCGTGGGCGATTCCCGGTGGCAGGTAGACCTCACCGACTACACCTGCAAGAAGGCGGGCGAACCCACCGGCCCATCCGGGTTCCGGCGGCGCGGCACGGGGATGGGAACGCCGGTGCCCATCGGCAGCGCGCCCCCCGCCCAACCGCCGGAGCAGCCCCGCCCGTCGCCCGACGGCAAGTGGGAAGCCTTCATTAACAACTACAACGTGTATCTTCGGCCGCGGTCGAAGGAGGCAGGCGCGCCGCCGGTAGCCCGGCCATCTGCGCGCGGCTCCGGCACGCAACAGGCGCCCCCCAGCCCGCCCACTTCGGCCGGACCGGGGCCGAACGCCTTCCCGCTGAGCTTTGATGGTTCGGAAGGCAATTTCTACCGGCTGAGCTCGATGGCCTGGTCGCCGGATTCCAAGAAGCTCGCCGTTTATCGCCTGCGCCCCGGCTATCACCGCAAGATCTACTACGTCGAATCGTCTCCGGCCGACCAACTGCAGCCCAAGTATTCGAGCATGGAATACGAGAAGCCGGGCGACGCGCTCGACCTGCAACAGCCGGTCCTCTTCGACGTCGCGGACAAGAGGGCGACGGTCATCGACAACCGGCTGTTCCCGAACCCCTACCAGTTGTCGCGCCTGGAGTGGCGGAAAGACGGCCGCGCCTTCACCTTCGAATACAACCAGCGCGGCCACCAGGTGTATCGCGTGATCGAAGTCGGCGCCATGGACGGGCAGGCCCGCGTCATCATCAGCGAAGAGTCCAAGACCTTCTTCTGCTATTCGGGCAAGAAGTACCGCTACGACGCCGCCGACGGCAAGGAGATGGTCTGGATGTCGGAGCGCGACGGCTGGAACCACCTGTATCTCTACGACGGTGCAACCGGCGCGGTGAAGAACCAGATCACGAAGGGTAACTGGGTGGTCCGTGGAGTCGAGAAGGTAGATGAAGAGAAGCGCCAGATCTGGTTCCGCGCCAGTGGCATGTACCCGGGCAAGGACCCCTATTTCCTGCATTACTACCGGATCAACTTCGACGGGACGGGCTTGACCGCGCTGACCGGCGCCGACGCCAACCACACCGTAAGCTTCTCGCCGGACATGAAGTATTACGTCGACACCCGGTCGCGCGTCGATCTGCCGCCCGTTTCCGATCTGCGGCGTGTCGAAGACCGCAAGACGATTGCCGAGCTGGAGCACGCCGACATTCAGGAACTGGGGAAGGCGGGCTGGCGTGCTCCGGAGGTGTTCACCGCGCCCGGCCGCGACGGCAAAACCGAGATCTGGGGAATCATTATCCGCCCGTCGAACTTTGACCCCCAAAAGAAATACCCGGTCGTTGAGTCGATCTACGCCGGGCCGCAGGATTCGTTCGTGCCCAAGTCCTTCAGCCCGTACAACCCGATGCAGTCATTGGCGGAGCTGGGCTTCATCGTGGTGCAGATCGACGGCATGGGGACATCGAACCGCTCGAAGGCCTTTCACGATGTTTGCTGGAAGAACCTGGGTGACGCCGGCTTCCCCGACCGGATCCTGTGGCACAAGGCGGTGGCCGCGAAATACAGTTACTACGACATCAGCCGCGTTGGCGCATACGGCAACTCTGCCGGCGGGCAGAGTGCGTTAGGGGCGCTCTTGTTTCACCCCGAGTTCTATAAGGTCGCCGTCTCATCGGCCGGCTGCCATGACAACCGGATGGACAAGATCTGGTGGAACGAGCAGTGGATGGGCTGGCCGCTCGGTCCCGAGTACGCCGTCTCGTCCAACGTCGATAATGCCTGGCGGCTGAAGGGCAAGCTTCTGCTGTCGGTTGGGGAGATGGATACCAACGTGGACCCCGCCTCCACCATGCAGGTGGTGAACGCCCTGATCAAAGCCGACAAGGTGTTCGACCTCATCGTTCTGCCCGGGCAAGGGCACGGGCCTGGCGGGGCCTATGGCGAGAGGAAACGCTACGACTTCTTCGTGCACCATCTGCTCGGCGTCGAACCGCCCGACTGGAATCAGGAGCGTAGGGGTTCACAGTAGCCCACGACCACTTGCGGCACCTTTCCACAAATCGGCGTCAATCACTCGCTGCTCGGCAAGTGCCTGGTCGAAAGCTTCGCCCTCTTGCCTGGTCCACGAACCAGCCAGGAAATCCAGATCGTGATGCCGCGTCGTGTGGCGCTTCACGCCCGTCACGCCGAGCCTCCCCTCGATCAGACCGATCACGGCCTTGTTCAGGCTGGTCCGCTCCTTCTCGGCCTTGCGGCGGATGGCTCGGACCACTTCTGGAGGTATGTTTCGGATCGTGATTGCCTTCATGCCGCCCCCAGACGAATTGTATCATGCGTGCATCAATATGATGCAAATACTGCTGCTCTGTTAATGTTCGTTGCCGCATGACAGCGAAAAGCGACAGTCCTTCCATGGCCCTCCGGTCGAACCGATACGCCCGGAACATTGCGGCCTAAAGACTCCTTTATCCCCCAAGAACAGGTGCGACGCAACTCTTTCATTTTCAGTACGTTGCGAGCAACGCCGGGGGGCTGCCCCTTCTTTCCCGGCCCGTAAGGCCTTTGTCGTCAATGACATACGCATGATTCCGACCGCCACCTGCTAATACAGGTGGAAAGCAGGCAAAGCAGCCAAATCCGTCTCCAAATCGAATTGTCAAGAGACGGGGTCGGCATCCCGGCGCCGCCCCGCGCGCATTCCGCTATCGACAATTACCTGCACGATTTCATTTAGCTATAATGAGGCTCCGTTTGTCAAGCAAAAAGTGGAGCCGGCCTCGCAACCCTGACGGGACCGAACCCCCGACAACGATCTCGCCCTGGTCTATGTCCGCTGCTGCCGGGCGAATCGGCCATGAACGCTTCTAACCCGCATTCGGGCTGCGAACAACTTCTCCCTTGACAGCCGTCCCGCCTCCGGGAGACTCTCGGCCAGAGTAGGATGGCCAGGTAGGCAAACGAAGGGTGAGCATGAGTAAGACGTTTGACGAGGGCAAAGAGGAAGTCGCGAAACTGTGCCGGTACTTCGCGACCAACCGCGAAGCGTTTCTTGCCCCCGGCGTCAAGGAAGCCCACATTCGCCAATCGCTGATCGACCCCCTCTTTGAATCCCTGGGCTGGGACGTGCGCAATACCGCGATGACCGCGCCCCAGTACCGGGAGGTCATTCCCGAAGACAGCCTGGACGTGGAAGGCCAGCACAAGGCCCCGGATTACACCTTCCGCGTCGGCACCCTGAGGAAGTTTTACGCCGAAGCCAAGAAGTGTGGCGTCAACATCGGCGCGGACCCCGGCCCGGCCTACCAGCTTCGCCGGTACGGTTGGAGCGGCAAGGTGGCGCTGTCGGTTCTGACCGACTTTGAGGAATTCGGCGTTTACGATTGCACCATGCGGCCCCGCCCGACCGACAAGGCGAGCCACGCCCGAATTCAGTACCTCCGCTTCGACGAATATCCCGACCGTTGGCGCGAGTTGTGGGACGTGTTTTCGCGCGAAGCCGTATGGTCCGGGGCGTTTGATCAGTACGCCGCGTCCAAGCGCAAGCGCGGCACCTCCGAAGTGGACGTGGAGTTCTTGAAGGAAATCGAGGGCTGGCGGGACGCGCTGGCCCGGGACATCGCCCTTCGGAACAAGGACCTGTCTTCCGATGACCTGAACGCGGCCGTTCAACTCACGATTGACCGCGTGGTGTTCCTTCGCATGGCGGAAGACCGGGGGCTTGAGCCTTACGAGGGACTTCTGAAACTGTGCGAACGGCCTGACATTTACGCCCGCTTCATGGCCGAGCTGTGCCGCCGGGCCGACCAGAAGTACAACTCCGGGCTGTTTCATTTCCACAAGGAAAGCGGGGTATCCGAAGACCCCGACCGGATCACGCCGAAGCTGACGGTGGACGACAAGGTCTTCAAGCCCATCCTCCAAAACCTGTACTTCGCCCACGGTTCGCCCTATCACTTCGGCGTCCTGCCCGTCGAAATCCTTGGAACCGTTTACGAGCGGTTCCTGGGCAAGGTCATCCGGCTGACGGCAGGCCACCAGGCCAAGGTTGAGGAAAAGCCCGAAGTGCGCAAGGCCGGGGGCGTCTACTACACGCCGGCCTACATCGTCGAGTACATCGTCAAGCACACCGTCGGCCGGCAGACTGAAGGGCGAAGCCCCGCGCAGCTTGCTGCCAATCCGAGCCGCGACCGTAAGGGAGCGGACAACACGCAACTCGCTGGCGAGAAGGGCAATCCGCCCTTTCGCGTCCTGGACATGGCTTGCGGAAGCGGGTCGTTTCTGTTGGGCGCTTACCAGTGCCTTCTGGACTACTGCCTGAAGTGGTACATCGAACACAAGCCGGAAACCTGCAAGAAGGCCGTTTACAAGGGCCCCCGCAACGGTCAATGGCGGCTCACCATCGAGGAAAAGAAACGAATCCTCACGACGCATATCTTCGGAGTGGACATTGACGCCCAGGCCGTTGAAGTGACCAAGCTCTCTCTGCTGCTGAAAGTGCTGGAAGGCGAGACCGACCAGAGCTTTTCCTTGAGCCAGCTTCCCTTCGGCGACCGCGCCTTGCCCAACCTGGCCGACAACATCAAGTGCGGCAATTCCCTCATCGGCCCGGACTACTTCACCGGCAAGCTGATTGCCGACGCTGAGGAAATGAAGCGGGTGAACCCGTTTGACTGGAGCCAAGGCTTCCCCGACGCGATGAAGGCCGGGGGATTCGACTGCGTCATCGGCAATCCGCCGTACATTCGGATGGAGACTTTCAAGGAAGTGAAGGGCTACCTGAAAGCCACTTACGCTTCGCATGATGAGCGCTCCGACCTCTACACCTACTTCATCGAACGCGCCCACAAACTGCTGAAAAGCCGGGGCGTGTTCGGCATGATCGTTTCAAACAAATTCCTGCGCGCCAACTACGGTCGGCCCCTGCGACAGTTTCTGGCGGCCAACGCTACGGTGGAGCGCGTTGTTGATTTCGCCGGCCTGCCGGTCTTTGAGGGCGCGACCGTGCGAACCATTGTCCTCTTGACTTCCCGCCACCGAAACGGCAACCAAGGAACCCTGTATTCGCCCCCGCTTCCGCCCGCCACGTTCCAGATTGTCGCGAGCGGTTCTCTTTCGGTTGAACAGGCAATCGCGGGGTCCACCTATCCGGTTCCCCCTCATGCGATGGCACAACCCGTTTGGGGATTCGGCCGGCGGGAAACCGATGAGCTTATGGCCCGACTGCAAGCGGCCTGTGTGCCGCTGGCCGAATACTGCAATGCGCAGATTTGCCGAGGCGTTGTGTCTGGACTTACCGAAGCTTTCGTGATCGACGACGATAAGCGGGCCGCGATCCTCAAACGCAACCCCAGGGCCGGGGAGATTATCAAGCCGTTTTTGAACGGTCGCGACGTGCGGCGATACCATATCGACCACGGCGGAATTCACCTGATATACACGTACCACGGCATCAAGATCGGTGACTATCCGGCCGTTGAAGAGCACCTGAAGCCCTTCAAGGCCAGGTTACAGAAGCGGGCGACGCGGCAGGCGTGGTATGAACTCCAACAGCCGCAATACAACTTCGCCGACTTTATGAACGGGCCGAAGATTATCTTTCCCGACATCGCCACAACGCCGCGATTTGCTCTGGACGACACGGGATACCACAGTGCCAACACCACCTATTTCATTCCGCGCCGCGACCTTTTCTTGTTGGGCCTGCTAAACTCCCGCCTGGCTAACTGGTATTTCGGTAGGACGTGCGCCGGGTTGGAAGGAGAGAACGAAACGTACCTCCGATTTTTCGGGCAGTACTTGGAACACTTTCCTGTGCGCCGGCTGGAAATGTCGAGACCGGCGGACAAGGCCGGCCATGACCGCACGGTAAAACTGGTCGAAGCGATGCTGGCTTTGCACAAGCAACTTGGCGCCGCAGACTCGGCGGCGCAGAAGGCTATTATCCAGCGCCAGATTGACGCGACGGACACGGAGATTGACCGGCTGGTGTATGACCTGTACGGCCTGACGGCCGAGGAAATCGCGGTAGTCGAAGGCAACGACTTAATCAAGGGGGCGAGCGCCTGAGCGAAGCCCTCGGACCCTCGGGATGATAGGCGTCGCGCCCAACAAGGCGCTCCAGCGGATGCCCGTGACCACGCGCCGGTGACCTCGCGGTCGTTAGACCTGAGAAATTTCATTCGAGCATGGCTACAACATCCGAACAGTGCACGAGTTGTTGGGGCACAAGGACGTCAAGGCCACGATGGTCTACACACACGTCTTGAACCGTGCCGCGCGGGGAAATGGGGGAAATGGGGGCCAGCCTGAACTGTGCGATTTCTCAGAGAAGTGCGCAGTTCAGGCTGTCCTTCTTTTTCTCCCGATGTTGCCGCGGCTATTTGATTCCACAGCGATACGGACAAGTTGGTAGAATAGCGGCCACGCCGGTTATCGGCCTGTAGGGCGCCCACCGTGCGCCCACCGGACATACGAGGTCGTGCAAATGTACGAAGAGCCAGCTTCTCTCTGGTGGCAAAGATTAGAGCTTGAGCGGTACCTACAGGAGAACGAACACAATGCTTTGGTGCACTGCCAAACAGTTCGCCTCGCAAACCCGCGCCAACAACTGCAACTCGATCAAGTAATCAGGGAGCAAATCTGGCCGGCGGTAATCAGGGCACTTGAGGGAACTGCGATTGGGGTATTCGACGCGCCTGATGGATTTCCTGCCCAGGGAATCGAGGACAAGTGGAGCAGTCATACAACGAGATGTTTGACTTTCGTTCTCGAAGATCCCGCTAGGCCATTATCGGTGGGGTCATTTTCGCCGTGGTTTTGCCGAGGGCACCTGAAATGCTCTGCACTCGACTACATGGTATCCTTCGACTTCCACATTTACTTCCCTGCCGACTTCAGCATTCGCAGGATCATGAGGGTTCTCGCGGACCCGATGTTTGCTGGTTGCCCGCCCACATTGAGTATTGATCCTAGCTCACAAGCAAATCCTTATTCCGTTGTTTTTTCCGGCGGCGGTTCAGGCGCGGGGTGGGGGTTACACAGCCATGAGGAAGCGGCTACAGCGGTCGCGCAGAGCGTAAAGAGGAATGTGGCGGTAATCGATGCTGTATACGGATTGGAACGTGACTACAGGAACGCCAGGGCGTTTAATGCCTTGCGACAGGCACTTCGTCAAGCGTACGCAGCTTATTGAAGTGCGCTAGCGAACTGCTGGCAGAGAGCCAGCTGACGCGGCACCTGTTTGGAAGCATGGTGCGGCGGATTGAGGCTCTGCCGGTGCCAGCCGGATAGGGCGCGGCGGCGAACGGGAACCAAACCGGGCGAAGGCGGGAGGGGGCGGAGACATGTCTGAGAAATCGCTTGAAAATGAGGCAACTTCTGGTCTCCGCGTACCCGGAAGAGGCAGGGCTGGCCCCGTCGTGGCCCGCCGGAATCGCTCGGGATGGAAAGGATGAGAAAACGGTTCCAATGGAGGCGATTGGGAGCATACTGGCTGGTGACCGGGAAGGCAAAATGGAAATCCTGGCCAATAGCTTATGGAACCTGACGTTCTTCAATCCGATCTGCGCCGCAAGTTCGCTCATGAGCTGGGAAGCAGTGAATGGGTCCAGGTATACCTTGCGGTCAGGCAGCCGAAGGTTCAACTTTCCCTGGCAAGCGCACTTGTCCCTAACGGCTTAACCGCAAAGGCGCTGCAGCACCCACAGTGGGATCTTCGGCCCGATCTTTGTCTTCCAGGGTGTATCCAGTTCGGGCCCGGTGCGGGACGCGTTGAATATTACCGGTTCGGCAGAAACGACGGTATCGAACCTTTCGTATTGGAACGATGCTTTCACGACATCAAGCCTAGCTTTCTTGAGCTGCTGGAAGAATTTCGTCTTTTCCACAACCTGTGGTGCGACCCAAAGGCACAGAAGTACTTTAAGATCACGAATGCTGGAGAGGAGTACGAAGTCGCCCGGATCGAACCGAACGGAGTGTCCGTGCGCATGCCAGAATTGAAGCACTACCTGGGCATCAAAGAAATGCACCTTGCTCTCTATGTGGATTCAATTGTGTGGTCGGATCACCGTCTCGCTGAACTCGGCTTAACGCCCGCCTGCACCGACGTCGTTGAAGATAACCTGCGATACGCCTTCGATGTGGCGGACGACGACTTAGGCGGAGAAGGGTCCTTCTCGCGACTCCTTGGTAAGAAACTGATCCCTGGACTCCCAAAGGAACGATCCGGTATCTGGCCGTATGACCGGCCCAATGATGAAAAGAAGCAGTACACTCCCTTTATCGTCGGACTTCGAGAAGATGGGTCTGAGGAACTTGCGCCGTGCGATCCGCACGGCGGACGGTACCTACAGCCTGTCTTCTTCAAACGTGAGGTACTGGCGAAGTATTACGCGAACCCGAGCAGGTATTCGGTCGAAGACGGTTACCTGCGCTGTGGCTTGCTTTGGGGCATGCGGATCGACAACAACCATCCGGATTACATCATCGCTTTCCTTGGGGATATTGGAGGTGACCTTCCCGAAAGCGAGCACCCGTACTGGCGGAGTTTTAACGTGGTTGCGTCCAAGGGCATGAGCACAACGCAACTGAGGCGGAGCTTCCTGGCGGAATTCGCCGAGCCTAGCCAGCCGGACCTGGTGTTCAAGGCACGATTCCAGGCATTCAAGGAAAAGTGGAAGGCGGCGTTTGGATGGGAGTTGTTTAAGCCCCTCTCACAAGGGGATCGGCATTGTCTCGACGCTCTTCGAGTGCCGCTCACGACGGAGCAGTTAGAGTTCGATAATCAAGTGTTGGCACTGAGCAAGATTCTCGTCGATTCTCTCAATGAATTTGAGCTAGCGCATCAGGTCGGTGCCATGGCGCGGGATCTAAAGGGCATCCAGAAACTTGGGCGGTTCATCGCGGCGCGAAATGCTGCGGCGCCCAAGGGACCGATCGATTTTCTTAGCGGGTTACAAGCACTGCGATCATCCGGGGCGGCGCACAGAAAGGGCCCTAACTACGAGCGCGCGATCACCCGCTTGGGACTACAGGAGAAGGACACCAGCGCTGCATTCACAACGCTGCTTCAAAAGGCGACTGAATTCCTCTCCTACCTGGAGTCCAACGTCTTGCCGGCGGTATGATGCTGGACGAAGCCGCGCGAGCCGCTCGGCAACGGTGGGCCACGATGTAACGTCGCTCGTCGGGGAAATGGGGGGAAACGGGGGCAGCCTAAACTGTGCGATTTTTGACAGGAAACCGGAAACCGGAGGCAAACCGGGCAAACCGGACGAAACCGGGGACAGACGGGGCGTTTCAGGAGGCTTCTGTTCTAAAGATTGAATGCTGCTAGTTGAGCGCGGCGCGTGTGCGTAACATGATGCGGTGTGTCGACGGCGGTCATGCGAGCAAGGCAACCCACGATGCACAAGGCGCCAGAAGGAGCCCGGCTCTTCCAAGAGGAAACGTCCGGCCTGTCCCCGTTTGGCCGGCCCCGTTTGGCCGTCCCCGTTTGGGCCCCGGTTTCGTAGTCTTACAGTAGAACTGTGGAATTGTGATTTGCTCTTTGCGCGCGCGTCAGGCGGCGTTCCGAATCTCGATGGTGAGTCGCTTACCAAGCGCGTGGAATGCATCCTCGATCTGATCAAGCCGCGACTTGCGCTTCAGATCAAAGAGGCGGTCAACATTGGCCTTAGGGATGCGGAGCCGGCGAGCAAGATCAGCCTTCCGGACGCCGGAAGGCCCAAACACCTGGTAAAGCTCAACTTTAGCGGACTCCAGGGCGGACAGTGTGATCAACCGGTAACGCGCACCCCGGTATTTTTGGGGCTGCGGCAGTTTTTCTCCGCGGCGGATGTGTTCTGCGATCATGGTACGAAGGAGATCGAGCGCCATCTCACAGCCATCCCGTTCGTTTTCCCCCTGGGAGACGCCCCAACTGAAATCGGGAAAGGTGATGACGAAGAAGCGATGCGATTCGGGATCCGGTTCAAACAGAGCGTAGTAGCCTACCATTGCGCTCACCTCATTTCAGGCCGAGTTTCTTCAGAATGCTGTTGACGGTGCCGGTGGCAACCTCTTGGGACGGATGCCGCGGCAGCGTGGTTCGGCAATTGCCGAGCCGAACGATAGTATGCCGTGTGCCTTCTTGGAACGTGCAACCTTGTTTCTTCAGCCAGCGCTTGAACTCGCTCACCGTCACAGGGCACAACAGTAATCTTATCGGATAACGTAGTCAACCAGGAAGTGCTCTCTTTACAGAACCGTTTTGATGCCTGGCTCCGTCTCAAATGCCGCACCTGCCACCGTTATGCCGCCCAGCCTGTGCACCGCGTTTGTACGCGAGCAGCAGGTGCCGGTGCTGGAGGGCGAATATCCGGACGACGGGAAACTGGGGGGAAACTGGCGACAGACGGGACGTTTGAGGAGGCTTTTGTTCCAAACGGCGACCGCTGCTACCTGAGCGCGGCGGCGTGTGCGCAAGATGATGTGGTGTGCCGACGGCGATCATACGGGCAAGGCAAGCCATGATGCACAAGGCGCCAGAAGGAGCCGGGTTCTTCCAAGAGGAAACGTCCCGTCTGCCCCCGTTTGGCCCCGCATCACCAGATGGTTGTTACCAGGCCGCTGCGGCGGATGGCATCGTCTTTGGTGACGAGCGAGATGCCCGCCGCCAGAGCGGTGCCGCCGATCAAGCGGTCGGCCGGGTCCTTGGGATAGCGATCAGGCGGGAATCCGGCAGCGAGAGCGGCGATCTCGGCGGTAAGCGGAAGCACGACAACCCCGGACGTTACTCGCTCGATGAAGGAACGCACCGTGCCGCCAGGCTCGAGACGGCCGGTCGTTACCAGCCACGCCAACTCCCACAGAGTAATCGCGGCAATGGCTACGCAATCCGTCTGGAGCGCTTTGCGGATCGCGGCGGTTGCTGGTCTGGAAAGTCGATCGGGTGACGTCCTCAGCCAAACGACAGCGTGAGTATCGAGTTGGATCACGACGCATTCCAGTCTTCAGGAGCAGCGGCCGGCGACTCGATGTCCCCAAGAATTCTCACCGTGCCGGCCAGATCTCCGAAAATACTGTCGGGATCGCGCTTGAGGGGGACCAGCTTGGCTACCGGTCTGCCATGTTTAGTGATGACCACCGGCTCTCCTGTTTTGTTCACCTGGTCCATGACGGCCAGGCAGTGGGTCTTGAAAGCGGCGGCAGCCATCTTCTTCATATTGGTCATATTAAATTGACCACTTACCGGAAGTCAAGCACAAATCGCCATGCCCGCGTCCCGTCTGCCCCAGTTTGGCCCCCGTTCGGCCTGGCCCCTGGTCGCCTGGGCGGTCCACGCCGGATGTCCGCCGCAGCGGGGGAGAGGATCGCCGCCGGGCGGGTGGCCCACCTTTTCCTTAATCAGAAATCTCAAGGAATGTATGGCCACACAGCACAAGCGTATGGTACAAGCGAACGCATGAATATTTTAGCTCAATTGGTCTGTTCGCGGGTGCGGGCGGAGATTTTCCGCGTTTTGTTCGGTCTTGGGGCCGAACAGC
>Ga0315285_10005478_pt1 | contig 13078 bp, 21 predicted proteins | sample YL17G09_36_MG_FD_203698 | JGI IMG/M metagenome (GOLD analysis project Ga0315285, IMG submission 203698) | Sediment microbial communities from Yellowstone Lake, YNP, Wyoming, USA - YL17G09_36 | ecosystem: Environmental > Aquatic > Freshwater > Lake > Sediment | place: USA: Wyoming | collected... | reverse complement strand
TTTTTACCACAATCACATTGACAGGCCCATTTTCCTGAACCGGCATAATAAAGAGCCTTCCAACTTTTTTCCAGTTAAATCAATATGAAATGCCATAGTAAACCCAACCTTCAGTACTATTATTGCCGATTCTCCAACATTAATAAACATAAAAAAAGGCCTGCTGTTAAACAGGCCTTTAAAAGGCTGATATTTATCAGTACCGGCTCATTATCCCCACCCATATCAGCTTGGCTTGGAGAATAGACCCAGTACTATTATGAATATTTTTTCAGCAGACTATCAAAATACTTGTTTTTATTCTCTGGAAGCTTATTTTTCATACCGAGCAAAAAAAATGTCGCACTATCAGAAAAATCATCCCATGGATTCATTTTAGCATAAAATCGGGTAAAACCACTATAAGGCTCTGGTTTATAATACCATTCTCCAACTTTAGCTGGCATTCCCGGCTCATTTATGACCATTCTTTTCAGACCTGGCTTAGGAGTCTCACTCCAACCGGATAATTTCAACCAATCAGGCTTTAGAGATATTTCACCCCTGGCAGCATCAAAACCATGCAGAAATTCATGCACGAGCGTTTGAGTAGGTCTGCTGACTCTATAACCATTCGAATCATAAAAATCGTCCGGGAAATCAGGATTATAAAAAATGTCATTATTCAGGGTTACTGATTTATCCAAAGGATAATAATACCCATGATTTGGATAGAAAGGCTTTGATTCACCCATGGTATTCGAGAAGACCAGCTTGGATACCCTACAGTCCTTAACGAGCTCTACGGGCATTGTATCGAGAATTAGATAGGTTTGGCGCAGGATTATAGGATCCAAGACTTCCCCGGGCTCCATAGAGGCACAGGGAATCCCGAATTTCTCCTGGATTTTGTCCTGCCAAATAGAACTATTGGCTAATTTTCGTAAAAAAGAGGCTATAGGCTTCATAATAGGAAGCCCAATAAATTAATAGGATATTACAGGCTTAACCTAAATCGAGGAGATACGCAGCCAATTTAGCACTGGAAAGACGGTCGAATGATCCGTATCTTTGCCCAGTACAGGTTTTTGCTAAAATAAAGGGCTTATCAGTATCAAGACGCTTTTCAATTTGCCAATCAGTCTTCAGGCCATCAAAGGCAAGCCAAGTTCTTACAAGGTACGGTTCCTCATACTTCTGACGCTTATCAGGATTTATAGGACTGCTCCATTTTTGTTTGGGGATCACCAATTTAATAATTTGATTTTTCACCAGACCTCCAGAATAACCTTTGCGTCACATGCAGGACACATAATGTGTTTATCCCCATCAGGCCCACCACAGTAATCCCGGCCATGCCTTTCTTTAACGTCTTTGGGCAGGTACTCCAGAGTGACCCCACAATTCTGACAGACCACCCTTTTTATTACAGAAACGTCGGGTTTTTTCCTTACAATTCGTACGGTCATCAGGTCTCCTGTCTCTTAAATCGCTTTGGGCTGACGGTTATTACATAAGCCCTGTCCTTAAAAGTATCATGAAAGGTGGCTACCGCATCTTTAAGTATGGCAGTGCCGTGCCTTTCATAATCTTCCTGGCTGATTTCAACAGATTCTTTTTTTATTTTCATCAGTCCTACATCTTGTTAATATGTTTTCCGACGACCTTGATCAGCCAATCACTATAACCTGACCCGGTGGTCGCGGATCCCTTACGGCCTTTTCTCAAGAGTTCATCGCCCCTATTGTAGTGATAATAGGATCGACGATCCACAACCAAATTAAAGGTCACAGCATTCATCCAATCCTTCAGGCTTTGATCACTCATTTGATTTAAACGGTCCTGGCTAAGTTCGCACTCAAGGACATACTCGATCTCCCCACCATTAACCTTGAATTCCAACACCCGGACTTCATCTCGCAAGCCGGCCAGACTATCAATAATCGGCTGCAGATTGTTTTTCTCGTACTTTAGTCCCTGAATTTCCTGTTTAAGGATCTGCCTCTCGGCCTTCAGCTTATCAATCTTGGCCTGGAGTTCCGGGGGATTCTGGGCACAGAAACAGCACAAAGCAAGAACACAGCAAAACAGGTATTTCATAAAGACTCCTTTGATTTTATTTTTTAAACCCGACCTTTTTATCTTCTTTAAAATGGGTCTCACAAAGCTTCTGATGAGATTTTATACCCTCAAGAAGCAGGTTGGCCTCTTCCACAGTAATATTATTCCGTTTGTATTTCATTTTCGCCATTTTCACAAACTCAGCCACAAAGGCCATGCTGCTGCCAAGAAGACTCTTTGAAACAAAGTCCGAGTTACACCCGTCAAAAGTAAGCCGGTAGTGTGCCAGAAGTTTCTGTATATTTTCTTCCGTAGGCTTCTCTATGGCATAAATCTTATCAAACCGGCCCGGCCGGCCGGCGATGGCCTCATGAAGAACGTCCGGAAAGTTGGAGGTGGCCATAAGGATGATATCGCTGTATGAATCCACACCGTCCAGTCCACGTAAAAGACTGTGCAGTGAAATTGACCCATAATCCTGATCATTATTTCCACCACTTTGGAAGGCCGTAAATTTATCGATATCTTCAAGGATACAAACCTTGGGACGTTCTTCATCGGGGTAAAGAATGGCATCAATAGAGCTTTCCATGGCGGAATCCATGTTTAAGTTTCCACCATTATCAATCACCCTTTTGATATCAAAATATTCCAGGCCATAATACTGGCAGACGCTGCGAATAAGAAGCGTCTTACCATTACCAGGAGGACCTATGAGCATATAGCCCCGCTTCCAGGGTAATTTCAGATCTTCGATATACATTTTTCGGCTATGCAGAAAATCCTCAAAATCAGCCCTGAAATCCTTTATAACTTTATCCGGAAGGAATAAAGAATCAAAAGCCGAAGGGTCTCCAATAGACTTATTTTCTTTGTTCCACAAATCATATAATTCCTTGGAAAAATTTTTTAGAAAGTTCTTTATTTCACTGGAAGGCCACTGTCTTCCGCCGTGTAATTCTTTACGAAAAATGATATAGCTTCTTGTCCCGGCAGAATTACCCAGAAATTCTTCTAAAAACTCAAAGAAAAAAACTCCTTCAGTCAATTTTGCATAAAAACATTCAGGAAAGCTTTGTAATTCCAACTTATTTTTTGTATCTACAGTCCTGAAATTAAAAGCCCCATTCAGAGCATTTATTTGTGCATTTTTCCTCAACCAAAGATGACTCCTAATATGACTGAAAGGATTCATCATAATATAAAAATTATGCCCCAATTCAAGCTTTCTAAGGAGTTCCGTGATTCGATCCGACGAAAGAATATTGTCTTTGATAAAGGATTCAGAGTCCCAAAGACCTACGGGGAAGCCCTCAATTTCAAAATCCCGTGCCTTAATCGAAATGTTTTCAGACTGCATAGAAGCAGCACAGGGACGACTCCTGACAAAACCTTTTTTTAATCTGCCCATAGGAGTATTTGAAAATGGCACTGTAATTGAAGGGGGCTGCGAAATGCATTCCGTAATATCCAGACTCTTTCTATTTCTTTTCACAATTACCTTTCACAAAGCCGTTTTAATTTTTTCAATAAATTTTTCAAGTTTCTTTTTTTTATCATCCAAATCTTTAACATCTTCTTCCAGGTCTTTGAGTGTGACTTTTAACTGGTGCTTCTTGATGAACTCAAGGGCTTTATCGGTCTCTTCAAAGCGAAGTATAATGTCCCCATCAGAAAAGTTAAGATCCCAACCTTCAAAATGTTCCGAGCAATGATAATCATGTTCAAAAAGGTCAGCCAACTTTTTATGCTGATTTGTATTAGAATAAAGAGTAATCCCGTGGCCGGAATCCCGCGTAGACCACTCCCGTTCGGTAAGAGCCCCAGTCTCAAACATCTCTTTACATTTTACCTCGGACAGCATGTTCATTAATACATCTCTTTCCGGATAAAGAGGACTCATAATGCTGTCGATTTCTTTTAGCCTGGCCTGAATTGCTTCCATGGTCATTTTCCGACCATCATAGGAACATTTGCCTTCACCCTTTAAACAAACCATTTCAGTATAACAATAGCGCCGGCTCTCACCAAGCATACGTTTACTATTGCAATACTCGGGGAGGTCCTCTGCTTCCCGGGTATCAAAACGGCATCTACCCTGGACTTCTAAACAGGATTTTATAGGGTAATCACAAACCCGTTTACGCCGACTGCAATAATCAGGATTTTTTTCCATAGTTTCTTCCGTCTATTACTGAATAGGATTCCAATATTAAAACAGCCGCACTTGCCCCATATTTTTTATGCAGGCGTTTTATTAAATTTTGCTTCTTAGGCTTCCCAGTCCTTAACGAACTGATGACAGCATCTATATCTTGGTCACGGGTGTACTTCATGATCCCTCGTTCTCACTTTTAATGAACCCCACGATTTCGCAGCACTTTTCCATAAAAAATGTAGCATCAAGAGTTAAATGGTCACATTGATGTATTGCTTCAGGACAAGAGATCTTATTTTTTGTAATGTAGTTCGATACGAATTCATACAAAAGCTCAGAGGCTTCCAATTGTTCTTCAAAGACGACGTTAGCTTTCGCCTTCTGCTTCTCTTGGATCTTTTTTAATTGTCGCTTTGCGTTACTCATGACATTTTCACTTTGTAAATTTTATTATCGTCCACTGACAAAACAGTCATACCCTCATTAAATAACCGCGTAGAGGCATTGATTGGCGCATTCATAAAATCTTTCCGATTTTTTAAATCACTGAAGACCACGACCTTTTCGTTGTCAGCAAGAACATTAATACCATTGGGCAAGGCCACGAAATTTATCTCATGCAGGTCCGTCTTCTCCGACCAGAAAGTGTATGTCGAAAAAATCTTATCAAATAGCAGAACGAAATTGAAATACTCACCGGCCTTTTCCCCGAAGAGAACGCAGACCCGCCCATTAGCCCGGGCATCGATAATACGATGTCCGTCCAGCTCTTTTATATGAACGTTAGCACACAGACTTTTTCCATAAGGGATTACCAGATGACATTTCATAAAATCATCCTGGACTACCACACCTGGAAAAACCTTATAAGAAGGGCATAGGCTACTAACCACTTTGGTCATATGCAACAAACGACCCAAGCGTTCAAAGGAATGCTCGATAATTTCTCCACTGAAAACCACATAAATCTGACCATTAGCAGAAAAAACATGTTCAGCTGGTATAGTCTCAATAATATTTTTCGAAAGATCAAAAAAAGAAACATGTCCTTTATAGAATCGAACAATAAGCGGGTCTTCAGCAAAAACATCGCAGAGAGCATAAGAAGCTTTATCCGCAGTTTTTTCAAACTTGGTAACCTGGTCTTCTCCACGATAAATACCATCGTTCGTTATAACATATCGTTTAGAATCGAAGAAATACATCTTCTTTACCGGGGACTTATACTCACCAAGATATTCCACAACGAACTGTCCTTTGCTGGTCACTATACGGCCAGCTGCTGCGTTTATAGCCACCGAATCAGCATAAGGTGGTATGGAGCGATCCCCCTTAACGAAGATCTCCTTATACCAGTCCAAATGCTTTGGAGGGATCACCGAAAAATCCTGACAAGCGGCCGGAAGTTGAACGCCCTTCTCAAAAACGGATATCCCCTGATCCATCCTTTTGCTCCACTCGGCCGGACCAAACTTCGGATGAAATCCTTTATAAGGGTGTATACCAACGTACATTTGGAAGGTCACCACAGCGAAAGAAAACCAATCCGTCAATTCCGAAAACTTTCCTTTAGGGCCTTTACGATCCCGGACGGATTCCATCAAGGCCGAGGCCGGGAAATTCTTTGTCTGCCAGGAGTCCACATCAATATGGCATACATTTTTAAAATCCGAAGTAAGCAGAAAATTCATTTCATTATAATCAACCACAAGAATTTTCTCGGAATGAATATATTCAAGAGTCTTCTGCATATTTGTAATAAGAGAGATAATATCCTGTGGGGATAAATTATTGTCATCCCGAAAATTCTTCGTGAATATTTTACAAAGAAATTCCGTGTCAGATATATAAGGCATAGTAAATCCAAGGGGCTTACCGCTTTTAAAATCATACACGACATCCTTAGGACCCAAAATATTCTGTCGATTAAGAATAGCCAGTTCCTGGATCTTTGCTTCAGGGATCATACGGGAAGGATCATGGTAAATCTTATAGGCAGTATCCTTGATACAATAGACAGCTGCCTGACCACCGGCGGCCTTATAATCTTTGTCGGTGATCTCGATGATGTTCTTTCGAACTTTGACTTTGAATGTATTTTTGCTCATATATGACAATCAAAGACACTCAAAAGAGTATCCTCTGGTAAATCATTAAGAAGAGTATGAAATCTATTATTCCACTCTTTCCGATCCTTCTCATTCGAAACAATACCCCACCACCCCATGGAGCCCCTTTCAAAAAATTTTCCATCCTTGACAATGGCAAAGGTAAGACCACTGGCATTCCTGGCGTTCAGGATATATTCTTCTTTGCTGATCTGATAATCTTCAAGGTCCATCCAGGTAATAAGGTCGTATTCCTCCCTTGGCTCCCGATCTTTCGGACGAACCATTTTTTCCCTGGCTTCAACAACTTTTCTCATGGCGGGCTGAGCATGATAAAAGTTACGTTTGGCTTCGATGGGCATATCCTTGAACTGAGTATTATTTTCGTCAATAATAACTCCCCAAGGGAAATCGAGCTGAGGGATTGAACCCCCGAGAAGCCGTTCCAGCATCTCATAACGCTTCTTGGCCTCTTCCCCAGTAACATCCATCATACCGGCGAAATCAATATCCTTTTTCCGAGCCTGATCACAATCAAACCGAGGCTTGTTATCCCCAACTCCAGCCTCCCCCAGCACCACAGCAGTATTTGGATGTTTCAGCTTGAAAAAACCCCGCATGCGCCCGCCGAGCTGATACCAATCCCATTTAGAATTAGGATTGGACCAGTAGCCGTATTTCCCCATTACCGGATCTTTCTCATTAAAACCGGCATAATCCTTCATAAAAGTATCGAAATCTGGGTACAACTCTTTGAGGGGGATTTCCCGCTGTTCCAGGGCATCTGGCACCTTATGGGTCTCAGTACCCATGCCGAATGTTTTGGCCACTCGAAACCGTTCATCATAGGGGCTCAGCCTGCTTCCGTCAGGCAAAATCACCTTGGTCGAAGTCTTGGTATTATAATTCTCCAAATACTCCGTCTCTTTTTCCTCAAAAGTGAGATATTCCCCGGGGCAATTCCCCATATTGTTTTCTTGAAAAGGCTTCAACTGCTCTTCCGGATTTTCACCTATGACTAACACAGAAAAGTGACTCATTTTTGCTCCTTGAAACGGTATAAGTGATGTATTATTATACCGGCCAAAGTGAAAAAAATTGCAGGATTTTTTCAAACCCTGCAATTTTTCAAAGATTAAATACTACTTACTTCTTTTCCACTGGCAATACCGGTTCGGAGGTCTGAATCTGCTTACCGAGAACTTCCGGCAAGGATAGACCAGCCTGACGAAACAGGTCATTCAGAGGAGGAACTGACTTCATCATACCCTGAAGAAAGCCAGCCGTTGAATTAACCCCTTCGCCACCCTGGGCTCCGGAATCCCACACCGTGATCTTGTCGATCTTGATGTTCTTGATCGCGTCAACCTGCAGACCAACCAATGTCGGAAGCTTATCAATGATAAGCAGCATCGCCGCATCCTTCGCATTACCCCCGGCCGCTTTGACGATCCTGTCAAGACCTTCGGCCTGTTTGGTAAGCACTTCCAGGATACCACGGGCCTGACCATTCAATTTGGCGAAGATAGCCTCTCCCTCACCCTGAGCTTCCGCAATCAATTTGGCCTTTTCCGCTTCGGCCTTGATAACAACTTTCTGCTTATCAATATCGGCCTGAACAATTTCATTGGCCGTTTTGGTCGCACGCTCTTTCTCGGCACGGGCTGTTTCTGCAATCTGCTCAGCTTTATAGGCTTCTTCGAGTGCCTGAGCTGCCCGGACTTTTTCAGAGGCAACTGCCAATTTTTCCGCTTCGGCCTTTTTCTGACGCATGGCAGAGGTAGAGTTGGCAATCGTAACCTGGGCAGTATTTTCACCCTCAACTGCAGTTGCATTGGCCGTAGCAACATTAACACGCATTAAACGCTGTGCCTCAGCTTTACCGGACTCGGAGGCCGCCGTAGCATTGGCTACCTGGATGGTCTGCTCTTTAACGGCATTGGCCTGACCGATCTCTCCATCACGGTTCTTTTCAGCAACGGCTTTCTTAGCATTATTGATGGCTTCAGCAGCTGCATTCTTACCCAGGGCATCGAGATAACCGGAGGCGTCCTTGATATCCTGAATATTAACGTTGATCAGTTTAAGACCGACCTTCTCAAGTTCGGTTTCGACGTTCTTGAAAATGCCCTCGAGGAATTTATCCCGGTCCTTATTGATTTCCTCAATGTCCATCTGGGCGACGACGAGTCTCATTTGTCCAACGATTATTTCCCCGGCCATTTCTTTGAGCATGGGAACGGTCAAATCAAGAAGGCGTTCCGCGGCCAGAACCATAGTTTCGGGTTTGGTCGATATACCTATTGTAAACACGGCCGGCACCGCTACACGGATATTCTGTTTCGACAAAGCATTATCCAGAGGAATCTGGATCTGCATAGGAGTAAGATCCAGCATTTTGTAATCCTGGATGATCGGCCATACAAAAGCTGCTCCACCATGGACACAATGTGCCGTCTGACCTTTGGCGACCTTACCGAAGATCACAAGAATCTTATCAGAAGGGCATCTTTTGTACCGGGACAGAACACTGATGAACAGTACTACAAGAACAACTACTGCAACTGCTACTGCAATGAGTACGTACATAATTAAATCCTTTCCACAACAGCTTTTGAGTTTGTAACTTCTTTTATGAGCACGTCGGCTCCGGTTGGAATTTCAACAGCATCTTTGGACAAAGCTTCCATTTCAACTATTTTCCCCTGCAAAGTCACCTTAATTTGGCCACACCCTACAGAAGGAATTTTTAAATAAACAGAAGCCTTTAATCCCTTCGCTGCACTATAGTCGACATTACCACTACTTTGCAGTTTGTAAAGGCCGAAAAAAATAGCCGCGGTTAAAACCATCATGATAAACCCACAAATGAATGAAAGGAAAATGGTCAACCATAAGGGAAGTCCCATATGATTAAAAGCCAGACCAGTCCAACCAAAAAGGGAGAAAAAGGCAACTACGTTTCGAATGGTCATAAGCTGGAAATGGGGCATGCCCATATCACCATGATGACTTCCAGCATCCCCGCCATGACTTCCAAGGTCACTCCCTATACTCCCCATATGAAGTTCAAATCCAGAAGCACAAGCAATGATAAGCTGGATAGCCAGTATCGTTGTCGCTGCCACAGAAATAATCCAATACACATGTTCTACCGGGGATAATGATCCCCACCAACCTGGATGCATAAAACCTCCCTTTATTGTTTAAGTTTTAGAATAGCTTCTTCCAGATCATCTATCTGCTTCTGCAATTTTTCAGGTTCTTTATCCGGGGATGCAGAATATTTAAGACAATGCTGTCTCGTATAAACAGCATCTTCCAGTATTTTTATGGCAAGTTCATTCATATTAAACCACAATCGTTGCGATTCCAATATCATCTGCATGAGACCAATTCTTACGAGCCAAGTCCCGTTTCATGAAATTCATAGTTCTCTTGACAAACTGGCCGTTGTAGTTTGGATAATCAAGCACGGATGGAATAATCAAAGAAGAATCCACCGGTTTTTTATTCTGATCCTGATATTGAGTCAGGCCATCCGTAGAAAGAAAAACCAGGGAGCCTTGTATTATCGGAAAACTTGTAACAAAAGGATCTTCCAATTTAACATTTTCCAGAATTTCCTGCTTAGCACCTTCGGTATGATTCCATAAATTATAATTTCTAATACGTTTTATTTGCTGTTCAGGAAGATCAAACTTTTTCTTATAAGCATCAAGATCTGTCATTAAATAAACAGGAGCATTCGTCTCAGGGTAATCAATTTCTTTTACAAAAACTGACCCTGAAGTACCGGATACCACAATAACCCCATCACCCCAAGCAATAATAAAAACCTTGGTGGGAGTCATCACAGCAAGCAAAAGGGTGGCCTGAAGAGCATCTCGGGAAATTGGGTAAACTTTACGGACTTCATCTGCCTTGGCCCTTATACTATTTGCCAAAAGACCTGCAATATAATCGGCCGTAATGGTGTCATTAAAAAAGAGATCGTAATAAAGTTGAAGAAAATTCTTCGTCACATGGCACAGGATCTGGGCTCCAATTTCCGAGTACTCCGCACTCGAACAGCCATCCGAAACAATACCATACCACAGGTCCTTGTAATTCCCGGACAGGGCATAGTCCTGACAAATCAGATGGGAGGAACCTATTTCAAAATATGAGTCAGCATTCATTTTTGTATACTTGTTACCCGAACATCTTGGGGTATTCCTTTCCGACGTTTATATTCGGCTACCTCTTCAGGGGTTGGGTCCCAGTCCAGAATGCCCAGTTGTTTATCTATGGCCCATTGCTCCCGGGAACTAAGTGCCCAATAATTTGAAGGGCGCTTTAAAGCTTGGTCAACATTGCTCATTTATAAATCTCCTTGAACTGGGCATCCTCAATTTTATCTTCTGGATCTGGTTCCCAGCGTTTCATAGTTGGGGTTGGCATTTGAAATTGTTCTTTAAGTCCTGGAAAATGACGTATAAACATTTCGAATTCCTCTTGATTCATCTTCGCTTCCTTTGTAAGCGCCGGGATTCCAACCTCAACTTCCGACGAGCATCATGGTTCAGGAAGGGTTTCTCCGGTTCTCGAGGGAACTCATAAATCCCCAAGGCATACCGGTCCTGAGGAGATAACCAGGATGTGGAACGTGTTCCGTCCCCCACCCTGATAAATTCACCCTCTCGAATAAAACATTTATAAACAGAAATAGAAGCCATTAAAAGGTCACAGACAGTGGAACAGAACCGGCTCCAGAGCCAAGGGATTGAGATTGGGAACTTACGCTCTGACTGACAAACTGGGCAAGCTTGGCCAGTTTGCCGGCCGAGACATCACCCATGCTGATGTACTCATCAATGCCAGCGGCGGTCTGAAAAGCGATCAGACCTTGCTTCATGTTGGCGTCGGTATCATTCACCCCAATCAGGATAGTCCTGAGGGATTCAAGGACATTCTCCTGCTTGATGCGGTCAATCATGGCCTTGATGTCCGAAGCACTGTGATTGGGGTCGGAAGCGTTCTCCTCACCGTCCGTAAGAATGACGATGATCCCGTTGCAGAGGAATTTCTGCTTGTAGAGGCGCTTTGCATAGTCGTAGCAGGCATCGACGCCTTCCAGGGCTGCATCGATCAGAGGCGTGCCGCCGTTGGGACTGAGCGAGTTCTTGTAATCAATGGGATTGGTCGAGTTCAGCAAAGTGAACCCATGTATTTCCCGGATCTGGGAAATACCACCCCCACGGGCACTGAAAGAAGTCATCCTGTGCAGGAGGTTATTGGCCCTTGGCGACTTCTGACAGGCCTCAACACTCGTAGCCATTGACTTCTCAAGGCCGGCCTTGAAACTGGATACCGACCCTGATTCATCCGTGATCATTTCGAAAAGTGTGTACTCCGTGGCACCAAGCTTATCCACGGTAACACTGGTGTACTGAAACCCGTGAACAGTCTTATTAAGATCTGTTACGGAAATCCCGTCTAATTTTGGCATGATCTACCTCCCTTTATGGTTTATTTTAATTCTGTAACCTCAATTCCCAGTTTTTCCGAAAGCCACTTAGCTACAAGGTGCCTATGGCAGAATTTACCTGGCTTTTCCCAACAAAGAAGTACTGCGTCCTCTCCAACTTCCCACAGGATCTCCTGGGGGTCTAACTGATCAAGAACTTCCGACTGATACTGCTGCGTATAAAACTCTGTGTCCCCATCCAACTTATACTTTTTAAAAAACCAAAGCCGTGGAGCTAACTTTTTACATTCCCGTCCGGTAAAATCTGCTGGAGCCCGTCCTGCAATCGAAACAGCATTGGGATGATCCCCAGACTTAGCGTAATAAGATGTGTTCATTTAACCTTTACAGTACTACCACAGTGCTTCAAAAACACTCCCAGCACTTGACCCCTTGTGGCCTTCTTTCCCAGACCAGTCAATTCAAGGATGGCGTTTAAAACATCCTGGGTCTCTTTATTCATCGGCTTTTTACTTTTCATTCGACCGGCCTTTTTCACACTCATCACAAACATCATACTGGATGTTATCACCGCACTTCATGCACCGGCAGGATATAATAGTCTTTTTGCAATCCTTGCAGATCACTTTTCCATGACCGGACATTTTCTTCCTTGCTGATTCGGTTGACATAAGGCACCCTTTGATTCTTCAATGGAAATGGAAGTTGAAAAAAGACCCAAAGTGGAAATAAGAAAAAAGATGGATTACAACAAAGTTTAGGATTCTTCATCCCGACAACAACAAGGGTTGCAATGTTTTGCCCCACAGCCTCTATTACAACAAAGTTAGTTTGGGCTGCGTAAAGCGTTCAGATGGCCCGAGGGCCAATGATATCTTTTTCTCACTTTCGGCAATTCCGCGTACAGGCAAATCACCTACCCACTTTGAGTCCGATTCCTTAATCGATGGGCTTCACCAGCTCATCATAATCAATGGGCAGTTCCAGCTTGATCTCGGCATTCTTTTCCTTGATCCCCTGATCAATATCGAAAAGAGCCTTTGTGATCATGGCCATCTTCCGGTCGATCTGTTTGATGTCATAGGTCGGCTCGGTGATATCCTCTTTCCCATCATAACGGGAAATATGACGGGTGGAGGCGTTGCCCTTCATGTCCTTCAGCTCCGCCAGGCGGGACTGGAGGCTGTTCTTCATCGACAGCCAGGCGTTAATACTCTTGTTTACCATGTGATTATCCTTTCGATATGGTTTATGCAATTTTTTGGGCCTCAAGAATTTTGCCCCATTGAGGAAGCATTAATA
>Ga0315285_10005477_pt1 | contig 13079 bp, 12 predicted proteins | sample YL17G09_36_MG_FD_203698 | JGI IMG/M metagenome (GOLD analysis project Ga0315285, IMG submission 203698) | Sediment microbial communities from Yellowstone Lake, YNP, Wyoming, USA - YL17G09_36 | ecosystem: Environmental > Aquatic > Freshwater > Lake > Sediment | place: USA: Wyoming | collected... | reverse complement strand
GCGAACACCTTCGATCTCCGGCTTCGAGTGGCGTTCTGTAGCTCTTTCTCGTCCGGCTCAACAAACGCTCCCATCGGGAAGACGAGGAAGAGCAGCCCGAGAGACTGTATCTTCATCTTTCCGACCCTGGTCAAGATGCCGTGGCTCATCTCATGAACCACTATTGCGATCACCAACGCCAGAATGCCGTAGCCGAGCGGGATCACGGGGTTGATCCCCGGAATGCCGAGGATAAGCTCCGGAGACGGGGCTCTCTCGACCTGCGGAACGATCGTGGCTTCCCAGAGCAAGAGCGTCATGATCAGGATCATCGAACCCGCGCAGATCCAAAGTGAGGCCTGACCGTATGCGTTCCAGAATCTACTCCTCGACGCGATGCGATCTATGATATCCTTGCCTCTTCGCGTCCTCACCATTATGAAGGGACCCATAAGGCTCATGCTGTGCCTCTCCAGCCATTTCGTCTTCTTCAGGAAGTAGACGAGAACCAGCCAGGCCAACAACACGACTAGAGCGATTAAATAACCGTTCATCTGGGAAACCCGCGCTCAGCCCATAATGGTTCGGATATTAATGGGTTTCATCGTGCCCATCAGGGTGTCCAGGGGTGTTGTCGGGCTCTGAGGTCTTGTGCCTTGCCCATTCCTCGTCTGAAACCTGATCATACACTCCGGCCGCTTCGTCCTTTTCGACGACGCCCTCTTCGTCCATCTTCGCCAGCCTTATGATCTGGTCCTTCTTGAGTATCCAGTAGTGGATCCGCCAGAGCTTGCCCTTCTTGAGCAGGACCTCCTCTTGCGTTGTGGTCAGGAGGCCTTCCTCCTCAAGCATGTAGAAGACATCCCTGTCCTCGGAAGTGAGCCTGTTGTCAATCACCTCATCGGTGTATCCGAAGAAGCTCATGACGTAGTCGGCAAGGCTCTTGAGCTCAGCATCGGACATGCCCTTCCTTCCGACGGTCTTCTTCAGAGCGCTCTCAACCTGTTGCATCGTGACAACAGTCATCCCAATCCCGGCACTGGAACTGTATCCACAGCTAAAAACATGTCGAATATGCGCGCAATCAGAGGCTACCCAAAGCATCGCTAGCTGGAAGCACCTCGACTCCCTCGCGCGCCAATTCCTCTAGAATCGTTTTCGCCCATCGCAGTTTGCGTTTCTTGATCTCTCGGTCCTTCCCAGTTTTCTCTGACGGGTTCTCGAAGTCGAATCCTGCAAGATGGATTTTCTTGGCGCCAAGTTCGGCGCAGATGCAGGCGGCGCGATCACCGTCGGTGAATCCGCCGAAGTTGTACATGCCAGCTGGAGGAACGCACTGACAGGTGCCAACGACGGGACCTTTGAAATCCCTGAGATATCGTTCGATCGCATCTCGATTGTCGCCGTGCGCGTGGACGAAGACGACAGTACCTTCCTTGTTGAGCTCGACCTGGTCCTCGACGATGCCGTCGAGATCGCTAACGATCATGTTCGGACGAATCTCGGCTTCTGCGAGGACGGTCGTCGCGCTGTCCGCCGCGACGACGTATCCTCCTATGGTGAGGGCCGAAAGCTCCTCTGCCAACCCAGGACTTCCGCCGCACACGAGAACAGATTCGGGGAACTTCTTCCTGACAACTTTCAGGCACTCTGTTCCATCGTCACCAAGCATCGACCCGAGCAACTGCGCGCATCTGAGATCCTTCTCGGGGTCGAACCCGAAATCATCGCAGATCCGCTTGTACATGGGCAGCCATGTCCCAAGCTTCAGGGGGTCATACCCCCTGAGCGGCACCTGGAGGTTGCGTGGCCTCGCTCCTGAGCGAGGCGTTCAAGACGGAGCTGAAGATGGCTATCAGTATCCCCGTGATCATCTCCGCGAAAATTACCGTCCTGTCAGGGTTTCCATAGGACACGAAGAATTCCATAGCGTCTACCGCTCCCTGAATGATGAATCCAGTTGCAAGCACTGAAACCATCATGACGATGAATGACCACTTGATCTTCCCGGTCTGCAGGAAGGCAGTGACTGACTTGCCAGTCTCGTACGCGAAGACGCCGAACACTATGAACCACACAGAGCCTGAGACGAACAAGAGTATGGATATCGCGAGGCTGCGTTGATTGGCAAGCAATCCTTCGCGGTAGACTGTCGACATGTCATAGCCAATGAGCATCCCCACGACCACCAAGACGAGCGACACTATGGCGAAGGGGATCGTGAGGCTGCCCTGACGAACCGCCTTCCTCGTGCGCACGATGCGTTGCTGTATCTTGCTGGCCCAGTGATAGGCCCACCCGATCAGGTAGAGCCCGAGAACGAAACCGATGACCGCAAGGGCGATTCCAGCTGGGATCCTGATTATGTTCGTGATAGTGAGCAGCGAGAAGAGGCTCCATGTGAGCAGCAGGATCGAGAGCGGGACTATCCAGCGCCTCCTCATCTTCTCGTCCCTGAGCGTCTTCACAATCATGTTGTACGTGCCTTCTATGCTCTGGCTCTGCTTCACATACACGCGCCTGACGGAGTCAATCTTCACTCTGGAGGATATGACAGGATAGATCGACTCGTCCTCGGCGCCATCGCTGACGAGGATAGCCCTGTCCGGCTTCACTACCTCGAGAACGTTCTCCAGCTGGCTAGTGAGGATCATGTCCGATTGAAAACCGACATGCGAATCGCCCGAAATCGTCGCGATCTCTGCATCCATACCTCTTTTCACGAGGTCGTCGTAGAGCTGAATGCCGGACAGGATCGTGTTCGTATCGACGTCTTCAGGATCAGCCAGGCCGAGGGTCACGCTAGCTTTCAGATTCTCATCTCGGCCGATCACCGGTCCGTTTATCCCCGCCTTGGTCCCAATATCATCGTCCCTGTCGACGCACAGAACTAGAGTCTTCATTCTCAGGGTTGGTAATGCTGTCCGGATGTATTTGAGCATCGCTCCTATCGTACTGACTGGTCTTTCCTGCTCAATCAACAATGCTTATATAATGACCCGATAATTATCCATTCGATGCCAAAAAAAATGGACGAAGCCGAAGTCAAGAAGGAATGCCCTAGCTGCGGGCTCGGCGTCGTCCTTGATGCGCGCATCTGCGAGTTCTGTGGTTGGGACTTCGAGGAGGAGGACGAGTGGATCCTGCAGATAGAGAAGCTTGAGCGGGACCTGATGCTGGAGAAGCAGAAGTTCGAACCGGGCTCAGTCAATCAGAAGATCGAATCGACTCTTCACTCCCCCACGCTTGAGAGGATCGAGACGAGGAAGGCTGCGGCGAAGATGGAGAGGCCTGAACAGACAAGAGCAACGCCTGCTGTCGCGTCGAGCTCGATCAGGGAGGCGAAGTCTTCTGAGGTGAGGCCTCAGACCGTCGCTGCGAGAGAGGAAGTAGTCCAACCGTTTGAGAAGAAAGTGCGGACCGTCAGGGAGGCTCCGGCAGGGCCCGTTGGTCAGGCCGTCCAAGCGGCACCTTCCCCTAAGGTGAAGCGCGTCAGGTCCGTCAAGTCCGCGCCTCCTGCGGTGGTGGAGCCCCTCCGGACGGAACCCGCCAAAGAGCAGATGAAGAAGGTCCGTGTGGTCAGAAAAGTCAGGCAGTGAGCTTGTAGCGACCGCACTGACCGGGCTCTTCCAGACCGTTTGTGTTAAGTATGCCGTGGCGGATTACTTTCCTCCTTCGAGGGGACAAGTTGCGCATACGATGGCACGGGCACTCGTGTTTTGAGATCGATGGGAGCGTCATAGTCGTCACAGACCCGCACGACGGGAAATCCTTGGGGATCTCGCCGCCACAAGTGAAGGCGGACCTGGTTCTCGTGTCCCACGACCATTTCGATCACAACTGTGCCCATCTGGTCAAGACACCCGATTCCAGCGTCATCACGAAACCCGTGATGACGGTCGAGCACGGCGTGCGCGTCGAAGGCATCACTGCCGATCACGATGACGAGGGGGGAGCGAAGAGGGGCAAAATCACCATCTTCAAGTTCGAGATGGACGGCACTTCGTTCTGTCACCTTGGGGACTTGGGTCATAAGCTGGACGAGTCCCAGGTCGACAGGATTGCGCCTGTGGATTTCCTTTTCGTGCCGGTCGGGGATGTCTTCACCGTCGGGCCTCAGGCTGGCAAGTTGGTGGCAGACAGCGTTGCGCCCAGGGTCGTCGTGCCCATGCACTACAGAGTTCCTGGGCTCGGCATGTCGATACAGCCAGTGCAGAGCTTCACGAAACTGTTCGACCAACGCCAGATCGTCAAAGTCGGCAACGAGGTGGAGTTCACCCGAGACGACCTCCCCGAGTCTGGAACTGAGGTCTGGGTATTCTCTCCGTGATACCTGCTCAATAGAGTACGAGCCCATCCTCGAGTCTTCCGAGTTCTATCGGGGTCGACCTTGTCCCCACAAACGCACCTTTGCTGTTGGCGACCGCGCATGCACCGAGATAAGGAGTGCCGTAATTCAGGGTCGCTATACTGGCGGGGACCTTGAAAAGAGACGATAGCTCCCGCAGCTCTTCCTCCGTCGTTCTCGGGTGGCAGACCACCCCTCTGTTCGTCGCGACGCAGGCTGACCCAACTGTCTCGATCCCTGCTATCCTCCTTCTCTGAACCTCCACGCCGAGGACATCCTGGACCAGTCTCGCAGTGTAGTTTGATGCCGCTGGGTGGATGACAGCTGCGTGGTCATTGGCAAGAATGTTGTTGCCCGCAGCGTTGAGCTTCTCCTCCATCTTTGCGACTCTGAGTTCCTTGGGGAACTTCGAGATCTCCTTCTTCTCCGCGAAGTTGGTTACAATCACACCGTTGGAGTTCATAGCGACGAGCGAACCAACAATGGTGCAGCCTGCGATGTTTGTCGATATGATGTCGACACCCAGAGTATGGGCTACCCCTTTCGCGGCTTTCGGCTCCACAGTATCACACAACACGGCGAATCGTTCGCTAGCTGCGCAGTATACCCCAATGTAGGGATTGCCGTGTATGTCTCCCAACCTGAGCATCTATCCCCAACCCTGGAAAATTCATTCTTCTGGGAGGGAGACCTCAATCAGGCCGTCCTCGAACCTGATGGCCTTCACGCGCACCCTGCTCGGCGGATGCTCTATCCCCCTGGACCATATGAGCTCGTTGAGCCTGTAGTCCAGCCAGATCTCCTTCTTGTCCTTCTCCTCATCCTCTTCGGAGGTCTTCTCCATCATATGCTTTCGAACGTACTCCTTGATTTCCTTGATGGCCCTCGGCGCGCGCTTCGTCTTGGGGACCACTTTCGTGACTGTCAGGGGAATTGTGAAAACCCTCTCCAACTCTTCGACCATGTTATGACCTCACACCTTTAGTTTCGTCCTTCTCCAGTTTCTTCGCTTGGGGTGCCTCAGGAAGACCCTGTTCGTCCTCTGCATGACCCAGGCAGGGACCCTTCTGTTGCTCTTGGTCGCCGCCAGCAACCTGAGCTTTCTCGCATGTGGCTTGTGTTTGGCCATCCGGTCATCTCCTCTCGATCTTGATCTCGCGCTTCTTCGGCATGATCTTGCGCAGTATCTGCCGCAGGGTGTAGTCGTCTATCTGCTGCGTCAGCCTTCCCGACTGGACCAGCATTATCAGCTGGTTCTCGACGGACTCGACGACATCGGGACGCGTCATGCGCAGGTTGGCCAGCCGCTCTCTCGCCTCTGGCGTCAGGAGCTGGCGCATGAGCATCTGCTTCTGCGCGTCCATCTGCTTCGTCTGTTCCTGGGCGACAGATTCCTGCTGCGCTCTGAGCTGGAGATCCTGCATCTTCCTTTGCCTAAGGGCATCCAGCTCGTCCTCGTCAGCCATGTCCACTCACTCAGAGGTACTTCGTGAGTTCTGGGTTCTGTGCCGCCATCTCCTTCAGGATCTGTGTAGACATGCCGTCTATCATCTTCCTGGCCTTGGCGGTCACGACCCTCCCTCCGTCCTTCTGCTTCTGAACCAGCTGGCTCTTCTCCAGCTGCTGGACTGTCATGCGAGAGATCGAGCGGGAGCCACGCACGGCTCTGTTGGGCTTGGAGCCTCTGTCCGCCTTGCCACCGAACATGGCGGCTAGGTGTGTCGTGCCAACAGGGCCCTCGACATATATCTTCCTGAGAACGGCCGCGGTCCTGACGTGCCACCAGTCGTTGCTGACTGGGCTCTTCTCCCTGTGTCTTCCGGTCTTGACGAATGCTGCCCAATCGGGCGGTGCGATCGTCTCAACCTTCTTCAGCTCCTCCGCTAGCTTCGGTATGAGCTTTTCAGCGGGCACATCAAACGCAGTAGCCATCGAGATTCCTCAGTGAAATGCGATTTTCCAATGGGCTGGAATACTGCCGCCAATGGCGGCAAATCGCGGATAAGTTGGTACTCATATTTAAATGCTTGTTGGCTAGAGAATATGCCAGAGCACGCATCCAGGTGCTCGCCAGCAAGTGCTTTTCGACTAGGAGCGGGCAAGGGTTTTTGATTGGCGACCACTTTGTGGAGGCGATGAACACCGTTGTAGGCATCACCGGCGCCTCAGGAATCGTCTACGGTGTGCGTCTTCTGGAGAAGCTGCCTCCGACGAAGACCGTGATAGTATCGGACGACGCGCAGAAGATAGCTAGGCTCGAACTTGGAATCTCGAGAAAGGACATCCATGAGCTGGCAGACTTCCACTACGCCAACGACGACATGTACTCGCCACTGGCTTCAGGCTCCGTCAGATTCGATTCGTTCGTCATAGCACCCTGCAGCACTTCCACGATGTCGAAGATCGCTGCCGGCATCGCAGACAACCTCATCACCAGGATCGCTTCGGTCGCCCTCAAGGAGCGTAGGAAGCTGGTCCTGCTGCTGAGGGAAACACCTCTGTCCACGATCCATCTGTCGAACATGGAGAGGCTGTCGCAAGCGGGAGCAATCATCATGCCGGCGAGTCCGGCATTCTATCCACGGCCTCGCAGCGTGGACGAGATCGTGGATTTTGTCGTCGGCCGGGTTTTGGACGAGCTCGGGGTCGACAACGACCTCTACGCCAGATGGAAGGGCGTGACACCCTCTACTCGTAGTCGTGGATCTCGTCGAACTCGTCGCTGATGATCTTGAACTGGGCCTCCGACATCTTCTTCTTGTCAAGGGTCAGCACGATTGTAGAGCCGTGGATAGCCGCCAGGTCGTTCAGCCTCTTGATGAATGCCAGGACCTTTTCGAACCCGTTCAGCTCTGTCAGAGTGTCGATGCCTTCGATCAGAATGCCCGCTTCCTTCGATGTCATCAGGAATGTCGACGCGATCTCCATCGGGTCGCCGTCCAGGTCCGTCGGGTTGATGTTGTCGATGTCCGTCGAGCTGTCGGAGAACCATTTGACCGACACTTCCCTCAGGTCGTACTCGGACCTGATCTTCCCTGGGAACTGGGTCGTCAAGCACATGGCGGGTCTTCCAGACAGTCCTATTGCACGGATCATCATGAAGGCGTTCCGCGGATCCTCGTCCACCACGAGGTAGTTCCTTCCTGCCTTGATATCCTCCTGGAACGCGCCGCATTTCGTACACTGGACCGAATATGAATCCTCAGTGCCGGAGTACATGAAGGTCTCGCCGCATGCTTTGCATCTTATCGACCTGGAGCGCTGGGGGAACAAGGGTTCTCCGCAGCTAGGGCAGGTCTGCGCCTTCTCGGCGCAATTGACGTGCATGGCGGCGTCGCATGTGCACTGGAACATGTCCAGTCCAGCTTCGATGGGCATGTAGCAGACCTTGCAGAGTATCTCGCCCTCGCCCTCTTCTCTCTCGATGAGGGCCTGTTTGACCTCCACGACGGATTCGTCGGGGATGGATAGTGCGGCCTTGTTGTACATGCTTCTGGCGAACAGGTGTTCTGCTATGATGGCGAACGGGACCAGCAAGTACAGATATGCAGCGTAGACAAGGGCGTTTCGAGACGCGAAAGAGAATATGTACGGCAAGAAGTACAGCACAACCAAGACCGCAACCAACACAATCGCGAATATCCTGACGGACTTGAGCGGCTTCGCGTTCTTCCTGAACTTCTTGGGGTGAAGCTTCTCGAACTTGTCGAAGTTGCTCCCAGGCATCCTGAGTATCATCAGACACCCGAAGAACAGCACAACGAAGGATATCTGCTGGTTCTCCTTGACCGAGAACGCCTCGTAAGACACCGTGTCCTGAGCGGAGATGCTTGGTCCGACACTGCCACTGAAGGAGTACCACAGCACCTCGCCGAACGGGTTCCTTATGGCGCTGACACTGCCTTGGCTCAAGTCCGGGTTCGATAGGCTTCCGAGCATGATCGTCGTGACGCGCTGCTTGATCACCAGAGCCCCGACGTATGAATAGCCAGTGGCATCCGCAATCGCCACCGTAAACGCGTCGTAGGCTCCCTGAGCGGTCTCGATCACCTTCGATTCCATCTTGCCAGAACCATCGAAATCGACCTTGAGGACTATCGGCAATGTGGCGTTCCATTCCGATCTCACGAGGCCGCTCGAGTGGTCTGCGATGAAGCCGCTCGTTCTTCCGGTGAAGTTTGTCGCCGACTTGATGGCGATGCCCCAGTAGATCTTGCCCACAAGAGCGCTTGAGAACGCGTTGAGGAGCGTCCCGGTCTCGTTTGCGTCGAGCCACATGTCTCCGTTCGCGTCGAACCATCTGAAAACGGCGGTCCTGAGCGCGACCGCGGGGTCCCCTGCGAAAGTCAACTCGACGCTGCCCGAACCGTCAATAGATGTCAGGCCGGACAAGAGCAGCTTGCACTCAACCCTCATCACGTTGCTAGGATCGGGCTGAGATGAAGCGCGTGGTGCGACCACGGTTGTCATGAGCACTACCGATATGAGGGCTGCCAAAAGGACCGATTTGAACCGCATGGTACCGACCGATGATATCTAGGTAGCCGTGTCTTAATGATTTCGCGCCTTTTCGTCCCGTCTGACCCGCTGGAGCCTCCCTGGGGCGTACCAATTCCACTTTTTAAGGAGCAGCATGATTGCGGGCACGAGGTATATTCTGAGGATCATGGCGTCAAGCAGGATTGCGAAGGCGAGGCCGAACCCGAACTCCCTCAGCAGGATCGTCTGGGACAGCATCATGGATCCGAATGCACCTGCCATCACGAGCCCGCACGCGGTTATGATCCCTCCAGTGCGCTCCACGGCAGTCGCAATTGCCGCCTCGTCGGTCTTGCCCTTCAGCACTTCCTCTCTTATCCGGGTCGTGAGGAATATGTCATAGTCCATGCCGAGACCCATGGCGACAACGAACAGTATGAGAGGCATCATCCACAAAACGGGGCTACCAAACCCGAACTGGAAGATCAGCATCGTCATTGCGATCGTCCAGGTCACGTTCAACAGAACCGTCATTATGAGTCTCAGCGGGATCAGAAGCGACCCCAAGACAAGCAGAAGAACCACGTAGATTCCGATAAGCACGACGACCCTCATCGTAAGGAAGTCTTGAGAGACAGTGCCTGAGACGTCGGACATGGCGGCCGTCGACCCGCCGACCAGTATGACTGCGCTCCCACCGAAGATGCTGCTCTCCGCCTGCGGATCAAGGGCTCTGACGGTATCGATGGTGTGGATCGATTTCGTCGTGAAAGGCTCGTCCTGCAAGACGACCGTGATCATGACCGTCCTGTTGTCCGTTCCTATGGAACTGGCCATGGCCATTTCGTAGGTCGCCCGCTCGACCCCAGGGAGCGAATCGAGATAGGTGCTGTTCACCGGCCTCCCGAAGGGTCTCGTGGGTCCGGAAACGCTCCTGATATTGCTCTGATTGCTCACGAGCACAGAATACTGTTCCAGCTGCGCTGCAGCGGTGAGATTCAGGGTGCCGTTCGCCTCCAATGCCGAATGATCGAAGCGAACCACGATGTATGTGGGAGTGATTGTGCCTTCCCCAAATCCTGCGCCGAGGGCGTTTATACCCTGCTTGCTCTCGGCGTTGGGCAGGCTGGCCATGAAATCGTAGCTCGGTACCAGCGCGAAGTAGAAGTAGATTGCAGGAACCGATATGACGAGGGCCGCCAGAACGATTGCCTTCGAGTGTTTCAACGAGAACCTCACGCTCTTCCTGAAGTAGCCGCCGCCTCTTTCCTCCAGGGACTTTGCCCTCAGTGTCGCCTTGGCCATCGTGTTCGGCCAGAACACCTTGTCCCCTATGAGCATCAGCAACGATGGAAGCATGGTGAGCGCGAACAGAAGTGTGATCCCGACTGCGGCGACAAGGGCCATGCCCATGGACCGCACCATGCTGTACTGGCTGATCATGAGCGCTCCGAAACCGATCATGACCGTCGCACCACTCGTCGCAATGCTCTCCCCTGCCCACATGAGGCTGGTCTTGACGGCCTCTTCTTTTCGTTTCCCAGCTATGCGCTCTTCCCTGTATCGGGACATTATGAAGATGCAGTAGTCCGTTCCAGCGCCAAGCATGACGACTAGAATGAGCATCGTCACGCTGTAGTGGATCTCCATGACGTAGGTGCCCAGGATGTAGATCACTGCGGTGGTGAGTAGGTAAGCCATGCCGATTGTGACCAGCGGTATCCACGGCGAGAGCACCGATCTGAAGAACAGGCCGACCAGCACGACGATGAGGATGACTGTGATGGGGTCCACTCTGCTTGTGTCGGTGGCGACCGCATCCATCGTATCCACTTCGAGCGCCGCGTCGCCTGTGACATAGGCCGAGTATCCGGGGACCAGTTGCTGCTCCTGCTTTATGAGATCGCGAACCACCCTGACGTCGTTTTGGGCCTCGTGCGACGAACCTCCGACAGAAAGCGAGACGGCCATTAGCATCGTGGTGTTCGCGGCTCCTGAGGTGGGATCAATGTTGATGAACCGAGAAACAAACACATCGGGCACATTGATCGGAAGCTGGTCAATCGCGTGGCTGAACACCATCTCATGCGCGAACGCCACCACGTCTGCGGCAGCAGGGGTTGGACCCAGGTGCCAAACGTCGGATACGAATGTCAAGTCTGCCCCTATCTGGATAGACATCGCACCAAGAACAAACGCTTCCAGCGCGAGTGCCTGCTGCTGCTGGCTCATGCCACGGTAGTACTGAACACTGAAAGTGTGCGCCACGTTCAAGGCGAATTCTCCCATCTCGCCAGGAACGGTGCTGAAGTACGAGTCCGCCGCCGCAACGATCAGGTTCTGCAGCTGCAGGGAGTCGTTCGTGTGCGTCTGCAGCCAAAGCGGATAGAAGGCTTGCTCTGCGTAGCCAGTAACAAGCGCAACCATTGAATCGTTCATTCCAGACGCGCTAAGCTGAGCTGTCAATCCGCCGATCACTGCACTCTGAGCCTGCTGATCCGTGTATCCACCCATCTGCAGTTGCAGATGGGCATCGACTGCATCGAGTGGGACCTTGTAGACAATCTGAACTATCTGACTGGTCTGATCGTTCAGTGCGTACATTCCAGGAGCGCTCTGAGCGACAACGCCCGTGATGTATGCCTCAAGGACACTGTAGACATAGTCAACGCTGATGACTCCCTGGATGCCGTTGTCATTCCGGATGTTGTTGTAGAGACTCGTGGAGTAGTTGCGGACATCAGGAGATGTCACGTCCGAGTTCTGGATGACGATCATTATCGTGCTGTTCGCGATCTGGCCCGGGAAATTCTCATCTATCAGATTCTGCGCCTTGATGGCCTCTAGCTTGTTCAAGTTCACTTCTGTTTCAGAATAGACGACGACATCGTTTATCTTGAAAATCAGCGGGAAGGCGTAGAATAGGATGATGAGCCAGGCGATGATCACAAACTTGTAGTGTTTGATGATGAAATCGGCGAGCTTGCTGAACATAAACTAATCACCAGCGTCACTGAATGGGGGAGACCTGAGCGATGTAGCATCCCGAAGATGCCCCCCCTCTATATTCCTTTCTATTTGCCATGCTTGCCGAGAGAGTTATCATTCGAGGTAAACAGCCGGCCGCCCTGGCTTCGCGAACCTTGCCTTTCCTTTGGGGTCTGTTCTGGCTGGATCATCTGCCGAAAACACCAGCACCCGGTAGCCCAGCTCTGTCTCGAGGAAATTCTTCGCCTTGATCAGCACTGAGAGCTCATCGATCCTTGTGGTGAGGGCTCGGCGTTCCTCAGGCGAAGTCTTGGAGAGCTCGGATACGAGTTCCTTCGCATAGCCCGGTATCTCCTTCTTCGACTCGGGCGCTTGTGCCTTGGCCATCGCGCTCTTGATGAGAGAGGGTATCTCAGGCTTGGAATCCGGATGCGCCAGTGCTTCCGCGAGCATGTCGTGCTTCCATTTCGGAGCGACCATGATGACAGCCTTCTCCGGCTTCATATTGGTGACCTTGACGATCTCGGCGACATCGGCAATCAACCGCTCTATGAGGTCCTCTTTAGCCTCCTCCGCCAAGGACGACTCGGTGACTGCTCCCGGTCGGAGCTGCATGGTCGAAACGAACCTCTTCCTGCCGATCGATTCCCACATCTCCTCGGCGATATGAGGGGTCACTGGCGCCATCAGCGGTATCCAGACCTCCAGCGCGTTCATGATGGCGCGCTTGTTCTTCCCGCCACGCCTGAGATACCATCTTATGTCCTGAGGGATCTCGAAATAGACGTCGTTGGAGTATGACCTGAGATCGTATTCCGCCATGTGCTCGTGGAGTCTCGCGAGTCTGGTCTGCATCTTTGCCTCGAGCCAGGTGTCTACCTCAGAGGTGGCATTTGTTCCAACGGACGACAACTCCTGAACCAAGGACCAAAGGCGCTCCAGGCGGTCACGGTAGCTCTCGACCTTCTCGTCATCCCAAGCCACATCCACATAGAGTGAGGCGATGTGCGCGTAGAACAGCCTCATGGCATCGACGCCGAACCTCTCTGCGGCATCTGGGATCGGCTGCGCGCCACCCTTCGACTTCGAGATCTTGCCCCCCGTGGACGTGATGTACCAGTTGACAAGGATTCCTCGTGGCCAATGCTGAGGCCTGAGCACTGCCACATGGTTCATCAGGAACACCGGGAAGTGCACGGTCATGTGCTCCTTGCCGCCCAGGTTGATGTCTAGAGGATACCAGTACTCGAACTCCGATCTGATGGACTCGATGACGTCCTTCGCG
>Ga0315285_10005476_pt1 | contig 13082 bp, 13 predicted proteins | sample YL17G09_36_MG_FD_203698 | JGI IMG/M metagenome (GOLD analysis project Ga0315285, IMG submission 203698) | Sediment microbial communities from Yellowstone Lake, YNP, Wyoming, USA - YL17G09_36 | ecosystem: Environmental > Aquatic > Freshwater > Lake > Sediment | place: USA: Wyoming | collected... | reverse complement strand
ATCTTAGATTTAGGTTGCGGAAATGGAAGAATACTAGAAATTTTAGAAGATAAGAACATAGATTATGTTGGCTTAGACAATTCCGAAAAATTGATTGAGATTGCTAAAAAAAATTATCCTCAGGCGAAATTTTTGGTAGGAGATGCTTTAAGTTTGCCCTTTCCAAATGATTTCTTTGATAAAGTGTTTAGCATACGGGTTCTACCTCATATTCCTTCCAATGAGTTTCAGTTTCAATTTTTAAAAGAAGTAAGCAGAGTATTGAAACCGGGCGGACTTTTAATTTTAACCGCTTGGTATTTGTACGGATTTACCGTTAAAAGCAATTTTCTCCTAATGTTAGAGAATGTATTTTTAAAACTTATTGGAAAATCAAAATTAGATTTCGGAGACGCCTTAATTCCTTGGGGCAAAAAAGCGATACGTTACTATCATTATTTTACTAAAAGAGGACTTAAGAAATTAGCAGAAGAAAGTGGTCTTAAGGTTAAAAAAATTTGGTCCACTCCCTTTGATATTTATTTAATCGCCGAAAAATAGACGCCCTCGTAGTTCAACGGATAGAACACGAGCCTCCGGAGCCTGAAATGGCCGTTCGATTCGGCCCGAGGGCACCCTAAATTGGTTTCACCAATCGGGTGCTCGGCAGTTCGATTACTGCCCAGAGCACCAATTGGTAGAAAACTTGACAATAATCTATATTAAATTAAAATTAATATTGAGGGGGACAAGATTTTTCTTGTAGGGCAACAGTTTTTGTTGTAGGAGGCGAAATGATATCTATAGTATGCCCAAACTAAGTTTAAACTATGCTAAGTACGGCAAGAACTGTTTCCCCTCACTAAAAAAAGAGGATTTAAATCCTCTTTTTTAGTTTGGAAAAATTTGCTAAAGTAAAAGTATGAAATATAACATTGCCGTTTCAGGAGCTGCCAGAATAAGTCACTGTTGTAAGAAAATTGAAGAAATCTCAAAAGAGGTCGGCAGGGAAATTGCCCGTCAAAAATGTATCTTAATTACCGGAGCAACCACCGGCGTACCTTATTTTTCTGCCCAGGGCTGTAAAGAAGCAGGCGGTTTTAATGTTGGTTTCTCTCCGGCCACCTCTGAATCTGCTCATTTGAAAACTTATAAATTACCTCTTGACCCTTTTAATATAATGGTTTACACGGGCGCTGATTATGTGGGTCGTAATGTGATTATGACCAAGTCGGTAGATGGGGTAATTATTATTTGCGGCAGAATGGGAACTTTGCACGAATTTGTCACTGCTTTTGAAATTCAAAAGCCAATTGGAGTTTTGGAAGGCACGGGCGGAACAGCCGATAAAATAAGACAGATTGCTACTGGTCCCTATCGGGGAGTAAGAAAGGTTATTTATGAAAAAAATCCTAAAAAATTGGTTGAAAAATTAATCGAATTAATTAAAAAAGAGAAAAAAATAAACGCTAAATATCAAAGGTCGAAAAAATAAATAAATTTAAATTTCAAAATATGGAAGAAACCCCTCTTCCTCAAGAAGGAACATTAATTGGTAAAATCACCCATTATTTCGGAAAAATCGGGGTGGCTATTATTGAACTTTCTGACACCCTAAAGGCAGGAGACACTATTAGAATAGTTGGGGGAGCAACCGATTTTTCACAGCAGGTTGACTCAATGGAAGTTGAACACGAAAAAGTAGAAGTCGGTAAAACCGGAGATTCAGTGGGTTTAAAAGTTGGTCAAAAAGTAAGGGAAGGTTATAAGGTCTATAAAGTCTAAATTTTTACCCCAAATTTTATGGAGACTGAAATCTTTTGCCAGCTTCTTTTGGCTACCTTTTTAGGTGCTTTAATTGGTTTGGAAAGAGAATATAAAAGAAAAGGAGCCGGACTTCAAACTTTTAGTTTGGTGGCCTTGGGAGCTTCTCTTTTAACGGTAATTACTTTGCAATTTGGTTCTTTTAACCCTGCTATAATCCAAGCCATAGCTATTGGAATTGGTTTTATCGGGGCTGGAGTAATTTTCCGTCAACCCTCAGGAACTGTAGGATTGACAACAGCTGCCGGTCTTTGGACAACAGCTGCTATTGGAATAGCAACTGGCACTGGTCTGTATTTTTTAGCCATCTTCACCACCCTATTAGTCCTTTTAGTCCTTTCTGGCTTTGGGCTTTTCGAAGAAAAAATTTTTGAAAAAGAGCAATGAAATTTGTAGCTGATTTTCACCTTCACAGCAAATATTCACGTGCGACAAGCCGGGACATGGATTTGGAAAATCTTGATAAATGGGCGAAGATTAAAGGAATCAAAGCTTTAGGAACTGGCGATTTCACCCATCCTGAATGGCTTAAAAACCTGAAAGAAAAATTAACGCCCACAGAAAATGGGCTTTTTCGATTAAAATCAACGAAACCCGGCAACGTTGAGGAAACCCGGTTTATTTTGACTACCGAAATAAGTTGTATTTACTCTAAAAAGGGAAAAGTTAGAAAAATTCATACAATTATTTTCGCTCCTTCATTTGAAATTGTTGATAAAATAAACACTCATTTGGGCTGGATTGGAAATTTAGCTGCCGATGGAAGGCCAATTTTAGGACTGGACGCTAAAGAGTTAGCCAAAATTGTTTTAAATATTTCCCAAAATTGCTTAGTTGTCCCAGCGCATCTTTACACCCCTTGGTTCAGCCTTTTTGGCTCTCGTTCTGGCTTTGATTCAATTGAAGAATGTTTCGAAGATTACTCAAAATACATCTTTGCGGGGGAAACCGGTTTAAGTTCGGACCCTCCAATGAGTTGGCGAAATTCAACTTTAGATAAAATCACTTTAATTAGCAATTCAGATGCTCATTCGCCATCTAAAATAGGAAGAGAAGCCAATGTTTTTGATGCCGAAATTAGTTACCCGGCAATAATTGGAGCAATAAAAGAAAAAGACCCTCAAAAATTTTTATATACGATTGAATTCTATCCCGAGGAAGGAAAATATCATTATGATGGTCATCGTCTCTGTGGGATTTCTTTATCACCTCAAGAATCTAAAAAATATAACAATATTTGTCCAAATTGTGGAAGACCATTAACGATTGGAGTTTTGAATCGAATTGAACAATTAGCCGATAGGCCAAATGGATTTAAACCAGAAAATACCATTCCCTTTAAAAGTTTAATTCCTTTAGAAGAAATCATTGCCGACGCCGTAGGGCAAGGTGTTGGAACAGCAACGGTTGAAAAAGAATACAAAAATTTAATTGAAAAATTTGGCAATGAATTTAATGTCTTAATTGGTGCTCCTCGTCAAGAATTAGAAATGGTAACTTTGCCAGAAATTGCCGAAGGCATAACTCGAGTTAGAGAAGGAAAGGTTTTTATTGAACCTGGCTATGACGGAGTTTATGGTAAAATTAGAATCTTTTCGAAGGGAGAACAAAAAATCCCTTCTCATCAAGGCACTCTTTTTTGAATTTCTATCAAAAGAAATTTCCCAAAATACTTTTTTAAACATTATAAATCAATATTCCCCTTGTTTTAAAGCTTTCCAATACCCCGAGCTTTCAAGAAGAATTACTGATGAAGAATTTAAGAAGGTAGTAATATTAGCCCAAAAAGCTGTGTTAAAGAGGTTGTATTTTAAGTAATGACTCATTTTAAAAAAACCTATCAAAAGTTCTTTATTTTATTCTTTGTTTTATTTTCGGTTTTTGTCGGAATCTTTTTACTTTTAGAAATTAAAAAAACCGAAATAGAAATTCAGAAAATTTTATTGGTCCAAGCATTAAAAATTTCTCATTTAAAAAATCGGTCTATAACCCTAATGTTAGTTGGAGATATTATGTTAGATAGGGGAGTAGAATATATGGTTGAAAAAGAAGGGAAAAGCGATTACAAATTTCCCTTTTTAAAAATCGCAGATTATTTAAAAGGGGCCGACATTTTGTTTGGTAATCTAGAAGGACCAATTTCTAATAAAGGAGCTAAAGTCGGTAGTATTTATTCTTTTCGTAATAGCCCCCAAGCTATTGAAGGTTTAATTTTCGCCGGTTTTGATATTTTATCAGTTGCCAATAATCACATTTTTGATTATGGAAGGGAAGCCATGGAAGATACTTTCGGAAGATTAAGAGATGTGAACATTGAATATGTTGGCGGTGGATTTTCAGAAGATGAGACTTATTCTCCCAAAATACAAGAGATTAATAAAACAAAAATAGCCTTTTTGGCTTTCACCAATTTGGGATCAGAATTTTGGGCGGCCAAAGGCGACCGTTCTGGCGTTGCCTGGTTAGATGAAGAAAAATTGAAAGAAAGTATAAAAACAGCCAAAAATCAGGCCGATTTAGTGATTGTTTCTTTTCATTACGGAGAAGAATATTCTTTAGAGCCAACAAATTTTCAAATCTCAATTAGCCGTGCAGCCATTGATGCCGGAGCAGATTTGGTTATTGGCCATCACCCCCACGTTATTCAACGAATTGAAAAATACAAAAATGGACATATTGCCTATTCTCTCGGTAACTTCGTTTTTGACCAAGGATTTTCAGAGGAGATAATGAAGGGTTTAATACTAAAGGTCTTAGTTGAAAATGGTAAAATAAAAAAAATAATTCCGATCGAAATTGAAATTAATAAACTTTTTCAACCAGAATTACTTAAAGCTTTACTTAGGAACCCAGAAAATTAAATTATCTTTTATTTTAAAATTTCCTTGGAGAAATTTCTCAATTACCCAAGTATTGGTTTGACAGTGATTGGTGACTTCCGAAACCATGACCTTTGATTTTCCAGAAGTTAAAGCCATATATGGCAAAATTTGATCTGCTAAATGTTTATCCAGACAAGCCTCAGATTTTTGTTCTTTGAGGAGCTCTGAGGCTGCTTCTTTGCCGACATCTTCTGCTCTTTTGCCAAGTTTTCCCAAATTGTCAGTACCTATCACCGTATTCTCGAACTCGGCCATTAAACAAATTTGGCTTCCGGGGCAGGAGGTATCATAATATTCAATTTTTTCTTCAGTTGGCAATTTTAATTTTCCAAAAATTTCTCTCACCCCCGCAATTTGGCGCTCAGCCACTTTTTTATCTTTCAGGGCGTTTGAGGCGCCAGAAATTATTAAAATCTTTTTGAGAGAACCCCTCTCAATTAAGTTAAGGTTTTTTAATCTTGATGGAAAAACTTTTATTTCAATCTTTGCTCCGCCTTCTGGATAATATCCCCGCCTTAAAATATTTACTTCAACTCTAGCCCCAATTTTTTCTAAAATTTTTAAAAAGACAAATCGAAAATGATCAATCGTCGGCGAAAAGAAAGTGTCGGTGGCTCCGCCGTCAAAAACAATTTTAGTTGGATTTTGAGCAAATAAAGCTGGCGGAATTAATGTTTGCAAAATTAAGGTAATACTTGCCGCCGTAGGAATATTGACAGAGACCCGGTCTCTGTAAACTTGGCCCGGGAAGAATTTAATTTCTTCTGAACCAAGAAAGTCTCCTTCTAAGCGACCATTACAAAGCTGGGCCAAAGCTTGAATTCCTGAAAGATGTTGAGGCATTAACCCTGGCTTTTGTCTACTCTTACGAATATTAAAAACTCGGCAGGACTTTTTAGTTACCGCCGAAAGCGCACAGGTAGTTCGCAATATTTGCCCGCCACCGGAGCCATATGATCCGTCAATTTCAACCATATTATTTTATTTTATCTTGGTTTAAAAACTTGACAAGGTTTCTCGGTGGAATATAATAAAAAATGTTAGAAGATATGATGGAAATACAGAAGCACAAAATTAATATGATTGCCGGATATCTTTTTGTTGTTATCTGCACAAAAAGATTAGCTGGGAGGTTTGGTAGGGTAAAAAGATATTAACCATTAAAAATTAAACACCCAAGACAAAAAATCACTGAACCTCCAAAAAACGGGGGTTCCTTCACTTTATATGGCCCAAAAATTTTATTTAACTAAAGAAGGACTGGCGAGAATAGAAAAAGAATATCAAGATTTAAAGAACCTAAGAATGGCTAAGGTAAGGGGAGAGTCTCCCCCAATTTTGCATTCTGAGGATTTAAATCCCGAATATCTTTTATTTCAGGAAGACCTTAACTTTTTAGAATCAAGGTTGGCTGAACTTGAATTTATTTTAAAAAATGTTGAGTTAATAAAAATTCCTCCAAAAGAAAAACAGAATATTGTGGATCTGGGAGCGACGGTCACTTTGGAAGAGGCAGACGGTCAGATTAATGAGTTTATGATTGTTGGAACATTGGAAGCAAATCCTAATGAAGGAAAAATTTCTTCTCAATCACCAGTTGGCAAAGCCATTTTGGGGCAAAGAATTGGTAATGAAATAATGATTACTTCGCCAATAAAAATAGTTTATAAAATTAAGAAAATTAAATATCACTCTATCTAAAAATAATTCTTGTAAAACAAGAAAAACTATGATATACTCACAAGATTAGTGAGTATTTTTTATGAAAAACCAACTCAAATTTTTTTTAGAAGTTAATAAATTAAAAACAATGAAACGAACGGGCTGGGTTTTAAGAAAAGTTAAAAACCCGGAAACAATTGCTGAACATACTTTCCGGGTAGCAATCACCGCTTGGTTATTGGGTCAAAAAAAGAATTTAAATACCGAGCAACTAATCAAAACCGCTCTTTTCCATGATCTTTGCGAAGTTTATGCCGGGGACTTAACCCCCTTTTTTTATTATCTTGATTTGCCCAGAGATGAAGCAAAAAGAAAAGAGATGTTAAGGAAATGGGTTCGGCTTTCTAAAAAAGAAAAGAAAAAAAGGGGAAAAAAGAAAAACGAAATAGAAAAAAAATCACTTTTAAGATTAATAAAATCTCTTAAACCCGAAATCCAAAAAGAAATTTTTGCTTATTGGCATGATTTCGAAAAAAGAATCTCCCCAGAAGGGAAGCTTCTTAGGCCGGTAGATAAGATTGAAACATTACTTCAGGCCATTGAATATTTCGGCGTCAAAGAAGATACGCCGGTAACCGGTTGGTGGGAAGAGGTGGAAGAAATGGCAGAAGACCCTCTTCTGTTAGATTTTTTAGCCATTATTCAAAATAGCTTCTACAAGAAAAGAAAGTCAACTCATCAAGTTGCCAATGAGGATTTAAAACAGGAATTAAATGGCATTTTAAGATTTATTTTAGAAGTCGGAAAATTAAAAAGATTTCCCAGGAGAATTTGGTATTTATTGGAAGTGAAATCACCTATAGAAACAGTAGCTGAGCATATCTTTTCAGTCGCCCTAATGGCCTGGTTTTTTGGTCGCCAAAAGCCGGAACTTAATATGGGAAAGCTTTTAAAGATGGCCCTTTGTCATGAAATGCCTTCGGTTTATACTAATGATCTCACTCCTTATGATGAAATTTTAACTAAAAAGGCAAAAAAAGAAGTTTTTAAAAAATGGCTTCGTTTTCCGAGAAAAGAAAAAGAGAAAATTCATCTCAAACATTACAAAAAAGAAAGAATAGCTTTGAAAAGGCTTGCCTTAAAATTGGATAGTCCCTTAAGAGATGAAATAATCCAACTTTTTGATGAATATAAGACTTCAAGTACTGCCGAAGCTCGTTTTTTAAACCAGATCAATGTTTTAGCAGTTTTACTTCAAGCCCTTTTGTATTGGAAAAAAGATAAAAATTTACAAATTGACTGGATGTGGGAGTGGGTTTTTGAAAAGTGCGATAATCAAATTTGCTTGGATTTCATTGAAGAATTAAAGAATAAATTTTACGGAAAAGGATTAATTTCCAAACTTTTCAATCTTCTAAGTTTCCATAAAAGATAACCCCCAATAACACTAAATAAAATGGTGAAGGTTTTTAGACCCCCTCTTTTTATTATTTCAGGTTTTTTATTTTTTAAGATTTAACAAGGTGATTTTAATGAGATACTCTGAAAATGGCAATCAAAACCTATGTTAAAAAAGACAGCAGAATCTCCCATATCGAAGGGTTTTGTTTTCGACCCATTTGAGGTAAAATTAAAAAAGGCGAAGATATTTTTGGAAAAAATATCTTCTTCACTTTCGCTTCTATAAATAAAAGCTCAGTTTATGAAGAAATTTTTACTCTTTTTAATTTCTCTTTCAATTGGAATAGGGCTTTTTATCTGGGTTGTCAATTTTGTTGGTTGGCAGGAGATTAAAAATGCCTTTTTTGTTTTTAGGAGCTGGAAAGGGATGGTGATTTTAATATTAACCTTTTTAATTATGTTTATGAGAAATTGGACCTGGAAAGAGGTTATTAGAGAAAAGAATATTGAAATTTCCTTTTGGGAACTTTTCAAAATCTATTTAGCCGGTTTCTCAATAAGATTTTTAGCTCCAGTTTTAACTTTAGGGGACGAAATTTACCAAAGTTATGCATTAAAAAAGAGAAATTCCATTTCTTGGACAAAGGGAATGGCTACCGTAGTCATAGAGAGGATTTTAGAATGGACTGTTAATTTGTTGGTTATTTTTTTTGGAGTTTTATTATTTCTTTTTAAAATCGGTCTCCCGCCAAAAAATTTGGCAATAATTTTAGGAGGAGCCTTTTTAATTTTTTTCTCAGGTTTATTTCTTTTTTATTTCAAAACTCTCAGGGGAGAGAGCATCGTCAAGTCCTTTATTAAAATCTTTAATCATAGATTAGATAGCGAACCCCTGGAAATCGAAAAAGAAATTTTCGGTTTTTTTAAATTAAAGAAAAAATCAATGTGGAAGTGCTTTAGCCTTTCTTTTTTAAGAATGCTTTTAACATATTTTCGGACCCTTCTTTTAATAATCTTTTTTGGTCAACATCTTCCCCTTTTGTCAGTTTTTTCTATTTTGGGCTTTAGTTATTTGGCAACCATGTTTCCAATTCCAACCGCTTTGGGCATTCACGAAGCAGTTCAGGTTTTCACTTTTAATGCCCTGGGACTCGGTTCTTCTATTGCTGCCGCCTTTACTATGATTATCAGGGTAGCAGAATTAATTGTGGCTTTAATTGGAATGATGTTTCTCTTTCGTTCGGGAACTTCAATATTCAAAAATGAGATTTAAAATTAATCGCATTGTTAAATATTTAATCTTAAGTGATTTGGTTTTTTATACTGGTTGGGGATTGATTTCCCCAATCTTCGCCATTTTTATTGTTGAAAAAATTGTTGGAGGAAATGCCTTTGTCGCCGGGTTATCATCAGCTGTTTATTTAATTTTGATGTCATTATTAAGAATTCCTTTTGGAATGTTTTTAGACTCGAGGCCTGGTGAAAAAGATGACTATTGGTTTTTAACTATTGGATTATTTATTACTGCCTTAACTTCTTTCGGGTTTATTTTTGCCAAACTCCCCTGGCATGTTTATTTAGTTCAGATCGTTCGGGCTGTTACTATGGCCATGACCTTGGCTGCTTGGCCGGCAATTTTTACTCGTCATATTAATAAAGGCAAAGAATCTACCGAATGGGGATTAGATGCCACTTCAGTTGGTTTGGGGGCGGGAATTTCCGGAGCAATCGGCGGTTGGGCGGTAATAAAATTTGGATTTAACCTAGTTTTTATCACCGTAGGTTTTGTCGGTCTAATCGGTGCTTTTCTACTCTTATTTTTAAAAAATGAAATTAAAGGAGTCTTTGATCATGGCCCTCGATTCAGCTTAAAAGATATCTTCCGAAAGGAGGAGAAATAGTTATGAAAAATCAAGAAATCGCTAAGATATTTTACGAGATTACTGACTATTTAGAGATGGAGGGAGTGGCTTTTAAACCTTATGCTTACCAAAAGGCAGCCATTACTTTAGAAACTTTAGAAGAAGACGTTGGAGAAATCTATAAAAAAGGAGGAAGGGAAGCATTATTGAAAATTTCCGGGATAGGAGAGAGTATGGCAGATAAAATTGAAGAATATTTAAAAACAGGAAGAATAAACTATTATGAGGAATTTAAGAAAAAAATACCCATTAATCTGGAAGAAATAATCGCTGTTGAGGGAATGGGACCAAAGAAGGCAAAAGTTCTTTATCAAAAATTGGAAATTAGAAATTTGAAAGATTTAGAGAAAGCAGCCAAAGCTCATAAAATTGCTTCCCTGTTTGGTTTTGGCGAGAAAACAGAAAAAAATATTTTAGAAGGAATTGCCTTTTTAAAAAGAAGTAAAGGAAGATTTTTATTGGGAGAGATTTCATCGAAGGTTAAAGAGATTTATGAGAAATTAAAAAGTTTAAAAGAAGTTGAAAGAGTAGATACCGTAGGTTCTGTCAGGAGAATGAAAGATACTATTGGCGATGTCGATTTTTTAGTTATTTCAAAAAAGCCGGGGAAAGTAATGGATTTTTTTGTTTCTTTACCAGGAATTATCAAGATTTGGGGGAAAGGAATGACAAAATCTTCGGTCAGAATGAAAGAAGGTTTTGATATTGATATTAGGGTATTGCCAAAAAAAAGTTATGGTTCAGCCCTTCAATATTTTACTGGTTCAAAAGAACATAATATTGCCACTCGAAAAATTGCCATTGATAAAGGTTTAAAACTTTCGGAATATGGATTATTCCGGGGTTCGAAAATGATTGCCAGTGAAAATGAAGAAGATATTTATAAAGCTTTGGGGATGCAATGGGTTCCACCGGAAATGAGAGAAAATCAGGGGGAAATTGAATTGGCTTTGAGGGGAGAACTGCCAAAAATTATTGATTATAAAAATATTAAAGGTGATTTACATTGTCATTCAAATTGGAATGGTGGAGCAAATTCAATTGGAGAAATGGCCGAAATGGCAAAAAAAATGGGTTATCAGTATTTAGGAATTTCAGACCATACAAAATTTTTAAGAATTGAACATGGCTTGGATGAAAAAAAACTAACTCTGCAGAGAAAAGAAATAGACAGATTAAATGAAAAATTAAAAATGAAAAATGAAAAATTCCGAATTTTACAAGGTTGCGAGGCAAATATTTTAAATGATGGCTCGATTGATATCAAAGATGAAACCCTAAAGAAATTAGATTATGTTATTGCCGGAGTTCATTCTAACCTCAAGATGGAAAAAACCAAGATGACAGAAAGGATAATTCGAGCAATGAAAAATCCAAATGTTGATATTATTTCTCATCCAACCGGAAGGATATTGAAAAAGAGAGATGAATATCAAATTGATTTTGATAAAATTTTAAGAGTAGCTAAAAAAACGGGAACAATTTTAGAAATTAATTCTTTTCCAGAAAGACTAGATTTGAACGATCAGAATATCCATCGGGCAAAAGAAGCCGGCGTCAAAATGATAATAAATACTGATTCTCACCATAAAGACCAATTAAGATTTATTGAATTTGGCATTGCCCAAGCCCGTCGCGGCTGGGCAGAAAAAGAAGATATTATAAATACTCAACCATTAGAAAAATTATTAAAGTTTTTTGAATAATTTATGCCCGTTGAACGCTCAGCCGGAGCGATAATATTTAAAAAAGAAGATTCAAATAATCTCTTTTTATTGTTGCATTATCCTTCTGTAAGCCATCGGGCGACTGAAGAATACTGGGATTTACCCAAAGGACATATTGAAAAATGGGAGAAAATTGAAGAAACAGTAGAAAGAGAGGTTGAAGAAGAAACAGGATTGAAAGACATCGAGATTTTTCCTGGATTCAAAGAAACGATAAAATACTTTTTTAAATGGGAAGGCAAGAATATTATGAAATTCGTAACTTTTTATCTAATCGAAACAAAGACAAAAGAGATAAAAATTTCTGGGGAGCATATAGGTTTTAAATGGCTTCCTTATGAGGAAGCTTTACAACAACTCACTTTTAAAAATGCCAAAGAAATTCTCAAAAAAGCCAAAGACTTCCTTTCAGAGAAAGGTTTATAGAATTATAGAGGAAATACCAAGGGGTCGGGTAATAACATATAAAGCGGTAGCCAAATTAGCCGGTAGTCCCCGGGCCTGGCGAGCAGTTGGAAATATTTTAAATAAAAACAGAGATTCGCATATTTCCTGTCATAGAGTAATAAGGTCTGATGGAAAAATTGGAGGTTTTACTCTCGGAACAAAAAAGAAAATCGCTTTACTAAAAAAAGAAGGTGTGATAATTAGAAACAGGAGGATTGTAACTTCATAAAAGAATATGGAGAGTGAGGAAGATGCCGGGAATAATGGGATTAAGCTGTAGTGAAAACAAGAAGGATTTCACCAAAGACCTGTTCAAAGGAGTATTCTATCAACAGCACTGGAACGAAGAACGAGCTGGGCTTGCGGTCTATGATGCAATAAAACGCAGATTTCTGGTTGACAGTCGACCGGGACTTTTTCGAGTAGCTTTCGAAGGAAGAATGAACGATTTTCAAGGAACCGAAGCAATCGGTTATTGTGGAGTAGCTAAAGAACCATTAGAGATGGATACAAAAATAGGAAAAATGTGTCTCTGTTTTTCCGGAAACATTAACAACTACTTGCCCTTAAAAGAGCAACTGAAAAACCAAGGGATTTCTTTTAGCGAAAGAACCGGAGATGATTTAGAGATAGAAGTGATAGCCAATCTAATAGCTCAAGGCAAAGATGTGGCGGATGGAATCAAAAGAATGACTGAGAAAATTGATGGATCTTATACCCTTTTAATTTTAACCGAAGAAAAAACCTTTGCTGCTAGGTCACCGGATGGTCATTGGTGCTTAACCCTTGGAAGGAAAAAAGGAGAAGTGATGATAGCTTCTAGTTCAGCTGGTTTCAGTAACTTAGGACTGACAATTGAAAGAGAACTTGAGGCAGGAGAAATTATTTCGCTCAAAAGTGGTCAATGGAAAAGAGAAGCAGTGATGCAAATCAAAAGAGTTCAGATCTGCAGTTTCTTGGGAGTTTATAGCGACTTTCCTTCCGCCAAATTCCAAAGAATTCCGATTTCTTGGATTAGAAAAAGACTAGGTGCGAGTTTAGCCCAAAAGGATATCGAAAAAGGATTTATCCCAGATATAGTAGCACCGATTCCAGATTCGGGAAGATTCCATGCTATCGGTTATCATCAAGAGTTCTGCCGACAAGTTAACGAAGCAAGGATAACAAAGATACCCTTTTACGATGAGCTTTTGCTTAAATGGGCTTATGCTGGAAGAAGTTTTACTCCATCAAATCAG
>Ga0315285_10005475_pt1 | contig 13083 bp, 10 predicted proteins | sample YL17G09_36_MG_FD_203698 | JGI IMG/M metagenome (GOLD analysis project Ga0315285, IMG submission 203698) | Sediment microbial communities from Yellowstone Lake, YNP, Wyoming, USA - YL17G09_36 | ecosystem: Environmental > Aquatic > Freshwater > Lake > Sediment | place: USA: Wyoming | collected... | reverse complement strand
TAGTTCATCCTCTAGCAGCATACCAAACACCTGCCATAGGCCTGAGCCACGTCCTTGAGACCAGGCACGCACGTGGGTTCACGTCTCCCGAAACCTTTTCTCCATCAAAGCGACAGGTGAACCTACCCGGAACCTCCCCGCTGGCATACCCCAAGCCAACATCAGTCGGCAATGGGAAAGCACCAACCACATACTGTCCGAAGACCCCGGGTAGATCCCTGTGACAGCAAAACAAGATGTTCTCGTGCTAACTATACCCAATTCTCCCGAAAACTCAACAGAAAATGAGACGAACCTATCCCGCCATGGAAATCACTAGGTCCAGCTTGGAAGGATGAGGATTCTGGTCGGGATGCAGGGGGGGACGAATGTTAGCCCGCAGGGGCGCGCTGCACGCGACTGATCACGGCCCGGAACTTGCCGTTAGGCTCGCGAGGAATAGTGTCTAGCTCGTGAACCTCTACGCTAACCTGAGCCCCCAGCCTCGTGACCATGCGCGCTCGGATGGCTTCCGCATCAGCCCGAGAGTATGACGGACTAGGTACAATGTTCACTACGAATCGACTTAGAGACTCCTGAATGACTTGACCCTCGAGTACTCCAGGCAGATCAATGAACAGCCCGTGGAAGCGGGCTGTCTCACGACCGTCAGGACCCACCACCGTGTCCTCAAGGCGCCCGATAAGTTCGCCTAGCACGGGTAAAGACTCCCGACCACAGGGACAAGGCTCGATTCCCCAAGCTCCAAGGTCTCCGATCCGATAACGGATGAAGATCTGGTTGGGGTTAGCAAATCCGGTCATCACCACTTCGCCGATTTCGCCTGGCGCACACGGCTGCCCGTCTGGACGCAGAATCTCGACATACCCAAAATCCGGGTGCACATGAAGACGGCCTCTCTCACATTCAGTGGCCAGAGCGCAGTTCTCAACGCTTCCGTACTCCTCGTAGGCTCTGGCGCGAAAGACAGATTCGAGAACAGCACGCATGTGCGGTTCCAGCCGCTCGCTTTCGGTGATGATCGCCCGGGGAGAGTGGACTCCCAGCCCCAGCTCCGCAATAAAGCGAGCCAAGAAGTAGTTGGCCGAGGCATAGCCGGTCATGGTGACCGGCCGGAACCGGTTGAGCGCCGCCACGTAGTCTGGAACGTTCGCAGGATTGATGTGAAACGCCGAAAGGTAGAGTTGCTGCTCCCAATGGTTATAGCGCCAGAAGGGTGGCCGACTATCTGCCCTGGGCACAACGAGGCGTCCACCGATCCCCGAACGGGACTGCCTGATGCTGACCCCAGCCCACCTATAAGACCGAGCCTCGCGAACCCCCATATTATGTTGGTGTGTTGCCGCATCCCAATAAACGCGGATCGGTGTTCCCGTCGTACCGCTCGTAGTGAAGGAAGGCGGCGGGCTTTTGGCCGCTTCCTCCGTGAGCAAGACCGCAGGATTGGCCCGTACGACCGATTTATCGAGAAGGGGAAGTTTCGGAAGATCCTCTAGCGAGAATCGATCAATGAGTTCATCTGTTACGCCGTTCTTCCGGAAGGTTTCACAGTAATAGGGCACATCCCGGTACGCTCGTTTGACCTGGGCCCGCAATTGGCTTTCGATGTAATCCCGCATCCGGTCAGCAGGCCAGGTTTCACGCGCGACATAGTCCCGCCACACCTTCTCGAAGACTGGACCAAGCCTGCGCCGCCTCCGGTACCAACCGTAAACATTAATCCCCACCTGCTGCACCCAAACCGGACTGGCGGCGTAAACGCGATCCACCCACTTACCCAAGTCTGAATCCCCCTAGCTAAGATCTGCGCGCCGCTCGCACGCATTTCGATTCTGCACGTAGCGATAGGCTTGCTCGAGATGACCGCCAATCACCTCCCAACTATACTCCTTTTCGACCAGAATGCGGCCAGCAGCAGCAATGTGTCGACGTAATGCGGCGCCCGCGGCGACGGTGGCGTATCGCTACTTCGGCAGCCGGACGTTTTATCGCCCGCTGCGCTCTTTGCTTCTCTATGAAGTGTATTTCGCCGCCCGCTCGTATGCCCTGTTCAAAGTGGCCTGGGCGCGGCTGCGTGGCCGCGAGCCGCGACGCTAAGGCCGGCACAAGGTTTGGTAAAGGGCAGCGACCTGGGCGGCGTGTCGAACCGAAGCCACTTGTGTGACCGGGCCGCCCGATGTCGTCAGCTGGCAGCTCGGCGAGGCGCCAAACCCTCGATCATCGACATGGCCCACAACATCCTGCTCATCGCCTACCATTTACTGAAAGACTATCGAAACTCACTCAAACGCTTCGAACTCACGGCGGGGATACCGTGTACCCCTCCAGTTCCACAGTCCCAATTTTTCTTGACGGTCCCAGAATGGGCGAGTGAAAATAGAACCGGTATCCGGCCAGCTGGCGCGCATGGATAGGACATCTGGTCGCAGGTTCTCGGCAGACGTAGAGGTTCAGATATGCATTCGGAAACAGGGGGAGAGGCCAAAGAGGTCTGGGGCAGGGCATCTGCGGAGATTGCCACTCTGCGCATCCTCTCTAACTTGCGGCAGCTCCGACAAGTTCAAACCGATCGGTTCTGTGTCAGACATACGTTCTTGGGACGCGCAGAGGACACGCGGGCTGGTCTCATTGCTTTCTTCCGGGCGTTCCGAAATGATGTGGCGATATTCAACACACCGGGAAAGAGCCTCTTGGCGTTTTGCCTCCTCAAATGGCTCATACCTTTTCAACCGTGCCGCTTGGTATCGATGGACATTCAGTTGTCGCACCCGGTCGGATGGAGGGCACACCTCAAGGCGCGTCTTAAGCGACTATTACTGGGGAAGGTGGATCTGTTCATAAACTATTTCACCGACCTCGAAGGATATGAAAGCTACTATGGGATATCGCGCGCTCGATCCGCATATGTACCTTTCAAAGTGAATATTCCTGGCGGGCTGCCAGCTCGTGCGGCAGTCTCATCCGATGGTGAGTACGTCCTGGCGGCCGGCCGATCCAAACGAGACCTGAAGACATTCGTGGCTGCGATGCGACGACTGCAGTGCCCCGCTGTCCTGCTCTATGAGGATCCTATGCTCATGCAGGACCACGGAACCACCGTTGATTTGAGCGATCTTCCACGGAACGTTAAAGCCACAGATTACAAGGGAGATTATGCTGGCTGGGTTAACTACATTCGCGGTGCTAAACTTGTCGTTATTTCAAATATGCCGCACACAATATGCGCGACGGGGATCAGTACTTATCTGGTCGCCATGGCGCTGTGCAAGTGCGTAATCATAACCGAAGGCCCGGCGACACGCGGCTTGCTTTCGGACCAAGCCATTGTCGTTCCACCCTCAGATCCGATCGCCTTGGCGGGGGCTATTCGCCGCGCCTGGGAAGACGACGCCCTGCGAGAGCGAACTGCATTGGCCGGGCGGTGTTACGCGGAGCAGCTTGGGGACGAGAGTCGCTTGCTATGGGACATCGTCAACATATGTGGTGAACTCATAGGCAAGGGTCGAACTGATCGTTGGCAGGCTTAGCCATCCCAAGGTGACCCGGCTCGACAATGGCAGCACATTTGGACGCCTTGTCGCTGGTTGTTCCTAATTCACAGGCTTCCAAGTGGCCTGCCTCTCGAAGCTACGCCTGTTCAACCGCCCGTTGCGCTCGCTGCTTCTCTATGAAGTCTATCTTGCCGCCCGCTCCTACGCACTGTTCAACGTGGCGTGGGCCCGCCTGCGCGACCGTGAGCCGCGCCGCTAAGTCGGGCAAGCTTCGTGACCCACGGCACAGCCGTATGCTTCCTCGAGGCGGTGGCCGATGGCGTCCCAACCGTATTGTTCCTCGACCAGTTTTCTTGCAGCGGCGGCAAGGCGCTGGCGAGTTGCCGGGTCTTCCAGCAAGTTGTGAACGGCGGTGGCGAAGTCTTCGGGCGTGTCAGCCACCAGGATATCCTTGCCCGGTGAGACGTGGAGACCCTCGCAACCCACGGAAGTGCTGACGACGGGCTTGCCCATGGCCATGGCATCAAGAATCTTCAGCTTGGTTCCGCCTCCGTCAAGCATCGGACAGACAAAGACTGCCGCTCGCGCTATCCACGGCCTAATGTCTTCTGGACTGGGCACTACGACGATATTCGGGTCCTGTTTCAGCCATCGGACCAAGGGCTCTGGGGGTCGCTGCCCCGCCACATAGAATCGAACGCCGGCGCAACCCCGTTTGATCAAAGGCCATACTTCCCGCACGAAGAACTGGACCGCCGAGACATTCGGATACCAGCCCAGGGACCCTGCAAAGATCAGGCTCCTAGGTTCTTCCGAACCGGCGGCAGGTTCATAGTAGCTTGTGTCCGTCCCGTTTTCCACCAGGTGGAAGTGCGCGCCAGGGGCACGGGCTCCGAGTGTCTGGGCGTCGAGCTCCGAAACCGCCAAGTTGACGTCGCATTGAGGGCCAAGCTCGCCCTCCAGCCGGGCCAGCTTGTGAGCCTGCGTGCGAAGGAAAAGCTTCTTGAGCGGGTTGGGTTCGTTATCGCCGCGGCGCTCCATCATGGCAGATTCACAGTTGTGATGGTTCAGGACCTTGCGGAAACCTTGCGTAGCGGGAGCGAAGAGGCCGAGGTCAATGGAATCAAAATGGATCAATTCCGGCTGAATCTGCCGGAGTGTTTGCGTCCACCGCTCCGCCAGCGCCGGCGACCAGAAGGAGAGGCAACTGTAAGGCGTGGACCTGAGGGGGCTGAGCATCAGCCGGAGCCACCAGTGTGCGCTTTTCCACGGAATGGGCATTCCCCAGAACTCAACGCTCGCGCAGAACTTCCCCAGTTCCGAGTGGCATTCGGAAAGAAAGCTGCGGCCCTGGTTGTGGAGATCGAAAGCTACGAGGTGAATCTCGTGTGACTTCGCAGCCTGCCGCAGCAAGTGATAGCTACGCTGGTATGCACCCCCGCGCGGTGGATAGGGAATGAAATGAGAAAACCAGAGCAGCTTCATCGAAGACCGCACAAGAATCTGTATAGGGCCGCCACCTGGGCCGCGCTGTGGTCGGCCGTGAAAGCTTCCGTGACGCGCGCGCCCTCCACCCGCGGTCCCTCAGAAGATTTGCACACTGGCCCGCGAGGGCCTGCGGGTCCGAAGAGTCCACCCGGACCCCTCCTTGCGAGAGCCGCGCCCGCTTTGGTGACCCGGTTCTGCCAGGACCTTCAGCGAAGGAGGAGGTCCAGGGTGTATACCCTTGTCATCGTTTCCGCCACTGGAAAAAGCCAAGCCTGATATCTCCCTTGAACGACGTCCTCAATTCGTCTGCCCAAGGCCTTCCGGTCGAATAAAGGCGTGCAGAGATCCTCGAGGACAGCGCGGAGGGATTTGCCTGAGCGCAGAAACTCGAAGTTGACCCAACTGAAACGAGGCGGGGAGACCCTCCCCCGGCTCAGGAAATGCAGCTTCCACATCGAATCTTCGCAGGTACGGCGCACGGCCCTCGACATCTCCTGCAGCAGCATCGGCCACGAGGCAGGGACCAGCGTCGCGGCAGACGGAAACTTCAGGAGGGGGCGAGCATGTCGCCCCAGAATGGCTCGATTCAACGAATTGTGAATCTTGATCCGGGCTGGGGCTCCACTTGCCAGCATGAGAAGGTCCCGGTCCACAAACGGAATCGCCACATCGACGCTCGAACGGCAGCTCAGGATCTGAGCACTCTGATACTGCACGCCCCAGTGCTCCAGGATGAAAGCCTCAGCCAACTGATCGGGGTCCGCCACCCCTCGTTGGAGCAACTGTCGAAGATCCATCTCGATATCGGCATTCACGGACTCGGTGGGATTCTCGATCGATTGCCAGAAGTCGTCCGAGAGAAACCAGGGCTTGGACAGTTGTTGGACGCGGAAGAAATCAATGACCTGTCGAGGGGAAGATTTCCTTTGGACGTGGCCGGTCGGCAGGCCGAGAAGGACGCTCGCCACCGATACGGCCTTGGCCCACCCTTGCAGACGCTGGGTGTAGCCGTAGCGACCTCCCAGCACTTCGCCGGAGACTCCCGCCGACACGCAGTTCACGCCGGATTCGGAGAGAACTCGGCCGGCACGATGCCAATGGGAGAAGACGATGTTCTCGGTGCGCGCAAAGTAGCCAGCCAAGCGTCCAAGGTCAAAAAGCCGATCATCCAGGGGCTCAGCTCGCAAGGGAATTGACAGGGATCGGCACATAGCCTGAGTGATTCGAAATTCGCGACTGGTGATATCTCCGTGCGTGTATCCGCAGAGCGGAAGGGGAGGAGTCTGCGAGACGGCTGCAGCGAGAAGGATCCTCGAATCCCATCCGCCGGAAACCAAGACGGCATGCCGCTGACTGGCCGGCAGTGCCTGTTTGACGGCTTTCATGAGGGCCTGCCAGCCTTCATCAGCGATATCGTTGGGCTCAAGGTCCGCGGCCAGTTTCTTGCACCAAGCCTGGCTCGTCTCGCGTGACGTCAGGGTTTTACTTGCCGGGTCGTAGGAGAGAACCTCACCCGGACGAAGGCGTCGAAGGTTTTGGAAAAATGTGCGGCCCGCGAGCGTGTAATTGAAACAGACCGATTCAACCACACCGAGGGGGTCCGGACGTGACCCGCACAGGTGGGCGAGAGGTTTCTGCCGGCTGCAGAAGATCAACCCTTGATCCGTGACGAGGTAATAGAGGGGAAAGGTGCCTGACCATTCCGCTGCCAGAAACCAGAAACCGGAGTGGGGATCGACCAAGGCCAGGTTCCCTTTGCAGGAGGGACCCAGAGTCAGCAAATCCGAGGACAGCCTAAACAACATCCCAGGCTGACTTGGGGCGCTCTCCGCAGTCGTGTAAATGGAGATTTCTCCATCCACGGCAAAGGTCAGGCTTTTGGATAGACGGTGGAGAGCTGTGTGAGGAGAGAACGCATGCCCCCCCAGGATGCCGCCCGCGAGAGTCACTGACTCACTCGAGCCCCAAGGCTCCTCAAACTGCTGTCTAAGCTTCTCACAGACCTCAGGGGAGTACCCGACCGCTCCGAAGATACCAGGCATGCGCTAGGTTCTCCTGGATTAAGTTATGAAGGGCACTTCACAGGTAACGGCGTTACACCCCTGAGAATAGTATATAGTATGTGGATACTCACTGGGTGGTGCTCCTGGCGCGCCCGAGAGTTCCCCACGGTCTGGGGTACATCAAAGGTCTTCCGTTGAGCGGGTGATTGGATACCGGCTTTCTATCAGCGGAATATGGGTCCGGCACCTCGTGATTCAGGGCAGACCCCCTTGGCTCCCCAGGAAACTGGCTGGCGAATTCCTCAACACGGCTCAGGTCTTCTCCCCTCCGTCGTAACTCACAAAGCCCGTCGCCGGTTTGTCGGCTACACGACTGATCACCAGCCGAAGCTTGCCGTTCGGTTCACGGGGAATGGTGCTTAATTTCCGGATCTCGAGCTTGATTTCCGGTCCCAGTCTCTGGGCTGCTCGCTGCCGGATCTCCTCTTCGTCCGCCTGAGAGTATGATCCCGAGGGCAGCACATTCACCACAAACCTGTCCAGTTCCTCCTGAATGACCTGTCCTTCAACGATACCCGGCAGTTGCTTGAACAGAAAATCGAGATAGGCCATTCGCCGTCCGTCCGCCAACACAACCGTGTCTTCGAGACGTCCCACGACCGCGCGCAGCGTCGGAAGCGTGGACCGTCCGCAAAGGCACGGGTTCTGATCCCACATCGCGAGGTCACCCAGGCGGTATCGGATGAAGATCTGATTCCGGTTGGCAAAGCCCGTTCCCACGACCTCGCCGATTTCACCCGGGCCCGCCGGCTTCCCGTCGGGGCGGATCAACTCCAAATATCCGAAGTCCTGATGCACATGGAGAGAACCCCGTTCGCACTCCGTGGCCAGGGTACAGTTCTCCACGGCCCCGTACTCCTCGTAGGCTCGGGAGTGAAAAACTGATTCGACAACAGTCCGCATTTCAGGCCGGAGCGCCTCGCTGCCCGTGATAATGGCCCTCGGGCGGTGGGGCGTCAGCCCGCGTTCGGCGATGCATGAGGCGAGGAAGTAGCAGGCGGTCGCAAACCCTTCCAGATAGACCGGCCGAAATCGGTTCAGCGCCTGCACATAATCCGGGACGTTGGTGGGACTAATGTGGAAGGCCGAAAGATAGACCTGCGATTCCCAGCGGTTATATCGCCAGAAAGGCGGCTGGCTGTGGGCCTTGGGAACAATCCGCCGCAAGCCAATGGTTGCACGGGGATCACGATAGCTTACCCCGGCCCATCGCAGCGAGCGCGCCTCGCGCACCGCGATGTTATGCTGGTGCGTCTCCGTATCCCAATAGATTCTCGCCGGCGTGCCGGTGGTTCCGCTCGTCGAGAAGACTTCGGGAGGGCTCTTGGCGGCCTGCTCGGTCAGCAAAGCTTCCGCATTGGTGCGCAGGGTCTGCCGGTCAAGCAATGGAAGCTTCAGAAGGTCACGCGACGAAAACCGTTCCAGTTGTTCTTCCGTCAGGCCGTGGTCCCGGAAGGCCTTGCGGTAATGGGGGACTTCACGATAGGCGCGCTGCACCTGTTGCCGCAACTGGCCCTCGACGAACTCATTCATGCGGTCAGCGGCCCAGCTTTCCCGGTCGACATAGGCCCGCCAAGTTCGTTCAAAAACCGGCCCCAAACGCCGCCTTGCGCGGTACCAGCCATAAACGTTGATCGCCAACTGCTGGGCCCAAACAGGACTGTGCGCGTAAATGCGATCCGCTAAGTGGCCCATGGCGACCTTACTGGTCTGTCGGCTTAGCTCACGAACGGAAGCGGTCAGACCAATGTTTGAGCAAGCGAGGAGGAAGGCGCAACCACTCGCCCCATCCCATCATCATCAATCGACGCACCCGTGACAGGAAATACTCCTTACGTAGCAGGTAAGGATAACGCTGGAGATAGGCGTTGTCCAGAGCCCCTGAGAGCCAAGCGATTGTGGACAATATCGTTTTCCGGGCTTGCGGACCAGGATTGCGGGGGTTCCCGTCGCGATCTGCCCTATGAGGAATAGGCGACCACTGCCATCCATTGGATTCCAGAACGCCCTTCAGAATGATTCCCTGGCGACACACTGAATCCCATCGAAACACCGTTCCATCTGCGTAAGGAACCGAAGGAAAGATGAAATTCCCCAGGCTATAGTACACGGAGGCACCCTCCACTCGCTCCCACCCTTGAAGGAGGTGCGGGTGAGTCCCGACAACCAGTGTAGCCCCAGCCCTTACGAATTCACGGGCCAATGCACGTTGTTCCGGCTCTGGAAACCTGATGTACTCGCGACCCCAGTGCAAGAACAACCAGAGGTCGTCTACGGAGTGCCTCAGCCGACTGACGTCGTCGACGACCCACTCCGCGAACAGGGGCGCGACGCCCGGAGTGGTCTCCCCGGCCGCCCATGAGCCCACGTGCTCGCGAGAGTCGGCATAGGCAAGCAGCCCCAAACGCCTGTCTCCCACCTGCAAGATAACAGGTTGACGGGCCTCTTGAAGTGTGGCTCCAGCTCCCAGCGGTTGCATACCGGCCTCCCGCACGGCCTGCAGCGTGGCCAAGACTCCGGCAGGTCCATAGTCGGTCACATGGTTGTTCGCCAGAACACAAATGGTTGTTTTGGAGACGGCGAGATCGCGGAGCCGACAGGGATCGAGTGACAATAAAGAGCGCCTGCCTACGCGCTGGGGGCTTGCAGGCACTGAGCCCTCCAGGTTGGCAATGAACAGTGTCGGTGGCTGTTCGGCCCAATGGTGTACCCACTCGACAGGCGGGGGAGCCTTCGGTATCCAGCAGTCCCCGACGATCCAGGCGGTTGTCATCCGGTCCACACCTCGCACAACGGAGAGAAGCATTGCAGCATCTTCTGTGGGGGCGCGGCTCGCTGCCTGTTCGGCGCCTGAGGCTTCCGATTTCTGACCCTGGTTCTTTTAGATAGGAAATTCATGGCCTAAACGTCGAGAGACTTCCTTCCACGCGAGGCCGTCGCGCCGACCTTGCGAGTTATGCCGGCGTGGCAGGGCGGACAGCACCTTGCGTCCATCGCACCCGCCCAGTAGGATAGCATGGTGCCAGGTTCTGCCGGCAGGTTCCCTTGGGATGCCCAAGTCTGAGATTTGAGTCGGGAGCCCGCGATTCTTAACCATCCAAAGACGAGGCTCGCGCAGGGTGTTACAACAGTGAGGATGCCCCGCATATCAGTCATAATACCGGCATTCAATGCCATTAAAGACCTCAAGCGCTGCCTGGATTCGGTGATAGCGGCCATGCAGGAGTATGGAGATGCTGAATTAGTCATTGTTGATAACGGGTCAACGGACGGCTCCTACGAGATGCTCTTGCAGCATTATGGGGGTATCGCAAGGATCTTTCAGCTCCCGGATGCAACCGTGGGCGCGCTGCGAAACCATGGAGCTCAGGTGGCTCAAGGAGAGTATTTGAGCTTTATAGATTCCGACATGCTGGTGCCACCAAGCTACTTGACGGATGCCCTTCTCCTATTCTCCCAGTACGATATCGCTGCCTTGGTCTGCAGGCTGTCGGTGCCTGAATCGCCGCACTGGATTGAAGACACATGGCGGCGGCTGCACCGCCGCCCGCGCGATGGTTATGTGCACCTCTACGGTGGAAGCTTTATTATCCGAACAGAGGTCTTCCGCTCAGCAGGAGGGTTTAATGAATCCCTTGTCACCGACGAGGACCGGGAGCTTGGCGAGAGGTTGGAATCGCAGGGATACCGCATTTATGAGGCCAGCGCATTTTCGGCAATCCACCTGGGTGAGCCCAGGACATTGAGGGCTTTCTTTCGGCGTCATTTGTGGCATGGCCTGGGAATGTTAGGCGACTTTCAGCGCCTGGCGATTACCAAGCCGACGCTGATGACATTCCTACATCTCATTCTTTCGATCGCAGGCTTGCTGATCCTGTTCTTCCCCATGTTGAGCCCAAGCATTCGGTTGCTGACGTTTGCGTCCTTGGCGTGCATTGTTCCTGCCGCGACAGTAGCGTATCGGCAAGCGAGAGGAGGAGAGGTGTCACGCCCATTGCGCGCCTTCCTGCTCTATTATCTTTATTACTTCGCGAGGGCGTGTGCGCTTCTGGCGCTGCCTGTGTTGCGCTTTCGAGGAGGTGTCCGCCCGCACGATTTCTCGCCCCGCAGGTGACCCTCCTCACCGAGGTTATAGAGGGAAACCTGTTCACCGCTCGGGCGACGCCTGAGAGTGCGGCCCTTCACGTGCCGGAGCCCTCGAGGCAGAGAGTTCACATCCCTTGGCACAACTCCCTGTAGAGCGCGGCGACTTGAGTGGCATTGCGATCGGCAGAGAAAAACTCCGATACACGCGCCCGCCCCGCGGAAGCCATATCCCTCCTGCGCTTTGCATCTACTAACAAGTGGACGCACTGCGCGGCCAAAACCTTGGGATCAGAAGAACGCACCAAAACCCCTGAGACCCCGTCCTGGATGACATCGCCCAGTCCACCTACTTGTCGGGCCACCACCGAGACGCCCAAGTGAAGGGCCTCTAGCAGCACCATGGGCAGGCCTTCGTGATCGGAACACAGCAGGAATACGTCGAGAGCGCGGAGGACGTCGTAGATATCGTTGCGGTGGCCAAGGAACATCACCGAGTCGTGCAGGCTGCTGGCACGAGCCATCTCCCGCAGCCGGGACGCTTCGCTTCCGTCTCCAACGAGGAGGAACTTCGCGTTGGGCACTTGTCGCGCGACAAGTTGGGCGGCGGCCAGAAAAAGGTCGAGGCGCTTGATGGGCTCCAGCCGGCCCGCGTAGCCGATCGTCGGCGCATCCGCGGGAATCCCCAGCCGCTCCCGCGCCTCCGTGCGGCTCAAGGCCGAAGATACATGGTTCACATCCAGCCCGTTCGGAATCACGACCACCTTGGCGGGGTCGGTGTATTTCACCAAATGCTCCCGGAGTTCGGGGCTCACGCTGATGACGCGGTCCGTTGCGTGCCGGGCCAGAAAGCGGTCGAGCCCTGACATCAGCCTCTGCCTGATGTGCTTTTTCCCTTGGAAAGGCTCCGGAAGACCATGCTGGGTGCGCACGATATGCGGGATATGGCAGGCGCGTGCCAGGAGAACGGCGAGCAGATTCTCCTTGTAACGATGCGAGTGCAGGATCCGGATATTTCGTGACCTGAGGAACCGCGCCGCCTCCCGGAAAATCTGAATGAAGCCCTTTGCGTTCTCGGGAATGACCTTGAGCTCAAGCCCGCAGGCTCTGACTTCTTCCGCCAGGCGGCCCTGGTTCAAGAGGATGACCGTCAACGACAGGTCCGGCCTCGAAGCCAGGGCGCGAAGCAGGCTCGCCGCCTGGACTTCCGCTCCGGCCCAGAGGTCACCCGAGACGATGTGGCATACCCGGACTTTGCTCGGAGAGTCCAGTCGGGCCTTCTCCAGGACGGCGCCGGAGTTAATTGCGCCGGGTTGGACTCCAGGTAACAAATTTCTCTCCACCGAAATACGAAAAAAAAGCATTGAGCGTGGCCAGGTTGCCCATGACGAAGAACCCTGCCAGTCTAAAGGGCCTGGCACGGGAGAGCCGGCTTGAGAGTCGCCCTGCGAGGGCCATGGAGTAGAAAGCTGCCTGCCCAACCACACATACGCGGTAAAAGATCCCGGAGTCCCAAAGGAATAGACTCGAGACCAGCAAGCCAAATGCAGCGAAGGGAACCAGCCATCGGAAAAGCTTATGGCTCAGGAGTTGCAGCGAGAAGAAACCGTACTGCACGGGATTCAGCAGCTCAAGATGCGAGAAGAAGACGACAAGCCCATGCACAATGGTGCGCACCTTGCGGGGAAACTCCGCCTGGGCCGACGACACCAAGCCATAGAAGCCAATCGACTCCGGATCGACCACCGCCCGAAGTCCTCGCGCCACGGTGTGGAGGGGAACGAAGAAATCGCTGGACTGATCAGGGTGCCAGACGTCGCACACTTCGCGCCGGGCCGCAAAGAACGATCCACTGGCGCTGACCAGGGACTTTACTTTGGACTCCATCCGCCGCAGCCGGAATTCGAAATCCACGTAGGAGGGCTCCGCCAGGTCGATGTTCCCGCCCAGGGTGATGC
>Ga0315285_10005474_pt1 | contig 13084 bp, 24 predicted proteins | sample YL17G09_36_MG_FD_203698 | JGI IMG/M metagenome (GOLD analysis project Ga0315285, IMG submission 203698) | Sediment microbial communities from Yellowstone Lake, YNP, Wyoming, USA - YL17G09_36 | ecosystem: Environmental > Aquatic > Freshwater > Lake > Sediment | place: USA: Wyoming | collected... | reverse complement strand
GGCGTTCTTTAATACTGTTTCGATGTAAGCCCAACTACATGATTCCTTTTCTTTGCCTATCTCTAATGCTTCAGCGACCCATTCTGGAGAATATTCTTCCTCTGCGTCTATTAATTTCTGGGAAAGGTTTTGGGTTATTTTACCGATATGTTTTTCGTAGTATATAAAATTATTAATTGCCAGTGCCCCGTTTTTTTCAGGCTCGCCGTCTTTTTGGTTTTTATTTGTTTTCTCTTTATTAACAATACCAATACCAATACCATTATCAATACCAATACCAATACTATGCTGGAGTACAGGAGTGTTCACGGAATGTTCCGTTACCGCTCCGTGAATAGTATCGGAATCCCGTTTAATTTCACCCTCTTTCTTAACATAAGAATCGCCCTCTTTTTCTTTGTCGGTGTTTTTTATGTCAACTGCTTTATGTTTTTTTGGACGGGACTTTGGGGCAGAAACTTTAGTTATGTCTACTGGTTTATGTTCTTTTGGACAAATTTCTGATGCGTCCATTTTTGGCTCCGTGGTTTTTACCACGGCGGTTTTATGAGTAGTATGTGAATGTTCCGTGAGTGCTCCGTGAACATTCCGTGATGCTACAGCACTGGCTGGTGGCGCAGGTATTTTTGACGGATAGGGCCGGGAGATGTATTGATACTTCTTCCATGTGGGTAAAAAGAGGTATTCTACGCCATCTATTTCATAAATATTTATGAGACCAACTTCAACGATTTGGCTCCGCCATATCAGTAAATCTGCTTGTGTATATGAATCTCCTGCGTATATGGTCGTTTTTAGAAAATGTGGGCTAGCCTTCATCCGCCCTTCATCGTCTGCATTGCTTATCATCCCTATATATAATAATCTTGCTCCCAATTCCGTTAATGATATAAACTGCTCACTGACCCAAATGCATGGGTCAAGTTGTCTTTTTCTCGCCATATTCTACTCCTATGATGCAGTTATTGGAGATTATTTACTTGCTGAATCCTCAGCACTGGGTGATTCGTCTCGCTTGATGCCTTCTATGATATACATACGGGCGAGGGTACTTTCAGGGATGTCCCCTTTTTCTTTGGCTATTTTCGCCAGTCGCTCAAAGTCGCTAGTTCTTAAATAGGTCATGACTGCCCTATCCAATTTTATTCCATTTTCCTTCTCTTTATCTGACATAATACCTCTCTATCTGGGCTTCGTATCTATAGGTCTAATTATCTAGCCTAAGTGTGAGCAATATAGTAAACCTAAATCTGCGGTTTGTCAAGACCCATATTTTGATTATTCTTTTTACCGTTTAACTCAACAAATTTCTCAAGTCTCTTTAACTTATCTCTATGCACTGCTCTTGTATAGCCTTTGGCTAAGTATTCTACCGCTTTTATGTGGGCGTCTACCTCTTCGTTAAACGCAGGGTTGCTATAGCCAAATTTTGCCTCATATGCTCTTACAAGCCTATCTCGGTATGATTCAGCCATACTATCGTCGTATGGTATGCTATTATCATCGACATATGAGTGTTTGTATATTATGAAACCCGAGATACAACAGACTACTGGTATTGTCCATAGAGGTAGTAGACCCAAAATTGTAGTCATGATGGACATTATTACCAATCCGACTGCGGATAGGGCTACATTCATCGTCTTCTTATATATGAATAGTGACATTACTAACATGAGACATAACGCCATCATGATGCCTATTATAGTGGAGCTTATACCCAAAGCATCTGATAGTGGTTGTAACATCGATACCGATTCATTCATTCTCTTCTATTACCTCCCAACGCCGTCTTTTCTAATTAATCCAAAAGCCATGTCTTAATATTCTAATAGAACCTACCATCGCTGATAAACTCAAGAACATTGGAGCTATGATATAAGCTATTACTTTTGAGATAATATGCCATCCGTCTGCATTAAGCCCTAGAAATATTAATGCAAATATAGTCGCATACGTGACTATTCCTGAAAGTATAGCCCACGCTATCTCTGAATTAGTTATCCTCATATGCCCCTCCTGCCATGCGCTCCCTTATCTCTATAAATGCTGACAACAGCCACAGAAGCCACGACACACCGATTAGGGCTAATGATATAATCCCCAGTATTCGCATAGCTCTTATGTCAGTCATTCTGCTAGCATAGAAACACAGACCAAATCCTGCTGTTAGGACGATTGGGTAAAGTAATAGTTCCAAGGAGCTTAATTCTCTGTTCATCCTACTCTCCTATGGTGCGTGTGGAATCTACCTCGCCCGTATCAGCACTTTTATCTATTTCTTCAAAATATATTAAAATAGGTAGTATAAATGCAAATGAAACGTACAATAAAGTTACAGTAACGCCCCACCATTCGTTATAAGGATAAAATGATAAATACAGTATAGTAAGTGCTATTACCCATATAACTGTCTTCGCTGTTAACTTAGTATTTCTATATCTATCCATCATATTCTCCCTTCATTTGTTTTTTTGCCTTTCGTCTTCTTCCACGGCTCCAAGAACACCTTGATTCAGTGTCCGCATGCCACGGATGAATATCACTGGATTACGTATACCCAATTCCCAGAGGATAAAGGGTATCCTCCATCTATAAAAGATTTCTCTTGCCATCATCCTCAAAGTTGTTTTTATTAATCTCATATATCAACTACTATTTTGCCAACATCTCGGCGAATACCATGAAGGCTTCTTGGGAACTCTTGATGCTCTTGTGCATCTCATAACCAGTATTATTGGTTACTGGATGCCCCACCGTGTATGATATCCCCGTACTGCTGACCCAAATATCCACCAGCTTACCACTCCTCGATACCCACCTGCACACTAAGAGGTGGTTAGTGTCATCTTCTGTGGCATCTAAGCCACTAGCTTCTTTCAGTGCCTCAATTAACTTTAGGTCTTCATGATAATTACCAATCATCGCTTTCTCCTTTTAATTATTCTTAACGTCGGTATTTGAGGATGGGCAAAGCCACTTTTTCCCTCGATATGTGACAATTCTATTTATCTCATCAACCTTCTCTTTACCACCAGAAGAAACGGCTTCTGGTGGTTCGTTTGCGCAAGAGGGCAAAAATAGCTCATCTTCTTCCTCTATATCCCCAAGTTCTTCTGGGGTCTCCACTTGTGCCTGTTTTTTACCCCGAGGCAGGGCGGTAACCAGTATCAATATACCCCCATATGTACAGGATGCTTGAGTCCACGCGCTGTCGGTTATCCCCATTTTTCTTATCAATGCGGGTATCAGCACGAAGAATAAGACTGCGCACATGATTATCAGCGTTATACGGAAACGGAATATCCAAATCAAACCATTTCTAAATCGTTCCCTCATCTGTTTCTCCTGCCAGTCTCTATCTGATACATATAAACAGCCATCCCGATAAGGATGAGGCTACTTATCACAGCGACGATTCTCACGATGATATCGATAGTGTCATTACCCGTGGACCCAAATAATGGGATGAGCGGATAGAGCACTGCCAATATTATCATCCCGCCGTATTTAATCTTGAGTTTTCTTCTTCCTTCCATAATCTACTCCAAATTCTTCATCAAATAGTAGCGTTTTCTCTCCCTCGGATAGTCTTTCCTCTTCTGGTACTGCAAATGGCACTTCCACAAATTTAGCCAGTCGCTTTAGTCTGCCTAGTTGGGTCTTTTTGGTATCTCCATTACCCAGAGATTCCATAGCTAGAATGAGTTGGTCTACCTCTTCAGTGAAAGCTGTATTTTCCCCACAGAATTTTGCGGAGTATGCTACCTTGAGGCGGTTACCGAAAGCCTTCCATTTTAGATGTTTATATATCATCGTTCCGCCAGTTATCATCCCCGTGGCGGATAAGACCACCGTAATGATAAGAACATAAGGCAGTATCCCCGCTATGCTTTTCGCCCCCGACGCCCAATCGGAGGTATCGATAGAATCAAGGAGCCAACTTACGCATACTGTAGAGGCTAATCCTACTACAAATTGTGTTATACCAAGCCAAAGTCTTTTCATTTCAGCTCCTTAATCTCCCAGAGTGCCAACTGCTCCGTCATCTCCCCATTTTACATACATCGGCATGACTACCTCTGTATAATCTCCTGCCTTAATCAGGATTGGTTCGGATGGAGAGCATATAGATATCTTACATTTAGAGAGCCCTTTTATATTTCTCAATGCCTTTGCTGTATCAAGTAGATATTTTGGATTGATAGCGACCTTAGTGTCCTTTTTCTTTCCCACAATATTAGTAAAAGGGAGGTAGGCTTCGGAATAGATAATATTCTTCTCAATCTGGGTTTTAGAGCCACTGCAACACTTAATATATTTATCTTCAAGGATTAGCCGTATGCTGGTGCATTTGGTATTCATGAATAACGAAGCGATATTAAAAAGGTCTTTGATGTCTACCTCTATGGTAGATAGAATGTGTCTGGAGTCTGGTACCAGTATTCTGTAATTCGGGAAAGGTTTATCACATGGCTCCACCTTCACCACCGCCATCCTAAATCCATCCGCCGCTACAATCTCGCCCAACTCTTGGTTGTAGTACGCGACCGAGAGAACTTCACGAACTTCATCCTTTGCTACTGCATGTTCTACTAATTTTCTAGCTAATAATTCCTTCATGCTTCTTAATCTCCTACTATAAACATACTTACATCCCATGGTATTGATGGGTAGGTATTTGTTATAAGCTCTCCAAAATTAGAGGGCTCATTGATGTAACAGCGTTTGAGGTCACTGTTGAGTATTATAGCCCTAACGTCGACCTGAGTCTCACCCATGAGGTCGATACGCTTACGTTCTACTGCCTCACCCATACTAAGGAAGCCGTCCGTTTGCATATGTATTGTATCGTATTCGGGATGGTCGTGTATGGTCTGCATCAGCGAGTCGTAATTAAGGCTGAACGCACCTTTTCCCTTCTTGCCCTTGAGGGCTACTATACCCGAGCCGATTACCAATGCCGAGGTTTTAGCATCAAGCTTCCAGTGGCCAATCTCTTTACTGCTCTTCAGTTGCAAATCCACGTCGGTGGCTACGCCATCAGTGAGGATATACAAAGGCATGATGTTGTTGTCAAGACAGAATCGGCAGACTTCGATGTGGGTATTGTTCTCGATATCGGCACCCCACGGAGAGTTGAAAAGTGGTCCAAAAGCTTTGCCCTCCGATTTATATAGTTCCAATGTCTTGCCGTATATCCCACTCATCAGACGTTTAATTACTTCCCTGTCCATTCCTTGGCTTGCCACCTTCTTTGCCTGCAACCCATCTATAGTTTCCCTCAAGGGCTTAACTACTTGGCTGGGTGTAAAGAGCCACCCATCGATGATATTGACCTCAGCTAATTTCCTCGCCGTAACGAAGTCTATCTTTCGGAGGGTCATCCAATTTACGTCCTTGCCGTTAATGGTCATGTTGCGGGTTTTAGGCGATGTCGACAGGATGGGATGTAAATCGGCTTCAGTGTTGTACATTGCCCTGAAGAAGCCTGTCATCCCTTCTGGGCGGTCTGAGGGTAAGGTGGTGACCTTTTCCCATGACCCCAGACGGAAATCAACCATCTCCCGAATTTGCGCTGGGTACCCGCCCGAGATGTCCCAGTCATAGATGGTCTCAAACCATCCCCGCTTGATGCATTCAACCCATCCACCCGTACAACATTCGTAAGCATACTCTCCCGCTTCATCTGGCAGGTCGTCAATTGTGGGGAGCCCAAGTTTTGAGAGAATCTCATTTTGTAAAGTGCGGACGGGGTTGGTCAATGTCCTCGGGTCCAGCCCCAGCTTTTTCATGGAATTATAAACGTCCCATGAAATCTTGACCGATTCCTTCAGCCGCGCCATTATTTGTGCTTCGCTGAGATTCGGAACGATGGGTGCTTCCATATATTGGGTCATATCACTGATAGTAGTGAATGGGTGCCCCTGCCCCTCCCCTTTATCAATGGCTAGCATAGATTTCGAGATGTACTTGATAGTATACGGCGGTTTTACAAGTATCCCGTCTCCCCAGAGCGTCATGATGTCGGCTTCGGTTAGGCGTCTACATAGTCGCGAGACAGCATGGTCTAGATTGTAAAACACTTGAATGGTATAAGGAGCAGAATCAGAGAGTAAGAAGTCGAGATAAGGAGGCTCTCTCTTCTGGGCACCCGTGCTACTATACAGGACATCTCCCTGAATATAATATGCAATTATTTTCATATTTTATTTTCCTTCTAGAAGGTCTATCTGCTCTTGTGACCGTTCTGGAACGACAAAGTCTCCCACTATTTCCTTCCGCTTCTTTTGCCCACCCGCTGGAGAGGCTCCAGTTTTTATATTTTTGGAACCCTTTGGGCGTCCTTTATAATTACCTTGTCGCTTCGGTTTTATCTCCTCAACCTCCTCTTCCACAGCCATATCAGGCTCACCATCGTCAGCCTCCTCTTCACCTCCCTTTTTGCCGAAGGGAAGGACTCGTTTAATGTTGGCGGGGATTACCCTTCGCCACATCAGGGGCAGGAACCAGAATAATAGTGTTGCTACCAGAAACCCAAATATAAAGTTGAATAGTTCGTCCGACATACTTCCTCCTTCTATTTATTTGTAATTACCTGTGTGTTTCTGCCTATGCCATAGCATCATGGCATAATTAGCGATGTTCAGCAGTCGCTTAGAATCGTGGTCTTCCTTGTATTGGCGTATTTGGGAGTCGATGTTATTACGGAGAAATATTTGGGTACAACGACCCCACCCACCCTTGTGGTCATTTTCTTCCAGCTTCTTCTCCATCTCCTCGGAGAACAACTGGACTGCCTCTCTAATTACTATCAATTTCTTCGGTGGCATTATTCCTCTCCTTATTCTGTATCAATTATAAACATCGTATGGAAGCGGTTTTTGAATCCGCACTTCGGGCAGGCGAAGGGTTTGTTTTTATCAACACACTCTCGGATGATTTCCCGAAATTGTGTTGTGGTTTTGCTCAAGGTACTGCCCGATAGCATACATGAAGAGCAAACCCCAAAAAGCCCCAAGCCCGTAACATGTTCTAATGCACGGACAATCACCTTCGCTCGGTCTTCATCCGTGTTTGCCGTATCTTTTTTATCATATATGGTGATAGCCCTTGTTAAATACGAGCGTGGGAGAGCAGATATGGCACTAAGAAATGGAATATACATCTTCCTATTCCCCAGCACATTTTTCTGATACCACGTGGTATTCCTCTTAAATTGCCCATCCCATGACAGTAGGAATACTAACGGCATCGCCAGCATATATATCGTTACTAAACAGAGGTCGATGATGAGGATGAGAATGGCAAATGGGATATAGGCAATGCCATATATCAGTTCCATTATGGGGATAATCAATATCCACATAAAAACGAACGAGTGACCAATTATCCATCGCTCTGCCTTTTCTAATAGCGAGAACGGATGCTCATCAAGGTATTTATCGTAAATTTCCTTGCCAGTGTGATGTCTTACTTTAATATCCATATCTTTCCCCTTTAGCCATTGTTCTCGATAATAAGGCTGTTGGATTTATAAAAATCGATGTGTTTCTGAAAATCCTCCCTGTAATGGGCGGATACATTGGAGTCACCAAACCCACCCACGACCTCAACTCCACATTTAGGGCACTTCCACAAATCAGCATCGAATAGTTCATATGGTTGAGGCTTGTCGGCGTCAGATGGACGGTACATATCGAGGACTCCAACGCCATTTTTCTCAGGTCTGAACTCGCAATTACATCTATTGCATACTGGGCGGTGAAGCCCAGATATTACTTGCTTATCTGTTTTAGCCATTTTATCCCCTTTCTAGTTTAATATTCTTAATAGGTTCTCTTTATTGCGCACTTCTATACCAGAGTCGGTGAGCTTAAAAACGAGTTCCTTCACCTTCTGTGACGGTGGCTCTGGTAAATTATGGCTCTTGCTGTCTGCGCCGATATTAACCCATGCGGGATTTACGGATACTATCAGCTTTGTGAAGATATCAAGGTCGAAGTCTAAAATCGGCTCTATTGTAAGAAAACATCTACGCCATTCGTTAAGACGCCGTATGGAATTTAGTCTCTCCATTATCGGTGGAGCTTTCGATAACTTGTCAATAATATCCTGCCTATTAGTTTCAACAGTGGCTCCCAGCAGGGTATCGGATGGGAACAGAAGACCGATTGTCTCGAATCTCTCAGGATTTTTACTCTGGAACATATAGCTGTTAGGATAATGTACGCAGTGCGCTAGCACCTGTGCTATGTCATCGCGTGACACATCTTTAGCCCACATGTCACAGAGATGTCCAACGAATATCATCTTTCCTTCCCCCAGCGTCGGGAACGGCAAGTCTAATTTGAATACCGATGGTTGCTCTCTGTATTTCCTTACATAGCAGTAGGAACACTGATGGCTACAGCCTATGCCGGGCGACCATGTGTGGGTCACCCATTCATACATGTTCCCTTTTGATTTGTTTACTTTCCCCATCTCAATTTGTCTCCTTTATCACTTAGCGGTGGTAGATGCTGATATTATATCATAAAGTTGTTCTAGTTTCATATTCAGCACTGCCTGCAACAGTTCCAGATGAATCTGGTCTTGTCCCATTTGTGCCTGTAATGTGGCTATTTCTGCCTGTATGCCCGCAATATCGGATAGAAGCTGGTTTGCATCGGATGGTATCTCAGTTGGTATCCCTGTGTCTGAATCAGTGTCGGTATCGGTGTCGGCATCGGTAGAGCCGTAAAGGAAATCCACAAGCTCTTGCTCCGAGAAGAAGGATGTGACTTCTGTGGTTCTGGAATTCACCAGCACTGTGCTTGGTTTATCAGAAGAGAAAGCGTAATCTTTGGTGGTTATCGTTATCATCCAGTATAACTCTCCTTTATTGATAACCAACCTCGGCTCGATTAACTGGATATTCCCAGTATTGGTATTGTTATTATCAGAGGATACCCAGTCATAGCTGGGGAAGTCCGCCTTAACGTATTCCCATGCACGGTCTGGACCAAGAAGGTTGGTATCGAGTGGAACACGATAGACACTGAGTTCTCCAGTTACCGCATCTACGGAAAATATAGAGTGTATGGCGTAGCTGGCACTGGCAGGCTCGGCTACCACTACCCACTGAAGACCATCTTCGGTTGGCATAAGGTATGGCATCTGGTTATCGGAATAATCGAGAGACGGAATCCGTATCTGGTCGGTGTGTGATGTTAGTGTATTCCAGATGCCATGAACATAGGCGTAGGATTCCGCATATATACGAGCAAGTTTCTCAGGGAATATTCTTTCGTTTGCCAAAAACGGCACAGCTTGTGCTTCTGCTGGGGTATAATCAACAAGGTGCCCATCGGGATAAACGACACAGACTCCGCCCCAATAAGGAGTCCTCACAGGGAATCTGTATTTGTAAGTGATGTAAGGAGCAACAGCCACAGGTGTGTTGCCATCGAACAGGTAGTATATCTCGGGATAATCGACCCAGTAATTGTGATTTGTTAGAAGCCAGTTGATATTATCGAATATCTCCATGTTTTCGCCATATTCCATTCTGGCATTTACTGTGGTCATCGAACCGTTGCTATTTATAAGAGCGACGCCATCGTTTTTCTGAGTGTACATTCGGATAAAACCAGATTGCTCACGTGGAGCAACCCATGTAAGTTCTCCGTTATACATGATGGCATCGAAGTCACCGAGTTGAATCCCCGGCTCTTGCATTCGGTTCTCACCGTAATATTCTGCAACTTCCATCGGCAGGTAACGTATTTTTGTTGTATCTGACAGGTTCGATATAGTGGTTGCCTCAAGATGGATTCTATCATATACAAATGATTTGGTGACAACACCACTCAGACATGAAACCACGATAATGGATACAATCCAACAAAAGAATAGAAACGCCCCTATGCTCCCAATTGCCCCTTCGTCCCACTTGAGTTTGAGACCGAGGATTAGGACAAGTATGAATATCAGCAGGAATATCCCGAAGAATATCCATACCGTGGGGTTCATGTAGAAGATATTGAACCATATCCAGTGCCACCAAGGTTTTGTTAAAACCATGAAGGCTATACCTGATGCGAGGTTGGTCACTACAAGAATTGCGGTAGCCGTCCCATTTTTAGCCCATGCGAAGACGATGAGTCCCAACAGGCTGAGGATTGCGATTGCTAATGTTGCCCATACCATATTACTGACCTCCTAATCTTTCTTTTAGGCTTTCCACCAAAAGCCCTTAAGTTCCTTGCGTGTTTTTCTTGCTGCCTTTGCCGCTTGATAATCGGTCTTCTGTGCAGAAATGTGCCTACCATATTCAATTCGGAGCCAGATGAAAGGAGTCCTATCGGCTTCTTTCTGGCGGGAATAGAAATCTCTAAGCACTCTGGCAAAGCTTCGATGGTTCCCACCATTATCTATAAATTTCTGATACCATTTTTCCCTGCTTCTTATTACAGCCTGCCATGCTTCAGAAGAGAGGTCTATTTTTTGTGGCAAGTTTTTCCCAGTAAGAGCATGTGATAAGTCATAAATCTCATACCCGAGAAAATGGCTATCTTTGAGTACCTGCCTCTCTGTGGGGGTTAATGATAACCGATTTCTTTTCATTACTTCGACTCCTTATTTTTTATCATTTCCTTTAATTCTCCCTCTGTCGGTAAGTCCGTATCTGGTATACCAAACGGCTTTAGGAAACACAAAAATAGGTATATAGTGAGCGGTACAACCCACACAAACCATAATATGTGCCACGATGGGAAAAAGACCGCTCCAAATGAACCAATCCACCCCAATATAACAATATATAGTAGAATCTTGTGCACCTTAGTTTTCATTTTCTTACCACCCATCATCGTCGAAACTATCTTCGTGTCTGCGTTTATGGTTCGCACGTGTTTCATGCCGTAAAAATCTCGTATAGATTTTGAAGTTCAACCAAAGCAGACCGATATTGATTGCTACTGTTACTGCTCCTACTCCGAATAGGATTATCGCTATAGTGTAAGCGGTATCCGCATCCATTTGCCAGCTCCTTAATTATTAATAGGCTCTTCTGCCTGAATATATTTATCTAGAGATTGTTTTAAGAGACGCCATTGCCTACCAACCCGCTTAGCTGGGATTTGATTTGTTCTGATGAGGTGGCGCAATACCTGTTGCGAAACTTTCAGGTATTGTGCTCCTTCTTTCAGTGTTAGAATATCATCCACCGCTCTCTCCTTTCGCTTTAGCCTCTAATCGAGTTACTACGTCCCTTAATGTAGAGGCATGATTTTGGAGCCCGTATTCGGTCAGCCTGTTTATTTCCTCAAGGACGATGTATTTGGCGGTCTGTATCCCCTTGATAACTCCTGAGTTATACATGCAAGTGGGGCAAAATGGTCTTGCAGGGATATCTTTGCCACAGGTCGGACATTGGCGTATAGCTGTCATGAGTCTCCTACAACTTAAATTTATGGCGTTCTTGGAAGTCATGGATGTCAGCGACATCAACATCGCCATAGATGATGAGTTGCGTACGACCTTTATCCAATGGCTTTGTCTCGATATTGGTAGGAGGTTGGGAAAACGTTAAAAGAATTGCCACTGGGTTGTGTAAGAATGGCAGATTGGTATCGTGAATGTCTGATAAATCCTGAACCTCGATAGGATAGGCATTTACTAGGACTATGCTGTCTATACTGAAAAAGTGCCGAATCTTATATTTTCGGTCGGAGGGAACGCGAATATTAACGTTCATAATTTTAGCCACCTTTCTAAAGGTATACTTTATAGTATCATACATATTACCAGATGTCAATGGATATCAATGGATATCAATGGATATCAATGGATATCATCTATCCTCCCTGTTGTTTGTTGTTCCTCCATCTCTTTTAGTTTATAAATTATTTCACCCCTGTCATATTCCATATGGTGATTGGCGTTCCTTCCCATTGTGTCCCATCTTGCTAATAATACAAGGTCTGGGAACCATTTATTCGATGCAAGCTCCTTTACTTTGGTGGGTCGCTTCATCTCGCCACTTATCAGGACTCGTACTCGCATGTGGTGCTGTACCAGCCACAGGGTCTTTTCGCTCACTTTCCCTGTGAGCATGGTGACCGCTACTTCTTCATGACCGATAGGAGAAGTTAGTTTGCCTACGTCATGGGTCAATCCAGCAAGGATGGTGTCAAGATTAGTTGATTCGCGCATGGCATGATGAAACACTTGCAGAGTATGGTTGAAGGCATCTCCTTCAGGATGGTAATCCTCCCTTTGAGCCACACCTTTCAAGGCTTCCACCATATCCAATAGTTCCCAGTATCTATAATTTATATTCACGTTTAATCACCTTCACTATAAAATCATCCCAGTATTTTCTATCTACCTCATAAGGTAATAGGCTTTGCAGGGAGAGCATATCAAGCTCAGTCAACATGCTTTCCAGCTTGGGGGCTACTTCGGTGGCATAATCGAATTTCCCTGCCTTAACATCTTTGATGTATTGCGCCTCCCTTAACGGATAAGTTATATTGCCTTCAGTTAGAATCTCCCTTACTTGGTAAGATGCCCTTATCGCATGGCTAATTGCCTTCCAGTCTATCCCCTCATTGTGTGATGCTTCTATTGCTCTCTTCCCGTATGCGTCATGAAACTTTTGGAGCATATCCTTAACATACCCTACCTTGTATGTTTCCTGTATCGTCTTCCCGCATACTTGAATTTGGCGTATATGAGTTCTGGATTGGACAAAGTGTATATGTTCGTCTTCCGATGGGAGAGCATCCCAAAGCGCACTCAATGGTGCATCATTGGGATACCAGTTTAAGAGATTAATAAACTCCTTCGCTGTATTAAGCCGACTGCCTTTAATCCCATATTTGGAAGCCTGACGCCTTGCATAGCCAACAAAAGCACTCAGGTTTCTGGTATAGAACCTGCTCCGTTCTTTGGTTATTTCATCCCAAACCCAAGATGAATATACCAGCATATTTTGTGGTGCGTGAAGCATATCTAGAGCCACAGTTTGTCCTTCACACGCCAGACGTATGAACTTATGGAGTGAATAGAATTCTGTATCTACATCGTTAGGTGTATT
>Ga0315285_10005473_pt1 | contig 13085 bp, 10 predicted proteins | sample YL17G09_36_MG_FD_203698 | JGI IMG/M metagenome (GOLD analysis project Ga0315285, IMG submission 203698) | Sediment microbial communities from Yellowstone Lake, YNP, Wyoming, USA - YL17G09_36 | ecosystem: Environmental > Aquatic > Freshwater > Lake > Sediment | place: USA: Wyoming | collected... | reverse complement strand
TCCGAAAATCGAATTCCGTGAAACCAATTTCGATATTATTCCTTTCGATGGGGGATACTCCAATGAGGGAACCGCGTGCAAGATGATGAGCTTCGATTTTAGCCCTCTATCGGATATATGGATAGATTCAATCCAAATTAAGTCAAAAGCAGGAACATTTGATAATGTACGCTGTTCTAAAATAGGAGTCATTTATGCAGGCTTTACTATTTCTACACTGGATACATGTGATAATGCGACAGGATTTCATTTTTTGAAATCCCCTCTTTTCTTAGAAGAAGGAAAAATATATCATTTCATTTTAGAGGGGATTACTGGAATTCCAATGATCGAGGCGAAGGATTTCAGAGTAGGTTCGCGTGATATCATAAAGAATGGGGTTATTACTATTGATTCTAATCGATCCCTACACGCCCATCCAAAAGTGAGATTGGGTTGTTTGAACACGCTACCCGTGGATGCCTTGAGCCAAGGTAGGATGGGCCAGATCCCTCTTCCTCCAAGTCAATCGGAAAGCTTGATTGAGTTTGATTGGGACACAACGGGCAGGACTGAGACCAAATTCATTGGCTGGAGTTTTAATTCAACCAGTCAAAATATAGAAGTTGCGGATACAGTACCTATTAACATCCGAGCGGGAAAAGTGAAAGGATTCCACTTTTTATGCGAAAATCCAGTGAAATTAATGGATCGGATGCGGCTTCTGGAATTTCCGATTAAAATAATGAAAGATGAAGACGTTCAAAATGTTCAGATAAAGGTGACAGCAGTATTAGCGAAAGAGGATAAAAAGAAATTTAAAGTCTATTTCCGAGAAAAGCCACAAGAAGGTTCAACTCCGGTTAATGAATTGAATTTAAATCTGAAAGATTCGGTGCCTAAGGGATTCATAGTGGCAGTTGCCGCTTCTAAAAAGGTTGCCGTGGGAACCATTTCCAGTATCCTAATTGAGGCGAGTGCAAAGGCTGGAGGGCAAAAGACCGAAAAAAATTTACACCTCCAGTTAAGGATTCTCTCCGATTTTTCAGAAATCTTTGATATCGTCTGTGTTGATAATAGGCATGAATTGGAAGGGATAACGGAGACCGAATATGAGGTGAAGTTATTTAATAACTCAGGAAGGCCCCTTCCGCTGAACATATCGGTGATAAGTCAGCCCGGGAAGGTTGAGGAGTGGGATTACTACTTTTTACCAAACAGGAAAAGGGAAGTATCTTTGGAATTAGGGAAACAACCAGAATCATTTAAATTATATGCAATCTCTATGGGGTCAGCTGAGGCACCAGAATTACGAAATGTAGTAATAGTACGTTACAATTGGGATCCCCTAAATAGTAAGGACCCAGACTATATAATAGAAAAACAGGTGAATATTTTATCGCTTGTTAAAACAGGTCCATCCCCGTTAGTATTGGAATTTAAAGCATTCCCAAACACAGCAGATCCGGGTATTAGGACCGAATTAACTGCGCAATTTACAATTCTTCCCTCTGCGGAACACGCCACTTATAACCTAAGCCTCAATATAGAGGGCAATGTGGAATTTATCACGCGTCCTCCTTTGATTTCGCAGCTAGAACGGGGGATATCGAAAACGATAAGCTGGGAGTGTAAAATCCCTGAAAGTGCAGCTGTAGGATCCACAATTCCAATTAAGCTGACTGCAAAGCTAGCTGAAGACCCAAGAAATGTGACGGCGCTTATCGAAATAAAGGTGACAAATTATCAGAAGGATTATGATTTTGCGTTGAGAACGGCTTGGAAATTGCTCCCGCTTCTCCCTGGGAAGGAAGCCACTCTATCCATCACCGTAGAAAATACCGGAAGAAAAGCTGACGAAGTTAGCCTCTTCATTACACGGGCGCTTCCCATTGGCGGGTACCTCAGACCTTATAAAATGAATATATCTGTGAGTCCCGATGGAATAATGACGGTTCCGGTCACAATTTTTGTCCCACCAAACGCCACTAGCAAAGATGGAGGAAAAATTACCATTAAAGCGGTTAGTAATGGGAACCCTACATGTGTTCAAACGGAATATGTTATTGCTAAAATAATCGCAGATGAATCCGAAGTTCGCGACCTTAGGAAAGCGTTATTTTAAAGTCTAATATTGAATTTGAAAAAAATCAGGGATTATATGACAATTTACATTATTGGACATTTGTGTATCGATCAGATAATAGTGTTAGGAAAAAAACAGCCAATTTCAATGGGGGGCACCGCAGCCTTCTCATCCATTGTATGTTCCAGGCTTGCAGCTTCTGAAAAAGTCTCAGTAGTTTCGAAAATAGGACCCGATTACCCGGATAATTTTCTAGAAATGCTCAAGAATGCGAAAGTGGATACGGCGCAGGTTTCCCGAGTAAAAAATCAAACAACGCGCTATGTTTTGGAATATTATAGTAATGATGCGAGGGAATTAACTTTAAAAACGGTCTGCGCACCGATCACGATAGAGGATTTGAAACATAACTTGGATGATGCAAAATTACTCTATTTCGGGCCAATTGCCAACGAGATTCCCGCTGAAACGATAATAAAAGCAAAAGAGCAAACAAAGGCTTTAGTTGCGTTGGATGTCCAAGGAATCATTCGTCATAGAGACCCGCAAGGGAAACTTTCATTCAGATCTAGTGAGAAAATTGATGAAATGTTACCCTATGTTGATATCATCAAATTGGATTTAACCGAGGCACAAACGATCACGGGGAGCTCAAAAATTAAGGGTATCTTTTCCTATCTAAGAAATTTAGGAGTTAAGACCGCCATTGTTACGAAAGGGCAGGCGGGGAGCGTTTTATTTAATGATGGCATAGTTGTTAAAATCCCTTCGATCGTTCTGAAAACCATCTATAATACCACAGGTGCGGGGGATTGCTTTTTTAGCAGTTTCTTAACGAATTATCTTGAAAATAAGGATGCTTTGCAAGCCGCACAATATGCCACCAAAGTGGTTTCATATTTCATCGGGTCTTCAGAGGGGGTCCGGTGCTTTTTCGTGGATGGAGATATAAACGCAATAATTGAGGACTTCATTGATAAAAATCGAGCAGAATCTTAAAATTTCAAGTCATCTGCGATATATGAGGCTTCAGAGGTTATTTTTGTAATCGCTTCCCGTAACCAATCGAGAATTTTAGTATAATCATCGGCCGTACTACTGGTGGAGAAGTCTTGGATGACTTTTGCAATTAAATTCTGGGCTTCTATGAGACTTTTGCCTTTAGAGTAAGTCGCAGCCTGTGATATTTCATTATTCAAAAAATTTAGGTACCACAAAAAAATCGTTTTACCGTCCGGTTCCTCCTTCTTATGGGCTATGTAATCTTGAAATCGGAGAAAAATCTGCATGGTATTTAAAAGTGTAGTCTTAATTCCTTCTACTTGGCAAAACCGGATAATCAGCCTTTTTTCTGATTCATCCATTCCAATAACCTAATTAAATTGATAAAATCAAATAAGAAAAATTATTCAATTCTCCCCCTGCGTTCCTTTTTCGCCCTTACCGTCACTACATGACGATGGACCGCACAGGAGATGCAAAAATATTTCATGACTTGCTGTCGGGGAATTTGAGCACCTTGTTGTCTCAATTCTTTTGCCATCTGGTAGTCTACCAGTGAATGCCATGTCGTCACTTTCTTTGCCTTATCACGTGGAACCGCTCGTCCGCAGTTACTGCATTGTATCAATCCAGGACTACCACGGTTACCACCGGATCTACCGCCACTCTTTCGTTTCTTGGGAATACCATTACCTCCAATTAACCATTAATGTCTCTTTAAAAAAACCAAATTGAAAATAAAAACTGTTCGATCGAGTAAATATCATGGAATAAAGGTCTTTTTCTGAAAAAGAGGAAAAAATCTAAATAAAAAAAGGGTAAGGTGGATATTATGGGATTAAAGAAATTTATACGAGTTGTGATCCTACTTTTTTCCTATATTTTCTTGATTAGTGGCATCATTTTAGGGATTATTGTCGTAACAGGCGGCTTTGCGGGCATTTCAATTATTTTAGATATGTTCTTACCCCAGTTAGCTCTGATTGCATTTGTTTATCTCGTCGTCATGCTATTGGTGGTTCGATTGAAATGGGGCCAGAAAAAGTGGCTGGTTTTCACGCTATTTCTGGGGTTTATCGCCTTTGGCTTAAACACAGTACCACTATTGGGAGTGCAAAGTGCGATAGGATCCGCAGATTCTCAGTTTAATGCCACTTTCGGGAATAATTGGACCGAGCTAATCCCGACGGAGCTGGAAGCCAAATTCAGGGCGGCTCCCTTCAATATGGGAGAATATATAAATGGAATACCTTCCTCATCTTGTAATGTTTCATATGACATTGAATATGCATTTGTGAATGGGAATGATTCGTTACGCTTTGATGTTTACTTGCCTCTAACAGGTAACGGACCTTTCGCCACCATTATTACAATTCATGGGGGCGGCTGGACAAGTGGCAATAAAGGCGCTTCAAATTTGGCCCACGTGAATCGCTATCTTGCCTCCCAAGGCTACGCGGTTTTTGACATCATTTATGGGCTTGCGAAATCGGATTTAGCGGAGGTTTCAGAAGCAATCGGGATCGATAATTTATTGGGAAGAGGCGCTGTCAATTATAACAATTCCTATACGATCCCGCAGATGGTCGAAAATATTGGAACTTTTACGCATTATCTGGCGGCTCATGCGCAGGAGTATAAAGTGAATTTGAGCCAAGTCTTCGTCTTGGGGCGAAGCGCGGGCGCGCATCTTGCAGGATGCGTCGTATTGGGGTTCGAGGGATCCCCTTATAGTTCACTATTTAATCATAGCCTTACGATTCGGGGTGGCATCCTCTATTATCCGCCGTGCAACATGACCACCATGTTATCGAATTCCTTAGAAATCGCAGCTCCCTATAAGAGTTTAGTGAATATCCAAGAAATGTTCGATTACCTGATGGAATATAACGCAACCAATTATTGGACCTACTCGCCCCGAAGCCATGTGAAAGCCAGCTCGCCGCCGCTATTAGTATTCCACGGGAGCAATGATAAGCTCGTACCGATCGGTGAATCCCGCGATCTGAAATCGGCACTGGAAGAGGTAGGAAACACGGACTGCATCTTGATTGAGATGCCGTTTATGGGGCATGCGTTTGATATTATTCCAGGGAATCCGTACAGCCAAATAACCTACTATTATCTCGAACGGTTTTTAGCCTTAACGTTAGTAACGATGATATAGGGTGATGTGATGGCAGAAAAAGCAATTTATTTCAAATATCTGAAATTAGTCACTTATGCAACATTCGTGATTAACGCAATAACCATTGTTTTAAGCTTGTTCGGAGAGTTTCCCATCAGTAATATCGCCGGTTTTATGTATTTAGTGGCGATAAGCGTCAATATCCTCGCAATTTTCGTTAATTTCCTGAATATTAACACGGCAGATGCGAAAGGAAAATTATTGAAAATCATTTGTTACGTCTATCTGGTGTTCCTTTTCTTTGCCCTGTTCATTTTACTATTCAAGCAAATGATTTTTGTTACACAGATAGATCCAAATAATATGCGATTAATGATAGCCGAAATCACTCACTGGATTGTTTATTTCGGGATTTTAGGATTTGCACTACTATTAAGCCTCTTAGATCTAAAATATTTGAATCGCCCAGAAACTTGGACGAAGTACCATATGAAGTAACTTGGGATGGAAAAATGGAGGTAACAAATCTCTGGGAAGCATTAACGGAATTTAAGAATAAGGGAAATAAGACAAAATCTATTCAGCAGCAATTAGAAAATTGGGGAGATCGCACGATTCAATTCATTGTTCAGGGCGGAGAAGATTGCACGCTGATCATACGGAAGGGCAGAACTATATTAGAGAAAGGGAAGAAGGGAAATCCCGATCTAACCTTCACCGCACTGGATGGACATTTAATCAACCTCATCACGGGGCAAACCGATTACACATCGTTGGATATTATCGGCAATATAGCTTTTCAAGGGAAGCCCGCCGATAAGAATAAATTTATTGCGATCATCGGCCTATTTGTGGATGCGCTGCTTGGCGAATTAGATGAATCTGTTAACCCTGACGAGTAATTTTCATTAATGGGGTTGTATTAATCGTTAAAATCCATTTTCTGGTAAAATCCACAAAAGGGGTAACCTCCCACAAATTTTTGATCAGAGATCTCACGGGGACTTCTGGCAGATTAGATATTATTTGCCGTTGCTTGCTTGGCGCATTTTCCTTCGGATATCAAAACATTTTCTTTCATGCCGTCCTTAATGGACCTCCAGCCCCGCCGAAAGCGATAGAAATTGTTGGGAATTTCTTGGATCCGCTTCCATCGGATGAAATTGGCGTCGCAAAGTTGTTTCAAACCCTGCTTACGCCCCAGAATGGTGAGCACTTTAAAGGAATACGCGTGACGACTAACTCATTTCCAGAAGTTTCGAGCGCCCTTGCTCAGCAGGGCCCATTATTTCTGTTACAGGAAAATGCCGCCCCTCTTCGCGACCATTTAACGACCTTTGCAAAGTCCAAATGCGCATTCGAGTCATTTTCATTTGTCCTCGGCGATCATCTAGACCTTACTAAAGAAGAGAACATCTTTATGCTAGAAAAATTAGAAGCCATTCCGGTAAGCCTCGGTGCTGAAAGCTATTTGGCAAGCCACTGTATTGTTTTTGTGCTGATGGAATTAAAGAAACTCAGTTTTTTGTCGAACCCGTAAGATAAAAGTTTAAAAAGGGTAGAGGTTTCTATTTGTTTTAATAGTCCATTAGTGAATGATAATTTGGGTTATCTATTCATATAATAGTCAAAATTCAAGCGAGGCTTGTTGAAAATGGCGAAGAAGAAATCTCTAGAAACCTTAAACGATTTAAATGAAATTTTTCTGGATAAAGAAAACTTAAAGGAGAACCAAGTCACAAAAGCAGTCAATCGGCTCGCTGACAAATTAACCAAGGCAAATTTATGGATGTATATTTTACGCTTATTAGAAGATGAGCCCTTATACGGGTATGAGATAAAGGCAAAAATCCAGAACAAATTTGGGTTTCAACCGGCTATTGTCTCAGGTTATGTGATTCTTTACAAGATGAAAAAAGATGGATTAGTGCAAGAAGAGTGGAAAACCTCTAATGAAGAGGGGAAACCGAATAGAAAGTATTATAATCTCACCGAAACCGCTAGAGAAGCGATGGCTCAAGCCCGAAAATACATGGAATTACTAATAGCCAATGTTTTCGATAAGGTAAAATAAAAAAATCATACCTTTTTTTAAAAATCCAAGCAGGTAATAAATCAGGCTTTGGAAGACTAATTGCCTCCATTCATTCTTTTTATTTTAAAATGTGGTGAGTTCCAAGATATCGAGCTGAAGGTATGCATTTAATTATTAAACTATTAATAATCGCTGGAATTTAGAGGTTAGATTCATATGACCAAGAATGAGGAGGATCTCCGAGATTGGGAACAGGCGGATGTATTTAGAGATCCGCTAGTGCAGTGTGATTTTCGTTCAGAGAGTTTGGGAGGAGGTACAAATGCAATAGGTGCACTCGGTAATGGAAGACTTACTGTTGGGATTAGTCCATGGAGCGAATTAATCTATTTTCGTTGGCCCACACCATCATATTATGATCACCTTCGATATTTTACTCAAGCCCGCGGATTATGGGGTGCCTTCTTCTTGAAGGATACGCGCTGGGGTAAAAATGCCCCGAGTTTGGATTGGAGAAGATATGGAAGACCCTATGAAGTATATCCTGGTTTGGGTGCACGAGGGGGAATCTATTTTCAACAAGGAGATTTAAGGTGGTTTGGCGACGAAACGTGGACTAGTGCAAGACAATATGACCCTGAGGGAGGTCCGATCCTTTGCACTCAGTTACTTCAGAATAATATCAAAATCAACGTATGTCAGTGGGTCGATTGGGACTCTGATTTATTGGTACAGGAATTCCAAATTAAGGCACCATTAGCAGAGAAATTTTTTTACTATAGTACATTTGCGCCCTCCAAAAAGTTGGATCCCAGTTTAAACGTGCCAGATTCAAAGAAAAGTGGCTTTGCTGCATTATATTTACCCGTCCAATCAATAATTCTCTATTTCCAGCCTGAGGTAACGATTGAAAGCCGCCTTTCACCTTACCTTCATAAAAATTTATTGCCTGACCAAATTGATGAGCTGTATCCGGAAGGGGGCATCTATATTGCAATGAGTTCATTAAACACCCCAGACGGGGTTCAAATTGGGGCAGATCGGAGGGGCAGATCTATTTCCAAGAAAGCACCGATCGGCGCAAGTGAAAATGCAAGGGAGGGAAAATTAAATGGAAGTGACGGATTTGTTGGACCGGTTGATGCTGGCTTAGAATTCAAATTAAACGATGAAGCAGCGAAAGTCACAGTATTGACCTCAATAGCAGATACCGCCGTAGGCAGCGTGAAAATTGTTAGAGATGCTCAAACTCAAGGCTTGAATCTGTTAAAAGCGAAAACCATAGAATATTGGTTAGATGTTTCTAGTAAGGTAAACCTATCACCACAAGCTAAAACCACAGAGAGAAGAGTGGCTCAGCGTTCAATAACCAATCTTCTTATCGGGCGTGACCGAAATAGTGGGGCAATTGTAGCCTCGCCGAGCCGACAACCCGCGTATCATTTTGATTGGCCCCGCGATGGTGCTTTTTTTGACCTTGCACTGGATCTAGCCGGATTCTCCAAAATTGTAGACCAGCATCTCGATTTTTACCGCCGAACACAGCGAAAAAAGCGAATTTCAGTAGGTCTCGCATGGCTTTTAGGGTTAAAATCACCCTTTTATTCCCCCCGGGGACATTGGTATGCGAATCTATTTACCAATGGACAAGAAGGCAATATTTCAATAATTCCTTATGAACTCGATGAAACCTCGCTGATCATTTGGGATATTTGGCGGCATGAACAATTCCTTCAGGAAGATGAACGCCCGGCATACCAGAACCAATTTCTTGAGTTACTCGAACTAGCGGCAAACGCAATTAGCAACTATGTGAATAAACGTAAAGGGTGGATTAGGCGCAGCTTTGAAGACGATAACTTTTTTCCGCATGCCACTTTACACGGAGCAGCAGCAGTTTTGACAGGGCTTGCTGCAGCGATAGATGCAGGACGGAGATGGGGAGCTGATCTAACGCAAGTGAAGCGATGGAGAACATCGGCAATAGCGTTACGAAATGGAATTCTTCGCAGGGTTGAAAATGAGCCTGTTTTAAAAAAAAGTGGATGGCGAGGGATCCAATGGTCGTTATTTCCAGCACCGCTTTTTGAATCCTACGATGATGGACTGGCTAAACCGTTCATCGCTGAATTGACAAAGGAAGTTCAAGAAAAAATCGAAAGAAAACGCCTCGGATATGGCTACCTAGCTGAACAAGTATTTATTTTGAACATAGTCGCTTCTAAAAACCCCGAAATTCGACCATTACTTGCTCTTGCGGCAAATGAAGTTATTAATTCAATTCCAATACTTGGCTCCGATTGTTACGGGGAGGTTACCTTATGGATTAATATGCCAGGACAACCCCGTCTAATTCCGCAACAACGAACTAGCATTCCCCACCTCTGGACAGGTGTTTGTGCTTACTTGACCGTGGAATCTTTTTATCGACCAGAACGGTTCTTAACTCAAATTCCGCCGATTCCAAAATAAATTCGTATTTTATCTAAAATAAAAAGGATAATTTAGGATTCTATTTCTCTAACCATTTTCACGCTGCCTACGGCGGTATCTACTATTTCGGTCAATTCTGTGATTTTTGCCTCTTCATTCATTTTATTCTGATTCATTGCGGCCGTTTCGGCTTCCGGTAGTTTCCTGAGCGCAGCAATAATGCGTTGCACTACCGTAATTTGTGTTAGGACCGCTAAGATGATCATCCCAATTCCCGTGTAATTAAACAGAGGATCCATAGTATACTGGATTTCAGGAATCCCTTGGAGGACTAACACGATCATCAAAATAATCATCCGTTCACTGCGTTCTGCAATGCCGACCGCCATCGATTTTGCCCCTGCGGCTTCCGCACGTGCTCGTGTGTAGCTTACGAGGAGCGATCCCACCAACGCTACGAGCCCAATCCAAGGTACGCAGAGAGTCGAATACGGAAATCCGACGAAAATGATGCAGGTGATCATGATTGCATCAGAATATCGATCTAGGACCGAATCAAGAAATCCTCCAAACGCTGTAATACGATGCGAATTGCGAGCGATCGCACCATCGAGGGCATCAAAGTAGCCCGCAAGAAGGATCAGACCGGCAGATAGTACTAGAATATACGGAAAAATGGGATATATTAAAATTATAAGAGCCGCGACCACAGAAACACAAAAGCCGAGGAGCGTGGCACTATTCGGAGTTATTCCCAACTTAATGGCTTTCTCAGCCATGGGTTTAATAATTTTTTCAGAAATGTTTCGCATCCTACTTAAAACCATACAATACCACGCTATGAATTTCGATAAATAGCTGATCATACATTAAATTGCTCTAAAAGAGAATTTATGTCGATCTTCTAATTTTTTTTTAATTTAGGTTATTATATTCAATGTATTCGCACTATTTAACGATTTTTTAGACATATACATGGTTACTTCTTATAAATTTCCACTTATCTTTCTACGATTTTATTGGTATGCATTAATATGTATATTCATAATAAATAATATCTTTACTTTTATATTTCCATCCAAATGATTAAACCGAATCGAGGATTGGAGGAGGATATTAGTATTTTTTTCAGAGATTAGAAATTAGTATCATTATTATACGTAAATAGTCAGTAAATTAGATTGAAATAAGAGACATTTTTTTGATTATATCTTGAATAGGGAAGGCAATTTGTATTGAATCAATAATTTTGATTATTAAGGTAAAATAAGGAGTGGTACCATCCGTTATTCCTTTTTAAAATCATAAAACAAGGATTAGAGAGGTTATCATGAAGCATGTATCCTGTTCTATTAGCCTAAAAATGTAATTTTAAATCCAGCGACAAAAATATATTTATAAGGAAGGCTAGAGAAGCAGAAGCGGTTCTGAATTTTATTGAGACATAGGAGTTTTCCAGATTTATAATATATTATCATTGTAGTATTTCACTGATGCGACTTAAAACCCAGTTTTTATCCATGGCTAATAGTAAAGGAGCTAGGCGAGGACCGCTCTCTTTCCCTAGCAGCAATTTATAGAGCACTTGAAACATTATTTTGCCTTTCCCTAAGTTTTCTTTCCCAATTGAATAGATTTCTTGTTCGAGTTTCGTTTCATCCCATTCCTGACTTTCAAAGCGCTCGCAGAATATCTTAAGGGCCTTTAATTGATCATCCGTAAGTTCTTGTTGAATTTCCGTGCTTATATTTTCGGAAATTTCGAATTTTATTTTATCTGGGGCGTAGAGTTCGAGGTATTTCTTGGTTCGTTGGAACGCGATTTCTATTTGCTGTTTATCCGCTTCGTTTATTTCATCTACGATGAAAATTTTTTTGGCGATTTCCACCGCGGTCTGAATGATTTTGGAGGTGCCGATGATTTTTTCTAAGGGGATGAGCTCCAAAATTGTCGAAGGAGGGAGGACTTTCGGGATTTCGGGGGGCAGGTGCTCACTAATTTGGCAGAGTAAATATAAGCGTTTATAGAGATCAACCCGATCACTAGCAATTTTCAACTTTTTAATGACTGTTTCAGCTTTATAGGTATAGTATAACTTGGAATAATCCGCCAGTTCGTCATCCAAGCGCGGGATATCGAGTTCGGTATCAAATAGCCTATATTTTCGACCGGTCAGTTCGGAATCCATGAGATTCGCTTGGGATTTCGGTTTGCGGAGGAAAAATAACTTCAGTGATTGGGGAGAGGAGAAGGTAGTCCAATCCCAGGTGGCGATGCAATTCCCTTTGGATGAGGACATTTTTTGCTTTCCAATTAGCACGTATTCATAGGGCTGGAGGGGATTAGGGCCTTTAGTGGGGCAGGGTTCAGGCCAGTCGAAAATTTCTTCGCAGACATTGCCTGCAACCCAGAAGGAGCCACTCCCCACAATGGGTACCCCTTTTTCATGGGGACAATTAACGCCGTGTTCCTTGCCGTAGGGTTCAAACACGATCTTCCACAAGGGCCATTGACTCGCCCATTCGACCCGCCAGAGGAGTTTTCCACGACCTTTCCGGATATCGCTGACCCCTTCAAAATGACAGCCCTGAATGGTCCGATGTTTGAACTGATAATCCTCGCAGGAGTAGGCGACCTCATCGCCATCTCTGCCGGTCATGCGCGTTGTGATAATTTTTCCGCAATTTTCACAAATAGGTTTCCAGGGGATCCAATTCGCAGGCAGGGGCGTTTCCCGGTACTGATTGATGATTTCGCGGAGCCGATCGATCTTATCTAAGGCGAGTTTGATCAAAGGATATAATTGCCCGGAGGCATAAATATTGTGCATGTAGAGGACTTCGAGCGTGACGCCGAAATGTTCGCGCAGCGAGTCCATAAATAAATTGACGAAATGTTCCGAATAACTGCCGCAACAGCCTTCAGGGCAGGGGAGTTCCGAGACGGATTGCCCGAGGTACTCCTCGAATCGATCCGGAATTCCCGCGGGGACTTTTCTCAGAGGGTCCATGTTTTCGGCGACCCAGATGAACCGCACTTTTTGTCCAGCATCCCGTAATGCCCGTACCACCGCTTCTGCTCGAAATACATCCGAGGCATTGCCAATATGAGGCACGCCGCTTATAGATGTACTGCTTTTAACCGTTAAATTCTTTAAATCTGGAACCTTTTTCTCGAAATAATTATAGGATTTGCGATGAATAATGCTATTTGCAAGATCATCTGCCCAAAAGGTGATTTCTTCGCTGTCCAATTTTCTCGCCGCTTTGATAATTAACTTTTGATAATTAGTTTTTGAGACTTAGCTTTTTAGTTTTTTTATTAGAAGGGGATTTTCAAAGCAGCGGATTCCGGGGAATAGGCGGGTATTTTTAAAATCCGAGCATTTCCCAAGTATAAGTTTTAGCGCAGGAACTGCAAAC
>Ga0315285_10005472_pt1 | contig 13085 bp, 8 predicted proteins | sample YL17G09_36_MG_FD_203698 | JGI IMG/M metagenome (GOLD analysis project Ga0315285, IMG submission 203698) | Sediment microbial communities from Yellowstone Lake, YNP, Wyoming, USA - YL17G09_36 | ecosystem: Environmental > Aquatic > Freshwater > Lake > Sediment | place: USA: Wyoming | collected... | reverse complement strand
CTCCACAGTTCGAAAAAGGCGGACACTGCAAGAAGACCGAAAGCCGACGCGAGGCCTAAAATTGCCCCCAAATCACAAAAGACGAATTAAGACCATTTTTAACCATTTTCGGAACAGGCATGCGCGCTTGCCCTGTCTTGCTATGTTGTCGCTTTCTAAAGAACATGACATCTTTATGCGTGCAAGTGTGGCGGGCGCATCGTAGGCTTCTTGGCAGACGGCCTTGCCCGCATCGTGGGAGTTTGGCAAAAGCTACTACAAAATGGAACAACTACGGAAGCGCCGCTACACTATTTCTTGGTCCGCAGGAAAACCTTGTCAGGATCGTAGTTGAATCGAATGAATGATTCACGCCGCAGTAACCAAGCAAAATGGAAGTACTCGTCTGCCAGTGCCTCTGCAATAGGATGAATGGCGACGAGTCCAGCCGAGTGCGTAAAATGTTCTCCATCTTCTACTGCTCTAAGAGACTTTGTTCCTGGCGCGAACGGAAACTTCCCGTCATAAATGTGATGGATAGCCCATTCCTGTTTGCCCTCTCTTCTTCCCGGTCTTTCTCCTCCGGCAAACAAGTAGGACATTATTGCTGGTCCGTTGGTCCTCGTATCGATTCGTATACCTTTGGACTTGAATTCTTCAACGATTTTCCGCGGGTAAGTGTGAAAGCCTTTCTTAGGTCTGGTCAATCCTGGAAGAAGCAGTTTGCCTTCTCTTGGCCATTTTATGAAGCTGTCCTTGTTATTCCATACTTCTTGAATAATTCTCTTCTCAGGTTCACTGAGTTCACTGAGCTTCTTACCTAGAATATGATCAATTCTTTCTTCCATCCTTGGCTTTCCCCTCATTCTACGAATATTCAATAACCTTTCTCGCATGCTATTGGAGCGCATGTACATCGATGTATATTTCAGTGATGAATTTCTGCAATTTGTGTCTTCCAATCGCCAAATATGATTTGAGTAATTTAACGGCACCTTCCCATTCATGGAGAGTTGTGGGCCCCTTCATTTCGACATCATTCAGGAAGTAAACGAATACCAAGTATGCAGGCAGATCATTCATCCTTAACAAGTAAAGATGTGCTATTCGATTTGTATACTGATAGAAGCATTGAGTCCATTCAAAGCGGACTTTGGAATTCAGATAGTGCTTAGTTTCCTCGAGGCTCCTTTGTATCCTTCTCATCGAACCTTCATCTTCGGCCTTCAATGTTGAAATCAATTCCAAAATGTGTGATTTTGCCTCAACCAATAGCAACTTGCCAGTAGAGCTCTTCGCCAAGGCATCCCACTGAGGCCCTCGCTTGGGCCAGAACTGTGCCAGAGGTATCTTTTCCAACTTAACGTTAAGCAGGTTCAGGAAAGCTTGATCGCGATACTCCGCGTACTCATCGCTTTTCACGGGTGAAAGCCATCGTATGCCTTCGTCCTTTGGGAGATTCAGATTCTTCTTGATTTGCAGGTTCAGAAGTTGTGGTTTTTCATTTACGAGTTTCTGAATCCATTTCTGGCTGCCTTTGTCGCACGGAGGTTGAGGAAAACGAGCCATGCTCATTCTTTTCTGCTGTTGTAAATATAAGGCTGTGCCAGTGCGCTAGGCTTGTGGTGCGCCGCAATGTACGCATATTTTGCTCTGACCTGTTTCTTGAGAGGCTAAGGGGTATTACTATAAGAATTATTCCGATAGTCACTGTGAGGACAAAAGCTTGAGAGTCATTGTAGTATTGACTGCATTGACATAAATCTGAAGATCCGATATTTCACGAAAGAAAGAGGGTCTGTGCCGGAGCAATCCCACCCTCGTGAGATAGATTTCTGCTAAGGATTGAGGCTTCGTAAAACCTAAGGGAGAATGCAACTAATGCTGGTATCAGATGAGCTGGCATTGGGTAAAATAGAGAGCTTTTTGGAGAGCGTGCCATCTAAATTTACAAGGAAGAGATACGGACAAAGACATCTTCTTGTTCTGAGCCTTCTCATGTTACTGTTCTATCTGCCGACTATAAAGTTCAATCAAATTGAAGCCAACTCTCCTGCTGGTTATCCAGTTCACAACTTCAATACTGGACTGAACTACACTGGAATTCAAGAGGCAATTAATGCCCCTGAAACTCTGAACGGACATGCGATTTTTGTGGAGGCAGGTACATATTATGAAAACGTAGTCTTGAACAAGTCCTTGACGCTCATCGGAGAAAATAAAGGCACAACTAGTATTTATGGAAATGAAACGAGCACTGTGGTTTATGTGATGACAAGCAATACCTCACTGCAAGGCTTCACTTTTCAGAATGGATATGTTGGAATACGAATCTGGAATTGCAGCGGTGTAACAATCGAAGGCAACGACATATCGTTTAATCGAATTGGCCTTCTTATGGATTGGAACTGCTATGGCAATCGAATTCTCAATAACACAATACATGATAACGGCTTTCCTAATCATTGGCAATCAGCAGGACTCTACATCACTGGCTCAGGAGGTGCAGACAGACCTCACAATACCATCGTCTCCAACAATGTCATCTATGGCAATAATATTGGATTCTGGATGGAACAATGCGTCAACACAACGATGAGAAACAATCGTATTGACGCAAGTCACAACTATACTTTCGGATTGCTTGGCAAATTTGAAGATGATTTCTATCATGACATCGATACTTCTAACACGATAGATGGAAAACCAATCTATTACATCGTCAGCAGGAATGGAAGTGAAATTTCGGGGTTAGGTGAAGTAGGGTTTCTGGGGATCATAAACTGCACAGATGTAATAGTGCATGACATCAACCTTTCTAGCAATAGCTACGTCGCCATGCAGATAGCACATCTTCGTAATTCCACAATAGCCAACATAACAATCCAAAACAGTTTCTATTCTATGTTTGTTGAATTCTCTTCTGGAAATCTTTTTACCGACATCAACGTGTGTAGAAATTTCAGGGGCATTGCTACTAGTAACTCAAGTAGCAATGTTTTTCTGAGAAATGCTATAATAAACAATGAAGAACTGGCTTTTTCATTTTACGAATCATCAAACAATATTTTTCTCCGAAACAGAATAGAAGACAATCACTACGCATTGACTTTCTACAGGTCTACATATAATGAAATCTGCGAGAACAGTATCATCAGGCACGAGTTTGGGGACAGTTATGCGGTTTCATTCTGCGAAGGTTCAGGGAATAATCTATTTCATCACAATAATTTCGTGAATAATAGCCAACAAATCATTGATTACATTGCATTGCCGAACTATTGGAATGATACCCTTGAAGGGAACTATTGGAGCGACTATAATGGATTTGATCAAAACTGTGATGGGATAGGCGATACTGAATACTCGATTGACACATACAATGTTGACGATTTCCCCTTGATGGGCATGTTTTCAAGCTTTAACACTTCTTCAGGTTTGGACGTCAACATAATCTCGAACTCTACAATTAACGGTTTCCACTACTCAGAATCCAACGAGACGATAAGGATACAGGTTTTCGGTGAATTCGGACATGGTTTCTGCAGAATTAACATTCCGCATGCGTTGATGAATCTAGGTAGCATCTCGGTCATTATCGACAATGGCTCAGTACCGATCCTCTGTTCCAACTATACACTGTACGATAATGCTACTCATAGATGGATATACTTCTCTTATCCACACTCAATTCATGAAATAATAATAGCCCCCGAGTTTCCATCATTCCTCATTCTACCGCTGTTTATGATTGCAGCACTCCTGCTAGTCATAGTCCGCAGAAGGAAACGCATCTACACCTGAGAGGATATTTCTATGCTAGCATTTCGGTTACTGAAGTCATTGTTTTGTCGGAAGTCGCACGTCATATAGGTTTTGAGTTTATTAGAGTCTAGGGTCTTACCCAGAACAGGAGAATTTGATATGGACAATTCTGACGGGAAAGAGGTAAAATCTGGAGAAGTGGAAAAGAAAGTGATCTCTATCCTTGACGATTTGTCAAACGCGCTTAAAGATATTGAGGGTTTGATGAACCGCTACTTTGAACACTTCGACGCGAGTGATCCAGACTTTGTTAGAAGAATCAACTTCTTGTCTTTTGTCGGCAAGGTTCTGGAAGTCAATGCTCGCTTCTTGAGAGGCTTCGGTGATACCTACAACGTCGAAGAGCCCTTTCAGTTCCTCGGATTCTAGAACATGCGCAGACAATGCGGTTGCCATGGCTATTGCGAAGGCGATTACGGCTAGAGGTGCATAATAATCCCATTATTGTAGTTCCTGCTTCTGGACAAACTTCAGATCGATTTTATAGTATTTGATCTCCACATTGCTCAGCACAGATGCAGAGTATTCCAGCCTTTCATCAACCTCATGAACAACAATAATACCTCGAACTTCCTGATTATTTGCAAGGTTTTGCTTTACCCAACCCATATACCTTGTTATTTGACCAATCGTTTTGTCACTGCCTTTTTCTTTTTTAATTTCGATGATAACAAACGTCTGGTCTTTATCAATGCACAGCAAGTCGATGGTACCTACATCTGTTGGGTATTGTCTTCCCGGAATCTTTTTCTCGTCATGGTACAATTTCAAACCGTTCTCTATATGTTCCAGATTCTTTTCCAAAAAATCTTCAAGCAATCGCTCCATGCTAGGAACAATCTCAGTCGCGGACAGTTCTTCTTCATGTTCCTCTTTTGTGTAGGTTTGTGTTTCTTTCTTTAGAGAAAGCTTAATGCTCTTATCTGGATTAATTGTGATTGCGACACTGTCTCCAATTTCTGCTGTCGGATGATTCTTATACCATTCTGTTAAGCCGTCAATCCGGGCAGCAGAAGAATGCATCTTTGTAGTGTATCTTCTTCCCTCGTCATCGTATACGATAATCTCTTGGCTAGGGCCTGGAAAATACTCTCTAATTCCCGCTACCGATACAAGTCCCCATGTTACTTCTGTTTTTGTCAAATTATGTTCAAAATCTGGCATGTTCAACACCTTGTTCATAGCTACGTATTTGACGAAATCATTATTTATGCCTAGTCCGATCTAGTAAGTCAAGCAATAACAGTGCTTCATCAACAAGTCGTCGATCAAAGATTCAAAGTACTGAAAAACTGAAAATAAAAAGAAGTTGTGCGGAAAAATCGCCTTCTTAGTCTTGAGGCGAAGTACTAGACCTATCTGGCCCACCAAAAATCTAACGCGCACTGGGACAACTATATTATTAACTATTAGTGGATCCTACAATCAAAATGAAGTTTCAGATTGGGCAAAGCAAGCTTTTTATTCGCGGTGTTCCTCCATTAATATCGAGATTGATATTTCTCACCTCCCGGAGGGACTCGGCGCCCCCACTCTTGGCACATGTTACGGACGCTCGTTCCCTCCGACTATCAACTCTCATGGGCTGAGATAAACCATTTTTAAGCATCAAAGGCAACGGAGGCAACTGAATGACCCTAGAAGAGGCAAAAACAACAAGAACATTTTAAAGGCAAATGAGTCAACTAGTTGACAGATATTCTCTCTTAACAACTTAGAGCTGAGCAAAAATGGCTAAAAAGCAAGATTGGAAAATCAAGGCTCTCGGAGCCATGCCGCCCCGACTAGTTCTCGGGGCGTATAGAGATGTAATAGGAGCAATCAGTGGACTTGAAGGTAAGGTTTTCTCGATAGCAGAAGTTAGTAAAGCAATAACAGAATGGTCTAGAGACCTTGATCCTCTTCATCCATTGGCTGTCGAACGAGATCGATGCATTAAGATTTTGCCCACGATTATTGAAAACCTCACTGAAGCTGAACTATTGTCAAAGAGAGACGACGACCGTTTCAAGAAAAGTGAAGATTTCGAGAATTTCTTGGACCTAACGAAAAGAGTCCGGACTAATGTTGAAAAGGCTATCCGCTGGGGAGTCTATTACGTAATGGCACCAGGAAGAAGAAAGAGTTCATTCTCATGCAACGAACTGATTGACGTTTTGACATCATCTTATCAAGAAATAGTTGACGTTCTAGATAGATTGACCATACCTCATCAAGGCAAATGGAAGAAAATATTACAAGAAAAAGAGGGCCGCTGGATCATCAAAGAGAAGCTGCCACTCAGAGCCGCGCCTCCCTCAGTAGTCAAAGATATTTCTGACAAGATTCTATACACTCTTTCGCTTTTTTATAAATCAGGTGACACTGAAGTTAGTACAGACAAAATAGTTGAGAAAGTCCGTTCTGGTGATGTCGAAACCGTAGAAAATTTTCTCACAAGACTTCATTTTGAAAAACATAACAGCCAGTGGTCTCTTCCGCACGATATGAAAGAGACTTCTCAAAAGTTAATCAAAAAAATTGAAGTGCCAGGAAGATTGCCTGCCGGTCAAGCAGCTTACACCTGCATACACCTCTTGGATAGCGCACACCTCTCTGCGACAGAAATTGTCGAGATTACTGGAATCGACAAATCAACGATCTCACGAGCATTGAAGAAGCTCAGCGACGAAGATTGGATAGAGCTTACTGGGAAAAAAGGGCCTTTCGGAGAGGTCTACTACACTACTAATTGTGACAATTGTGGGTTTGGAAAAGATAAAGAAGAATGCCGAGATGAAGTGATATCGGAGGTCAAGAAATTGTTGAAAGATCATGAACTGAGTTTAATGGATGTCGACTGGAGAGAATTTTCAAATCAAACGCTCAACAGACTGGCACAGGATCTGGTCAGCCTAAAAGCTGAAAAATCTGTGAAACAGATCGTAAGGGAGCGAGCCAGATTGTGGGATGTTCTCCTCAGGCCTAGATTGGCAAAAATTATGGAATCAATGGAAAAGAGAGCGTTGGCTATGACTGAAAAAGAAGATTGGATAGATGAGGAACGTATTTACGAGTTGATAGAGGAAAAAGGTAAAGATCTACCATTACTGTACTTTCTTGGAGTCAAACACGTTCTAGAATCTGCATCAACTAAACGAGGTTTAGAATTGTTCCTGAGAGAAAAGGCGCGATCTAAATGATTCACATTGTGAGCCAGTTAGCATTTTTGTCAGTAAACACATGTTCAAATTTCAACCCCCACTCATGACATCCAGAAATAGCCTTCTTTAACTAAAATAAGCTCAAATTAGGCTTTATTTCGAGTGCGGGGGGTGGGACCCACACCCAACTTTATGGGTAAAAATATGTACAAGATATGCTTGACGAGAGTTCGAATCTGTTCTGGGCCACCATTGCACAGTATCTTCTGTTATTGTTTTCTGAGTTAATGTCTGTAATGACTGAAACAATTTACCACAAAATCTAAAAAGGTTCATGATGCCAACTATTAGTTGAACAAAGGGGTCGAGAATGAGAAGGAAGAAGGCGTTTCGAGTTGTTGCTCTTTCGTTTATCTTGGTGCTTGTGTTTTTGGCTTCAACTCACGTGGAGCCAGTGTTTGCTTGGTGCAAAGATTCTCATTACTATTTGACATATTATCTGGCAAGGAAGGTGAGCTTTGAGTCGGAAGAAGCAAAAACCATCGCAAGCGCCAATCAATATATAGATAATGATGCTGACACTGATGCTTTCATTCTACCTATCATGGGTGATCCATTGCAGATGTGGGCTTGGCATGCTTTTAGCAGTGACTACTTCAGATGGCTCGAACTTGACAGACGTTGGCGAAATGCTCCCACGCGATATGAGAAACTGGTATACTTTGGTCAATACCTACATTTTGTTCAAGATGGGTACTCCCACTGCGAGTACGACCCAGATTTTATAGGACATGCTAAGGACACTTTCGCTGGAAGAGACCCTGACTCACTTGCGAACGCTAAAGAGGCAAAGAAGATGGTAGAAGCCACATTGAGCGAACTTAAACAACTTGCAATCAAATTGGAAATGTCTTACAAAGACGTACAATTCAAAGACATCGAGAATGTATTTAATAAACTAGTTAGAGTTAGTTGCAGAGGTTGGAAAGAAGGGATGAAGATCATCGTTCATTCCATCGTGGATTCCATCATAGAAAGAATAAAGAGTATATTGCAAGAAGATCTCAAAGAAACCATTCCTTCTCCCAAGTTCATGGATTTTGACTCAGACGGAAACCTAGTTTCTGGTGCCTCTTCCAATGATCTACGCATCAAAGAACTATACATACCTGCCTATTCAGTTCCGGGAAGATGGATAAATATAAAGTTCAAAATGCAAAACATGGCTTCCAGTCCTTATAATAACACCAAAATACACTATGGGCTCTTTAACCCCCAAAACTGGAGTTGGATAACCTACTATACTCTTTATGAAGGAGTCCTTTTGTCAGGCGAGACGAGGACAAGAACAGTATTAATCGAGAACACACAGTTCTCAGAAGGTCAAGTCATCTGCGTAGGGATAGGCGACCCACTTAGTGACGAAAACTGGGACAATAATTTTCAGTTTGTCACAATAGGAAAAGCCATCAAACCCGTCGACATAGTTTTTCTTTTTGATACCACTGAAAGCATGAGCGACGACATTGCTGCAGTAAAAAGTGCCGCAACCTCGATAGTCAACGAACTTGATTCAGCTGACACGAACGTTTATGCAAGTATCGCCACATACAAGGACTTCCCAATTTCTCCTTATGGAGAGGTAGGTGACTATCCATTCCGAACTGAACTCAAGTTCACTAGCAATCTTACAACAGTCACTCAAACAATTCAAAGTCTAACAGTAGGCGGAGGTGCTGATTGGAAAGAATCGGTCTACTATGCACTTTTGAACTCTATTGATGCAGAACTTCTCGGAGGATGGCGAGGAATAGGCTCGAAGATAGTGATAGTCATGGGAGATGCTCCACCTCATGACCCTGAACCTTTCACTGGATACACTTTGTCCGACGTAATATCTGCCGCACTCCATGCGGATGCAGTGAGCATTTATACAGTTGCTGTAGGAAGCAGTCCAAGTGAGAGCTTCAAACAGATATCTGAAGCGACAAACGGAAAAACGTTCTCTGCCTCGGGCGCATCGGAAGTCGTTGATGCTATCAAAGCCGCCATAAATGAATCAGTTGCTTCGCCTTCTCCGTTCTGGCCAATGTTCAGAAACAACCATCAACATACAGGTATATCAACATCAATAGCACCCAAAACAAACAACACAATATGGAGCTTTCAAACAGGACTATGGGTAGTCTCTTCGCCAGCGGTTGCAGACGGCATAGTTTTTGTAGGCTCAGGAGATGGGAATGTGTATGCAATAGATCAGCCGACAGGCGACTTGATATGGAATTTCACGGTAGATTCAGCCGAAGACATGCGCGTAGACTCTTCGCCAGCAGTTGCAGATGGCATGGTTTTCGTTGGCTCGAACAACGGAAGACTGTATGCACTAGCTGAAGCAACAGGTGAACCTCTCTGGGTCTTCAATGCTAGCGACGGTATTAATTCGTCACCTGTAGTCGTTGATGGAATGGTGATTTTTGGATGGTGGAATTGGCCATCACCTCAAGGAAAAGTCTTCGCTCTTGATCAATTCTCTGGAGAAACTCTATGGACCTATGAAACAGGAGGAATACAACTATCTTCACCTGCAGTTGCAAACGGAAGGGTATTCATAGGCTCGGTTGACGGAAAAATATATGCTCTAAACGAAAGCACCGGAAACTACTCATGGAGCTATGCGACCGTAAATGAGACCTGGTCTTCTCCAGCAGTCTCCGACGGCATGGTCTATGTAGGCTCGCATGATGGCAACCTATACGCCCTAAATGCGACTAACGGCAATCTTGTATGGAACCATCAAACAGGAAACAAAGTAATATCATCTCCGGCGATAACCGAAGATCTAGTAATTGTAGGAGTAAATTGGGCGGTACTTGCCCTGAACAAAACTAATGGCAACACAATATGGTCTTCACCCACAACCAGCTACATGTTTTCGTCCCCCGCAGTTTCAGGCGACACTGTATTCATAGGCGGAGAAGATGGAAAGCTATGGGCACTAAATGTAACCAATGGACAACCAATATGGTCTTATCAGATTGGAAGCTCCATTCGTTCTTCACCAGCAATCGGTGATGGTATGATTTTTGTAGGTGCAGATGACGGCAAAATCTATGCTTTCGGCCCACCGCCTCCGCCACCATCATTCGTCTACAATTTCACATTAAACATCACCACAACAATAGGCGGGTCGACAAACCCGCCCCCAGGAAGCTACAAGCAACCATCGGGAGCAATAATCACAGCAGAAGCTTACCCCTCAACTGGATACATCCTTGACCATTGGGAGCTGGACAGCATAAATGTGGGAGCCACCAACCCTATAAGTGTAACGATGATCTCAGACCACACTCTCTACGCAGTATTCATCTACGGACCAATCCATGACGTAGCCGTTATAGGCTTAGTAGCGACCAAAACAACTGTTCAAGTGACTTTGGAGAACCAAGGTGATGTGACAGAAACTTTCGATGTTAGCGCAGACTATACTCGCATAGAAGATCCATCACTCGGAACCAAAACCGTAACACTAGCAAGTGGAGCCACCACAAAAGTAGACTTCCAATGGACACCCTCTTATGGACGATACGAAATACAGGCGACAGCAAGCATAGTTTCTGGCGAAACTGACACAGCCGACAACACTCGGAAAGAGATAGTCTACATACAAATCAGTCTAAGCGAATTAAACGAATTAATTGAAGCTATTAAATCTGAAGAAAATCCACAAGGCGATAATTTTAATGCATCCTCTCCAAGAATTAGCGACAGTTCAAATCAAACAATTTTAAACTTGGGAGCCATCATTTTCAGCTTATTATCAACAGTTGCACTTGCTCCATCTGCCATAGAGAAGAGGAGACCAAATTTCAACTTCACAATCCTGTGTTATACGCACAGTCCCCAAATAAACACAAAGGAAAACATATGGAACAACAGCTTCAGGCGATTCGCCTGACAGATAACCAAACACAACCGCTGAAGCAAAAAGGTTCGGCCAAGTAGACATATAGCCTCTTTTTCCAACTGTTCTTCAAACTAAAACGACCTAGTTTTAAAACCAACGTAAGGCTTTTTTATTTCAAATAATTAGGAGAACGCTTTATTATGGGATTCCTATCAACGAAATGATTAAAGGGAAAATCCAAAGAATCACTAGACGTTAGGCAACAGGCGAAGAATTTAAACGCATGTGTAAAGCTAGTCCGCCCGACCAACCCCTTTTCACCAGAATCGGATAGATTGAGTCTATTTCAAGCAAATAACCAGAGATTTGTCTTTCTCTTGTATTAGAGAAATCGCCAGGACTTCGAGTTTCGCCTTAGGGTTTAGAATTTTCACATAATGCTTGAGAATGACAACTTATACTTACCTTGGATAGCTTCAAACTTTCGTTCAAACTTTCGAGAATGCCATCATTCTGCTCGTGAAGTCTAGCTTTAATGCGATTAAAATGACCAGGTTTTTCTAGCCTTTTCGCTAAGGAGAAGAGAGTTCGAGATCATTAGCCAGAATTATTCAAATTCTACGACCAAATTGCTTGGTTCACTGGAAACGACAATACCCCGGCGCTGTCACTGAAATATGCGCGAGGAGGCAATTTCGACTTTACCAAAACAGCATTGAAATCGCTAAACCTCACAAAGCAACAATTATCTTATGCATGCATGCCCACGTTTGAACCCAAGTTCTAACGTCAAGTATTTAGATGTCAAAAGCAAGAAGATGTCTTGTAAGTGATAGAATGCCCTTTCAGTGGAAAGATATATTGCAGAACTGGATGCTTGGAGAACCTCCAGACTATGGGATAGAGGATGTTGTCAACGCTTTTAATGACGTAGAGAGAATAATGGGTTCGAAATGGCTAAATCGGGTTTTTGGTCAAAGTCGAGGAACAATGGATGCTATAGAAATCATTGAGCTTGGAAGAACACTGAGAGAAATAGAAAAGATTCCTGCTGGATCAAGTTTGATTTCCAAAATTGCGACTTGTTATCCTCACGCAATCTATCAAGGAAATGCGCGCAGAAAACCTGATCCGACCACATTCAAATCATCAGACGAACTTCACGAGTTAGCACATGCCCTTACGGTTGCTCAGTCTGTGGCTCATTATCGAAGACATCCACTTGAAGTCGAACTTGAACCGGAGTTGTCTGTAAAAACTAAAAAAAGGCATCCTGATTTTCGAGTGAAGCATGATAGTGAATGGGTATATGTGGAAGTGGTCTGTCCTAGTTTTTCTCAAGAAGAGCAGAACATCTACAAGACACTAGCTAGAATAGCAAATGTAAACGATGAAATCAGAATGGATCGTGTTGCTGAGGTCTATTTCTTCAAAGATCCTAGTGACACCGAAATAAGCCAAATCATTGATAAATGCAAGTCACTGGCAGAAAGCGATCTGCAACCTCAAGAATGCGTCATTGGAAACACTGCTCAAATATTTACTAATCCTTGGAATCAAGAACGTCTTCCAACATTTCTTCCGGCTGTTAATGAGAAAAGACCTATTCTAGGTTTTGTCAGATTTGAGATTAAAAATGAAGAAGGTATTGCTCACGGCAGGAAATGTAATGTCAAAATGCCTTTCACTGACGAAAGAGCACAAAGAATATTGAGTGAAAAAAGCCGTCAACTGTCTAAAGAGCACCCTGGATTGATCATCGTAGACGTTTCCAGAGTATCTGGTGGTTTGAAACGCTGGCCTGAGTTGATGAAAGGAAGACTGCAGCCAAACCTAAATCGAAGAATAAGTGGTATACTAATAACGGAAAGCTCAATCTCAGGAAAGTCAATGAAGACAGAGAAGAGATTTGTCGAACATCCTAACCCGATTCATGCATTGCCTCAAAATTTTCTCCAAGTCACAAATTCAACCTCTTGAGAACGCACGCGCTACACGGGCTTCGATTTAGAAAAAATTTGCAGCCGAACCTGTTGAGGAGATCTTAAAGAAAACGTGCGAGCATTGCGATGGATCAGGCCTTGTGGACTTGAACCCATTTGGGTTCTAATCCCGGCGACCGCACCACTCTAGAACTGAATGCGTACAACTAGAATCGCTCCACTTTCCCTTTTTTGATTCGCTTCCTGAGGTGAGAAGGTTTTGAAAAACGACTCAGGAGACTTAAGCCCGTT
>Ga0315285_10005470_pt1 | contig 13087 bp, 9 predicted proteins | sample YL17G09_36_MG_FD_203698 | JGI IMG/M metagenome (GOLD analysis project Ga0315285, IMG submission 203698) | Sediment microbial communities from Yellowstone Lake, YNP, Wyoming, USA - YL17G09_36 | ecosystem: Environmental > Aquatic > Freshwater > Lake > Sediment | place: USA: Wyoming | collected... | reverse complement strand
TGTCGAATTCTGGGTTTTCATGTGGGCGTTTGTTTTTGGTACCAATATCCCCCCTTTCGAACCCGCTATTAGGGAATACTTAGGGACGGCTTTTGGGGCATTGCTGGTATTATCGCTTTCATCCGCCGCATCTGGCATAACAATGTCCCTCCTATACTCATCGAAATCAATCCGTTATGTAACCAAATACACTAAACTGTCTCCATCTCGATTCTTTCTAGAGAACCTCTTATCCTCCTTGGCTGTCTTGGGGGTAATTTCCTTGATAATGTTTCTATCAGTGGTCTTAGTGTTTCTAGGCAAATTTGGGATGCTTGTTCTACCGGCGAATGGACCAGGGTTATTTCTCAGCATAATCTTAGGAACTTTATTCATGTATACCCTCTCTCTATTCTTGAACCTGCTCATTGTTGTCCTCAAAGCTCCTAAATCCGCAACGTTCATTTCATTTCTACCAATGATGCTCGGTTTCTTACCCTATATGTCTCTTTGGATCGATTTTGGAGTTGTTGCCTATATCTCACCTTTCAATAGCTTGACCTCCGTGTGCTATCACTTTTTTTCGGGGAATCTCCCTCCAACAGGAAATTACCTTATGGACCCCCGAGGGGCTCTTATGGATATGCCTCTGGTGGTCTTATCGTTGCTTCTCTGGGTGATTTTATTCGTTATTGCCGATATTGTGCTGCTTAAAAAGATGAGAGGCGTCGGAGTAGACGAAATACGAGTAGTTTAAATATAATCCTTCCTCTTTTTTTTGATTAAAATCGATTTCTATTATATGGATTCACTCTAAATATTTAATTTCCTCTACTCCTGAAGATTCTCTTTAAATCCTTTATTCTTTTTCATTAAAATATAGGGTAAATGAAACGGAAGGACTTTATGAACCTTATAAAGCCCCATAATCCCCGAAAAAAGGAATCCGATTGGAATCCCAAAGATACGTTTTGGACTTCCTATAGCTCCATTAAATAATCGAATTAGAATGAAAAATGATTTTCCAGTTTCCTTTGATTAATCCCATTTCATTACTTCACGGCGGTACTCTGCCATATTGATCACTTTTTCTTCAAGTCGGGATTTTTCCGCGGCGAACGCCATGATGTGGCTTTCCAAGGAGGCTCGCGCGCTCGTCAATGGGTTTGCGATATTCTTTCGCAAGAGCTGAATAAAGGCATCCATCAGCGCCCAATCACCACCTCCATGCCCGGTCGCCCCGTGAGCAAACAACTTTGCGCTATATATTATTTCCTTCTTCCCGGATAATTTATCATAGAGCCACAGCTTTTCACCCGAGTGAAGAAAGTCCCCGATCAAGGTGGCCTTGGTGCCATCTACCCGAATAGAGCGCCCTTCAAAGGCGCTATGCCCATGCACCGTTAAGTTAGCAGTCACCCCATTCTCGAACTCAATACCCACCATCATGTGATCGGGTTGGTTATTATCGCAATGATAGACGCAACGCCCGAATGGACCTTCCTTGAGCGCTTTCATTTTCCCCTCGTAGCTGAGATCGTCGGTAATAACCGAGACCGGCCACTCTCGCCAATCGGTCACCTGTTTGAGCGCCGGAATTAGGTGGCTAAATGCCTTAAAGGTGGTCCGGTGATGCAAGGCTAAGCCCGAAAAAAATTTGATGATTCCCACGTCTGAATCGGCGCCGATCCGGATCAGCGGTATCACATCGATGTAGAGAAAAGGCGCGTAATAGATACAGGTCTCTGCATGTGGACACCAATCCAAGCAGTAATTCGGGGAACCAGCCGGCGCTTGGTCCGCTCGATAGTGCGAGAGCGTTCCGAAGGCATTAATTTTTTTGGGGAGCACTCCGACCAGCCAGTACAGGAGATCCAAATCATGGCAGCACTTAGCCAGAATTAAGGGGGACTGTTCCACGGAATTCCGCCAGAGGCCCCTGACATAGGAATGCGTAAAATGCCAGAAGGAGACATTCTCCTTGCATTCAATATTGATCAAATCGCCGATTTTTCCACTTTGAATCACTTTGTAAATGGTTGAATAGAAATCCGTATATCTCAAAACATGGCAGATTTGAAGATGTCGCCCCGTTTCCTCGGATTTCCTCACAAGCTGTATACACTCATCTAAACCATTTGACATCGGCTTCTCTAGTAGCACATCATAGCCTTGGTCCATTGCCCTTAGCGCCGGTTGGGTATGCATGTTATCCTGCGTTGTCACGATGGCCGCATCCGCAAATTTGGGTTTGTTCAGAATTTCCTCCCAACTCTCATAGCAATCTTCTGTAAGCTCATGAGCTTCTGCAAACCGCTTGCGACGCGCTTCAATCGGTTCTGCCACGCCCAGAATCTTTAATTTATCACTATGCGTTATGGCATAGCTCCCATACGCGTCGCGTCCGCGGCTGCCCGCTCCGATTACAATCGCTGTGATTGGTTTTTCCATGCCTCATCCACTCAATCTATTAAAGTTATAATCAATGCTATTATGTTCGACCCAAGTTCTATTTACTTTATTTTCTAATAAAGCTACGATTTATAAAAAGAAATTATTATCTTAAAGTTAAGGCGTATTTAATTTCATCGGAATTCATATCCATTTTGTCAATTAAACTCTCTGACAATTGAAAATGTGTTGAATTTACATGATCTTTAAATAGGTTTTTCCTTTTAAAAATTTACAGATGGTTTCGGATATTATTTTATTCAAAGGGTGTCCCTTGAATCTTCTTTTTTACAGAAGCCTCAATGCTGAACAAGCACTTCTTCAGCAAAGCACTCAGCAATGGTTCTCAGGAACGCTAACTGATAGAGGTCGCTGGTTTCGACCTGTACGAATAAGAAACTTCGTTCAAACTTCGTATGAACAACTAATGTCAAGTGGGTAGCATAATCTGCTACCAACTTGATAAAATTGATAACCTATTATAATAAGATATAATATGACTAAATATTAATTCCGTTGATAAGCCATGAAAGAGCTAAAAATTCCTTTATCGGATGAAATAATAAAAAAGATCAATTTATTTTCGGAGATCGATTGGATAGAGGTAGCGAAAAAAGCGATAGTGGATAAACTGAATATATTACAATATGTCGAAAGGCTTGCTGCAGATAGCAAATTAACAAAAGAAGATGTTGAAGAGTTAAACGATAAAATTAATTCCAGCGGTTTCAAGAGGTTTGTAAGCTAATTGTTAACAATCCATTTCTATTTTTCCGAATACAGCACATATATTTGGAAATGCTTTTTCCAAGTTATTTCTTCTAGCAATTCTTATTAATTTTTTAATATTCGTATGATTTTCATCTAGAATTCTATCTATATCGCTTTTAACTCTCATTTTCCAATTGTGATCTCTTTCTCCTAGAAGGTCAATTGTAATATTTAATTCAAATTGAATTAATCTAGCTAATTCTTCCTCAATAAAAGTTCTTGGGCCTAATATAATACAATATAAAATTATTTTATGACTACCTATTATACAATTCATCAAAAATGCTTCTTGAATTAGTTCACTATAGGTAATTTTTATTCCTATTGCAATCAAATAATCCTCAATTTGTTTCATAGCATCTCCATTGAAGAATTCTCCATCTACAACATATATTATTGAATTAATTCCAAAATCACCCGGAAAATCCTTTATTGAATCGAGAGCACTTAAACCTGTTTTCTTTTTGAGTCCTAAGACGGGAAACCATAGGGTCTTATGGTGCCCATTATATTTTTCACATAATGCTTCAAATGTTTTAAAATCTCCGCTTCCATCTCCAGTAATAATTAGATAAAAAGGGTTACTCATTTTAAGTTCTCTTACAAGTTTCATTGTTACCACATTGAATCTTATAAATGAAGCGCGTCGACTAATAAGCGTGGATCTGTATTTGAATTCAAATAATTTTTAAGTTTCTCTAAAGTTAAGATCTTATAACTTAAAATGTCTTCATTTGACTTATGAAGTTGCAATATTGTTGTATCAATTGGATTTATTTCCACCAATTCATATAAAACATCTATACTGTGAGTTGAAATAACAGTTTGCCATTTTCTATCCTTTAACCAGTTTAGAACGACTTTTATTAAGGATGGATGAAATCCTGTTTCGAAATCATCAATTAACAAAAGTTTTGGATTGATAGCTTCTATTAATGACATAATTTTTATAGCTTTTTCAGCACCTGATCCAAGATCTCTTAGCTCTATATACGTGAAGTTATGAGGAAAAACTTTTCTTATACTAATTGGTCTTAAGAATACAATCTCACTATATTCATCATCTATGCTCTCATTAAGACGTTTAGCAACATCAACATGATATCCGTACTTAACGATCAATTCCTTTAGAGATTCCATTCTTTCTTCCATTTTCACAGTAATTGAACTATCATTAGGTATATGTAAAACTAAGTTTCTTAATTGTTCCGACCTATCAAAGTTTACATGAAAGAATTCGCATATTTGTTTATTATTTACAATTTTTTCTCCTTTTATCATGGCTCTACTACTAATTTCATCTATTTGAATTTCTACAATTTGACCTTCTATTAAATATTTGATCTTTGAAGTTCCAGAATAAAGATATAATAATGGTCTATAGTCCTTAGACTCTTTACGATAAGATCGATGAAGGCTTAATAAGCTCCCTATTTTTTCATCTTCAGTGAAGTAATCAAATATATTTGGACTTGGTAGCAGTGATAAAGCCTCTAAAATTGTTGATTTTCCCGAATTATTTCTACCTATCAAAACAGTTAATGGAGACAAATTTATGGGAGAGTTACACCTTTTTATTCCTCTGAATTCTTCAATGATAAGGTTTTGAACTAGCATCAAATTCCCCTAATTTTTATAGCTTCTTTATTATCTTAAATATGATAACATTTAATAAATACTATTCCTAGATTTGGTAACTTCTAAAAATCAAAATTGGGTTGAAATTGTGCCGGTTAATGATATACCGATAGTAAAAATAGTATTCCTAAATATTATTATTTAGAATTCTCAGCAATTGTCCTCAATTTTCGCGTATCTCATCCATATCAATGTCCAGCTGTCTTAACTTGTATAATTAGATATTATGTAAGTTCATTGAAAAGGACTCGAAAAAGGATTAATGGCTTTACAATATTTTTTCTTCTAATCCCTAAGTTAAAAAAATTTGATCAAACAAAACATTATTAACAGCATGAAGCTGATTAGTAATTAGTAGTAAAAAAGGATGAAGCTCATTAGTAATTAGTAGTAATAAAGAATTTCTTCTACTCACTAATTTTTATTAGTAATAAAGAATTTCTGAATTTTTACACTTTTCAAACGGGCTTTAAAGGAAAGAAATTGAAAATCAAATGAAAGAAAGGTCTTTATTCATGAAATTTACAGATTTTAAATTAACTGAAAATATGTTGAAAGGATTAAAAGAAGCGGGGTTTGAAGAACCCACGGATATTCAGCAGAAAGCGATACCTCCCATGTTGGAAGGACGTTCCATAATTGGGCAAGCGAAAACAGGGTCTGGAAAGACACTTGCCTTTGGAATACCGATTTTAGAACGGATTAATGAAAAACTTCGCCAAGTGCAGGCGGTAATTATCACACCTACCCGCGAGCTCGCGAAGCAAATCTCAGACGACTTATCTAAAGTTGCCAGATATACGCCTGCTAGAACCGTAACGATTTATGGGGGCGTTTCTTATGATCGCCAGGAAGATCTCATACGGAAGGGCGCCCAAATTATTGTAGCAACACCAGGTAGGCTCATCGATCATCTTAAAAGAGGGTTAAGAGTAAAACCCAATATAGTTATTCTCGATGAAGCGGATAAAATGTTTGATATGGGGTTCTACGAGGATGTCAGCTACATTTTAAAGTTAATTCGGGCCCCGACTCCTCAGCAATTCGGGTTCTTTGGGGCAACTATCCCCGATGACACCATTAATTTGGCTAAGCGCTACATGACAAATCCGGTGAGCATTACCCTCCGCCACAAAGACGATGAAAAGATCCCCCAAACCATTGAACAATGTTACTACATAATCGCTGATACGAGCGATAAATTGAATATGCTTTTGAGAATCCTCGACCAGATAAAAGATGGACATAACGGCGATAAATTAAAGACGAAAATATTAATTTTTGCGAAAACTCGGGAAGGAACCCGGAACTTAGCAGATAATCTATGTTCCATGGGGTTTCCAGCGACATGTATTAACAGTGATATGAAACAAGGATTTCGAGAGAGGACCCTGGAGTACTTCGAATCCCATGGGAATATTCTTGTAGCAACCGATGTGATTTCCCGTGGGATTGATATTGAGGACGTTTCCCACGTGATCAACTACGATGTGCCCCAAGATATTGAGAGTTATCTACATCGTGTCGGGCGAACAGGGCGGATGGGGAAAGATGGACAAGCCATCACCTTAATTACGCCTGAGGACCTTTCGATTCTCAATGAAATCGAGCGAACCTTCAACACCCGAATCAAAAAACGCTATTTGGGGCGCGAAAGCGGCTCCTATAATCTCTAATTTTCTTTTTATAAAAACTCAATTTGAAATTTTGATGCGTTAAATAACTCTTTATTTTAAGTCTATAAACAAAAAAAAGAAAAGATAAGTTTATTTTTCAGATTCGGATAACAACGAGCCGATGAAATGCCCGTTTAACGCACCTAAGCCGCCAATGAGTCCACCAATGAGCACCAGTGCCAGAATGATGACGACTATTCCCATCCCTTCTAATCCGAAGAGCCCGGCAAGAATGTCCGCGAACGCCCACACGGGTCCTAGAAAACTAAAGGCGACAAAATAGATTAGCCATGCCCCGATAACACCCAAGAAACCTGCTAAGAATCCTATTCCGGCTTTTTTAATGAGAAAGCCGCCCAGAAAACCTGCTACGACCATCAGTATCCACGCGTACTCCCATAGTAACCCCAGTAGTTCAAGCAACACCGCTGCCGCCAAAGTGGCCAAGAATCCTACCAAAAACGATTGTTTCCCTTTCATAAACTCTTTCAAATTCATTCTCTCACCTCTTTAGGGTGTAAAGACCCACGTCGCCTCCAATGCCGTCGATGGAACTGTCGACCGATACACCGGATGGTACTCGTAATCGATATACATGTAGAACAAATCCAGATAGTGGCTCGACATTGGATTTCCACTCTGCCCGCCAGGATAAATAACTGCAGAAGAGTCCGAAGTAGTAGTCGTTCCTAAATTGACAACCATTCGCCAGCTCGGTCCTCCAGTTTGCCACTGATTATTGATGAGGTTCGACCCCCCGTCGATGGGGATTCGAGGACTGCTCAACACGCTTAATCCGGTAATGTGTTCTACATAGATCTGGTGATGATTGCCCCAGACCCAATTCGCGATCGCGCCATAATTTGATTGAAGCCAGGTGACAGTATCATTCAGGCTTAGTAGCATGGTGTAATTCAGGCTTTCCACGGTGAGTGGGGTGCTATTGTCGTCGAACCACTTTGAATTCGGTTGAAATTTCGTCAGGTTCTCTAAAATCGTGACTATTGGTTTTCGCAAAGACCCAGCGTCAAAGGCTGCAAATTCATCCCAGGTATTGCTTTGGAATGTACTAAACCATTTCTCGTAAATGGTAGGCGCAATATAGGTTTTATCGAAGATATAACTCCAACCATACAATAGGTTCATCGCATCCTTCACAGTTTGGTCATAAGTTTTGCCTTGCACGTTTATGGAATAGTTCCACGCATTAATGAGAATCGGGAGGAATTGACTCGCCGAGAAATCGTAATTATCGCTGTGATAAGCTTTGAAATCCTCCAATGTGTGGTTATCTTTTGCTTCTAAGAGCGCCTGGATGCGCCGTGCTCGATAACCATCGTCAAAAGTGTTTTGGCCGATATAGTAGGGATAGCTGCCATTTATGGATAGTTTGTTTATGGATAGTTGGTTTGACGAAGAAACCCAGCATCGACTGGGATTTATTTCCCGTGGCAACTCATTGAAAGAAATGAAGCCTGCCCATTCCTCACCAATCCCCGTGCCATTTTGGACGACATTGCCCTTCAATTCCCCATCCGGGGTGCCTGAAACTCCTTCTTTACGAATGGGAAATGGCCCAGTAACGGTCATTGCGATATTACCCTCATCATCCGCATACACAGCATTCTGCATCGCCCCAAACCACCGAAGTCCCTCGTTGAAGCTGGCAAAGTCCGTTGCCTTGTTCATCAGATATAGTCCTTTGAACTCATTGCTGTAATTTTCTCCGGCCTCTACATGTGTAGAAGTCCATTTCAGAGAAAGGTTTGCGAATCCAGTTCCCACAAGATTTTTTACAATATTATGGTCAGTAATGACCGGGCCATGCACTGTCTCTCGCACCACGATGGAATCGCTCGCCCCACCTTTTACATGAATGATCTCGTTATAGGTTTTCAGCGGTCGCCAAGCGCCATCAAAGTAATAATGCGTCCCGTTCAGTTTTTCCTCATAGAAATCCACGTGCGCATCGCCGCCAATGTTGGTTAAGGACCACGCTATATGATCATTGTGTCCGATGAGAATCACGGGGGCTGCAGGAAAGGTCACCCCGGTGCAATTATAGCCTTCATCGCTTATCATCTGAACTTCATACCACAAGGATGGTTGTTGATAGCCCAGATGCGGATCGCCTGCGAGTAAGGGCGTCCCAGTCTCCGATTTTGACCCATTGACGGCCCAATTATTACTGCCTATCCCATCTGCGGCTCCAAATATATGCGGGCGGCTCTCCTCCAGAGCTTTCAGTGCGATAACTGACTGGACGAGTGGCGAGGGTTCACTCCCTTCCAAGGTCCGGTATTCTTGGATAATGGGTGGCACGAAGAGCTCGCCCAGCTCGTTATCCGGGTATAATTCGTCATATATCGTTTCCGGTAATTTATCCTCTAAGAGGGTGGTATCGAGATCTGATAAATCCCCACTCAAATCCCATGCTTGAAGGTATTTGAACACAATGGTATCGTAGGGTGTCCACCGGGCGGGTGTGATGGAGAGTAATTTGTACTCTAACGGGAGGGTCCAGGGTGTGAGCGAATCAATAAATTTATTCGCCCCATTCGCATAACTTTCAAGCAAATTATAGAACACTGTTTCATTCTCTTTCAAGTATGCTTCCCCTATCTCAGCGTGCCTATTAAACCCTAAGATCCTGAAGTATTTATCTGCATCAACATAGTCCTCACCAAATATTTCGGATAATCTGCCCGAGGCAGCTCTCCGGAAGACATCCATTTCAAAGAGTCGATTCGACGCATGCAGATAGCCAACCGCAAAGAACAAGTCGTGATCGGTTGTAGCGTGAATATGTGGAATACCAGAGCTATCTATTTGGATGGTAACGGTTCCATTTAACCGCGAATCACTTAGCGTCATGTCTTGATAAGTTGCATTCCCCGGAACTGTCCAAACGCCGAATGGATTCAGAAAGTTTCCTAACGGCGGAATAATTCCGAAACTCGTTGTGAGCAAGATAATAAATCCTATTGCTCCAGTAGCAGCACCTATTTCTTTGATAATTTTTCCGTTCATAGTAATATCCTTCCATTTTTTATCTTAATTGTTTTAATTCCCAAAAAAATTGGATTATACGGTGATTATTATATAGGACGTTACACTATAAAAGGTTCAAAGCAAAAACTTCCCTTAACTGTGAGGAACTATGGTGAAAGTGGAATTGTTCACAAGCCCTTGGTGAGGTAGTTGTCGGTTTCAAGAGGCAGTGATTGAACACGCACGAGAACAAACCAAAGATAATGCGCAGATTGAATGGCTAACCCGAAATGTCGCCGACGCTGAGTCGAAGCAATTGGCAATCGCTTACAAAATCAAATTTGTGCCCACCACGATCATCAATGGCGAGAAGTGGCTTATCGGAGTAACCTCCGTGGTGCAAATCCTGGAAGAAATCGCAAAATTTAAATAGAGGTTGGATGAGTCCCTCTTCAAAATCCGTTGAATAAGATGGGATGACAGCGGGTTGCCCCCGCATCCCCTCCTTGAGGAAACCTTTTTACTTTCGTCATAAATATATCCTTAAATATTTTAACCCAGAGTTGATATGTCATGGGCTGGATACGAAAAATCTTGTGGATAGGTGGCGGGCTCATACTCGCAATCACGTTTTTAACGATGATCTCCCAAGTTTACTGGGAATCCTTAGGCTGGAACGGCATAAACTCGGGTGCCTACATTTTTTGGTATGTTTTGGGGGCAATATTTATTCTGAGCATGTTCATTTATGATTTTAGCTCTTTCTTTTTACTTCGATCCCACGTCCATAAGCTCATGGATGAAACGGAGCAGACAACGCCGGAAGGGCTTGTAAAGGAACTGGATGAACCGCTCTGGCGCATCCTCCCCATCTTTCGGAAGCGGGAGGACCCGGGTATTTTAATAGAACTCTCCGGGAAATACATGCATTTTAATGAGGATTTTGAGAAGAAATTCGTAGAACAGAACTCGAAGGGGCTGCCGCTCGGGGAACTTGCCAATCACTTCAATCTGCCAAAGACTGAAATCAACCTTATTCTCGAAGAACTAGACTATAAAGGCGCTCTTCCGGAAATTGAGACGCCTTTCGAACGCACCAAGAAAGAAGCCCAAGCAAAAGGGCTGCGGAAAACCGTCCGGCTCCGAAAAGGAGAGAAGCGCAGGCGTAAATAATTCTCTTACTTCTTTTTCCACCTTTCATCCCAAGGCATTTTAAAAATAGCAAAAAATAATATACCTTGGAATTCGTGTTTAATTATAATAGGTTATTAATTACCAGGAATGTGAGTTGTTTGGGAAAAACGGCATTTTATGGTATTATTAGCGTATTCTTACTGTTATTCATTCTCAGCAATTTTCTCCCATTAAATTCATTTCTTACACGGAATACAGAAGGGTTGACCAGCTTTCAAAGCAATGATTTGGCGAAATATACCTATATATCCTATGTTTGTGCTGACAATAATCTAGAACGTTATGGGCGCGATGATATCAACGAGATGGAATCGGGATTCAATGATAGCGTCACGGATGTCCATGTGATTAGCTTGCTCGACATTCTAAATGGGGGCACTACCGCCTATTATATTTCTCATGATGATAATCCGAGTACGATCACCTCCACGCAACTCGTGATACCTGGGCTAAATTCTGAAGTGAATATGGGAGACCCGGCTACTCTCATCACCTTCGTAGCGTTTTGTATGACTAACTATCCCGCCGAACATTACGTGCTTGATTTGTGGGATCACGGCTCAGGGTGGGCAATATGCTATGATGAGACCTCCAATGATGACGCGCTGACCATGGCGGAACTGCGAACCGCCCTGCAAACCATCAATACAACTACGGGAACTCGAATCGATATTCTCTGCATGGATGCCTGTTTAATGGGAACCCTGGAAGTGGCCTACGAAATAGCCGATTATGTTGATATTTTCATTGCCTCGGAGGAGACAATTCTTGTTTCTGGCTATCCCTACGATACTATTATTGCCGATCTATGTGCTGATTCGAACCAAACTATAACTGAATTCTCGAGTGCGGTTGTTGATTTATTCCATGCCAGTTATTCCTCATTCTTTCAGACTACGCTCTCTGCCGTGAATCTTAGTATAGTGGACTCCTCTGTGTTCACTGACTTTGCGCTCTTCGCTCAAAATTTGCATAGCTATCTGAGCCTCGGGATCAAGAACGAGCTTTACAACGCACGGGTTGCTTCTGAGGAATTTTATGATCCCGATTTCGTAGACCTCTATGATTTTACGGAAAATACGAAAAACGAGGCTTCCAATATGACCATTCAAGGCCTAGCGCAGAATCTTATGACCAGCCTCTCCGCGGCGATCATTAATGAAAAGCACCACAATCATCCGGGCGCCCACGGCCTGAGCATTTATTTCCCTGAATATCAGGGCTCCTATATGAGCAGCTATGCCGCCTACTTTTCGCTCTCCAATGACTCCATGTGGGATGAATTCCTTCAAAAGTACTACATCAGCGGCAATTTCGGGCTAACTCTGCGCTATTACGCCGTAAATGACTCCCTTGGGAACAATAACAACACCCCTGATCCCGGGGAATCCCTCTTAATCGAAATTGATCTGCAAAATATCGGGACCACAAATGCAATAGATGTCAATGGGACTTTTCTTTGCCTTGATTCCGAAAATGTTACGGTCACGAGTGGACCGCGCTCGTATGGAAATATTCTCGCTGGCCAAAATGCCACTCAAACCTTTGCCTTCAATATCAGCAGTTCATGTGCAAAATATCAGCACCTTTCTTTTGTAATCATGACCCAAGCCATCTTCAATTCCTATCTCATCGCCCGGAACTTCACTTTTGAACTGATTGTTGGACGGCAAGTTACACTTGGAGGCTGGAGCCTTGCAAGTGCTACCGAAATTACCTCTGGCTTGATTTACGGAATTCTCCCCGGCCCGGGTCCTAATGGCGTGGGGTGGCTGAAGATCAACTGCACCGCCAGTTTCTACCTCTTTCTGAATCTGACTGCACCCGAATTGACTGATTTCGATGTTTACGTGTATAATTCTGCCCAAAAACTAATTTCGGCTGCTGTCAAACCCAATTATCCCGATGAATGCTGTTTCCTTATACCGCAAACTAGCTATTACTACTTAAAACTGGATCCTTATAGTGGTGGCTCCTGTTACTACGAGCTATTCGTGAATATCACTTCCGTTGCCTATGAAGATGGGTCCTCCTTCGGAATCGCCATAACTCTTCCTGAGAACACTCTTGTTAATAATTCATTACCTGGTCCCGGCGCTCATGGCTATTTCTACTATCGCATCAGCCTCTCCAAAGATCAACGTTTGCGTGTCTTCCTTGAAGGCCCCTACGCCACCGATTTCGATCTTTATATTTATGACCCCAATTTGAGACAGGTCGCCCAATCTGCAAGATCCTCTTCCTCAGAATCCTGTGGTTTGGTGGCAAGTATCTCCGGCTATTATTACATTTTGGTGGTGCCCTACTCCGGCGCTGGGCAATTCACCCTGGAAACAAAGGTTGAAGGGTTCGAATCCTTCTCTTGGATACTAATTCTTATCCTTGTC
>Ga0315285_10005468_pt1 | contig 13087 bp, 11 predicted proteins | sample YL17G09_36_MG_FD_203698 | JGI IMG/M metagenome (GOLD analysis project Ga0315285, IMG submission 203698) | Sediment microbial communities from Yellowstone Lake, YNP, Wyoming, USA - YL17G09_36 | ecosystem: Environmental > Aquatic > Freshwater > Lake > Sediment | place: USA: Wyoming | collected... | reverse complement strand
CGATAAAATTTTATTTGCACATCTTCAGGCAAACTCGATGACATCCCATTCGCATAAATCTCATTTGTATCCAATCCTTCAGGTTCAAGAAATATTTGATGACTGTCTCTATCGGAAAATCTTACAACCTTATCTTCTATGCTGGGACAATATCTTGGACCGATTCCAGTGATTCTTCCCTGATACAGCGGAGATTTATCAAGATTATCGAGAATGATTTTATGCGTCTCTTTATTCGTATGCCCAATATAACAGCAAATTTGCTTCTGGATAATTTGTGTATCATCAAAAGAAAATCGCTGAGGATTTTTATCCCCCCATTGTTCTTTGAATTTCGAAAAGTCAATAGAGCGTGCATTCAATCTTGCGGGTGTTCCTGTCTTTAATCGACCTATTTCGAAACCCAATTCTCTCAAGCTCTCTGAGAGCTTAATAGCGGGCAATTCACCTGCTCGTCCTGCCGGATACGATTTCAAACCAATGTGAATTAATCCATTCAAGAACGTTCCAGGAGTGATTATAACAGCTTGAGTAAAATACTGATTTCCGACTTGCGTTTCAATCCCAATTACTCTATCACCTTGAACAAGAATCTTCTCAACTAATGCTTGTGTAAGATAAAGATTTTCCTGCTCCTCAAGAATTTTTTTCATATATTGAGAATAAAGCAACTTATCACATTGAGCTCTTGGTGCTTGAACAGCAGGACCTTTACCGGTATTCAGCATTCTGAATTGAATACCCGTATAATCAGTCGCTTTTGCCATTTCACCACCAAGGGCATCAATTTCTCGAACGAGATGACCTTTGGCAAGTCCTCCAATAGCGGGATTGCAAGACATCTTGGCAATTGTATCAAGACTAATAGTAAGCAAAAGAGTTCTCATCCCAAGACGTGCAGAAGCCAACGTCGCCTCACATCCTGCGTGTCCAGCTCCAATTACTATTATGTCAAATTTAAATGAATCAGTCATAATTCATCATCTAACCGCAGAGATCGCAGAGAAGGCGCAGAGTTCGCAAAGATTATTATAATGTAAATTCTCTGCGAACTTTGCGATTTCTTAGCGTCCTTTGCGATAAATATTTTATCCTTAATAATATACAGCCATCAAAGTCAATCCCTGAGCGGGTGCTGTGGGTCCTGCTAATTTCCTATCTTGTTTATCAAGAATCTCTTTTATTCGTTCTGGAGAGAATTTCCCTCTTCCGATTTCAATTAACGTTCCAATTATTATTCTCACCATTGAATGTAAAAATGCATTTGCCTTTATATCAAGTATTATATAATCCCTCTCTTTCTTAAGAGTGGCTTCTGTGATTGTCCTTACAGAAGATTTAGCGGAACAATGAATACTTCTAAAACCTGTAAAATTATGTTCTCCAACAAGATATTTTGTCGCTTTTCTCATCGCATTAACATTTAATTTATAAGGGATATGTGTATGATAATATCTTAATATGGCTTCACCAGTTCTTCTGTTCAGAATCACATATCTATACCATCTCAATTTTGCATCAAATCGTGCATTAAAATCTTCAGGAACAATTTCTGCTGATTTTATCACAACATCATTCGGTAAATTAGCATTAGTTCCCAGAACTATCGATTCGAGCGGAAGCTCAGAATTTGTTTTAAAGTTTGCCACTTGCCCAAGGGCGTGAACGCCTGAATCAGTTCGTCCTGAACCAATCAATTTGACTTTATGTTGAACAACCCTCTTAATTGCTTCAGATATAACATCCTGCACATTCCTATCTTTTTTCTGAGACTGCCAACCACAAAAATTGGTGCCATCATATTCAATAATTAATTTTATATTCTTTTTAATACCCATTTGAAAAAAGATTTCTCTCGAATTAAAATTGTATCTATAAACCTTATTTTTTCACTTTTAAGCTATAATAGATAAAGATTTCCTATCAATGATTTTTTTGATATGGGCAACTGATGTTTTTATAACTAACATAACTATAGAAGTGTATTAAATAATTATCAATCACAGATAAATATGTTGATTAAACAAAAATATTTTTATAAAAGGAGATAAATTTGTTTTAGCAATATTGAGTAATATGAAAATGGAGATAAGATATGGATAATACACCAGCAAAAATATTAATTACTGAACCAACCGAAATTTTTATCTTTCTAATTGCATTAGTCGGTTTTATCTTTTACATATCTGATAAGAAGTACATTAAAAAGGTATTTGATGTCTTACCGTTCGTCTTCTGGATTTATTTTCTTCCAATGGTTGCAACTACAATTGGTGTTACTCCTGATTCATCACCGCTTTATAAATGGATATCGAGGTATATCCTACCCACAAGTTTAATTTTGTTATTTTTATCAGCAAATATTCCAGCAATAATGAAGCTCGGTCCAAAGGCATTAATAACAATGCTCACAGGCTCGTTCGGAATCGTTATTGGTGCACCCATTGTTTACTTTTTTATGAGATCTTCTTTTCCTCCTTTAGCCTGGAAAGGTATCGGGGCATTAGCAGGTAGCTGGATTGGTGGTAGCGCCAATATGACTGCCATCAAAGAAAGTTTAAATACACCAACCGAAGTATTTACTCCAGTTGCAATTACCGATGTAATTGTTGGCTATGGATGGATGGCAATTATTGTGGCACTTTCTGTGTTTCAACAAAAGTTCGACAAATGGAATAAAGCTGATACAACATTGTTGGTTGAAGTTAATGAAAGGATGAGACAAATAGAGCTTTCAAGAAGTAAAACATTAATTACACCAAAATTGTTAATAATGTTAGGAATGAGTTTTTTAATAGCTTTGCTATGTATCAAATTAGGATACGCTGTTGGAGGTTATATTGAGAAAGCCATACCTAAAATCAGTTATATATTTACAAGTTTTACAATAGTGGTTATTCTTGTTACAATAATAGGAATTGGATTATCATTTACAAAGGTTTCACAACTTGAAGATTATGGAGCTTCAAAAGTAGGATATGCGATGTTTTATATTTTACTTGCATCTATTGGAGCTCAAGCAAATCTGGGTCAGATTATTAAGGCTCCTCTTTATATAATTTTTGGGGTGATATGGATATTAATTCATGTCACCTGTCTGTTTTTATTAATTAAGATATTCAAAATACCGATTTTTTTTGCCGCTACTGCTTCTCAGGCAAATATTGGTGGACCTGTTTCAGCACCTATTGTTGCAGCAGTATATCAGCCATCTTTAGCTGTAGTTGGATTATTAATGGCAATATTGGGGAATATTATAGGCACATTTTTAGGACTTACAGTCGCCTGGTTATGCTCCCTTTTAGCTGGAGGTTAGATTTCCAATTGAAATCTTTGAAATACTAAGATACTCGCGAATGATTAAAAAATTGTTTTAGACATTACGAAAAATCCCCTCTTGAGAGGGGTTAGGGGTGTGTAAATAAAGTATTTAAGAGATCCTTAATTAAGAAGATTTTTGAAATGGGCTCGGATAGTTTGGAACAGAATTTTTTATAATAACACTTCCTTCTTTCGTTTCGGTTGCCTTAGCATAAACTTTTAAATCGTAAATCTCAGTTAATCCACATGATGTGCAAGTAACAAAAATATATTTATCAGACTCGATGATTTTCGGTAATGATGTTTTTGAGATACTTACCTTCCTAACGGAAGCCTCTCTGCACCTGCATTTCGGACAACAGAATGATTCTTTTAATCTCGCTTCGTATTCCATTTATGACCTTAATAATGTATTTTTCCTATAACCTTTAACCAGAAATTCTTTCTAATATCAAGTATAAAATAAAAGTTTGTGATCAGTCTATGAATTTTTTATTTGATAAATAAATCTTTTATCGATTAACATTTATATTCATTAATTAATAATACAAGGTCAAGGAGAGTGAAAAATGAAAGAAGAATTCATTTTAGGGGAAAAAATTTATCTTCGACCAATTGATTCAGGCGATGTTAATCTTTTTTGCGACTGTATTAATTCACTTGATATTCGGTACACCTTCTTCACTTCTTTTCCGACAAATCGTTCACGGCAAGAGGAATTACTCAAGAATTTATATAAAGAAAAAGATTATATTCCCTTTGCTATTTGTTTTAAGGAAACAAATGAAGCAGTTGGAGTCACAGCCTTTCATCGAGTTGATTATGTTAGTCGAGCAGCGATATTTTCTATTATCATTGTTAATTCAAAAGATTGGGGACAGGGATATGGTTCAGAAGCCACAAAGCTGATGGTTGATTATGGATTTGAAATCCTGAATTTGAATCGTATTCAGCTCCACGTATTTGCTGGTAATGAAAGAGGAATTAAGGCTTATGAAAAAGCTGGGTTTGTCAAAGAAGGTCTTCTTCGTGAAGCGATGTATCATAATAATGAATATTGTGACTTTTACGTAATGGGGATTCTGAGAAGAGACTATTATAAAAACAAATCATAAAAAATTACTTCGATATAAAAAACAAAGGGGTGGAAATGAACCCACCCCAAATTCATCTTAATATAAAACGGAGTTTGTTTTTATTATTTTACTCCGCTTGCCGACATATTAACACTTTTTACAAAGACAACCAAAAAGGGTGCCATCCAGACAGTGCTTCTTGATGAAACCATATCCACTACCGTGTTTGCGCCATCTTCCTTAGCATTACGAGTAATCATTTCAGCAAGAGAATCCAGATTGACTGTGTCCTTTAAAAAAGTGGTATTGATAATCGCCCCACCTTCACCACTGACCTTATCTGTGTCACCCGTTAAAATAGGAATCCAAAGGACATAAATTCCCCAATTTTTTCCGTTATAATGTGCTACATTTTCCTTGCCGAGTGATAACTTCATTCCATTAAAAGTACTGGCTTTCTTGATACTGGCACAACCAAATAAAGACAAAACTAATACTACTACCAAGATGACGGCAATTACTTTTCGTGTCATATATAACTCCCTCCTTTTTGATTTTAATTATTGATTTCTTTATCACATTTTAGATAACCAGTCAAGGATATTTTAAAATAATTATTTTTTCATTGATTGATTAAAATACCTTAAAAGTTGAGATTGCTTTGTTACCGATTCAATCAGCGAATAATCATTCTTGAATTTTGCATCCAATAAATAGCTTTTAAACAACAATCTATCAAAACAAAGTTTTGAAAAAAACATAAGAAAAAGATTTTATTGATTTTGAATCTTCCTTTGTATTAAATAATATCAAAGCAAATGAAAATAAATTTTTCATTGCAACTAAATAACAAATGATAATAGTAAGATTTAGTGGGATATAGAGAAATAATGTTATTTTTACTAAAATAAATCCTGTTTATCCTGAACATTATGTTAATCCTATATAAATTTTTTTCTATTTCCTTTATAGTTTAATAAGAGAGGTGAAATTAATTTATGTCGCTTTCGAAAGAAGTTTTAAAGGCAGCGTTTGACAAAGCGAGTGGGAAGTGTGAATGCAGAAATGAGAAACATGAGCATCGCAAGAGAAGATGTAGTAGAAACCTGTTCTGGGAAAATCGAGGAAAAGGACCAAACGGAGTTTGGGAGGCAAGAGTAAAAGGAAGAGGTGCGGGTATAGGAGATATAGAGGTTCTGTGCTGGAAATGTTTTAAACAACCTGATAAAAAATAAACTCTAAATTAGAAATCCTAAACACTAAACAAAATCAAATGACATAAATACAAAACTAAAAGTAAGTGGTTATGTTTAGTATTTTATATTTTGAATTTATTTAGGATTTAGAGTTTATTGAATGATTATGTCGTTGTTAGTCGTAGTCCAGAGTCTTTTTACAGGAATTAATATACCTAACAAAAGAGTAAGGCTTATTAAATAATTATACTTTCCCCATTCATTTCTTCAGGTTGATTCCATCCCCAGAGTTTGAGAAATGTTGGTGCTATATCACAGAGTTTTGAACCTTCTCGAAGTTTCACATTTTTCAACTCATTTGATATCACGATGAATGGCACCATATTGGTTGTGTGTGCTGTATGCGGTGAATTAGTCTTAAAATCCCACATCTGCTCAGCATTCCCGTGGTCTGCTGTCACTAAAACCGTACCGTTGTATGATAATATTTTATCGATGACTTTTCCCATACATTCATCAACCGTCTCAATCGCCTTAATCGCTGCTTCTAAGACTCCTGTGTGACCTACCATATCAGAATTTGCAAAGTTCAATACAATTATTTGATATTTTTGTTTATCAATTTCTTTCAAAACTGTTTCACAAACCTCATAAGCGCTCATTTCTGGCTTTAAATCATAAGTTGCAACCTTTGGTGAAGATATAAGAACTCTCTCTTCATTCTCAAAAGGTTTTTCTACGCCACCATTGAAAAAAAATGTTACGTGTGCATATTTTTCTGTTTCTGCAATGCGAAGTTGATTCCAACCATTTTTGCTTACCACTTCTCCAAAAATATTAGTCATTTTTTGTGGTGGAAATGCTACAGGGGCATTAATTGTCGCTTCATATTCTGTAAAACAGGTATAATAAACTTTCGGATGAACATCTCTCTTGAAACCACTGAAATCATTATCCAGAAAGGAATGAGTTATTTCTCTTGCCCTATCACCTCTAAAATTAAAAAATATTATCGAATCGCCGTCTCCAATTGTTCCAATCGGTTTGTCATTATCATCAACAACAATAATAGGCTTAACAAATTCATCTGTTTCACCTCTATCATAAGCACCTTTGACAGCATCAATCGGTGATTTGACTTTAATCCCTTCACCTTTGGTTAAGGAATCATAAGCTAATTTAACTCTTTCCCATCTCTTATCTCTATCCATTGCATAATAACGACCTACAATCACACCTATTCTCCCAATTTTCTCATCTTGTATCATTTTATAAACTCGATTAACGTATTCATTACCACTCTTTGGTGGTGTATCACGTCCATCAAGAAAACAGTGTAAAAAAACCTTGTCCTCTGAAACTCCTAATTTCTTCGCTAATCTCAGAATTGCATAATAATGTTTATCTGAACTATGAACGTAGCCATCTGATATAAGACCGTATAAATGAAGCTTCCTTTTATTTTCCTTTGCGTGGTTAATAGCATTTACTAATGCTTGATTGGAAATTAAACCATCCCTCTCTATAGCTTTATCGATACGAGTAATTTCCTGCCAGACAATTCTACCTGCTCCGATATTTAAGTGTCCCACTTCTGAATTACCCATCACTCCATCAGGAAGTCCCACATTTAAACCATGTGCATAAATTTTTGTGTGAGAATATATTGATAGCAATTTATCCATCACAGGCGTTTTAGCCTGGTCAATAGCATTAAACTTACCCGGAGGAGCTATTCCATATCCATCAAGAATCATCAGCATATAAGGCTTATACATTACGAATTCTCCTTCTATGTATAATTAAGAAATTTCTTCACTATTTCCTCAATAAAAATGTCAAAATCAATGAAAGTATAATACTCAATAAAATACTTGTTGCTAAAGGAAAATAAAATGTAAAACTCTTTTTTCTTATTGTGATATCACCTGGTAAATGACCTAACCAGTGTATCTTACTTGATAGTAAAAATACAGCTCCAACTATAATAATAATCACACCAATTAAAATTAAACTTTTTCCTATAAACTCCCTCTCCATAATTTCCACCTCTAAATAATAATATGTGAAAGTTCAGTATTCTTTTGTGTTTTGAATTACAAAATCAATAATTATTATGAAGTAAGGGCTATTTATCTTCAATAATACAATTTTTATTGGTCAAGATAAAAGATTGTTAAGAAATATCTCAATAAAAAATTAACCTTAAAAGAGTTGACAAGAAAAGAAAATAAGTTTATAAATATATAATAATGTAATTCAATAAGAGGAGGTTTAGGAATGAAAATAAAAGTTCTATTTTTATTCACTATTTTAACGGGTATTGCAATAGTCCTGTTCTCTGTTTCATATAATCAGACCTGGGAGAATGAACCGAATAATAATCCATTGCAAGCTACTATTTTGGGGTCGTTGGGGGATTATCTCTGCGGCTTCCAGGATTTTGACACATCCCTTTGGGGAGATGATTATTATGTATTTTCTGCGAGTGCTGGACAAACAGTGAATGTAGTAGGTGATGCAAATTTCCCAACTGATATTGGTTTGATAATTACCAATATGTCTGATTTTTATTTAGTTGGACCGATTGATAGTCGAGGAGCAGGGCTGGATGAATACATTAACGGATTTGTTGTACCATCAAACGGTGATTATTGTGTTGTAGCTTACGAGGCAAATAAAATGAAAGGTTCGGGTTATACATACTCTTTACAGGTAACCATTTCAGAACTCCCAACAAGTGTTAACGATATATGGGAAGTTTATGAATAATCAAAAAATAAGTTAAAAGGGGAAATAAAGATTTATAAGGGAAAATTCCTAATCATTTTTTAGTTACAATTCAGCCACATTACTCATAGAAGGGGTTTCATAAATCTTGAAAATTTGGGCAGATGTAAAAAGTAACTGGAGAGGGTAGGATTCGAACCTACGAAGGCTTAAGCCAACAGATTTACAGTCTGCTCCCTTTGGCCGCTCGGGAACCTCTCCATCTATAGTCTGGAGCTGGCTATGGGACTCGAACCCGCAACCTGCCGCTTACAAGGCGGCTGCTCTACCAATTGAGCTAAGCCAGCTTAAATCGATACTTTTTATTTACAAAAAATTTTTATGTCAAATCAATAAAACCGTGTCAATAAAAAAATACTTCTTTCAGATACGCATCAGAACTGATAAACTCGCATATTACCCAATATTAATTTATAAAATAAATATGAATAAAAACGATTTTAAATAATTTTTTATAAATAATTACGAACTATATTTTTTAATGCGGGTGTGAATTTCATCATCTGTTTTCTATTTAATAATTTTTTAAGTTCCTCTATAGCCGCGAATTTTCCTTCAGAAATTTCATCTTTGTTAATTTCTATTTTACCGTTATAAATACATTTAAAAATCTTTATGAACTCAAAATCAGTTTCCTTAGAACCCTTTACTTCACCCAGATATTCTAAATGAACTTTTTCAATTCCTAATTCCTCTTTTAATTCTCTTCTTGCAGCATCATCATAATTTTCGCCAACATTCAAGTGTCCTGCGGATGAAACATCCCAATAATCAGGATAAGTATCTTTTGTCGGATTTCTCCTCTGAATAAAAATCTCCCCTTGTGAGTTCAGAACAATAATATGAACCGCTCTGTGAAAAAGATTTTTCTTATGTATATTCGCTCTTGTATCTTTATCGATGATATTATTATTTGCATCAACAACATCTAAATACTCAACATTATTCCCTTCAACTGTCATTGATGTAACCTTTAGTTAAGAAAGATAGGCTTGTTAATAAATTTAATGAAAGAATAAAGGGGGCAACTTTTAAAAATTCTTTTTTACCCAGGGTATTCTACCCTGGGCTATAAATATTTTGCCCTTACAGGGCAAAGATAAAAAAAATTATCTCAAGTATTCGTTATCTTTATTTGTAGTCTCTTCGTCCTCTGCGTAAAACTATTAAATATTACTTCGATAACTTCTCTTTAATAAACTCTCTTGCTTTTTTAATAGCTTCAGGAAGTTTTTCAGGATTTTTTATACCAGTTTGAGCTAAATTGGATTTTCCACCTCCACTACTTCCAAGCTCTTGACCCATTAATTTTGCCACCTCAACAGCATTAATCTTATCTGCAAAAGTTCCTGTATTAACTATAATTGTATTCGGCGATGCTATAATAGTAACTCCCGAAGAAAGATGACTCATAATAACATCGGAAAGATTCCTGAGTTCATTCATTTTCATTTCAGGAACTTTGGTAAAGAAAAATTCCGCATCTCCAATTCTTTCTTTTTTGTTTGGGATTTCTTCTATTACTTTTGTTTGAATATCCTTTTGATGAACCTTATCAAGTTCCTTTTTTAGCTCTTTATTCTCATCAATCAATTTGTTCAATCTTTCAGCAATTTCTTCCTTCCCCACACTCAATGTCTTGGTAAGATTTTCAACAATATGTCGCATTGAGAGGTTATATTTAAATGCTTCATCGCCTGTAATGCCTTCAATTCTTCTAATTCCTGCGGCAACGGAATATTCATTAAGAATTACAAATTGCCTAATCTGACTTGTGCTTTCAAGATGAGTTCCACCACAAAATTCCAGACTTTCATCTCCCATCTTTATCACGCGAACAACTTCACTATATTTTTCGCCAAAAGGAGCGATGGCTCCTATTTTCTTTGCTTCCTCAATCGGCAAGACCATTTTTTCAATTATGAGATTAGAAATAATTAAATCAGAAACAATCTTCTCTATTTTCTCAAGGTCCTCTTTTGAAACGGCTTTATTGTGTGTAAAATCAAATCTGAAATTTTTCGGTGAAACATACGAACCTGATTGTTTTATATGTGTCCCGAGAACCTTTCTCAATGCCGCTTGCAAAAGATGTGTCATACTATGATTTCTTGCAATTGCCAATCGTGTTTTCTCATCAACTACACATTTTCCAACTGTATGGACTTTAATATGCCCTTTTACAACCTTGCCAAAATGCCTGTAAATTTCTGCTGCTGTTTTTTGAACATCAGTAATCTCAATTTTCCCTTCATCTGTTTCAATATATCCAATATCAGCAACCTGACCACCAGCTTCTGCATAAAAGGGTGTCTCTTTAACAACAATCTCAACCTCATCTCCTTTATTCACTTCATTTACAACAGTCTTATTCTTAACCAGACAAATTATTTCTGATTTAGTAAATAAAGTTTCATATCCAAAAAATTCTGTTGGACCATATTTCTCAAGAACATCATCAAACAATCTTTCATATTCAGCGAGCTCAGCACCTTTCCAGGACTTTCTCGCAAGCTCTCTTTGTGCCTCAAGATTTTTCTGAAATTCTTCTTCATCCACCATTAATTTGTTCTCATCTGCAATCTCATAAGTCAAATCCACAGGAAATCCATAAGTATCATAAAGTTCAAAAACAAATTTTCCATCGATGGTGTCTTTGTTTTCTCCTTTTAGAACTTTGATATGACTATCAAGTATTTTTAATCCCTTATCAATTGTCTTATGGAATCTTTCTTCTTCTAATTTGATTATCTCAGAAATTCTTTTCGGATTCTCTTTCAATTCTGGATAAGCCTCTCCCATCCTTTCCACAACTGTATCTACGACCTTATAAATAAACGGGTCCATCACACCAATTTTTTTACAATGTCTCACTGCTCTCCGCAAAATTCTCCGCATCACATAACCCCGACCTTCATTAGAAGGAATCACACCTTCATCAATTGTAAATGTTAAAGCCCTAATATGGTCTGCAATGACATTGATGGACATCTGATATTGTTTATCCTTGTAATAATCTATTCCAATTAATTCACAAACCCGTTTTACAATGGGCAACATAATATCATTTTCATAAAGACTATTTGATTTTTGAACAATCATAGCGAGTCGTTCCAGACTCATCCCGGTATCAATTCCACGATTGGTAAGAGTCGATCTTGAACCATCGGGTTGTTGGTCATATTGAGGAAAGACAAGATTCCAAAACTCCAGATAGCGTTCACAACTACATCCAACATAACAATCTGGTTTGCCACAGCTTCTGTCTTTGCCCAAATCGATGTGAATTTCTGTACAAGGACCACAAGCGCCTGTTTCACCTGCAGGTCCCCAGAAATTATCTTTAACTCCTAATCTCACGATTCGCTCTTTATCCAATCCAATAAGATTATGCCAGATATCAAATGCTTTCTCATCTTCCTCAAAGATTGAAACATAGAGTTTATCAGCGGGAACTTTAACAACCTTCGTTGTAAATTCCCATGCCCATTCAATCGCCTCTTTTTTAAAATAATCACCAAAAGAAAAATTTCCGAGCATCTCGAAGAAGGTATGATGTCTTAAAGTTTTTCCCACATTCTCCAGGTCACTTCCTTTTCCTGAAACTCGTAAACATTTCTGGCAGGTTACAGCTCTTCTGAAGGGCAATGGAACTGTTCCAGACCAGTATGGCTTGAATTGAACCATACCTGCAGTAGTAAAAAGTAAAGTTGGGTCATCATAAGGAATCAACGAAGAACTCAAAATGTGTTTATGCTGTCTTTGCACAAAAAAATCGATGAACATCTTTCGCAATTCATCCGATTTTATCATACATAAGTCTCCCGCACTAAAAAATTTGCTCTGTTAAATTATTGCGACACCTTTCCATTGTCAAACTTAAAATACATTTACTCAATCTAATCGGAAAAAATATGAGATTATGAAAAATATTTTAACCGTTTAAAAACTCAATTTGAAATCTCTGAAATACTTGATAAACACACCCCTAACCCCTCTCAAGAGGGGAATTTTTGTAGTGACAGAACACTGTTCTGTCACTACATTGTGTATTTTTGCACGGTGTTATGGTTATGTTAGTTAGTTTTTCAGAGATTTCATTTAGAGATTATTTATTCTTACCTTTTTCACCAGTAATGCCCAGTCGTTTAAAACCTTTGAGCATTTCAGTATAAATAGCTTTACCACTTTGTGTAACTGGTGGTAGTGGAACAGCTGATATTTTCGGGTCATTGAGATTGCCTGTGGCTTTATATATGAAAAGAAGCTCTGTGATTTTATCTATCGGTTTTGTAACCTCTTTAACTATTGGCAATTTCCCAAGAAATCCTTTTGAAAAGGATAATCCCATAGTTAAATTTAATTCTCCATCAAGTCCCAGAGAACCATATCCATTTATCCCAATCGTGTTACTTTTCATATGCAAATTGCCTGTTGTGATTTTATCTTTATCAATAACAAAATCCGCTAAGACATCAGAAAATAGAACTCGATTCAGTTCATTAACTCCTGAAGTTTTTGCTAACGAACTGAACAAAGGCACTCCTAAGAAAAAGCAATTAATAATACCAAAACTTCCATCTCCATTCGCTGTATATTTTCCTTCTTTTACCTCAACTTCAAAATTGGAAATGCCAGCGAATTTCCCCTCGACTTCTGATTTCTCATTCATATATCTTCGAATAAAGGAACCCAGGTTTAGTT
>Ga0315285_10005467_pt1 | contig 13088 bp, 10 predicted proteins | sample YL17G09_36_MG_FD_203698 | JGI IMG/M metagenome (GOLD analysis project Ga0315285, IMG submission 203698) | Sediment microbial communities from Yellowstone Lake, YNP, Wyoming, USA - YL17G09_36 | ecosystem: Environmental > Aquatic > Freshwater > Lake > Sediment | place: USA: Wyoming | collected... | reverse complement strand
GCCATCGCGCGGGTTGTTGAGCACTTCGTCAACCGTACTCGCTCACGTGCAAGTCGGCTGAAGCACCAGAAACCTGCGCTCCAACCCAACGCAAATGCACCACCGTAATGTGCCATTGTCAAATTAGTTAGTTTGTTGCCACCGCACACATTGCCAGGGCAGCGAGGGAACCTTGGCGGTCAATATCGAAGTCACACAGCAGCCTACCCGCCACCAAGGTTGAGTAGGTGTTTTTGTTGGGGCCTGTAGCGTGTCGCTGACCAGTTTTGTGCCATTGAAACTTTCGGGAAGAAGGGGTGATTCCTGATGAGTGAAAGCAAGAATGAGTCCAGAAGCAACTTCAAGGACTGGCTGGCACTTGCAGGTAGTGTTTTGGGCTTCTTTACTGCCCTCGTCACGTTTATCACTGATTTCTCAAGATTGCCCCCAGATCCACAGGCCCTACGGTATGTCTCAGTTGCTGGCTATATTCTCTATGTTTTGAGTACCCTTTGGATTGTCTTCAAAGCGGACAAGGTGAAGCCAAGATGGCGCTGGGCAAGCCTGGCAGTTCTTTACATTGTTACTGCTGCCTATTTTCTGTGGCTGGGTACTTGGATAGGAACATCACCGACTAGTGACTGGCCTCCCGATTTGATCGCCTACTACGATTTTGAAACCGATGCTGACTTGAAAGGGTGGTCAGAAGGGGTGAAAAGGTCAAATGAGCATGCCTTTAGTGGTCAGTATGCGCTGAAAGCAGTGCTGCCCGTTCAAGCAGACCAGCAAACAAAACTTTCTCTCCGTTGGCAACATACATTCACAGCGGACGTAATTGTCGGACAAATCTATTGGCCTGCGACTGATGAAGTGGGCATTGTCTGGGCACAGGTGTGTGTTCCGCTAGAGGGCTGGGATTGTGCCGGGCTTCTAGAAAAACATGGTGGTTGGAATACATTCGTCTTGGATCTATCCGAAATGACAGTAGGGGATCCTCCAAGACCGTTGAACCAACTTGTATTGCCTGGGCTTCACTTTCAGGGATGGTTGCGCGGAGCTACAGGCACCAATATGAGCACTATACCCATATATCTGGATACGATTCAAATCTATCGTGACGGACAGGAATGAGAAGTCGCTAAGTTATGTAAAGAGAGAGGTCCATCGGTCACGTGAATTGCGTAACCTCGCAAGGGAGGTAAGACTAATGTCAACCTCAGAACAGAAATCTCATCGCACGGTAGTCACAACTGCCATTATTGGGGGGATCTTTGTTGTTCTTGCGGCATGCATCGGTCTGGGTGTGCCGATTGTCGAGTATCTTGTAAACCGGAGAGCCACTTCCCCTGCTCCGACAGAAACTCCTATGTCTGCTCCCAAGTTGGGCGATACGCAGCTCCGTTCTGTTGATGGAATGGTAATGGTCTACGTTCCTGCTGGAGCATTTGATATGGGTAGTAGTGATTACGAAATTGACCGTGAACTTCAGTTGTGCAACCTGGACTTATTTTGTGAACGGAGTTCATTCGAGGGCGAACAGCCCGTACATACTGTGTACCTGGATGCTTTTTGGATTGATGGAACTGAGGTAACCAATGCTCAGTATCAGCTGTGCGTGGCGACTGGGGAATGCAGTCCGCCGACCGAGAGTAGTTCAAACACGCGTGACTCGTATTTCGGCAACAAGGAGTACGATGATTATCCAGCCATCTACGTCAGTTGGGATCAGGCAGCGAATTACTGCAAATGGATAGGCGGAAGGTTACCCACAGAGGCTGAATGGGAATATGCAGCGCGTGGACCACAAAGAAATATTTTCCCTTGGGGAAATGATCGCCCCGATAATACTCTATTGAACTACAATGGAAATGTGGGTGACACTGCAAAAGTTGGTACTTATCGGGCTGGGACCAGTTGGTGCGGGGCGATGGATATGGCTGGCAACGTGTGGGAGTGGGTAAACGATTGGTTTAGCTATGACTATTACAAACGTTCTCCGCCCCAGAACCCTAGGGGACCTGCGTCGGGGGAAGTACACGGGTTGCGTGGGGGAGCTTGGAATAGCAGTCAACACCGTGTCCGTACGGCTCAACGTGATTACTACACTGATGAGTGGTCACCACCCCATCTTGTGGGTTTCCGATGTGTGGTATTAGAGAAGTAGATTTGCAGTCGCCGCATAACCCGCGCTTTGTGCGACACGAGTCTGTTCGTGTGGCTATTAAGTTCGTTCAGTGTCCGCCGGAGCACCTGGATGTCTTTCCTATCTACCCTTGCGAGCGGCTGCCCCTATTCGCCGGTCGGGGCGGTTTTGCTGCGTTCGAGTTGCAAAAAGGGGGCCGCAAGTATTGACTTCCACGCAAACTTGCGCTATACTGGAGGCACGCTGCAATGAAAACAGCCTCTGGGTTTGCTCAACAGCCGCCTGTTGGACTTTTACCTGCAAAGCATCAGCAGCCCTTTCCGGCATGGCTGGTACGCCTATAACAAGCAATACATCGAGCGCCTCCCCATCCGCCGCATCAACTCCGATGACCCGGCGGACGTAGCCCGCCACGACCGCATGGTGGCGCTGGTGGAGGAAGTGCTACGGCTGCAGCGTGAGAAAGCCGCAGCGGAGGCTTCGCTGCTGGACTCCCGCCACGACCTGGCCCGCCAGATCGAGCGGCTCGACGCCCAGATTGACGCGCTGGTGTACGAGTTGTACGGCTTGACGGAGGAAGAAATCGCCGTGGTGGAAGGACGCTCATAGCAAATCGTCTCGCGACTCTAGCCAGTCCGAGACGATGACCAAGGCGGTGGGCCATCCTGGTGCCGCAAATCGTAGCCCAAGCCCGCCCACCGGTGCGCCAAGAAGCTTAACAGCGCCATATCGGTAGAAGTCCGAGTGAGGAGTGGTGCTGGGGGATGCATAGGGATAAGCCCCTAGCCAGGATAGCATGGGCAAAGGGACAGCCTACGGTCTGACGGGAAAGGGCACTGTTAGGAACTTGGGGACTCACTTGACCGTTCTAGGAGAACAGGATGGCCCAGCTGCGGGTGAGGTGGTCAAGTGAGGGCGGAGAGCCCGTAGTAGTCGGAGTGTGGGAAAGCCACATACAAGGCGAAGGGGCTCAGGAATCCACGAGCTCTAGCCAGGAAGTAGCGTGAAGGAAGCCATGCGAGCATTGGCGAGCATCGAAGAGGATCTCGATGCAGTTGCGCGAAAACAGCGGAGCATCTACCAATTGGGTAGAATGTGGGTTCTGGAGAGCCGTGTGCGTTGAAAGGCGCACGCACGGTTCGGGGAGAGGGATGGATGAAACCTACTCTGTGTGAGCAGGGCAAGGCGCTCTGTCCCTACTCCACTCAAGGTTGGTGTGGGTGTTTGAGTGGCTTGTGCCCCATAGGTGGCGAGATAAGATCACCAACGTAATGGTGCGTACCACAGCACTCATCGTGGCTTTCTAGGAGTGGATGTCCTACGTGCTTGTTGCAAAAGCTCGTTTTGTTTCGAGGGAAGATTCATATTGGCTTAATGACGCTCTAAGTAGGTCACAAAAAGTTCCTTCCACGTTTTTGGCCGACAGGTGCCGGTTTTTGTGCCAGGGACTTTCTATCACATACTTAGATGCAGCGCGGAGGTTGATCATGGGGGAGAAGCAAGGTACTGAGTTTGTGCTTAAATACTCGAATCATGTGGTGGAGCACTTGGGGGTCAAACTCTATCAGAATAGGCCAACAAATGCCCTGGCAGAACTTGTGGCCAACGCTTGGGACGCTGAAGCGGAGAAAGTCTGGATAGATCTATACCTAGATGGACCATCCACGGACTGGTGGATTTCTGTGGGAGACGATGGCACTGGAATGAGCGCGACCGATGTCCAGCGAGATTATCTCATTATTGGCCGAAAGCGGCGCGATCTTGAGGCAGAAACAACCCCCGAGAAGAAACGGCCCTTGATGGGGCGCAAGGGTATAGGAAAACTAGCACCCTTCGGTATAGCCAGGACGGTGGACGTGTTCACGCTCAAAAAGGCGAATGTTACTTGGCTTGGCTTTAACCTGGACGAGATGCTGGAGCAGGGCAGGGATCCTAGCGAACCGACCGAGTATAGACCCGACGTCAATTTCGTGGGAAGTTGGGCAAGTTTCACGCGGGACCCTCTACTTGCTCCGGTGGACCTCTTCCTAAAACGTCTGCAGGACAAGAGATCCTATTCAGGCACTCTGATCATTCTCAGAGGACTGGCTTTCTCTAGCAAGGCGTGGAGCCGCGTGCTGAGTTTGCATCTCGCGAATCGTCTTGTCCCAGCCCTTACCGAGGTCGACTTCTCGGTGTTGGTGAATGGTGACTCGATCATATTGGATAAGGTGTTGCCAAGTTATGCGCACAGGATACCGCTGCAAGGATGGGACACGGGTGTCCTTCCCGGCGGCCGAGAAATTCGTTACTGGGCGTTGGTAGTAGATCTGGAACGTTACCATGCGACTTTCGGCGAGGATTGGACTCAGGAGCGCGCAGGGGTTGCCGTCTACGCGCACAAGAAAATCGCTCAAGACCGTCCGTTCTTCTTTGGTCTAAGAGGTCGCGAACTATATTCGCGTTATTTGTATGGTGTGGTTGATGCCGATTGGGTCGACGAGTTGTCCGAAGATGTGATCTCCACGGATCGCACCTCTCTGAATTGGGATCATCCTGATCTTTCGGAATTGAGAGACCAAGGGCAGAAGCTCGTCAGGGAGTGGCTAAACGAAGCTCAGAAACATCTGCGCAAGAAGCACAGCGGCGAAGTAGAAAAAATGATGGAGGAGAAGCTGAGGAGGGTACCAGAACGGTACAGGGACAGCTTCTCCCGCGCGGAAGTACAAGAGATGGCAGAGACTATCTTGTCATTGGCACCGCACACCTCTATTCAAAAGGTTGTGGACATCACGCTTTCTGCAGTCGCTCATATGCCTTCCTGGGAATTGCTGAAGGACTTGGTGCGCAACATTCAGGCGGGAGAATTGTCAGAGGGGGTTTTTGGACAGATAGTGTTCGATCTCAGATTCTTCGAGAATGCCAATCTAGCCCTGGTCATAGCTCGGCGTCTTCAAGCCATGTTGGCGTTAGACAAGCTCATTGCCAGGAGTGCTCGAGAGGTCGGGCCAGGCGAGGGGGACGAAACGGCGTCAGTGTCTTCCATGCATCAGCTATTTCGCAACAATCCCTGGTTGCTGGATCTCCGTTGGGCGGCTGTGGCTGACGAATTACCACCACAATTGACAGGACAGGCTTTGAAGGCCGCCGAGGCGAAATTGGAGCAGGCGTACGGAGACACAATCCGCGAATTTGAGAGTTGGAGACGGGTTGGACAGAAAGCTATGGACTTCGTTTTGCTCCACATCATGGAGTTCGAGAACGTTGTGATTGTTGTCGAAATCAAGAGGGCTGATAAGACTTTAACCAAGAATGAGCTACGCCAGCTCCAAGACTATATGGACGGAGTGAGAAAGACGCTGCAAGAGCATTCACGGCCAGATTGCACAATTCGGGGTGTACTTATCGGTGGGAAATGGGATCCTGAGTTGAGGTTTCATCTTGAGACAAGTCCTAACCCCAATATACGGATCATGACTTGGAAAGACTTGCTCTCGGAGGCGAAGCAGTCGCACCAGGAGTTTCTGCGCGCCCTGGCCGTGGGGCTACACGATGATCCGCGACTGAAGACGTATTTGGAAGACCTAGGGCAAACCGTCTCAAATGCTGATTGAATTCCAATGTCACAGCAGGGGGCGCTGAGATCCCAAGGGGAACACCTTTCTCGCCAGACTATAGGTTTGACAAAAGTATATCAAATATGATATACTTTCCTTGATGGAAGGATGCGTAACTGAGAATGCGGCGACTTGTCCCAATTGCGGGTTTCCTTTTGTCTCCGCCGAGGAGGCTGCCCAAATCATAGGTGTCTCTTACTCGCGCGTGCGTGCTATCCTTGCCTGCCATCCCGAGCGATTACGGGCATTCAGAGTGGGTAGAGCGTGGCTCATTCCAGAGAGTGCGGTCAGGGCATTTCATCCCTTGCCTCCGCACCGTCCACGCAAGACGGAAAGTAAGGGAGAATGAAGGCAAAGATACAACCATCTCCTGAGGGAATTGCAGGGATATTATCAGTGAAGGGCTTTCTATTTGGAGAACGAAGAGTGAGAGCGAATACCCACTTGCCAGCTATTTCTCTCTTTGCTGGCGGGGGCCTGAGCGACCTTGGTTACGAACTCGCCGGCTTCGAATTCGTCGTGCAAGTGGAGAAAGAAAAGAATCGCGCAACGCTGTGCGCGAAGAACTTTCCTGGCGCTGAGAGCGTAGTGGGAGAGTTGGAACGGACCTGGAAAACCGTGGTTCAGAAGTACAGAGAGAAACGTCCCGGTGATCGTTTGGCTCTCATGAGTGTTACGCCTCCTTGTCAAGGCATGAGTCATTCGAATCCTGATCGTGGGAAGCGTTCGCACAGTCAGGAACGTGATAGGCGTAATTGTCTCATATTAGAGGCACTACCTGTAATTGAGGAGCTGCAACCTCGCGTGGTCGTGGTGGAAAACGTCCCGCAACTTCTGACTGAGCCAAACGGGGCCTTCAAAGGGGGCAAAGGACAGAGCCTCGTGGACGCATTTGCCGAGAGACTTCCTGAATACCACCTGTTCGGTCGCGTCGTGCAGATGGCTGACTACGGGGTACCGCAGGATCGGCGCAGAGCAATTGTGGTCGCGGTTCACGAAGATGAGCAATGGGCCAAACGTCTGCTGTCGGCCAAGGTTGGTCCGTGGCCTGCGTCTACTCATGCTCAGGGATCTAGCAATGGTCTGCTGTGCTGGGTTACGGTAGAAGAGTGGTTCAAAGAAATGGGTTACAAGCAACTAGACGCCAGGTCGAGTGGGACCGCACGTGACCCCGACGATCCGCTTCACATAGTATCAGTCTACGAGGAGGACTACTACTGGCGGGTAGCAGATATCCCTCCCTACAGCGGCTGCAGCGCCTACCAGAACTCGCATTGCCGTGAGTGTGGGCGTGCGGACGTGCCGGAAGGCATGGCGATGTGTCCGTATTGTGGAGCGGTTATGCACAACCGCCCATACGTCGTGGAAAAGGACGGCACAGTTCGATTGATTAAGGGGCGGCACTCGAGCTACCGAAGAATGAGACACGACGAGCCAGCCAGGACGATCACTACGGCTAGTAGTCACGTTGGTAGCGATTACAAGATACATCCCTGGGAAAACAGGGTTCTGAGCATACGCGAGTGTGCTGAACTGCAGACCGTGCCCCGTTTCTACGACTGGTCGTGGGCTCTTGAAACCGGCCACACTTACCTCGTGAGAGTGGTTGTTGGTGAAGCCCTTCCACCTTGGTTTACCTATTTACAGGGCCAGTTGCTGCGGCAGTTATTGGATAGTGAAGAGATATCTGAAGATGCCCTCGCCCCTTTCCGCTGGGCAAGAGAGGCTCTGTCTAATGATGTCGGCCTTACAAGAGGCTAACTCTCCAGACTTCTTTCCTCACGTAGAGGAAGTAACAGAGGCCCTCGTACGAAGGTTTGGACGACCAACGCTGGGCAACAAGCAGAATCCATTCAGCGAGCTACTCTACATCCTGCTGTCGTCCAAAACCCCACCTGACCGATATCAGGAAGTCTATCGCGCGTTGCGGCGGGTGTATAAGAGAGCCGAGAGCCTGGCAGACGCTCGTCCGGAGGACGTAGCAAAGGTCATTAGTCACGGCGGGTTGCAGAATCGAAAGGGTCGCGCTATTGTGTCCATTGCTCGGCGACTAAGACAGGAATTCGGTCGAGTGACGCTTGCTCCAGTGTTGAAAATGACGAATGAGGAGGCTGAGGCTTTTCTTACCTCACTTCCGGAGGTCAGTAAGAAAACGGCGCGCTGTGTGTTGATGTACGCGCTGGAAAGGTGTGTTTTTCCAGTAGATGCACACTGTTTCCGAATTGCTCAGAGGCTCAGGTGGATGCCCGAAGACTCGTATCTCACAGATCGCCGAGCAGACGAGCTTCAGGATGGTATTCCTGCACACTTGCGGCGAGATTTACACGTTGGGATGGTTCTGCTCGGCAGGTACTACTGCTTTCCCAGGAGCCCACGTTGTCGCGAGTGTCCTTTGGAAGAGTTCTGCCCGATGAAAGACACCGTGTCTGACAGCCGTCAGCAAACATAGGATAACCTAGACCGTCCCCTTGACCCCAAAACTGACCAATCACATTATCGCCCAATAGCGTGCCCGTGCTAAGGAGACAGTAAGTCATTCGTCACTGGTAGCTCCTACCACTGGCCAAAATGAAAGCAGCCAGCTGGGGTTAAGCGCCAGTGAGCGCATCGGGGACAGGCGGGCGGAGCCGTGGATGAGTGAGAACTAGATGGACGCAACGATATCGGGATGACAAGGAGAAAGGAAACCGCCGTGATAGCAGATACCTCTCTCAATGAAGTTCCAAATTCCGAGAGCATGGAAAACGCACGCGTTGGCTACCAAGTAGCACTGAACTTCGTTTGGTATCTTGGTGACCTGGTCTGGGCGAAGTACAACGCTATGTTGGTGGTGAACGGCATCATCATTGCTGCCATCGGCATTGGGTTGACCGGCCAGCAACCCTTACCAATTTTAGCTGTCGGCCTTCCAGTTGTTGGGCTTATCTTGTGCGCACTATGGTTTCAGTTGGTCAGACGCGGAGTAGATCACATGTCTTCCTATATGGCAGCGGCGCGAGAACTGGAAGATGAGTATCTGAGCAATCAGGTGAGGGTGCTCTCACGAGGAAATGACTTCGGTGCTGGGAAAGAAGTGACCTACCAGATAGGTGGCAAGCGTTCGACTATCCGGATGAGCGTTTTGGGACGTCTGATGCGAACTGGACCTGCATCTTTTCTCGTCATTGCTGTTTTTGCCATCGTATACGTGCTGATGCTTATCGAGGCTCTTCAGTAAGTGAGTGTATCGGGAACGGGCGGATGGTATCGTGGATAAGTGAGGATTGAACATGAGTGAGCAGCGGTTGCCCAAACGAACACGTGCCCACGTTCTGGAGACCCTCTCGTACCTTGCGCCGCTCGGGCCGGCCTCCGACCGCGCCCGTGGACAAGGTGGCATAAGATGCTCCCCGCCCCTGCCCCTGCCCCTGTCAATGTCGTTGACAAATTGTGTCTTTGCGGGTATGATAAATCATACTCCCCCGAGTAGCTTCGGCGAAAGGGTACGAAGCCGCCCTCCGGCGGCTTCCGTGTTATACGGACCACCCGGATCAACCCACCCATCCACAGAAACATCCCAGCCATGCGCTGTTGCCGCACGTCGCGTTCATCAAACAGATACGGGGAGGGGTATTGGCAAAAAGCCAATTTCCGACGACTCTGAGAGACAAGCGCGGCAGTTTTTCGAAACCGGCGGCGTGGTGATGAAAGGGGCACCCTATGTACAACTCCTTCGCCCCCTACGAGTAAAGAGTGAGGATTGAACATGGGTGAGCAGCGGCTGCCCAAACGAACACGTGCCCACGTTCTGGAGACCCTTTCCCGCCAGCACGTCGAGTCCATCTTCCCCACTGAGTGGCTCTGCCGCCGCGTCGAGGACGACTATGGCCTCGACGTGCGTGTCGAAATCGTCGCCGGGGAGGACGTGTCCGGGCTTGAGTTCGCCGTGCAACTCAAGGCCACCGACCACCTGAGAACCTCCGGCGACGACGTGCTCCACTACTGCAAAGTCACCACCGCTAACTACTTCCTCCACCGTCCCGAGCCGGTGATGTACGTCGTGTACGACGCCCGGGAAGACACGGCCTACTGGCTGTGGGTGCAGCCCTACCTGCGCGGGCTGGACGATGCCAGTCCCGGCTGGCGCGAGCGGGAGAAAGCGCACATCCGCATCCCGCGCGCCAACCGGCTCACGCGCGAGACCATCCCCTTGATCGCCGACTACGTGCAGGCGTGGTGGGCGCGGGTGATGGCGGTGGTGGGGCGGGAGTATCCCGCCAGCCCCGCCGAGGCTCCCCGCCCCTTCCAACTGCCGCCCGACCTGCCCACCTTCACCGGGCGCGACACGTACCTGGACGAACTGGACGAACTGCTCCGGCCCGGGAGCGGGCAGGCGGTGGGCCTGGTAGGGCTGGCGGGCGATTGTGTACTACGTTCAGGCACTCACCGTGGCCCGCGAGATCGGCGACCGGCGGATGGAGGGAACTGCTGCGGCCAACCTGGGCGCGTTAGCCGAGCAGCTAGGCGACTTCGCGCGCCCGCCAACTGTGGGAGCAGGCGCTGGAGATCTACGAGGCCATCGAGGACCCCGATGCAGAGCGGGTGCGGGGCTGGCTGGATGGGCTGAATGAGGGGTAGACAGTAGCCGGGGGAGAAGAGGGCGGGATCAGGTTGGATCACTCGTGCATCGGGCGGTAGGCGGGTCGAAAGGGAGTACTGATGGCTGGACCAGGCGTAGCGACCGTCAAGAGACTGTTTGCGGTGTCGGGGAACCGGTGCGCGTTTCCGGGGTGTGCCTTGCCCCTGGTGGACGAGGCCAGTGGCAAGGTCACGGGCCGCATCTGCCACATCCGGGCCAGGAGCCCGGACGGCCGGCGTTACGATCCCGAGCAGAGCGAGGAGGAGCGGCACGGGTTCGGCAACCTGGTGCTGATGTGCCCGATGCACCACGACGTGATAGACGATGACGCCGAAACCTACACAGTGGAGGGACTGCTGGAGATCAAGGCCCGGCACGAGACACGCTACGCCGGCGGGCGGGAACCGAGCAACGAGGTCGCTCAGCAGTTTCTGCTCCAGTTTGAGGTGCAGGTTGCGGGCGACTTTGTGCTAAGGGACAAGATCGTCTACGAGGCCGGGGCCGCTGCGGCCACGTCGTTGCACCAACTCCCGTCATCACCCGGCGACTTTACCGGGCGGGAGGAGGAACTGGCCGCGCTGTGCCGGGCCATAGAGCAAGGTGGCGTGACCATCTCCGGCCTGCGGGGTATGGGGGGCATCGGCAAGACCGTCCTGGCACTCAAACTGGCCGGGCAGATCACGCCGCGCTACCCGGACGCCCAGATCTACCTGGACCTGAAGGGCACCGGCCCCACGCCCCTGACGCCGGAGGAGGCGATGGCCCACGTGGTCCGGGCCTACCACCCCACAGAGCGGTTGCCCGAAAGCGAGGCCGGGTTGTGCGGGCTGTATCGCTCGGTGTTGCACGGCCAGCGGGCCTTGCTGCTGATGGACAACGCAGCCGGTGCGGCGCAGGTGGAGCCGCTGATTCCCCCTTCGTCGTGCGTGCTGCTGGTGACCTCGCGCCAGCGCTTCACGCTGCCCGGCATGCGGGCGATCAACCTGGACACGCTGCCCCCCCCAGACGCGCGCAAGTTGCTGCTGCGCATCGCCGGGCGGATCGGCGACTGCGCGGATGAGATGGCCCGCCTGTGCGGCTACCTGCCGCTGGCGTTGCGGTTGGCGGGCAGTGCGCTGGCCAGGCAGGAGGACCTGCGCCCGGCGGAGTACCTGCGGCGGCTGGAGGACAGGCAGGCGCGGCTGGGGCTGGTCGAGGCCTCGCTCAGCCTGAGCTACGACCTGCTCGGCGAGGGGTTGCAGCGGCAGTGGGCGCTGCTGGCGGTGTTCCCCGGCACGTTTGAGCGGGAAGGGGCTGCGGCGGTGTGGGGGCTGGAGGCGGACCGCGCGCAGGACGGGCTGAGTGAGCTGCTATGCTACAGCCTGGTGGAATGGGACCCGGAGGCGGAGCGGTACCGGCTGCACGACCTGGCGCGGCTGTTTGCCGAGAGCAGGCTGGGAGAGGCCGACCGTGCCAGCGGGCGTGAGCGGCACGCGGTGTACTATCAAACAGTGTGCAGGGCTGCCAATGCCCTCTACGAGCGGGGTGGAGAGTGGCTCTTGCGCGGGCTGGGGTTGTTCGAGATGGAGTGGGACAACGTCGAGGCCGGGCACAGGTGGGCTGAGGAGAACGCCGCAGGGAACCGGCGGGCGCTCGAGCTGTGCGACGACTACCCGGCGGGGTGCTTCCATATTCTCCCCATGCGCCAGTACCCCAGGCAGCAGATCGCGTGGCTGGAGACGGCCTTGAGGGCTGCCCGCAGACTGGATCGAAGACAGGCCCAAGGCTGGCACCTGGGCAACCTGGGGCTGGCCTACGCGGACCTGGGGGAGGTGCGGCGGGCGATCGAGTACCACGAGCAGGCGCTGGCCATTGACCGCGAGATCGGGGACCGGCACGGGGAGGGGGCGGACCTGGGCAACCTGGGGCTGGCCTACGCCGACCTGGGGGAGGTGCGGCGGGCGATCGAGTACTACGAGCAGGCGCTGGCCATCCGCCGCGCGATCGGCGACCGGCGCGGGGAGGGTGCGATCCTGGGCAACCTGGGGAGTGCCTACTACAGGCTGGGGGAGGTGCGGCGGGCGATCGAGTACTACGAGCAGGCGCTGGCCATCTCCCGCGAGATCGGGGACCGGCGCAATGAGGGGAATTGGCTGGGCAACCTGGGGCTGGCCTACGCGGACCTGGGGGAGGTGCGGCGGGCGGTCGAGTACTACGAGCAGGCGCTGGAGATTGCCCGCGGGATCGGGGACCGGCGCATGGAGGGGAACGCCCTGGGCAACCTGGGGCTGGCCTACGCGGACCTGGGGGAGGTGCGGCGGGCGATCGAGTACTCCGATCAGGCGCTGGCCATCTCCCGCGAGATCGAGGACCGGCGCGGGGAGGGGGGCTGGCTGGGCAACCTGGGGCTGGCCTACAAGAACCTGGGGGAGGTGCGGCGGGCGATCGAGTACTACGAGCAGGCGCTGGCCATCTCCCGCGAGATCGGCGACCGGCGCGGGGAGGGTATGACCCTGGGCAACCTGGGCCTGTTAGCCAAGGGGCAAGGAGATCTGGCCCGTGCCCACGCACTGTGGGAGCAGGCGCTGCGCATCTTCGAGGCCATCGAGGACCCCAACGCGGGGCGGGTGCGCGGCTGGCTGGACGAGTTGGCCGGAGCAAGCGCGACGTAACTACAGGCTGGTCGAGTGTACTGAAGAGGACAGGGCAATGAGCGAGACCGATCTGCAATATGGTGGCGGTTACGTCTACCAGTGGGAATGCGCCCTCCTGC
>Ga0315285_10005465_pt1 | contig 13092 bp, 11 predicted proteins | sample YL17G09_36_MG_FD_203698 | JGI IMG/M metagenome (GOLD analysis project Ga0315285, IMG submission 203698) | Sediment microbial communities from Yellowstone Lake, YNP, Wyoming, USA - YL17G09_36 | ecosystem: Environmental > Aquatic > Freshwater > Lake > Sediment | place: USA: Wyoming | collected... | reverse complement strand
AAAAGTTTGTTTTATGTAACAAATTCTTTATTTATCTATAATTTAATTTCTAATAAGTTTCAATAATTAAAAAATATAAATAATATATATATTAAATAAAGACCCATAGCCATTAGATAATAGGGGGTAATTCATATTTTACCTCCTATTTTTTATTTGATTTGATAATTTGATATTTACTAATTTTGAGGAATAGAGATGAAAAAAGAGAGGGGTTTAGTGCGGAAGAGAATATTAGATTTAAAGCCCTACATTCCCGGTAAACCAATTGAAGAAGTTAAAAGAGAATTAGGTCTAAAAGAAGTCATAAAATTGGCTTCTAATGAAACCTCAGTTGGACCATCACCCTTAGCAGTGGCTGCTATAAAAAAAGAATTAAAGAATATTAAATTTTATTGATAGTGTAAAATATTAGTAGGGGGTTTTGAATAAAAAGACTTACCAAGAGGTAAATAAAAAAGGTAGACTTACCTCAAAGCTATTCCAACAAAGCCTAATCTTAATCGGAGGAGATGGAGCCTCCTGGATAAAAGAAAGAGCTAAAAAATATTTCCCTTAGATTTAATTTTAATAAGCAAAAAATAATGATAAAGGGTATTGAAAAACCAGTAAAAAGATATCATTAAAATTAGGCCTTGAAAATGAATTGAATTAATATTTTTGTTTAGTTTTATTAAAGGAGGAAGATAAAATGTATTATAAAGATCTTGATCCAGGCAAACGAGTCTTAATGGGACCTGGACCCAGTGATGTTCACCCTCGGGTGTTAAAAGCAATGTCAACACCGCTGATCGGGCATTTGGATCCCGATTTTTTAACCATTATGAATGAAACCAAAATGATGCTGCAGGAAGTTTTTCAAACAAAAAATGAATTCACTATTGCTCTTTCAGGAACAGGTAGTGCTGGGATGGAAGCTTGCTTGGTAAATCTATTGGAACCAGGAGATAAGGCTCTGGTATGTGTCAATGGACTTTTTAGTGAACGTATGGTTGAGATTGTCAAAAGATGTCAGGCAGAACCAATAATTATTGAGTCAGAGTGGGGTACTATTGTTAAACCAGGACAAGTAGAAGAAGCTTTAAAGAAAGCAGGAAAAGTAAAACTCATCGCCGTGGTTCATGCCGAAACTTCAACCGGTGCTTGCCAACCCTTGGAAGAAATCAGTGCTTTAGCTAAAAAATCAGGCGCTCTTTTTGTCGTAGATACCGTTACTTCTCTTGGAGGTATCCCGGTAAAAGTTGATGAATGGCAGATCGACGCTACCTACAGCGGAACGCAAAAATGTTTAAGCTGTCCTCCAGGGCTTTCACCAGTTTCCTTTAGCGAAAGGGCCTTCACTGTGATCAATGACCGCAAGTATAAAATCCAAAGTTGGTATTTGGATGTACAGTTATTGAGAAATTATTGGGGTAAGGAGCGATTTTATCATCATACTGCTCCCATTAGTATGGTTTATGCTTTAAGGGAGTCATTACGTTTAGTTTTAGAAGAGGGATTAGAAAATTGTTTTAACCGTCATCAACTGCATTCCAAGGCTCTAGTTGCCGGTTTGGAAGCCATGGGTTTAAAGATGGTAGTGTTAGCAAGTTATCGTCTACCGGAACTCAATGCCGTATATATACCAGAAGGAATTAATGATGCAATGGTAAGAAGTGCTTTATTAAATGAATATGGTATTGAAATCGGAGGGGGTTTAGGAAAATTTAAAGGAAAGGTTTGGAGGGTTGGCTTGATGGGTTATAGCAGTAAAAAAGCAAATGTAATGCTCTTTCTTTCTGCTTTAGAAGATATATTAACCTATTTAGGGTATAAAATGAATGAAAGAGGAATAATTGCCGCTGCCGATGTTTATAGAAAGGAAAGTAAAATATCAAATTCTACTAAAATAGCATAAAGGATAAAGCGACTAAAATCATCTAAAGAGGTAATTAGGTACCATTTCTCTTTAGTATAAGGGGAGAACTGATGATGAGAAAAGAGTCATGTTGGATAAACTCTCCGGGGTAGTTAGTTAATACTTCTCTATCATGAGTCTTTCTCTTTGGCTTTAAAAAGTATAAATTGTTTCCTCTTGGCCTGGTCGATTATGGTAGGTAGAGATACCTTCCGATTATATTTTTGTTCTAAAAGATCTTTTATATAACTGTAATTATAGTATCTAATCGGTACCTCTTTATTTTTAATTAAATCTTTTTCGATCTTTTTTACTATTTTATGGTAGTGTACTTTTGAATTTTAAATCATTAAAAAACAGTGCACTTTTGATTTTTAAATGACATTTTATTAAAAAAAGCTTGACTTATTTAATTTATGTGGTATTCTAAAAATAGAATTTTAAAAGGGTTTGTTTTATGTAACAAATTCTTTATTCATCTGTGATTTAATTTCTAATAAGTTTCAATAATTAAAAAATAAAAATAATAAATATATATATTAATTAAAAGCCCAGAGATATTAGATAATAGGGGGTAATTCATATTTTACCTCCTATTTTTTTTATTTGATTTGATAATTTGATATTTACTAATTTTGAGGAATAGAGATGAAAAAAGAGAAGAGCTTAATACGGAAGGGAATATTAGACCTGAAGCCATACATTCCCGGTAAACCAATCGAAGAAGTTAAACGAGAAATAGGTTTAAAAGAAGTCATAAAATTGGCTTCTAATGAAACCTCAGTTGGACCATCACCCTTAGCAGTGGCTGCTATAAAAAAAGAAATAAAGAATATTAACCTTTATCCCGAAGGTTCAAGTAGACTGCTAAGAGAAAAAATAGCGCACAGATTAAGTATTGATAAAGAAATGATAATTATTGGCAATGGTGAGGATGACATTATTGATCTTATAGGCATGGCTTTTATTAATGATGGTGATGAAGTATTTACCGGAGAGATTACTTTTCCTGCTTACGAAACCGCAGCTAGAATTATGGGAGGAAAATTAATTCTCATTAAACTTAAAGATTTTCGTTTTGATTTAGAAAAAATTGCCCAAAGAATAAATGAAAAAACTAAAATTGTTTTCTTATGTAATCCCAATAACCCCACCGGGACAATCGTTGATAAGGAAGCAGTGGATAGATTTATAAAACAAGTTCCTGAGGATGTCATTGTAGTCTTTGACGAAGCTTATTATGATTATGTGGAAGACCAGGGTTATCCTAATAGTTTATCTTATGTTCTAGAGGAAAAGAATGTAATTGTTCTGCGTACTTTTTCTAAAATAGCTGGAATAGCAGGAGTTAGAATTGGTTATGGTATAGCCAAACTAGAGTTAATTGGTTATTTAAATCGAGTAGTGAATCCCTTTACTACCAATCGGTTAGCTCAAGTAGCAGCCTTAGCTTCTTTAGATGATGAGGAACATCGTAAAAAAGTTTTAAGATCAAATCAAGAAGGGAAAAAGTATTTATATAGGGAACTAAAGGAAATAGACCTTTTTTATCTTCCTACCGAGGCTAATTTTATTTTTATTGATTTAAAAGTGGATAGTGAGGTTATTTTTGGAAAATTATTGAGAAAGGGTGTAATTATTCGACCAGGCAAAACTTGGGGCTGTCCGAATTTTATTCGAGTTACTATAGGGACTCCTTACGAAAATGAAAAATTTATTCAAGCTCTTAAAGAGGTAACCAATGAAAAGCAAGAAAAATAATATTGTATATTTGTGATATATCTTTAGTAAATAAGTATAGTGAGATGAGAAATTTAAGAAAATATTCTAAAGACCGAACAAAAAAGTTTTACAAAAAGGAGGTAAAAGAGTCATGTTATAAATATTTTATTGTTAAAATTTGATTTTCAATAAGTAATTACTAATTTTAAATTTTAAAGAAAAAATATTAAAAAGGGGAAAAGGAAAGAAAGGAGATTACTATTAAAATGTCTAATCAAAATAGGAAAATAGAAATTGAATGGCCTAAGTATGGGAAAAAGGTTACTGCTTTAATGCTTGACAATGAAAATCCAGAGTTTTGTGGTGAATTTTGGAAACACCTTCCTTTTGAATGTGTCCAGGAACACGGTATGGTTACAGGAGATATTATATATTGTTGGACTCCTTTAATAAATACAGAACTTGTTAGAGTTCAGAATAAGCACTCGGAAGCGCCAGTTGGAAGAGTTTCTTATTCTCAGGGGACAGGTAATAAAGTTATTATTAAATATGGGTTATGCAGTGAAGATCTTAATGCCCCTATATTAGCTCAGGTAATTGAAGATGATCTAGAAGATCTTAAGTGGGTTAGCAAAGAAATTTGGAATAATATGATGGGTAAAAAGGAAATAATTAAGGTAATTTTTAGAAAGAAGGAGTAAAATATATTTAAAGTTAAATATGTAAATAAAAAAGACAACAAAGAATGTTTTTAAAAATTTAATTAATAGATATAAAATAAATGATATTTAGGAAAGGGGAATTAATAAGATGAAGAAAGAATTAAAAGAGTTAAAAGAGCAAATAGAAATGGAAACTAAAAAGATATGGGCTGAAGAACCTGATGAATTAAAAAAACTAAGGATGGGTTATATTGAAAATGAAGCAGGTTCTTATGGTCAATATTTTACTACTTGGGATTTTGCAAATGGTATGATTCGGGATTATTCCATGTATACATTGTATCCAATTCTTAAACTTGCAAAATTATCCCAATTTGAATTAGAGCAATGTAAAAAAATGTTTGAGGTTTTTGATCCTCCTTATTCGGAGTACTTGGGGTATTCTGGTTATAGGACACTTGAGAAATTGTGTAAGCGTTTTAAAGATTTGCTAGATTTTATGGAAACGAAAGATGAATTTATAGAACTTTTTGTTTCACTTTTAAGATACGCTAATAAGGTTTCGGCTTGGTCCTATCATTATTTCCCTTGGGAAATAGGAGTACTTTACCCACAAAAAACCAAGGAAGAGATTGCTGAGATGGCAAGATTGGCTAAAATTTAATCCATGGGGATTATGTCAAACTTTTAAATTTCGTTCTTGGTTATATTAGTGTATGGTGGCAAAAATTATATAAGGAAAGGAGGTGTCAAAATAGGATTTGTATTAGAATATTTTAGGTAATTTTGCTAGTCTTTAACAACAAGAAAAAAACAACTTTTAAGATAATTAAGGGAGGTATTTTTCATGTTTGATAAAAAAATTAAATCTAAGATTTTTTATTTATTTGTGATTCTGTTAATTAGTATTGTCTTGGCAATGGGACTTGTATCTAATGCTCAAGAAAAAAAATCTGTGCTAAGAGTTGGTGCTTGGCCTGGAGCATATACAGAAGTCATGCAAGCCACTATAGGTACTTTTGAGGAGGACAATAATTGTACAATAGAATGGGTTCCAGATTCTGCTGGAGATATGTTGGTTAAATCGAGAGCCCATGTAGTGGATATTGTGTTTGGTGACCCTATATTTGCTTATATTGGAGAGGCTCAAGATTTATGGGAAAAGCTTGATGAAAAAAGTATACCTAATCTCAATAACCTGTATGATTTTGCAAAATTAAGCGATTATACAATAGTAACTGATTATGGTGTGTATGGGCTTGCTTACAATCCAAAATTTATTACAGACCCTCCTACTTCCTGGCTTGCTATATGGAATCCAAAATATAAAACATCAATACGTGGCTCTGCTGCTGATAGTATTGAACTGTTGGTTTTAATGGCAGAGCTAAACGGAGGCGATGACCATAATATTGATCCAGGTTTTAAGAAAATGTCTGAACTTACAGATATTGTAGTTACTTGGTGGAAAGAATACTCGGAAATTTTAACCCTTTGGAAAAGTGAGGATGTCTGGATTACTATGATTACAAATGGGAGAGCCAAATGGCTTGGAAGCGAAGGAGCGAATATAGAATGGGTAATTCCTAAAGAAGGTGGATTTCCTATGATATCTACTATAAATGTAGTAAAAGGTGGAGAGAATGTAGAATTGGCGAAAAAATTTGTAAATTGGCGTCTTAGTAATCCACCACAAGAGCGATTTGCAGAACAACTTTATTATGCACCCTCAGTAAGAGGAGTCAACCTTGATCCAGAAACAACCAAACTTATGCCTAGTAATGAAGAAATTAGTAATCTAAAAACAGTCGATTGGCGTTATATCATGAATGTATTTGATGAGTGGACTGAAAGATGGGATAAGGAAATATATCATTAGAATAAATAAACTAGAAAATTTGTCTCAGATCCGAAACTTTATTGTTTCGGATCTGAGACGATATTTTGCATTAAAATCTATTACTACCAATGTGAGGTATTTATAACTTTATAAATAAGATTAAGAAATGTATAAAAAATTATTTCGTCCAGTGCCAACTAACCGTTTCAGAAGATGTTTTAGAGGTGATGGATACGACAATGACTAGTCACAGATAGAAGTTGCTAATCATGTTCGGTCTTGGGTAAAAGGAAAGTTTGCGTTATTTGCTAATGAAAAATTTACTTCAAATACAATTACATATGTAAAAAATATCAGGGAAATTAATGCAGATGACTTAGGTAAGGCTCTTAGTAAAAAGGGGATATATTATTTCCAATGATCTTGAAAAGATAAAGAATAAGACCTTTAAAATAGGTTATATGAGTGAAGCTACTCTTTCAGATCTAAAAAAACTTCTTTTGATAATAGGCGAAATTTTAGGATTATAGTTATAATAATAACTTTAATTATAATTAAATATTTTAGTAAACTATTTTATCGATATACAATAAAATAGCTATTGAAGAAAATATTATTAGTAAAAAGGAAGAAAATTTAATGAATTATCAAGTGCCAAATGGAGAGCTAGAATTAGTATCAATCTCAAAAAAATTTGGAAAGGTAACTGTAGTAGATAATTTTTCGATGACCGTTAATAAAGGAGAATTTGTAACACTATTGGGACCAAGTGGTTGTGGAAAAACAACGACACTAAGAATTATAGCAGGCCTGGAAACACCAAACAAAGGGAAAATTTATTTTAAGGGTAAAGATATGACCAATATTCCAGTTCACAAAAGAGGAACAAGCTTAGTATTTCAAAATTATGCTCTTTGGCCACATATGAATGTATTTAAAAATATAGCTTTTGGTTTAGAATTAAAAAAGGTAAGTAAAGACGAAATCAACAGCCGCGTGAAAGATGTATTAAGAATAGTTAAATTAGAAGGGGTAGAGAAGCGATTCCCCAAACAGCTTAGTGGAGGGCAACAACAGCGAGTGGCTTTAGCGAGAGCTTTAATTGTGGAAAACCCACTTTTTCTGCTTGATGAGCCACTAAGTAATCTGGATAGAAAACTAAGAATAGACGCAAGAAAGGAATTAAAGAGAATCCAACGGGAACTCCATCTAAGTATAGTTTATGTTACACATGATCAAGAAGAAGGTTTAGAAATGTCAGATCGTATTATGGTAATGAATGAGGGTAAAATTATACAGATAGGAACTCCTATTGAAATTTACACAAAACCAAATACAAAATTTGTAGCAGATTTTATTGGAGGAATGAATTTTTTAAATTCCAAGATAATTGAAGTCATTAATAAATTCCAGTTTATTGTTAAAACTGAAACGGGATTGTTATTGAATATTTCATCAAAAAATAATTTAAAGGTTGGTGATAATTTTTTATTATCTTTTAGATCTGAAGTAGTAAAAATTCAAGAACACCAATTTCATTCAGATTATAAAAATGTATTTCCTGCACTAGTAACAGATGTATTCTATGCAGGGCATACACTTAAATATTCATTAATTATTGACGATAAACAAATTTTAAAAGTGGAGGAAGACGCACAAACGCATAAAAAAATATTCAAAATTGGAGATAAAATATTCATTACCATTCCAGAAGACTCAATTTTGATTTTATAATTGAGTATTTTTATTGATTAAGAATATAGAGAAAATTGTAATATAAGCAGAATAATCAACATAGTAAGATAAATGGAATTTGAAGATAAGATAATAAGATTAATTTAAAGTGAGTAATAGAGTTTATTATTTATTATGAGTAAATTAATATTTTTTTATTATAACAAATTAAGGAAAGAGACATGGTTTTTTTTGATTCTTCCCATTCTAGTTATTTTATCTATCTTCTTTTTCTATCCTATGTTTACTGTATTTAAAACAAGTGTTTATAAGTATGTTTTTCCTAACATTGTTGAAAAATTAACTTTAGCAAATTATTCTCGCTTCTTGTTAGATATTTTTTATCTTTCTAAAGTTTTATTACCGACATTTAAATTATCTATACTTGCTACACTTACCGCTTTAATTATAGGTTATCCCTTTGCTTATTTTTTATCCAAGATGAAAAATCCTAATATTAGAAGGCTGTTATTTACTTCCATTATATTAGTATTGTGGGTAAATGAAGTTATCCGAATATTGGGATGGATGATTATTCTATCGGATAATGGTATTGTGAATAGTTTTTTAATGAAAATAGGTTTTATAAGAACTTCTGTGCATTTTATGTATAATGAATTATCAGTTTTTATTGCTTTAGTCCAGATTTCTATACCATATATTGTGATTTCGCTGTTAGGGGTTTTCAATTATATTGATCCAAGTCTTGGAGAGGCTGCAAAAACTTTAGGAGCAAATAGGTTTATAACTTTTTTAAAAATAACAATACCTTTAAGTATACCTGGGATTTTAGCTGGCACCCTAATCGTTTTTGCCCTAAATGTTAATGCTTTTTGTATTCCTTTATTAATGGGAGGAAATAGAGTGAGCATGATAGGTGTTGAGATTTATAAATATTCTATGGAAGTAAATAATCTACCTTTTGCTTCTGCAATGTCTGTTATTCTATTATTAATTATATTATTAATTTTTTATTTTTATACTAGTTTATTAAATAAACTTTATAAGGGTTATTAGTTGGGGAGGAGGAACAATATTTTAATGAAAAGTGGTTTATTTTTTTCTTTTGCTAAAGGAATATATTTTTTATTTTTTCTTCTTTTTGTTTTATCTCCCATTATTATTTTAATGATAGTTTCATTTAACCCAGAATCAGTTGAGTTTCCTCCTCAAGGATTTAGTTTTCGCTGGTATATAGAAATGTTCGAACGACATGATTTTATTAACGCTGTCCGTGTAAGTTTTTATGTGGCTTTTTTAGCAGCTTTATTTTCTACGGTTATTGCTATACCAACTTCATTAGCATTGACTAGATATCATTTTTGGGGCAGAAAACAATTAAATTCTCTTATTGTTAATTCTCCTATATTGGTACCTATGGTTTTAACTGGACTTGCATTATTCGAATTTTTTGTCATATTAGGAATTTATGGAACTTATCAATCATTAATTTTAGCCCATATAATAATTACGATGCCGTTTCCTATACGGCTTATCTGTGCTGAGTTGCAAGCTTTTAATCCATTTTGGGAAGAAGCAGCGGCAATTGCAGGAGCGACAAAATTCCAAAGTTTTATAAAAATAACGTTACCTATAATTAAACAGAGCATTTTTGGAGGGTACATATTTGCGTTTATTATATCTTGGAATAATTTTGCTTTATCTATATTTATTTCATCCGCAAAAACTATTACACTTCCAGTTCAAGTATATGGTTATTTAAGATATGAATATAAACCTCTAATAACTGCAATATCAACAAGTCTCGTGTTTTTATCAGGTTTGTTAATTATTATTATTGATCGATTCTTGGGGCTTGAAAGTATGTTTATTAATAAAAATAAATAGTAAATTAATTGATAATTACAACTTAAAGAAAATCGATCTAATAAATAATAAGAGGAATATTAGAAGCCAAGCTAGGTGGACGAAGTTCGTTTAGAGGGTTTATGGAAAGGAGTTGCCATATTTGATCCTTTTGTTTCACCGCTTTCAGGCTTGACAAAAATCTTGTTTTTATAAATAGAAAATTTGTACATTCTAATTTTCAGAAGATTTAGAATTCCATATAAAGATATGGAGTTTAAAACATAAGAGGAAATAATATGAATATAGTTAAAAGCAGTCAATCAATATATGGATATTCAATAGGAATAATAATGCTTGATTGTTCTTTTCCTCGTATCCCTGGTGATATTGGAAATGCAACGACTTTTAATTTTCCAGTCCTATATAGGATAATAAGAGGAGTATCCTTTCAGAAGATTATTAACAAGAGAGATAAACAATATCTTAAGCCATTTATTTCAGCTGCTCGTGAACTTGAGAAACAAGGGGTAAAAGCTATTACGACAAGTTGTGGTTTTTTAGCAGTTTTTCAGCAAATTCTTTCCGAGGCTGTTAAGATACCGTTGTTTTCTTCAAGTTTAATTCAGGTACCACTTGTTTACGAAATGTTAGGGAGAAGAGGGAAGATTGGAATCCTTACTTCTGATTCGAATTTTCTTAGTGAAGATCATTTTATGGCTGTAGGTTGGTCAAGCAAAGATATTCCTATTGCAATTGCTTCTATGCAACAATGTAAAGAGTTTAATAGGGTTATTCTAAGGGGCCAGGAACTGCCAATGATGGATGCATCAAAAATTGAGGCTGAAGTAGTTTCTGTGATTAAAAAGCTTATAATTGAGGAGCCAGATGTTAGAGCCCTTGTTATTGAGTGTACTAATCTTCCACCATTTGCTTCAGCCATCCAAAAGGAAACCGGCCTATTTATATTCGATATTGTAACACTAACAAAGATGGTTCATGAAGCTGCAATGAGGACTGTTTTTACTGGCTTCTTATGATCCTAATCTATTGTTTATGAGTATTTCGTTACAATTTATTTATATAGAGAACGCTAGACATATTTTATAATTTGTAAGAAAAAATATTAACTTAAGAGAAATTATCTTAATTACATATTAGAAGAGTGAGAAGATAAAGATAAAAATTACACTAATAGTATATCGTAAGTTTTCAGGAAAAGGAATATAATTATTCTCCATAGTTTCTCCAAAATAGCAGGAATAGCAGGTGTTAGGATTGGTTATTGGTTATGGTATTGCATGACCAGAGTTAATAGATTATTTGAGCAGAGCAGTAAATCCCTTTACTACAAATCGATTGACTCAAGTAGAAGCTTTTACTTCTTTAGACGATGTGAAACATCGTAAAAAAGTTTTAAGATCAAATCAAGAAGGGAAAAAGTATTTATATAGGGAACTAAAGGAAATAGACCTTTTTTATTTTCCTACCGAGGCTAATTTTATTTTTATTGATTTAAAAGTGGATAGTGAGGTTATTTTTGAAAAATTATTGAGAAAGGGTGTAATTATTCGACCAGGGAAAACCTGGGGTTGTCCGAATTTTATCCGAGTAACCATAGGAACTCCTTACGAAAACGAAAAGTTTATTCAAGCTCTCAAAAAAATAATGAGTTCTTAGTGTTAAGATATCATCTAAAGTAAAGATATCCAATAGAATAAATAATCTAATGTTATTTTAAAGTTTATAATAATTATTATATTAGGAGGTATGAACCTTGAGGAAATTATTAACCGGGAATGAGGCTATTGCTGAAGGGATCATTGAGTCAGGAGTAGAAGTGGTCTGTGGATATCCAGGCACTCCCTCAACCGAGGTAATTCAAACCTTGTTGCCTCAGGCAAAAGAGCTGGGGATTCATGTAGAGTGGAGTGTAAACGAAAAAGTAGCTTTTGAAATTGCTGCTGGTGCTGCCTGGGCGGGAAAAAGGGCTCTGGTGACTATGAAAATGTCCGGAGTGAATGTAGCTGCTGATTCTTTGGCCTCTATTGCTTATAGTGGCTGTTCGGGTGGATTGGTTATTTTTGTAGCTGATGATCCGGGGGTGAGTGCTGGTATGCCCGAAGAGGATTCCAGATATTATGCTAAATCGATGGTAGTTCCCATGCTCGATCTGGCTTCTCAACAGGAATGTTTAGATTATGTAAAACTTGCCTTTGAAATTTCTGAAAAAATTGGCGGTCCTATTTTTTTAAGGTCAACTACCGATATCTCCCATGTTGCTTCTGATGTGGAAATAGGTAAAAAATTAAAATTAGAAAAAAGAGAAGCTCATTTTGAGCGTGATATCGTAAAATATACTAAAGCAGCTTCAACTTGGTGTATGGCTCAGCATCAGGATGCCCTCAGCAGATTGGCCGAAGCTTCTAAAATTAGCGATTCTTATCTTACCGAATCTGGAATAAAAGTGAATGAAACACATTTTGAGGAGGCTAATAAATATGGAGTAATTTATGCCGGAGCAGTAGAAGGAAATTTTAAAGAGGCTTTAAAAAAATATAATTTGAAGCTCTCCTGGTTAAAGATAGGTATGGTTCACCCCTTACCTGAGGAGAGGATAAAAGAATTTTTAGAAAAAGTAGATAAAATACTAATTTTGGAAGAGTTAGACCCTATTATTGAGGCGGAAGCAATGAGAATCGCATCTCTTATCCATAAGAAGGTGAAAATTTTAGGAAAATTTGACCAAACTCTTCCCTTAACTGGAAATTATTCCTTTAAAAAGATAAAAAATGTTTTGGGAGTTCTTTGGGGAGTAGAAATGGAACCTGAGCAGGATTCAGAAATATTGGAAAGAGCTAAGGAATTAGAAGTTAAACGTCCTACTTCTTTTTGTGTAGGGTGTCCGCATCGAGGAACTTATTTTGCTCTAAATAAGGCGATCAAAAATTTGAAATACAAAAAAGAAGATATTATTATTACCGGTGATATAGGTTGTACCATTTTAGGGATGAACAAGCCTTTTGAGTCTTGTTGGACTGAAGTAGCTATGGGGGCAAGTATCGGATTAGCTCAGGGGTTTAAGTGGGCTGGTATTATAAAGCCAGTAATAGCCACCATAGGAGATTCTACTTTTTTCCATGCTGGTATCCCCCCTCTTATCAATGCCGTATATCAGAAGGTGCCCTTAACTATTATTATCTTAGATAACGGATGGACTGCTATGACTGGTTTCGAAGAAAACCCAGGAACTATTCATTTAAGTAAGACCAACAATAGAAGAGTAGATATTATTAAAGTATGCCAGGGCTGTGGAGTAGAAGATATCCACCTCATTGATCCTTTTCAGACTGAACCAGCGATAGACCTAATCATGAAGGCGATAGAATATCCTGGAGTTTCAGTAGTAGTTTCTCAGCGAGAGTGTAGTC
>Ga0315285_10005462_pt1 | contig 13097 bp, 19 predicted proteins | sample YL17G09_36_MG_FD_203698 | JGI IMG/M metagenome (GOLD analysis project Ga0315285, IMG submission 203698) | Sediment microbial communities from Yellowstone Lake, YNP, Wyoming, USA - YL17G09_36 | ecosystem: Environmental > Aquatic > Freshwater > Lake > Sediment | place: USA: Wyoming | collected... | reverse complement strand
TGTGTCCATGTGGACCTAACCTTGGACTGAGTGGCTGGCAATAAAGGATTTAAACCAAGCATCGAAACAATGCTATCCCATATGAGGCCTGTGTATGTGGCTATTGTCCTAATGGCCATAATCAAGCCCCCTTAATTCTAACGCATATTGCCGAGTAGAAACCATTTACAAAGCGATTGTCAACCATTTTAACTTGGAACGTCTCGCCTGATGCGCTTATAATTCTGTCGGGTGTCGATCCCGTAGTTGCACCAACAAGGGGAATGGTTGTAAAGAACTTTTTAAGTCCTTGTATTCTGTCGCCCTCGGGCAGTTGAATTACCTCCTCATCGGACACACCAGCTTCAATGCCAATGGTTTTTAACATCACTGGCGTTCCTGGTGTCCATACACCCTTTACCCACGTTCCTGCTGTGCGTATAACGCTTATTGGTGACGTGTTTCGTAGTCGAGGGCTAGTTACTACCCTGGATAAATTTAACGGCATCCTAGCCCTCCCTTATAACGTATGTCATGGACTTCCTGAGGTTTCCCGTGTCGATCAAAGGTCTGTCGCTTCCTTTTGCATCAATGGTCGATTGTGCGTTCTCTGGCCATCCGTTGGCGGGATTGTCAAACCAATCTTGGATAATACTTTGACCAAGCAGTCCAAGTTTTTCCATCTCTTGAGCACCTTTGTCTGCGCTTTCAGAGAACGCCTTTGCCACGTTTGCCAATTGCTCCGATATAAGTTCAGCATTGGCTTCGTTTTCTATGGCCGGCTCTATAATTGGTCTAGGCGGTATCTTCCAAAGAGCAGACCCTTTTGATGCAATATAGGCCTGAAACGCTTTAGAGTACGGCAAACCCGATTGATTCATTTCATTTGTCATCGTGTTGGACCGTACTCCGTTTGTGTGTAAGAATGTTAGTTGTGAATTTGTAACGCCTTCACCTTCTCTTGAGGTTTCCTCTTCTGGCACTCCAACAAATACCGATTTAGCTGTTAGCGCCTTGATCAGGTCATCAACAACACTTATCCCCTTGCCGGATTCCTCGATCATACCATCATTCCGCCCATTCCGTATATCTTTCCAAATGTGGCAAGCTGTACTCCGTATGATGTAAGTTTCCAAGCCGCCCATCCGTTTAAATCACCAGATATAGAAGAAAAGTCGTATGATGCTGATACGTCAGAAGCCGATTCACTGGATACAATTCCCCTAGCTTGAGCCGCAGATACTACGGCAGATGCGCCACTGTCTGGACTTGATAAAGCTTCAAGCCACAGGGTAGAGAAGTGGGCCACAAACAATCCTGTTGCAATCTTCCACATTCCACGCCATCTGTTTTCCATAACGCACACATCTGCTAGGTCTATGAACGCTTGTATAACTGCATCCGGAACCAAAGGAAGTCCCGTGAGCGCTGGCGGTATAGGTGTCGCAAGTCCAAACTGAGGGTAAAAGGCCACAAATTCAGCCAATGTATATGCTGGGTTTGCGCCCAGTCTGACGTTTGAAGCATCAGACCGGATCTGCAAACTCTCTGCTGTGCTTTGATTGAAAACTGAACTCATTTAAGCACCTTCTTACTTTTGTTTTCTGCTCTTGGCTTTCTCGACATCTTCAATAACTTCGTCAATTTCATCTTGTTTGATTTCTTGTTGAAGTTCTTTCTTTTCTTCAAGAGCCTTAAGCTTAAGCTTTAGTTCTTCGTTCTCTGCCATAACCGCTGACGAAAGGTCAATTGATTTGTCGCTCGATCCGTCAATGACGTTAATCATTGGAGTCAAACCACCTTTGCAAAGTTTGAAGTGGTCCGTTTTCTCTACCCAATCAGGCAAAGAGTTAAAACCTACTTTACACATGAAATTTTCATTATCGTCACCTTTGAACTCGATTGTTGCATTTGACATTACGTGTACCATGGTTAACCCTCCTAGGTTTTTAAAAATTAGATACCGTCAACGTATCTTGCGCATTGTGTGTAAAGGAATTTGACTTGACCAATTTGAGCCGCATAAAGCGTTTCAAATGATGCAGAACTCACGTTAGGCGACGTCATAACACGAGAGAGCGGAACAGTTAAGTCCATGTTCATTTTGTTCTCTCTGTTGACATAGAGCACCATTCTTTGAGTAGTTCCTGCGCCAGCGCCTAAGCACCATCTTGATGGGTAAATCTTGATGTCCACGCCTTGGTTTTTAGCAAGGTTGTTTTCAAGAACATAATCAAGGATTGAGCGATTTCCAGCAATTGAAATCAACTGAGTGGCAATGTAAGCGTAGTTAGCAGGGTCAATAAGGATTTGGTTAGGTATACCTGTTAAATCATACTCAGATGCCGCCCAAGCTGAATTGATAGCATCGTTGATGTCTTTCAAGATTTCAGCAGGAGTCTTGTTGATCCAAAGTCTTGAAGTTGCGCCAGCGTTGTTGGCAGCAAGTGCAGAAGTGATCAAAGAGTTATTGATAAGTCCTTCCGTTTTAGTCTTGCTGATGCCGACATAGACATTCCGATCAAGGATCTTGTTAAAGTTAAGTCGGATGCCATCGTCAAGAATCTGAGAGAGCGAACGACCGATTTGTTGAAGTTTTGCTTCATCAACAAAAGGAACTTTAAGGATTTCAAGGAACGTATGAACCTTGAAAACGTCTTTTGTCAAGTTGGCTTGAGATACTGGAATATTATTGGTTTGACCGCCACCAATCGAATCCTCGTCATCTCCTGTAGTCGCATAATCAACAAATACGTTTGACGTTTGAGTAACCCAACCGCCGCCCGGCTTCATGATAATATCGCGCGGTGCAGTGATAGATGTCAATGGCTCAAGGAGTCTTGGGTCTTGTTTCTCAAGTTCTCCAACGAGGAAAGCTTGACCAGAAGCAAGAGCGCCATCCATTGCTGGACCTTGCGAGTAGATTGAATCAAATGATTTGCCACGCATTCCGTTTCCGAGAATGTTGTTAGCCGCTTCCACGTGCTGTGCTGAAATTCTAGGCATATTCTTATTCTCCCTTCTTATGCGTTGGCTACGACTGTGAGAGTAATTTCACAGACACCATTTGCATCCACTTTGCCGGTTGTAAACTTGGTTCCTGTAAGAGCGATCGCAGTACCGCCACCCGTTGGGCCTGTAGAAGTTACAAAGTCACCTACTGCAATTGCGCCACCAGCTACTGTACAAATGTGAACTGTGCCGCCTGCTGTTGGTGTACCGTCTTTAAGAAGGACAGTTACAGAACCAAATTGAATCACGTCAGCAGGTTCACCAGGAGCATAAGCGCCATTTGCTGATGTCGTTGGGTAAGTTGTAGCTTGCTTGACTTCTGCAACAGCTACGCCAGCAAAGTTTGCGAGTGTTGGATTGGCAACGCCAGAACCAGAATCACCAAATTTACTGTATGAGTTGTCTGTGTTAAGGACAGCCGCAAATCCGAAAGGGATTGAAGCCAAAGTTTCTGAACCAGTAGTAACAATTGATTTGACTTTTCTGTTGGTGATTTTGTTCATTGGGTTACGCGATACACCGCCAACGTAACCAAGGTTTAATGATTTTCCAATAACTGTTCCGGGCATATTACTTACCTCCTCTTAATTGATTGCCTTGAGCATTCCAAGCGTTGGCCGCTTCCGAAAGTGCTTTCTCTTGCGTTTTTTCAACTCCTTGGTCCATGGCTTTAGCTTTGTTTGCAGGGATCATTTTTGCAATCGTGGCGTAACCATTTGAACCTTTAGAGGGTTTTGCATCGGATACAGACTTACGGAAATTTCTAGCCGCTTCGTCTCTTGTTTTTTGATCCGGAATAGCCATGATTGCTTTCTTGGCAGCTTGTAAATACGCTGAGTCGGCAGCCATTTTCTTTTCTTCTGGCTCTTCTTTTTCTTCTGGCTCAATAACCTCAGAAGCTTCGTCATTGACTTCTTCTTCGGTTTCGCCTTCTTCCATAGCCTTAAATTCATCTTCTGCGCCAAGTTCTTGATGGACGGTTTTGTCCGACTGCTCTAAAGCAGAAATGCGATCCCCTAAAGCTTTAATGGCTTCAAGCACTTGGCCCATGGCATCAAGTTCTTTTTTCTCTTCTAGTGCGCCTTCTTCTGGCATTTCGTTCATGGCTTTCATTGCTTCGGCAATCTGCTCTGGGTCGGCATCTTGTGCAAAAGCTTTGAAACCAATGGCGGTCAAGATTGCTCTTGTGATCGTCTGTTTCATCACGTTTCTCCCTTCTGATTTTTGTTTCTCTGGATCAGAGTCAAGTATTGCAACCCTGCTGCCAGCCCTTCCTTTTGTGACCAAAGCCACGTGATTCCCAATGATTCCTTTTTGTTCCCATTTGGAATTGTCGCCATCTTTAATTTGCATCCATAAGCAATCATACCCACTAGATACTTCACGCTTGCCGTTTTCAATATCGGTTATGGATGCCTTGTCTGTAAAAAGCAAATCAGCTACCAAGAAATCACCTTCTTGCCTGACATTCTGCACGTGACCTTTTTGTTCAAGGTGTACCGTGTCAATGTCAATAAGCTTTGATGGGTGGTTATTGGTTACTGGCTTACCTTCAAAAGAAGCAACGGATGCCTTTGAGAACACTTCTTCTGGGCTTCTGTACACGTCAACTAGGTTTCCTGCCATCTCTGGTATGCCTATTTCTTCACCCCTATACTTCATCCAACCAGTGCGACCTATAGGGACGTTTCTGCATATGAGATAACCTTCTGGGGTGCTTACCATATTGTCGGATATCTTTGACCCATAATACGCCACCTTTAAATCTGGCATATAATCACCCCTTATTGAACGTTAGGAGTAAATTTAAAAGTCGCATTGACTGTACCTGTGATTGTTGGGACCAACTTAAGGTATCTTGCGCCAATGTTGGTGATTTGATAGACAGCTGACTCGGTAGTAGTTGTCACGATTGCGGGGATAACAAGCTGAGCAAAATCTGTTTGCTTTTGAGCGTATGCCTTTTTGAAAACGCCTGTAGTGATTTCGCTTTCAAACTGCGCAATGCTGAATGTTCCTGATCCAGAGTTGATTGTTACTTCAAGACTTCCGCTTTGGAATCCTGTCATGTCTATGACCGTTGCGGCAGTTTCTGCAACCGATGCGGCAATAGCACCGCCAAACAGAGTTTGCGTAGTGCCTTTTATTACCGGAAAATTCGTTACGACTAAATCTGGCATTTCTAAACCTCCTTATAGGGTTAATTTATGTTAAGGGATTCCCCTTGAACAACTATCAAAATAATTATATCACGAATCTTTAAAAACAATGCAATATTTTGCGCTCTAAAAAAGATCGTTATACTTGATAAAAGCTTGCAAGTCGGTTGTGTTTGTTGTCGTATAGACAAAAGCGGCAACTTGTCCGGGAAACAATAGATAGTCTTGAACAATCAAAGCATCTATAGAATCTATTTTTTGCAACGGATAAGCATCTAAAACTTTTGCGCCTGTAAAATTGATAACCGCATCGATGGACACATCCAACACGCTTACGCCAGATTCTACAGTGTTAAAAGTTCCGCTTGTTATGTTTGCTATGTCCGTTATCAGGAGTTCTATATTTACAGGTTTTGTCCCGTCTGTTGAAAATTTAACCTCTTGCAATTTGCTTGCAATGTCGTTTGTGAAAACTCTGGTCGTTTTAGTGCCTGCCGAGTTAACGCTATCGTACATGGTAACGGTGGTTGGATTTTTGAAAGCGTATATCATAAGTCTTGTTCCAGCTATTGCGCCAGTCTTTATAATTCCCTGAGAGTTAGGTCTTCCAGATGGGTCTATATTGCTACCCCCATCGACCGTTCCAAATTGAAATGATCCGTTTATGATTTTAATGTCTGTTGTGTTTCCTAAATTTTTAGCAAACGCGCCGCAAGAAAGATTTGGAGTTTCAATATTTGTGATTCTTTGATTATAAACTTGTTTATGGACCATCAACCATTTGTTGTTCTCTTCGTCTCTCACTCTTAATTTGGTTGAATCTACACCTAAGTATCCGTAATCAATTCTAAAAATATTAAGATTTTCAAAATTTATCGCAGACATATCGTCACCATCTAAATCATAAAAAATGTCAACTGTTTTTCTTCTCAATAAAAATTGATATTTGGATACGCCAGAAATGCGCTTTTTTACCATTGCATAACCGCAATTTACATTAAGCATACCTATGCCAACAATATAATCACCTGTAACTCCAACGTCCGAAGGAAATGCAGCCGTAAATTTACCGTATGCAGGAATGCCCGGTTGATATCTGAGTTGTTTTTTGCTTCTTGCAAAACAACTTCCGTTTGCCAAGGATCCAGTGGCGACTTCTATAGTTGATTCAGTTGGTGTTATTTTAAAATAACCGCCGTTCTGAATATCCGTCACTATTGCATTAAAGTTTATGCCTTGATCCCATTTGCCCGCTGAATCTGGTTTCTCTGTTGCAACGGTAAAATCAACACCAAACGATGTTCCGGAGGTTTTTCCGTTTATTTTGGTTTCTCCGCCGTAGGTCGAAAAAAGCATATCTGCAATGTTTATGACTGTGTTGTCCTCTTTCTGAAACCTCCCTGTGTTGGGTTGCATTTCGTCAACGCTTGGCGTTCTTGCCATCCCGCACCTCCTTACATTATTTTCTCAAACTGCGCCTTGCTCATTGTGGTTATTGTTCCGTTTTGGTAGACTTTTGCGGGCCATTGGACTTGTGAGGTCAGTATCAAGGCTTGGGGGAAACACCTACAATTGTAAATTTCTCCAGCTTGGTACTTTCCTGCCGATGGCTCTCCAATCAATTCCTCCGGGCTTGGCGGATCGTTCCATGGCACAATTACCCTTTGCATATGCCTATGTGATTCCCTCACTCTATTGCCATCGTTGGCGGTCCTCCATACATACCATCTCACCCCTGCATCTTGACTTCTTGCTTGCGTTAATGCCGTTGTAGCCTTGGAAGCTTCTGTCCTTGCAATGGTGTCTATTTTGGCTTTGCTGTACTGACCAAGCTTTTCATATAGCGTACTTGCAATATCTTCTGGCCTTATGCCTTTGAACGTCTCAGAGGCAACAAATTGAGTAAGAGACTTTGACAACTCATAAGGCATCTTTGTAATCAGATTTGCGTTCTCTATGATTTTATCATTCATAGTGCGCCCAACATTGCCCGTCATGGATGATTTAAGTAGTTGGTATATAAACTTACCTTGACCATTTCCTGACGCCGCTTGCCTCCAATTTCGAGCCTCTGAGGTGTTGGCTTGAATGACAAAAGCCTTAGATATTTGAGTGGCTATATTTCTAAATTCCTTGGAGAATGTCAACCCATAGAGTAAAGCTTCAAACTCTGCAGGAGTGGATAGTCCTTCTGATTTCGTCATAATAAACTTGATTAACTTTCCAAGGGTTGATTGATATCTTGTTTCTAAAGCTTTGTTTATGTTCCAGTCTTCAACTTTCATGGGTTACACCTTTGTCTCGATGTCTGGAAGGTGTTCCTCTGCGCCTTGAATGGATTCCGTTTCTCCTTCCGCTCCACCTTGCGCCCTTATCAGCGCAGAAAGTGCCTTCTCGTCAACAAAGTCTGTTGATGCGTTCTCTATATCCTCCGATGTTATATTTGTGAACAGGTTGGAGTTATAGGACAATTCGTGGAGTTCTTTGAGAGCTATCTTCTGATTGATGATGCCAGCGGTAAACATCTTTTCGATTGTCTCGCCAACCTTTCCTACCCAATCCGCTTGCTCTTGTGCGCTCATGGTCTTGATTGGATTGAACTTGATTCCCAAATCATTAGGGACTGCGCCAAACTCCGACATAAACATGACAGGGAGCAGTTGATCAATAGCTGGTTTGAGCTGAGTCTCTTGGCTTCTCGATACATTGTCATAATAATTCTGTAAGTCGCTTTCGCCAGTGGCGTTCATTCCTGCGGGGCTTCTGCCAAACAAGATGGTCACAGGGATCTCAGCCGCACCTGATACGTCCATCATGAATGATTCGTAAATGTCGTTAAGCCCTGCAAATGTATATTGAAGTGCCGACACCTCGTCTTGCTTGCCTATAATCATCATGGAAGTGTTGGATCGCATCTTGTTTTGAGCAGACTTGACATTAAAATAGTCATTTTGCATCTGCTGATCCGTAACGCTCAATAACTGGTCAAGGCCATCAACTTTATTGACTAGAAGATTGGCTTGGAAAACAAGGGCAGCTATATTCCACGATGTATTGTCTCGTTTGGCTAGTTCATCAAATACGTGCTCAAGTTCTGATGCACCCCATAGCATTTCAGCTTGATTCTCCCAAAACGGAAGCTTTCTGCCTGTAAATCTGATAACTCTTGAATGATGAACTCTTTGCATTTCTGCGGTTGCAACATCTCTAACCTCGTAATACATAGGCATTCCAAATGCCGTATCTGTTATTTCTTCAACAATTTCAATTGATGGATAGATCCCCGACCATCTATCAACAATCATCAGACCGCAGAAAGAACCAGGAAGAACATCGTCAACTATGAGTGGTTCCTCAAGCATATCTTCATGACCATCGATCATCATAATGGCAGCAGCACCACCGTACAATCTTCCCCAGTAAAGCCCCTCTAAGATTTTCTCTCGGACTTTGGTCTTTTGTTCAAGTTTGGTATATCGATCTTGGACCTCCGGGGATAACTCCGCAGTAATAGAAAACCAGTTTTTGACCATATCATTTGGCACTGCGTTGATGATTTTCTTTGCAATCCACGAATTTCGATATAGGGTATTGAGAAGATTGTAGTCTCTTGTCAGCCTTGTGAGTTGGTATTGGGTGGCGTTCAACAGATTGCTTGAACCAAGCCCAAGGGCAGCCAGCGGATTACTAAAACTGTCCATGGTCGCTTTCCTCTCAACAGCCTCTGTTTTCATTTGTGCTTTCATTCTGGCTATTTGTTTTCGGTTCATCTTCGCACCCCCGGTATTATTCTGACTACTGTCAAGCACAGATATTTTATAACGTCCATCGCATGATCATTCTCTTTAAGCGGCTTTTCTTCGCCACGCTCTGCTGCTTTAGAATCCCACACATAAGCGCCAAACTCTTTGATTGTCCTTAAGCAATTTGTTTTATTAACTTTCAGATATCTCAATGATAGCATGGATGAAACCAACCGTATACCATTCAAAACATCGTTCTCGGCATCTTTTATGCGTATGCCTGCACGTCTTGCAGATACTTTAAAGCTTGCAGCCGAAGGGTCCACAATAAAAGAAATGTAGTCCTTTCCACCTATGAACTCAAGTATGTCTGTAATGTACTCAGCATCATCCTTTTGCCTTGGGCCAGTAGATCTTGTTCCAACCTTGCTATCGTAGTAATATTCACTTTCGGCAAACCATCTGTTTTCTTGGCATATAAATTCAATGACTACACATGGGTTTATAGTTCCATAGTCCATGGCATAATATCTTCGGATTGGCTTATCCGGATCAATGACATCCTCAAGCTTGTCATAGGTGTTAAGCTTCTCATGGAACATATCGTATATGGTTCCCTCGGCCATCTTCCAAAGTCCAAGGATGTAGCGCTGAAAGAATAGACCAGAGTATTGAGACCTATAAAACGCCTTTCTTTCCTCAGACAAACTAAGGTTATCATCCATGACAAAGTGAAGATATAAAAGGCCTTTCTCTTTTGATTTGTCAATATACTCAGTCTTAAACCAATGCATCGGGCCTTGGGGATTGCAGTTAAACCACGCCTTGGCTCCATCTACAGACAAACGCCCAGTGGCTTGATTGACAAACGACTCTGGCATGATTGCCACTTCATCAAAAAGGATCCCAGCAAGGGTCATTCCTTGAATAAGGTCCTGCGACCGTTCGTCTTTGCCGCCAAAATGATAAAAGTAATTGGTCTTTCCGCCTTTACTAATCGCATATACATTCTCAGCAATCTGTGGCATTTTCTTGACTATATACCCTCTACCCTTGAGCATAAGCAGAAGCCAGAACCAAACGTTTCTCTTAAACGATCCTATGGTCTTTCCGCACATTGCAAAGTTCTTGCCATCAAACGAATGGGTTGCCCACATGACAAACGACAACGAGCAACTGAGCGTTTTGCCGCTCCGTATTGACCCATCGGCTATAACTCCAAGCTTATGTTTGACTGGGCTGTTATCTGTCCACCATGTTAATATTTGCTTCTGCTTTCTTGAGAAGGGGAAGAATTTAAACGCTGCTCTATTCCACATCTTCAAAGTCCTCAAATGCATCTTGCGCTGAATCGTTAAGGGCCTCTAGGAATCCATCCGACTCGGTTTCTTCTTCTGTGCCCATGGATGCTTTAATCTTGGAAAGTTCAAGCTTCTGGCGTTCTATCTCTAATTTAGCAAGTTGAATTTCTTGGTCAAATTTCATTTTAGCCATTTCCATTTCATACTTGGCGTTTTCCAACTCTTCGTTTTTCGCTTTCCATTGTTTTCTCTGCCTATTGTTTAGCCAATAAATCATAGACATGGTATCAGGTCCGTGGTTGATGGTCTCTTCTTTGGTCCCCATTTCAACACCGTCATTGTTTATCAATTTGGTGACTCTGATCTCTTGATATCCTTTCGCTTTAAAATACAATGAGTTTGCGATATTGGCATCGGCATCGTCTTTACCAGCCTTTAAGGAGTCCGAAAAATCGGAATACTTTATTTTCCATAAATGAAATGTCGATAAGGCTACTCCGAACAGTTCCGCCATCCTGTGATCATCAGCACCAAGTAAGGCATATTTAAAAGCTTGCTCGGCATATTCTGATTTGTAATCAGAAGGTCTTCCTCTTTCTCTCTTGACGGCTGGCAACCCCACAACCTCAACAGACTTGCTTTTTGGCTTTGGCTTACTCTTTCCAGAAGGCTTCTTTGTGGTTTTCTTAGGAGTCTTGGGTGGTTCCTTCTTTGGAGCCTTCCTTTCTGCCATGATTTCACCTCTTGTTTTTTAATTGCAATGACTGCCGCATATTGGACATATAGTTCTTGGCTTGATCAAGTAATAAGGGATATAGACCAACAGGCCAAACCCAGTCAAGATACATAGAAACATGACGATCCAGTCTATTTTCTTCTTGGGCATTACGTTCTGTTTGCAGCTAGGGCAATACTTCATATGTTCGCCTTTCTTGTTATCAACAAGTTATCCACAACTAAACACGACTTATCAACAAAGTTATCAACATTTATAAACTTATCCACATTATCCACAAGATATCCACCGATTGAACATCCATGGGTTAGGGTTTTGGGATCGACTGCGTATCTTTGGCACAAATTATCTTGAAAATAAAGGCAAATACACATGATTTGTACCTCGATTTTACCAAATTATTGAAACACCTTCGACGAAGAGTTTTTGAATTTAATGGTCTTTCTCTTACTCTTACTCTTTATCTAACTCTATCTCTAACTCTGGTGTATTTTTGTCGTACATTTGTACAACATTTGTAACGTTTTCTATTTGAGAGAGTTCAATTTGTCTTGCTCGATGCGTTTTCTGTACCCTCTAACTCTGTCAGCTTCTGTACTGGATTCACCAATAAAGTTTTGAATGTCAACCATGTATATTGCACCGTTGTCAAGGACTTCAATTAGTTTAAGTTCTATAAATAACTTCATTGCTTTTTCTATAACACCTACGCTGTGCCTTGTTATACTTGCCAACATGCTTGGGTTAAATGGTATGCGCTCATTAAACATCAATCGGCCTTCGTTTTTAAGGCTTCTCAAATATAGCTTAATCAGTATGTTTGAATACATATACCCATCTTGCATACTTTCAAGTACAACCATTTCGTCAGAATCGAAGAAATTATCTTTTAGCTTTAAGTAATAGTATTTCTTGTTGTCGCTCATCACACACCTCTTTAATTTTGTAACCACTAGGTAATCCGATTGAGGCGTATCAGAAAGGTCATGACTCCCTGTCCCTAGATGGTCCACTTACATTATACCACAATCCCACAAATCAATATCAAAAATGTGTTGACAAAAAGAAAAGACCGTTCATGGTCTTTTCTGTGCGGTAACTTTCTGATCGAGTCACTCGGCTTCACTGCCTACCCGCTTAATTTATTATACGCTTGTTTGATAAGAGTGGTCAAATTATTTGTGCTTCAAATAGTCAATGTTGTCCGCCATGCATTCTTTGTGCTTGTTTATCTTGCCTTTGAACTCTGCAACATCACCTTGATTGTCGGATCGCTTAATCATGCATTTTAAATCAAATATGGTGCGCTTGTGGTCTTTGTTTTCTTCTTTGAGGAGATACATGAAATCACAACTTTATTTGCATATCGTTAAACATTTTTACAGCCAAATCAAATGAAATTGCTTTAAATGTTATTACATCACCACAATTTTCACACTCAACTCTGTAATTTGCGTTTTCATCATAGTGTATATAACACCGTCCAAAACACCAACAATGTCTAACTTTTTCGCCATCTGATGCTTCTTTACCTCGTTTTGGAAATTCGTCATAATTCATACATTACCCCCCTAAAGATATGACTTGCCCACCAACACCATAAACATCTTCCTAGCTTCTTTCTCTGTGTAACCTTGCAGGATCTTTTCACCTTCAAATATCATTTGATGCTTTTTTTTAAATCGTCTGTCTAAATTTGAATTAAAATGAACGCCTTCGTTACTTAGGTTATGATGGTAGCCACATAGGTTTTCTGTGAATCCATTACTCTCTGATATCTTCCTGTTAGCCCCACCATATACATGATGCTTGTGAATGTTTTGTGTTGTACCACATACAGCGCATACCCTCATAGACTCAGCATCCCTTGTGCGTAATCAACTATCTCTATCAGGCACTCCCTACGCACTACAGCCCTAGGGAAACCATCAGCGAATGTCCCTTGAAACTCTGCAAACTTCTTGTGGCATCTGTTACACATTAGATGGTGTGCGTTGTCGTAGTGTTCTATTGGTTCATGTCTCATAGTTACACCTCTTTATAATCTTTACCTTGACACAAACCACAAGGCACTAATCTAGGATGAAACATACCATGCATAACTCTTTGATTATGAAGTTTGCATCTGTGTTCTTCTTTATTTCTTGTTTGATTTTTTTCTGTAATG
>Ga0315285_10005461_pt1 | contig 13098 bp, 9 predicted proteins | sample YL17G09_36_MG_FD_203698 | JGI IMG/M metagenome (GOLD analysis project Ga0315285, IMG submission 203698) | Sediment microbial communities from Yellowstone Lake, YNP, Wyoming, USA - YL17G09_36 | ecosystem: Environmental > Aquatic > Freshwater > Lake > Sediment | place: USA: Wyoming | collected... | reverse complement strand
CGAAAGAGGTTTTGGTTTTAACTGCCGGCGCCGGCGGACTGATAGACCAGATCCTTAAACACCCGGTGAAAAGAATCGATTATGTGGAACTCGACCCCCTGATTATAAGCATGCTCAAGAAATACCCCACCACATTAACCGAAGGGGAGCTGGCGGATAAAAGGGTAAATATCATAAACCTTGACTCCCGGTTCTTCCTGAAGACAAACAAGGGGCGCTATGATGTAATCTTAATCGGGCTATCCAATCAGTCGGATTTATCCACTAACCGGCTTTTTACTGAAGAGTTTTTTGCTCTGTCTAAAGACAGGTTGAATGAGGATGGGATACTTGCTTTCTGGCTGCCTGGTTCTCTGACATACCTTTCACAAGAGTTAAGGGACTTGAATGCCTGTATCTTGAACGCAGCAAGGCGCGTCTTTAGATATGTGCGCATCATCCCCGGGGATTACAATATATTCTTGGCATCTGCCTCTAGAGACATCATGAGAGTTTCTCCGGGAAAAATCTGGCAAAGAATTCAAAAACAAAACATTAAATCAAACATCCTGATACCCAGTTACCTTGATTACAGGCTGGATAAAAAATGGCTGGATTGGTTTGAGCGCTCTTTAAAAGGCGCAACTAATAAGATAAATCAGGATTCTTTTCCAGTAGCGGTTTACCAGATGCTTATTTTCTGGAACAAGAAGTTTTCTCCCGGCTTTGCCAGGATATTGGAATTGTTGCGCAGCTTGAATCTGGTGAGGGTTTCTATTATTGTTGTTCTGGTGACACTGCTGCTTTTTTATCTTTTTAGCCGGAACAGGAAAAATAATTTAGCTATATTCTATAGTATTTGCACAACAGGATTTTTCGGGATGATGTCTAGCTTAATTTTGACCTTCAGCTTTCAGGTCTATTACGGATTTTTATATTATAGAATTGCGATTCTGGTGAGTATTTTCATGATGGGGTTAGCCTTGGGAAGTATGCTTATGACAGTGAATTTAGAGAGGATCCAAAATAAATTAAGAATATTCATGGGCTTAGAGGCCCTTATAATCGCGTTTTCTTTTCTTCTGGGTTTAATAGTTACCAGGTTCATCGGCTCCTGGCAGAATGTATCAGTGTTTTTTGCGGGCTTATTTTTGGCAACCGGAATTCTTATGGGCTCGCAATTCCCTCTCGCCGGTAAAATTTACCTTAGGGAAGAAGAGGGAATAGGCTCAGTTTCCGGAGCGCTTTATGCTGCGGACCTTATTGGAGGTTGGGTTGCCGGAGTATTGGGTGGCATTATATTATTGCCTGTTTTAGGGCTCTTTGGCGCATGCATGGTGGTTGTTGTCTTAAAGCTAAGCAGCCTTTCACTACTAATACTCGCAAATAAGTTTACACTTTAAGTTCAACATGTTTTGTAAAGTTAAAAAAAGCTGGACAAGGGACAGAAAATATGGTAATATTTAACGCTACAGAACACCAGTCACTTTTTTCTTTAACTGCTTGTAAATAAAGCGTTTTAATCTTAAGATAAATCTTAAAGAATTTCAATCAAGGAGGAGTTTTACATGCGCATTGCGCTTTTAGCGTGGGAGTCTTTGCACTCTATCGGCATCGGGGGAGTGGGGGCACATGTTACGGAACTTGCCTGTGCCCTGGAGCGTAAAGGCAACGAGGTCCACATATTTACCCGCATGGGCAGACACAACCATGCCCAATATGAACGCATCCATGGCGTCCACTATCACCGCATCCCATTTGCTTGCCACGGCGATTTCGTAGATGAGATTAACGACATGTGCCGCGCCTTTGTAAATACCCTCTGGCAGGTTGAGGATTATATGGGTGCCGGTTTTGATGTAGTGCATGCGCATGATTGGCTCACCTCAAATGCCATGGTCTGGGCAAAGGAGGGAAGGGGAAGAAGGTCTATTCTTACAATTCACTCTACAGAATACGGCCGTTGCGGGAACAACTTTTTTGGCGGAAGAAGCTCAAGAATCAGGGACCATGAGCGCCACGGGACATTTTGCGCAGATAGGGTTATTTCGGTTTCCAATTCCTTAAAGGGCGAAATCATGTGGATGTACAATGTCCCTGACTGGAAGGTCCATGTTATCTTTAATGGCGTGAATCCCAGAAATTATGACGGCTGGATTGACCCGGCAGCAGTCAGGCGGCAATATGGTATAGGCCCCGTGGACCCTACAGTGCTTTTTGCCGGAAGAATGGTTTATCAAAAAGGGCCTGATCTTTTAGTGGATGCAATTCCACACATCTTAAAGTTTTACGGTAATGCCAAATTTGTTTTTGTCGGTGACGGCGAGATGCGCTGGAGTGTTGAGGATAGGGCGCGGCGCATAGGCGTTAGCCACGCAACAAGATTTTTGGGGTATCATAACGGCTGGAGACTGACCGATCTTTATAAGGCCTGCGATTGCGTATGCGTGCCCAGCAGAAATGAACCTTTTGGCATAGTTATTTTAGAGGCCTGGAGCGCAGGCAAGCCGGTCGTTGCCAGCGCCAACGGTGGTCCTTCAGAAATCGTCTGGCATGATGTGAACGGTTACAAGGTATATGCCAATCCGGATTCAATTGCCTGGGGAATAGGAACATTATTCTGCGATTTTGAGCATGGCCGGTGGATGGGAAGAAACGGCCGTGTCGCGGTAGAAACTGCTTTTTCCTGGGATATCATTGCGGACCAAGTTTTACACGCCTACACAAACTTCTAACGGAGAGATACCTTGGCAACAAAATTGCTAAATGGACGAACCGAAAAAAAAGAGCGGCTGAATAATCTTTCGGCAAAAAAGAATTCCGCAAAAGAAGAGCCAAAGCCGAAAGCACCTTTCATTGAACACCAAGATTTACCCTCCAATTACGGCACGACAAGTGTTACCCTTATCGCCAGAGACCCCAATTGGATATTTGCTTATTGGGAGATCGCTAGCCACTCAATTGAAGCCGTAAAGAAAATAATAGGGGATGAAATCAATAGGGCAAGCTGTGTGCTGCGCATGTACGACATAACCGCAGTTGATTTTAACGGGTTTAATGCTAACCAATGGTTTGATTTAGAAGTGGGGCGCTCCAGTAACTGGTATATTAATTTGTGGATTGATAATGTCAGTTATTGCGCGGACCTGGGACTGCGGCTTCCTGATGGCAGATTCTTTGCGCTCGCCCGCTCAAATTCTGTCACTACGCCACGCAAGGCGCAATCCTGGCGAACAGAGCAGATATGGATGGATGTAAAGGACACTCCGCAACAACAACAGCAGCAGGCGCCTTTTGTCATTGGAAATATTCACAGGGCAGAGGAGAATAGGCGGCAAGTAAGAAGGAATAACCCGCCTGACAAGGCGCATAAGGCAAGAAAGATTTACTTATCCGAGGAAGACATAAGGCAGTATTATTCAAGGCTGTCACCGCTGCTGCGAGATATAATTTCCCGTAGAATCGCTGCCAAAGGCGCGCATGTGCGCAAAGCAGGTAATCCGAATTCCAGGAAGCGTGCTGTTTCCTTGGAGGAATTCAGGATCAGCGGCTTGGCCTGGGGCCAATTTGTAAAAAAGCTTCTGGGAGGCGCCTCAGAGGAATTGGTGATTCAAGGCGCAAGCGAGTCACTCCCGGTGGGAGGAAGCGAGCAGAGCGCCCGAGAGAAAAAACAGAGAAAGTTCTTCTTTGAAATCGGCACAGAGCTTATTGTATACGGCCGCACTGAGCCGGATGCTGAGGTTTGGCTAGGAAATAAAAGAGTGCCATTACGCTCGGATGGGACATTTACTTTAAGGTTCGCGCTTCCTGACGGAAAAATTCCTTTGGACTTTACTGCTAATTCAGCTGACAAAGAAGAGAAGCGTAAGATTACGACCGCAGTAGAACGCTCCAAGACCAGATACAATCCCTAAAAAAAACCAATATGCACAAAGGTTATTTATGTTTATTGCTGCACACCCACCTTCCATTTGTGCGCCATCCGGAAGAAGAGTATTTCTTAGAGGAAAACTGGCTTTACGAAGCCATCACCGAAACCTACATTCCCCTTATACAGGTTTTTGAGAGACTGGTCCGTGACGGCGTGGATTTTCGCATCACCATGTCCCTTACCCCGCCGCTTATCTCTATGCTCAGGGATGAGCTGTTACAGAACCGTTATATCCGGCACATTGACAGATTGATTGAGCTTTCAGAAAAGGAGATAAACCGGACGGGTTACGAGCCGCACTATCATGGTCTCGCACTCATGTATAACCGCAAGTTCCAGGAGGCCAAGGAGATATTCGTCAATAAGTATAAAAAGGACCTGGTTGCGGCGTTCAGGAAATTCCAGGATTATGGCTGCGTTGAAATCATTGCCTCAGCTGCCACGCACGGATTTCTGCCTAACCTAAGCATTAACCCTCAAGATGTAAAAGCACAGATTAATATCGGGGTAGATCTTTATAAGAAGACATTCGGCAGGCCTGCACGCGGTTTCTGGCTTCCTGAGTGCGGATATTTTCCCGGAGTTGACAATTACTTGAAAGACGCCGGTATAAGATATTTCTTTGTGGATTCGCACGGAATCATCAATGCTGACCCGGTTGCGAAATTCAGTGTTTATGCGCCTATCTATTGCCCGTCGGGAGTGGCAGCTTTTGGCAGGGACTGGGAATCCTCAAAGCAGGTCTGGAGCTCCAAGGAGGGCTACCCCGGTGACCCTGATTACCGGGAATATTACAAGGATATCGGTTATGAGCTCGAGCATGACTACATAAAGCCCTACATTCATCCGCAGGGGATCAGGATTAACACCGGCCTTAAATACTGGAGGATCACTGGAAAGACAGATTACAAAGAGGCGTATAATCCTGACTGGGCGCAGGAAAAGGCTGCGCAGCATGCGGCAAATTTCATGTTTAACCGTGAAAAGCAGATAGAACACCTCTCGTATCATATGGACAGAAAGCCGATAATCCTGGCGCCATATGATGCGGAATTATTCGGCCACTGGTGGTTTGAGGGCCCGATGTGGATAGAATTTCTGGCAAGGAAGATTTGTTATGACCAGAAAACAGTAAAGATGATCACTCCCTCAGAATATCTGGCAGAAAATCCGACTAATCAGGTGTGCCTGCCGTCGGCGTCAAGCTGGGGCTGGAAGGGTTATAATGAATTCTGGCTGGAAGGCGGAAATGACTGGCTTTATCCGCACCTGCATAAGTCAGGAGAGCGTATGCGGGAGCTGGCTGAGAAATTTAAAGATATAATCAATAACCCCGAAAAGAATAAACTAAAATTGCGTGCGCTAAATCAGGTGGCAAGAGAGCTGCTTCTGGCGCAGTCAAGTGACTGGGCCTTTATCATGAAGACAGGCACTATGGTCGCCTATGCGCACAAGAGATCAAAGCTTCATATCAGCAGGTTTAACCGGATTTATCATGACCTGATGCATGGCGCAATAGATATGGATTGGCTCAAAGTCGTGGAATACAGGGATAATATATTCGGCGATATTGATTGTGCCGCCTATTATTTATCCAGCCCGCCAAAGAAAATGCCTTCCCGCCGAAAGAGCGCCAAAGCAAAGAGCCCAAGAAGGGAGCCACTCCTTGTCAAGTAGGTTATTAGATATTGTTGATGGCCTGCCGAATATCAGCGGTGGCGAAGAGGAGTTATTGAAGCAGGCAAAAAGAAAAAAAGAACTATTTGCTTCGCTCTCCAATATTGATTTTGAAAGGGTGCAGTCAAGTTTCGGCATTGCCCTGCACATGCACCAACCGACAATCCCCGCCTCAACTGACCACATAAGGACCGCGGATTTAATCTCTAACCTGCAATATATGATGGAGCATCAGCATATCGGCGACAATCATAATGCGCCGATATTTTTGCGTTGCTATTACAGGATGTCGGATTTTGTCAGGGACCTTGTTGATGAGGGGCATAATCCGCGCGTAATGCTTGATTATTCAGGCTGTCTTCTCTGGGGCCTGCGGCAGATGGGCCAGCACGAAGCTTTAGAAAAATTGAAAGCTGTCACTTCGGATAAAAAATATCATCGCCATGTGGAGTGGCTGGGCACGATGTGGTCGCATGCGGTGGTCACATCCACACCGGTGCCGGATATAAAACTGCATATGATGGCCTGGAGAAAGCATTTTTCTTCCCTGTTTGGCCATGAGGCGCTTGAGCGTGTGCGGGGTTTCTCAGCTCCCGAGATGCATCTACCCATACATCCTGATGTTTGCTTTGAATATGTAAAGGCGTTAAAGGAGTCTGGATATGAGTGGCTCATGGTTCAGGAACACACTATTGAGAATCTTGACGGCACAGGAATCAGAAGGCCGCATTTTCCGCACCGGCTGGTAGCAAAAAATTCACTTGGCCAGGAAGTAGATATTGCTGTTCTTATCAAGACACAGGGCTCAGACACGAAACTGGTGGCCCAGATGCAGCCATATTACGAAGCAAAATCAAGAGGGAGAGAGGATTTTCACGGCAAGAAAATGCCGCCTTTTGTTTTGCAGATCGGCGACGGAGAAAATGGCGGGGTGATGATGAATGAATTTCCTCCGGCATATAAAATTGCTTTTCAGGAAATTGGTCTGGTTGGTACTGTGGCCATGAATGGTTCAGAATACCTGGAGTTTTTAAGGCGAGCTGGGCTTGATGAAAAGGATTTTACTCCGGTGCAGCCGATTTCGCAGCAGCGGATCTGGGAGCATGTTACTGATTATTTTCCCGGAGCTGCTGATTTAGGCATTCAAAAAGTCCACGAGAAGGACCACAATTTCAATCTGGATAAGGGCTCCTGGACCAATGACCGGAATTGGGTCAAGGGCTACGAGCATGTAATGAACCCGATTAATAAATTGAGCGTTGAGTTTCATAAGAAGTTTGATGGCAAGAATGTGGACACAGAAAGCCCGAAGTACAGGAAGGCCTTATTGTATCTTTTGCTTTCTCAGTCAAGCGATTTCCGCTACTGGGGGTCAGGCATCTGGACGGATTACGCCGCCGAAATCTGTAGAAGGGGCATAGAATCCCTGCATGCTGCATAAATTTTAATTCCCACCTGTCTTAAAATAAAAGGGGACGCTTCTATTTTAATTCACTAAAATTGAAAAATAGAAACGTCCCCTTTTATTTCCTTTACTTCTTTCGCAGCAAAAAAATAAATAAAACTTGACAAGGCGCAACCTTTTGATATAAATATAGTTAGGTTTTTTATTTTTATTAATAATATAATAAAAAAGGAGGAAGCATGTCGAGTAGAATATCAAAGGTTCTCTTGGTTTTCATTTTAGCTCTTCAGTTAAATTTCGTCTTTATTCCGCTTGCCAATTCCGCATCCGAAACAAAAAGCACCCAGAATGAATACTGGCCTTCGCGCCTGCGTTTCTCAGCCGGTGGCGGCACCGAGGGAAGAGGCATCTTCTACATAGACGAACTTTTTCCGCTTTATTTCACTAAAGACCAGGCCACGCTCTGGTTTTTAAACCTGAAAGAAAACTGGCAGACTCCCAATGCACAGGAATACAACATCGGTACGGGCCTGCGCCACATCTTCAATGATAAATTTATTGTGGGCGTGCACTACTTTTTTGACAAAAAATTATCCCACAATGACATCTGGCATAATCAGAACGGCTGGGGGATAGAATTCTTGTCGCAGCCTTTCGACTTCAGGTTCAACTATTACGATCCCAGAGACAAAAATGAAGGCTCAGTCGTAAGCAACTTTTACAAACTCGGGGCAATGCATCTCTTGCAAATCGGCCCTGAGGAAGAAGCCCTTGGCGGCTATGACTTTGAATTTGGCGTGCCTGTCTTTGAAAAGCAGACCAAAACCAGACTTTACATTGGGGGTTTCTTTTTTGACTCAAAGCTTGGCAAAGATGAAAACGGCTTCCGCGTCAGGACCGAGACCAATCTTTTAAAATGGCTTGCCCTTGATACCACCTACAATCACTCGGGTTCAAGTAAAGATGAATTTATCGGTGGCATCCGCGTTACAATTCCTCTTGAGCTAGGACGAGTGCTTGATAAGAAGAATCCTTTAAAAACCCAAGACATGGATTACATACACGACCGCCTTTTTGAAAGAGTCGTGCGTGACATAGATGTCAAGGTCAAAACCACAGGCATAGGCGATGTAGTAAAAGAGGTTCCTGATGTAGAGATTGTCTATGTTGATAATACTAATAATACAGGCGTAGAAGATGGCACCCTTGTCCATCCTTACAATACCTTAGATAAAGCGCTCACAGATGCCACGGGCCGCTACATTGGTACTGGCGGCACTGCCAGATACGTTTACATCTTCTATGGTGACGGTACCTCTCAAGGGCTGGACACGGGAAACTACACCCTGGTTGACAATGCAGTCCTCTGGGGAAGCGGTTATAATGGAGGATATAACGGCATTCCTGTTTTAGGCTATCCTGTCATTGATGATCTCGCTTCAAATATCATCGTGCTTGCCAATAATAACACTGTTATGGGTCTTGAGATTACAGATGGCACCAATGGTATATACGGTTCCAATATAAGTGGAGCCACAATTACACACAATATTATTACTGGAAACTTTGGAAACGGTATTTACCTTGAAAATTACGGGGTCAATTCCGGCTGGAATATCACCGCTAATACGATTACTCTTAATTCAGGTAGCGGCATTTACCTATATAACGGAGCGGATTCCGTAGGAGAGCCGTTGCTTTCCAATGTGAATATCTCCGGAAACGAAATTACTTGGAATGGCGGCCACGGTATTTACATGGAGAATTATATTCCTGCTTCTAATATCAACATCTCAGGGAATGATATTTCTTGGAATGGCATGCTTAATAGCGGCATACACATCAATAATTACAGTGATGCCTCCAACTTTAGCATTACCGGAAACACCATCTACAGGAATGCCGGTTCCGGCATCTATGTTTACAATGGCAGAGATGCTCAAAACTTTAGTATCTCGGGAAATTCCATTACCTATAATACTGGCCCAGGCATTAGTTTAGAGAACTATGGATATGCCTCAGACTTTAACATCTCAGGAAACACTATCTCAAATAATGAGAGTTATAGGAGCGGTATACATATTGATAATTACGGCGATGCCTCCGACTTTAGCATTACAGGAAATATCATCACCGGCAATGGAGGAGATGGTATTTACTTATACAATTACAATTACGGCAGTGCTTCTGGCTTTAGTATTTCAGGCAATACTATCGCCGGGAACTATGGAAACGGAATTTCTATTTATAATGGGTATTACTATTATTATCCCTTTTTAAAGGCAGATGGTGTAGATAGCTTGAATAGAGGAGTGTCTAACTTCAGCATCACAGGAAACATTATTTCCGGAAATTATGGCTCAGGCATTTTATTGGATAACTATTATGGTTATATGTCCGGCTTTGACATTTCCAGAAATACCATTACAGGTAACAGAAGCCCGACTAGCGGCATAGATATTCACAACTCAGGCGGTTACGCCTCTGATTTTGCTATTTCTGATAACACCATCACCGGCAACAGCGGATCCGGCATTGATATCTACAATCAGTGGGGTGAGATGGAGAACTTTACTTTCACCCTGAACAGAATCTCTGAAAACTCGGGGAACGGTATCAGCATCAACAATTATCAAGCCGGCATGTATAACTTCAGTTTCTTGCTGAATACCATAACAAATAACGGGCTGCCAATCATCGAAGATGGGCTAGATGGCTTTGGACCAAGGAAGCTGGGCGGCAACGGTTTCAGTTTAAACAACTTTGAAGGCGAAGCGGGAGATTTCTCTTTCTCCTTGAACAATATAAGCAATAACACGGGTCTCGGTCTTTACTTCGGGACAACCGAGTCCGACACATACAACATTGATTTAGGCGGAGGTTCATTGGGTTCGCTGGGCTTGAACATTATTCAGGGCAATCAGGGGGAGTATGACTTAGTTAACGACACCAATGAGACGATATATGCGAAAAACAACTTCGGCCTGACTGCCGATCGTATCTTCGGAGATGTTGTGCATTAGCATCAAGCAATTTATTTTTCGGATTTTGAGTCCAGTGCTTAGAGTTCCTAACCAATAACAGGAGGTGCGCAATGCTTAAAAACGCACATTTGGGCAAGGAAATTGTGGTGACAGTGGTAAACAAGATCGGCGTATTGGCGGACATGGCCAAGATCATGGCTGAACACGGCCTCAACATTGAAGCGGTAGCAGGATACGCAACGGACAGCGAAGCAAAGATAATGTTAGTAACCAATGACAACCTGCGTGCGTCCGACGCATTAAGAAAGGCAGGTTACAAATCACTCAAAGAGCATGAAGTGGTGATTGTAGAGCTTGAGAATAAGGCCGGAGCCCTGAAGCAGGTCACCGGAACCTTGGCTTCCCAAGGTATTGATATTAAGCACATCTACGGCACAACCTGTCCCGGAGGCTGTCCGGCAAGAATAGTCATTTCTGCCAGTGACAATGAAAAGGCGCTGGTTGCGTTTAAGAAATAAATGAGCCTCCTAAGAAAACTAAAGAATAAAAAGGGGTTCACCCTCATTGAACTCATCTTTGAAATTCTCGTCTTGTCGCTGCTCATCATTCCCACCGCCGTGCTTTTAGTCCAGCTTACCTTAGATATAGTCCAGACAGAAACCAATGCCATAGCCACGTCTCTGGGTGTTGAGCTGACAGAGTCAATAATGTGGAATTATGGCTTTAGCAATGTTGCCGGAGGCTCCGGCACCTTTAGCTCTCCCTATCAGAGTTATTCCTACACAGTTACAGTGCAATGCGTATAGGCAGCGAATTTGGATTTACCTGTAGTCTGCCCCGGGACCAATAGTTACAAAAGAGTCAAGGTTACTGTTTCTAATGCCGCAATGCCAAATCCAGTAGAATTATATGTATTGTTCAGCAATATATAGGCAAAAAAATGCGAAAAAAGAAAAAAAAGGGCTTTACCCTCGTTGAATTAGTCGTGGTGATGGTGATAATTTCAATTATTGCCGGCGTGGGGGTGCATGCTTTGACGCGTTTTTATGAGCTATGGTTATTCAGTAATTACAGGATGGAGATACTCTGGAGCAGCCGAAACCTGATGCAGGACCTGACCAAGAACATAAGGATGGTCAGGGATAAAACCAGTATCTATAATGCCACAAGCGCAAGATTTAGATTCTTTAATTTAGGCACAGTCAGCAACACCGACTACCAATATTCAAATAATATATTATATAAAAATGGAACACCGTTTACGACCGAGGTAGGTAATTTTACTTTTACCTATTATAAATGCAACAAGCTCGGCGCCTGTAGCGCCCCTGCGCTAATTTCAGATATAAATACGGTAAAAATAAATTTTACTTTAACCAATCCCCGGCAGAGCGTTTCTACTGAGTCCACTGTTAACTTAAGGAACTTAAATTAGTTTTTTATAACAGGAGGTATTTATGTCTAAAAAGAAAGGGCTTGTTTCCATAATACTTTTTTTCTTGATCATCGCTATTGCCCTGGCAGTTATGCCCATAATCATGCGGAATATTTCGTATCACGCGATTAATGAATTTGAGCGGTCGTTTTTTATCGCGGACTCAGGGATAAGGTATTACATTAAGAACCAGCTGGATACAGATACTGACTGGAGCAATAACAATACCGTAGTACCACCAAAAAGTTTTGGAGGTGGCTCATTTACAGTAACTCCTTCGCACCCAAGCTTAACTGATCCTGACCCGAATAAGCGCTTTGATCCCAAATTTTTTATTTATTTGCAATCCGCAGGCCAGTTTGCTGTGGGAAACACAACTTTCCGGCGGACAGTCCGGTATCTTGTGGCTATGAAAGGCGCGGCAGCCTTTGATGGTAATAATGTATTGTACGGAGGCGGGTATGGCTCTGGAGATGCCTATTTTGACCATATAAACAACGGCACTATAACTGGAGATATTTATTTGCACGGGACTTATACAGATAATAAGTCAAAAAAACTGGAGGTAGACGGCCAGATCTTGCCGAATCAGACTCAGGCTGAAATACCAACAGTTGTTTGGGGGTATTGGCAGACGCAGGCCGCTGCAGCAGGCGCTGGACACGTGATTGCGGTGACGTCGGCTTCACCGACGCATACTTTTAGCGATAGCAGCTATAGTGGAATCTATTATGTATATTGCACAGATGCAAACTGTTTGGGGAATGCAGTCTTGAGTAATAATAATATGACTGTCAACGGGACCATTGTTGTAACCGGCGATATTTCTATAGGCACGGGCAATAACATCACTTTTAATCCCGCAGGGACAGCTACGAACAAAAGTCCCGCGTTGGTAGCAGGAAATGATGTGAATATCGGCCAGGGGAATAATACTATTTTTAATGGCACAATATACGCCTACCATAATATTTTTCTGGATCAGGCAAATAACCTGACTTTAAATGGCGGCGTACTTGCATTCGGCAATAGCCTGACAGCCGACCACACTAACAATGTCATTCTCAGCACAGGGGTGCGCACTGATGGTTCTGGTTTTACCGGCGGCCAGCAGAGTCAGGGAGGTATCGGCGCATATCCGGTCAGCGACTTTGTGGAAACGCAGTAATTGTATCCATCTGAAATTTATTGACATATTTAAAAAGTAATATACAATAGTAGTTGTATATATTTTAACAACCATAAGACAGGCAGGAGGATATGAAAAAAATTCTAATTGTTGAAGATGAAATTGATTTGGCTAATGCCTTAAAGATGAGGTTTGAAGCAAGTGGCTTTGCTGCAGAGATTGCAGTTGATGGCCAGGAGGCTTTGCAGAAAGTTCGGGACCATCAGCCGGACCTTATTATTTTAGATTTAATGCTTCCCAAAATTGACGGCTACAAGGTAAGCAGGATCCTGAAGTTTGACGAGAAATATAAAGATATTCCCATTATCATGTTAACTGCCAAGGCGCAGGAAAAGGACAAGGAGCTGGGGCTTCAGGTGGGCGCCAGCGCCTATATCGTCAAACCTTTTGACTCAAAGGATTTGGTGGATAAAGTAAAGGAACTCACCGCCGGCTAAGAAAAGGAATAGCACATGGAAGAAAAAAAGGATATTTTTGTAGAGGAGTTGTTAAAAAGAA
>Ga0315285_10005460_pt1 | contig 13098 bp, 12 predicted proteins | sample YL17G09_36_MG_FD_203698 | JGI IMG/M metagenome (GOLD analysis project Ga0315285, IMG submission 203698) | Sediment microbial communities from Yellowstone Lake, YNP, Wyoming, USA - YL17G09_36 | ecosystem: Environmental > Aquatic > Freshwater > Lake > Sediment | place: USA: Wyoming | collected... | reverse complement strand
CTGTTTATATGCCCCTGTTACCCAGGGCGGCGCTTCGCTCTGCCCTGGGCTGGGCCGTCCGCCACCCGCCTTACGGCGGGGGCCGACGGCTTTGAGCCTTTCAGGCTCCGGAAAAGGCACCCAAAAGTCTTATCTACGGGCCATTCGTATCTGTCCCCGAATCTCATCGTCCCCGAATCTCATCGACAGGCCTTCTTCTCTCCGCCTTGGACTCCGCGCGACTGCCGCGTTAGAATGGCCGTAGGAGTTTTTTGGCATACGCATTGGCAATTGCGGTTGCGTTTGCGCTTGCCCTCGCAAGGAGAGCCGATGGCATCGCGAGCATGGACGCCGAACTCGCTTGTTTGGCAGATGGCCCCACCCTTTTACCAGGCCGCCGACCTCGCGCGCCAGGTCAAGTCCGCCCCGCTGGTGGCGCAGGTGCTGGCAAACCGCGGCGCCGCGACGCCCCAGGCCGCCGAGGCGTTTCTCAACCCCAAACTCACCGACCTGCACGACCCATCCCTGCTGGCCGGGACCGAGCAGGCCGCCGAGCGGCTGGCCCGCGCCGTGCGGGACTCCGAAAAGATGGTCATCTACGGCGACTACGACGTGGACGGCATGACCGCCGCCGCAATCCTCCACGCGTGTCTCCACATGCTTGGCTCAGCCGCCGACTTCTACGTGCCCCACCGGCTGGATGAAGGCTACGGCGTGAACGTCGAGGCCGTCCGCAAGATCGTCGCCGACGGGACCCGGCTGATCGTGACGGTGGACTGCGGGATATCGGCGGCCGGGCCGCTGGCCGAGGCCGTCGGAGCGGGCGTCGACGTGATCGTCACCGACCACCACAGCCCGCCGGATGAGCTGCCGGAAGTGACGGCCATCGTCCATCCGCGCCTGGGCGGCATGGCCTATCCCAACCCGGACCTTTCCGGCGCCGGCGTGGCGTTCAAGCTCGCCTGGCAACTGGCGCGGGCCGTCTGCGGGCGCGACCGCGTCGATGAGCCGATGCGGAACTTCCTGCTCGACGCGACCTGCCTGGCCGCGCTTGGCACCATCGCCGACGTCGTGCCCCTGGTCGGCGAGAACCGCACGCTGGCGACCTTCGGCCTGCGGGCGCTGCCCGGCACGAAGCATCCGGGCCTGCGGGCGCTGCTGGAGTCGGCGGACCTCGCCGGCGAGCAGCTCGACGCCTACCACGTGGGCTTCATGCTCGCCCCGCGCCTCAACGCCGCCGGCAGGATGGGCCATGCGCGGCTGGCGGTGGAGCTCCTGACGAACGCCTCGGCCCAGCGGAGCCGGGCCATCGCCGCCTACCTCAACACGCAGAACGCCAAGCGGCAGAAGGTCGAGCGCGCAATCGCCGCCGAGGCCGCGCAGATGGTCGTCGATCAGGGCCTCGACGCGCCCGACAGCCGGATCATCGTCCTGGCAAGCGAGAACTGGCATGGCGGGGTGATCGGGATCGTCGCGTCGCGGATGGTTGAGAAGTTCTGCCGGCCCGCGATCCTTGTGGCGTTCAACGGCGACGGCGGGCAGGGTTCCGGGCGGAGCATTCCCGGCTTTCACCTTCGCGACGCGCTGGCGGCCTGCTCGAAGCACCTGCGGAGCTTCGGGGGGCACGCGATGGCGGGCGGGCTGCGGATCGACCGGGACCGGATCGAGGCCTTCGCCGCCGATATCGCCGAGTACGCCCGTAAGCACGTCTCGGCCGAGACGCTCACCGCGAAGCTGGACATCGACGCCGAGTGCTCCCTGGCCGAGTTGAGTCAAGGTACGGTCCAGCACCTTGCCAAGCTCGGCCCCTACGGCCAGGGCAACCCCGAGCCGGTCGTGGCCGTGAGGAACTGCCGCCTGATTACCAGCCCGCGCCGCATGGGCCGCGGCGGGGCGACCGTCGGCATGCTGTTGGGACAGGGCGACGTGAAAATGCGGGCCGTCGGGTTCAACATGGGCGACCTGGCCGACATCCTCGAAGGCGTCCGCACCATCGACGTGGCCGCCGCGCCGTGCCTCAACTGCTTCCAGGGAAACACGACCGTCGAGTTGCAGTTAAGGGACGTGCGGTGGGGGTGAGGTGACTGGCGATGCGAGGCGGGCAGGAATATGCCCTTACGGGCACACTACGAACGCCAGAGGCGTCTTCCAAGCGTGGCACTCTCCAAGCGCGGCGCCAGCCAATCGCACGCGAAGCGTTCGTAGTAACGCCGTAAGGCGTTATTCTTCCGGGTATGCCCTGCCTGCCCCGTTGGGGACGGGCACACTACGAACATTCGCAACATAACCGGCTCAGTCTTAGCCTTCTGGTGCTGACACGGCCGGGCGTGTTTGGTAGAATCGCCCCTCGTGGAGACCGGATGTTGCATGCAGTTTAGGGCGGCGAGTTTGCGGCCCTGCAAGGAGCCATTCATGGCCAAGTTAATCGTTGCGAGCTTAATCGCGTGGACGGTCCTGGCTGTCTCGGCGGCGGCCCTTGGGGCCCCCTATGGGGGTGCCCCGACGATGCCCCCCCCGGCCGTGGCGATGCAGAACCCCGTGGACTACTCCAACGCCGGCATATCCATCGCCGTCCCGCAAGGCTTCTTGCCAAAGCTCATCTCGGCCCCGTTCGACGTAATGAGCGCCGCCATCGAGGAAGCCAACCGCCCCGTGGAGGCAATCACGCTGTCGGCTTTTCCGATCGTCGGCACCGTCTTGGCCGAGGAATTCGCGGAAGGCAAGATGTCCGACCTCCAGCGGAACCTGGCCATCCGCAACCTCAAGACGCTCCGCAAGACGCCCATGCCCGTTGCCGGCGCCACCGGCGCGGCCAGGCTGGTCACCTACAGCTTCCGCGGCACGCAGTCGGTGGCCGCGCAGGTGTACTTCATCCGGGACGTCCCGAACAACCTCAATCGCATCTGCTACCTGCTGACGGTAGTGACGTCGTTGGAAAAACAGGCCGCGCTCCTGCCGGCGCTGGGGGCGGTAATCAAGTCCGTGAGTTTCACGCCCCTGAAGGAACCGGAAATCCCCGCCAAGATCACGCTGGAAGAGCCCGCCAGGGATCTCGACCTGGGGTTCTCCATCCGCCTGCCGAAGGGCTGGTACATCGACCGCTCCGGAGCCGGCGTCGAGGCCGGACTGGTCAACTACCTCCAGGGCGGCATCCCGATGCCGTCGATCAAGGTGGTCGCGGCCCCGGCTTCGGTCGACGCGGCCACGAGCGAGGCGTGCTCGAAAAAGCTCCTGGCCATGCTGCAATCGGGGGCCGTCCGCAACAAGCAGGAAACCCGCACCGTATCCGACGGCAAAACCATGCTGGGCGATCTGCCGGCCTGGCAGTTTATCCTCCAGATAGTCGAAAAGCCCAACCCCACCCCGTCGCTGGGCAGCACGCAACCAGGCGACCTCATCATCATCAACCGCACGGCTTGCCTGAATGTGCCAGGCAAGCAGCCCATCGCGTACACGGTCACTATCACCGCAAAGGCCACCGAACAGGTCGCGGCCGGGAAACTCATCGACGCCATGGCCGAGACGTTCAAGGCGATCGGGCCAGCAACCCAGCCCGCCACGTCGCCGGCGGCAACCCAGCCCGCCACGTCGCCGGCGGCAACCCAGCCCGCCCCCACAGGGGCAGGCCCGGCGGCGGCAACCCAGCCCGCCCCCACAGGGGCAGGCCCGGCGGCGGCGACAACCAAGCCGGCGCCCGCGCCCAAGTAAGCGCAGAAACAGAATAGCCGTTGGCGCAAAGCATAGGTCCTATAAGACTCATAGGACCCATAGGACGTATAAGACCTATAGGCCCCAAGGAGAGGAAGAAGAGATGGAACTCGACACGGTCATCAACGCCGACTGCATCAAGTGGCTGAGCGGCCAGCCCGAAGGCTTCGCCGACCTCGTCTTCGCCGACCCGCCGTTCAACATCGGCTACCAGTACGACGTCTACGAGGACAAGCTGGCCTACAAGGAATACTACAAGTGGACCGAGAAATGGATGGCCGCGTGCGTCAGGGCACTCAAGCCCGCCGGCACGTTCTGGATCGCCATCGGTGACGATTACGCCGCCGAGATCCGAATGCTCGGCCGAAAGCTCGGCCTGACGCTGCGAAACTGGGTGATCTGGCACTATACCTTCGGGCAGAACACCAAACGCAAGTTCTGCCGCTCGCACACGCACCTGTTCTACTTCGTCCGCGACCCGAAGGTGTTCACCTTCAACGAGCACGCCATCCGCGTGTTCTCCGACCGCCAGCGCGAGTACCACGACAGGCGCGCAAACCCGGCCGGGAGATTGCCCGACGACACCTGGAGCGAGTTCGCCAGAGTCTGCGGCACCTTCGGCGAGCGCGAGGGCTGGCACCCCTGCCAGATGCCCGAGACGCTGCTGCTGCGGATCATCCGCGCGTGCAGCAGGGCCGGGGATGCGGTCTTCGACCCGTTTGCCGGCAGCGGGACGACCCTCGCCGCCGCCAAGCGCCTGGGCCGGCACTGGCTGGGCACGGAACTATCGCCCAATTACATCCAGGGCATACGCGACCGGTTGGCGAAGACCGTCTCCATCGCCCATGCTGAGCCGTCCGCCAACGGCCAGGCCTGGCCGGCTGAGCATTTGGCGGAACTCAAGGGCACTTACGCCGAGGAGTCAGTAGCGACCACGCTGCTCTACGAGAACCGGCACCTTCTGGAGGCATTCACCGAGCACTTCAACCAGCGCCTCGCCGAGGCGGGCGTCAAGGGCGGATACGACTCCCACCAGGTCTGGCGCCAACTCGAACTGCTCCGCCCCAAGCCCGGCGAGCTTCCGCGAGTAAAGACCCACGTGGCAGAATTCGCCGGCAAGCCCCGTTCGCTGGATAGCGGGCTGTTCGAGTGAGGGCGCAGGGCCGGCGTGTGCCGTAGCCCGGCCTTCCTAAACCCCTCTCCCTCAAGGGAGAGGTCGGCCCGTAGGGCCGGGTGAGGGTGCCGCTACGACGAGGCAGGAGGCTGGGCATTCTTACACACGCGTGCAATGGCTTCCAACACCCCGGTAAGGTTCTGGAGTACACTGTCGTTGCTGAACCGGATCACCCGCAGGCCCTGCCGTTCGAGATAATCCTGGCGCTGCCGATCCTGGTCGGCCCGCCCGTCATGGCTTCGGCCATCCAGTTCGATGACGACATTGGCGGATAGACATAAGTAGTCGGCCACGTACGGCCCCACCGGATGCTGGCGCCTGAATTGCAGCCCTGCAAGCCGGCCATCCCGCAGCCGGCCCCAGAGCAAGCGTTCGGGAAACGTCATCTTCCGGCGAAGTTCCCGGCTTCGAGCAATCATGTGTTCGGTAGCCAACGGGCGCTTACGGTCCGTCATGCGTTTTCCCCTGTCATCAGTATGGCGCCATATCGCAGCCTGGGGTGTTCGACACCCTCACCCGGCCCTTCGGGCCGACCTCTCCCTCAAGGGAGAGGGGTTTGAGCCAGTCCCCGGACCACTTGCAGTTTTACTTTGCCGGTTGGCTTGCCGGCTGGCTTGTCGGCCCTATCACCGGACCGCTCGCAGCCTGGGTCGTAGGCGCACTTGCAGGCCGGCTTGCCGGCTGCGTTTCCGGCTTTGGCGGCAGGGCTATTTTGATTACCTGCTGGGTGGTGAAGGTCTTGCCGGTCAGGTATTCGGTGAACTCCGCACGCACCGTCAGTTCGCTGTGGGCGGGCGGGGCGGCGGGCAGGGGGAGGGTGAAGGCGTAGTAGCTGCTGAACAGGCCGCTTGACCAGTTTTTCGCGGCGGCGTTGGGATCGTAGTCGCACTCGGCCAGGAGGTTCTTGCCTTGCAGCGCGGCCAGGTCGAAGACCTGCACCTTCACGCTCCCGGCGGCCTTGAGAACCGAGCCGTACTGGTCGATCGGCGCGACGTTGACTTTCACGGCCTCGTCGCCGGGCTTGTCGTCCGTGCTTGCGCCGCCGGTGCCGGAAGCCAGGCTGATTCGCCGGACGGTGTAAAGCCGATCCAGGCGCTTGTCGCCCAGGTTCTGGAGAGCGAGGATCTGCTCGTCGCGCTGGGAGAGTTGCTTGCAGAGTTCCTCGTTGCGCGTGCGGAGCTGCTCGATTTCCAGCAGCATGTTGGCGTCAAGCCGCACCGGCCGTTGCGGCGTGCAGGCGGTCAGCATGACGCAGCCGGCCAGGCCGGTGCATGCCGCCAGCGCCACCTTTGCCAGCCGCGCCCCGTGTGTCATTTTGATTCCTTCCCAACCTGAGGTTCCGGCATGCGGTAGAGGATTTTATCGATGCACCCGTACGCGACGGCCTCATTGGCGTCGAGCCACTTGTTGCGGTCGCAGTCCCGCTCGACCTGCTCGATGGACTGGCCGGTGTTCTCGGCGAAGATCTCGTAAAGCCGCTGCCTCAGGCGGATGATCTCCCTGGCCTCGATGTCCAGTTCGGTGGCCGGGCCGGTGATTACGCCGCTGACCAGCGGCTGGTGGATCAGCACCCGGCTGTTCGGCAGGCAGTAGCGTTTGCCCTTGGCCCCGCTGGACAGCAGGACGGCACCCATGGACGCCGCCAGGCCCACGCAGTAGGTGGTCACGTCGCAGCGGATGAAGTTCATCGTGTCCATGACGGCCATTCCGGCCGAGACGCTGCCGCCGGGGGAGTTGATGTAGAAGCTGATGTCGGCGGTGGGGTTCTCGTTGCTGAGATAGAGAAGCTGCGCGACGATGACGTTGGCCGAGTCGTCAGTGACCGGCCCGCGGAGGAACACGACGCGGTCCCTCAGCAGCCGGCTGTAGATGTCGAACGCTCGTTCGGTCCGCCCGTCGTGCTCGATGACGGTCGGCGGGAAGATTGTCTCGTTTTGTGCCATGTCTCTTGGTCCGTGGTCCATTGTTCGTTCAAGCTTCTGCTCTCGCAAAGGACGCAAAGGTCGCGGAGCAGAAGAGATAAAGACCTGCTTTCTTCTCAGCGTTCTCAGCGACCTCTGCGAGAGATCTTCTTTCTTGCCCGGGGTTACTTCTTCTTGTCCTTCTCGTCGCTTCCGCGAGTGACGATCTCATCGACGATTCCGTACTCCTTGGCCTCGACGGGCGACATGTATCGGTCGCGTTCGGTCTCGCGCTCGATCATGGCCAGGTCGCGCCCGGTGTGCATCGCCAGCAGTTCGTTGAGCAGCTTCTTGGCCTTGAGGATTTCCTCGGCCTGGATGCGGATGTCGGTGGCCTGGCCGGTGACCCCGCCCCAGGGCTGGTGTACCATGATCTTGCTGTGCGGCAGGGCGTAGCGTTTGCCCTTTGAGCCGCTGGCGAGGATCAGGGCCGCGCCGCTTGCGGCCTGGCCGACACAGTACGTCGCCACGGGGCAACTGAGGAACTGCATCGTGTCGTAGATCGCCAGCGTGTCGTCGACGGACCCGCCGGGTGAGTTTATGTAAAGGTTGATGTCGCGGCTGGGCCCCTTGGCCTGCAGTTCAAGCAGGCGCATGATCACGCCGCCGGCGGTGCCGGGTCCGATCTCGCCCCAGAGGAACAGGATGCGTTCCTCGGCCAGACGCTCCTCGAGCGTCATCTCCCGCCGGGCGATGTACTCGCGGTGGGCCTGGCTGAATGTGTCAGGCTCTCGATACATTGGCTTGGCTCCTGGTTATTGCCTCGGACGGCTATTGTTCTTCGCCGGTCTCGGCTGTCTCGTCCGCGCCGCCGGCCTCGGTCGTCTCGTCCTGGCCGGCCTCTTTTTCGGCCTTGGCCTTCTTGCCGGCCTTCTTGGCGGTCTTCTTCGCCGGCGCGGCCTTGTCTTCGGCGGCCGGTTCGGCGGCGGCCTTTTTTGCAGCCTTCTTGCCGGCCTTCTTGGCGGTCTTCTTCGCCGGCGCGGCCTTGTCTTCGGCGGTCGGGTCGGCGGCGGCCTCGGTCACCGCCGCGTCGGAGAGCAACTGCTTGACAACTTTGCCATCGCGAATGGACATGGCCACCTGTTCGAGCGTCCCATCCGCCTCGAGCTGGTGGCGCATCCGCTCGGGCCGCTGGCCGTACTGCTGGGCCATGTACGCGACCTGGGCGTTGATCTCCTCGTCGGCGACCTCGATACTCCGCTCGTCGGCGATCTTGCCCAGAATGAACGAGATCTTCAGGTCGCGCTTCGCCTCCTGGGCCACCGACGCCTGGATCTGAGTCATCCGCTCCTCAACCTGATCCTTTGGCAGGCCCCTCTCAAGCAGGTCCACGCGGCGCCGTTGAAGCAGCCTGGCCGCGTAACGCTTGGCCACGCCCTCCGGCAGCTCAAAGTTCGTGTTGGCCGCGAGGTACTCGTCGACCTGCTGCCGCATCGCGCGGCGGACTTCCATTTCCACCTGAACGCCCATGCGGGCCTTCAGGCCTTCGCGAAGCTCCGCCAGCGACTCGTAGCCCATCGCCTTGGCGTATTCATCGTCGACCGTCGGCAGCACGCGCTTGCGAACCTGGTTGATCGTCAGGTCCACCTTCGCCTGCTTGCCCTGCCAGCTCTCGTTGGGGTGTACGTCGGGAACCTTCACCGAAAGTTCGACCGACTCGCCGGCCTGCTTGCCGGTGAGCTTCTCGCCGAGGTCCATCATGGGCAGGCCCTCGACCTGGCCCGGCGCCACGCGAAGCGTCGCGGTGGTGGTCATTTCCTCGATGCCGTCGCCGGTGATCTTCGCGGCCACGACTACCACGTCGTGGGCCGCCGCCGCGGCGTCGGCGTCCTCGTAGCGGGCGTGGCTGAGGCGGATTCGCTCGATGGCCTCATCGACGCGGGCGTCGGTGATCGCCAGCGCGGGCTTGTTGACCGGGATGCCCTTGAGTTCCGGCAGGTCGAACTCGGGCGCCACCTCGACCTCGAAGCCGTACGTGAGGTCGCCGGACTCCGGCAGCTCGATGGCGTCGATGTCCATGTCCGGCTCGCCAAGGACCTTTAGTTTGCTCTTTTCAATCGCCTTGCCCAGGCTGTCGCCCAGGATGGCGTTGCGGACGTCGCGCTGGACTTCCTTGCCAAATCGTTTTTCGAGCAGTCTCCGCGGCGCCCGGCCGATGCGGAAACCGGGCACCTGGGCGGAGGTGCGAAGCTCCCCGAACATTTCTTCTCGTTTGGCGGCGATTTTCTCGGCCGGGATGGTCACGGTAACCTTTTTCCTGAGTGTTCCGGCGTCCTCGACGGCCACGCCGTAATCGGGACCCTCCTGTAGCTCGGCTGTCTCGGGGGCAGTCTGCGCCTCGGCTGTCTCGGGGGCAGTCTGCGCCTCGGCTGTCTCGGGGGCGGTCTGGTCCTGATCCTTGGTGTCTTGGATATCTTCGGCCATGGATAATCTCTTGCAAGAACATGCGCTTCGTCCAGAGGCGTCCACTAGACGCTTCCCCGGCAGCGCGAAACACGCCCCAGCCGGGATGCCCTGAGCATAGTCCCAAGCCGGGAGGAATAGAATCTTTTACGCCAAACGCCTCGGTTCGTCAAGCCCGTGAATCACAAGTCCTTGTATCGGACCGGTTCGCGGTTCACCCGAAGCATAGGCGGGCGAGAGGGGAAACTGAGGCGCGGAACAGACATGACCAATGCAAGTTTTCGAACTCGTCCGCCAACGGCAGGACCGAAACACGCGAAGGAAGAAGACCCTTTCATCCGCTTGACAGTATTCGGCGCCTTGATTAGACTCATGGGCAATGATTGGTGGACCGACAAATCTTGCGGTGTCGTTTTCTCACGTGAATTTTTCACGTGAATTGGCCTTGACGCCGATAGAATCTATGCTACAATTGCTTGGTCAATATGCCCGCGACCGTGCCTATTGCGGCACGTCGCGTGAGATATCAGGGGCTGGCTGCGGATGCAGCCAGCCCTCTTTTTTTTTCGGAACCGAACTCTAGCAACGGGGCTCGACTGTGCGCATAGCCATCTTCTTTGACGGAAAGAACTTCTACAGCGGTTGGAGGGCGACTGCTGAAGGTCTAGTGGTTGATTTCGTCAAGCTGTCCCAATGGCTGGTCAGGAAGGCTGGCGGTTCTCGGCTTTGGGGCGCTTACTACTACACGGGCATCGAAACCGGTGAAGCGGCGAGCCATGAATCCCAGCGGCGGCTGGTCACATTCCTTGACCAGTTGGAGTTCCTGCCCGGTTTCTTCGTCCATCGCTTTCCTAGGAAGGCTAGATAGCGGCGTTGCGAGAAATGCGGCGATATAGCCCGTTACACGCAAGAAAAGGAAGTCGATACGACCATGGTGGCGGACATGCTTCGACTCGCTGCTGTTGATGCCTTTGACGCCGCCGTCCTGGTGTCTGGCGATAGCGACCATGCACCGGCTGTAGAAGGCGTTAGGACCCTTGGGAAACAGGTGTACGTCGCGACATGGGGCAAAGAAGGGCTTTCCCCTCGCACAAGGAAGGCCGCCTTCGACCACATCGACCTCAAAGACGGGTTGGCGGTATTTGTCTCGACGCCGCAATCTGTTGATTCTCCCCGGCCGATTGCGCCAGTTCAGAGCGTAGCGATTCAGACCGCCATGCCGGATGTCCCAATCAAACCGACTCGTGGCGATGGCAGCGAAGATGCCGAAACCGCCTTCTTGCAGGAATTGGCGTGCGCCGAGAGCCGTTTCAAGGGCGGGTATGTCGGAGTCAATTACTTCCTGAAAAAATGGAAATCCCGGAGACTGTCGGAAGGTTTTCAAGCCCGCAACCGGATTTTGCAAAAACTACTGGGAAAAGGCAGGATCGAGACTTTCGACGCCCCGGACGGCAAGAAGGCGCTGCGTGCAAAAACCGCGTCGCCAGCGAACCACGTGCCCACCATTCCCGACGTTTCCAGTACCACCGCCGCCCAGGGCAACACCGGCCAGCCCCCGGCGAATTGACAGGCCGATTCGCAAGAGCAGCCCAGGCTCACCCGACAACCTCTTTGCCTGCCCGCCGTGTGGCCGTTCTTCGGACCGCCGGATAAGCCTTTCGGATAAGCTCGGACCGTCGCGGTATTGACCGCGGCGGGCGGTTGTCGTAGAAGTGACCGCTTGCGCCGCGCCGGGCTCAGGCGCGTGTGAGTTCCCGGCGGCGGTTGTGCAAGCGGACCAGGACGGAGACAAGGCCAATGGCGACCCAGAAGGAAATCCTCGACGCGACCAACCAGTACATCGTTCCCAACTACGGCCAGCGCCTGCGGGCGATGGTCCGCGGAAAGGGCGCGCGTCTCTGGGACGCCGACGGCAACGAGTACATCGACTTCTTCGCCGGGTTCGGCGGGGCCGGCATCGGCGGGCATTGTCACCCGGCCATTGTCCAGGCCGTGCAGAAACAGGCCGCCATGCTGATGGCTCACGGGAACTTCTTCACCAACGCCCCGCAGGTCGAGCTTGCCCGGCTGATCACCGAGCGGGCCTTCGGCGGGAAGGTCTTCTATTGCCACAGCGGCACCGAGGCCAACGAGGCCGCCCTGAAGCTCGTCCGCCTGGCCGCCGGGCCGGGAAGGTACAAGATCATCAGCTTCGAGAACTGCTTCCATGGCCGGACCATGGGCGCCCTGAGCCTGACTCCCGGCAAGTACCAGAACGGCTTCGAGCCGATGCTGCCGGGCAGCGTGATCGTGCCTTATGACAATCTCCAGGCGGTCGCGGCGGCCATCGACGACGAGACGGCCGGGGTGTTCGTCGAGTCCATCCAGGGCGAGGGCGGCATCAACGTGCCGAGCAAGGACTTCATGCAGGGCCTGCGAAAGCTCTGCACCGAGAAGAATATCCTCCTGGCCTGCGACGAGGTCTGGACCGGCCCGGCCCGCACAGGCCGGTGGTTCGCACACCAGCACTTCGACATCCAGCCCGACGTGATGACCCTTGCCAAGGCCATCGGCGGCGGCATGCCCCTGGGGGCGTGCGTGGCGGCCCACAAGTACGCCGACGTGCTGGGTGCCGGCACCCACGGATGCACCATGGGAGGCATGCCGGTGTGTGCGGCCGCGGGGGTCGCGACGATGAAACTCATCGCCGACGAGAACCTTGTCGAGCGAGCGGCCGAGCGGGGCAAGAAGGTCATCCAGGCGATTCGCGACGCGAAGATTCCATGCGTCAAGGAAGTCCGCGGCGCGGGTTTCTTCCTGGGCATCCAGGTTGACAAGCCTGCCCGCGAGGTGTTCCTGGCGGCGCTGGAGGCCGGTCTGTTCATCGGCCCTGCCCGCGAGCACGTCGTCCGCCTGGCCCCGCCGCTGACCATCCAAGACGACCTGCTGGAAAAGGGCGTCCAGAAGGTCATCGAGCTGCTTGCCCGCTAAGCGGCGGCCTGGTGCGGCGGCGCGGAGCATAGGCCGGTCCGGGTGCCAGGAATAGGTCCTATGGGTCCTATAAGTCCTAAAGGACCTATGGAAAATAAGGACGCTGTTTCCCCAAACCAGCAGCGATGGTATAATAGTGTCCGTGGTCTTGGACGGCTGTGGGTGGTTGGCGGCGAGAAGGAAAGGAGTTGGCCATGTCGTATGACATCTTCCTGAAGATCCAGGGCATCAAAGGCGACAGCACGGACGATAAGCATAAGGAATGGATCGAGGTGACATCCTACAAGCACCTCATCAATAATCCCTTCGGCGGGGCGATCAACGCCTCGGGCGACTACGTCGGCGCAAAGGCCAGCCACCACGACTTCAAGATCGTCAAGAAGCTGGACTCCGCCTCGCCCACGCTGTTCCAGTATTGCCACCTGGCCAAGCGCATCCCGCAGGTCCAGCTCGAGTTGTGCCGGGCAATGGGCGACAAGACGCCCTTCATGAAATACACGTTCAAGGAGGCGGTCATCGCGTCGGTCGAGCCGGAGGGTTCGCACGATACCAAGGATACGCTGCCGATAGAAACAATCTCGGTGCGCTACGTGCAGATCTCCCTGGAGTACACGCCGACCGATCCAACCGGCGGCGGCAAGAAGGGCGCCACCAGCACGGTCCAGGTCGACTTGCGCGACGAGTAGGCGGCCGAGCATTTACCAACATCACAAACTGACCGGCTTGACAGGCCCGAGGGGCCGGCAGGGTCTAATCCCATAAAAAATAGTTAGCGCCCACTGCCGTCCGGTTGTTGCCGCGACGGAATGATATAACTCTTTTGTATTAACGGCGTTCTGCTCAAAAATGACCGTAATCGATTTCATTTTGCCGGTAACATCTGGCTGCCCTAGCCAAGGAGCA
>Ga0315285_10005459_pt1 | contig 13101 bp, 8 predicted proteins | sample YL17G09_36_MG_FD_203698 | JGI IMG/M metagenome (GOLD analysis project Ga0315285, IMG submission 203698) | Sediment microbial communities from Yellowstone Lake, YNP, Wyoming, USA - YL17G09_36 | ecosystem: Environmental > Aquatic > Freshwater > Lake > Sediment | place: USA: Wyoming | collected... | reverse complement strand
TCAGCCTCCTCGATGCGCTTCCGCACAAACTGAGTCCTGACCTCGACCAGCTTGCGACAGGCATCGGCATGGGAGGGATGAAGCTCCAGTACACGGGTGAACTTCTGGAGTGCCCCGGCATGGTCGCCCTTTCCGGCGGCGGCACAGCCTTCTTTGTACAGCGCCTTCACCACACCTGCGGACCGAGCCCTGGCAGGAGCGAGCGTGATTTCGAGAATCTGAAGCGTGCCATCCTCACAGGATACGGCGGCGAATCGTCCACCTGTGGAGCAGGCAACCGACGTAACCGCCGGCGTCACGCGGTGCTCGAGCATGGGCGTGCCGTCGGAGCTGTAGAGCTCCAGCAGCCCCGAACCGGCAGCCGTCTTTCGCGCCACGACGATCAGCTTTCCGTCGCCGCTTATCGCACAATCGGCAACCGGACCGTCGCCGACCATCTCCCACAGCCTGTTCCCCAAAGCGCCGACAGCCTGCACCGCGCCGCCTCTCGTTCCCAGAACCGACGTGTCGCCTGAGTTTGAAACCACCGCCCCGGCTATCGGATCCGCGCCGTGAAGCTCCCATATGGTGTTTCGAGAGCTGTCCAGCATAATCGCCGGGCCCTCGTCTGAGCCCACAAGGATTCGGGAGGCATCGGCCGCCATCCGAACGCTCGTCACGCTGAATGGCAGGTCCTTAGTCCACACCTGTCCACCCGAAGTCCGGGCGAGGGTCACCGAGTAACCGGACAGAATCATATCGGCGGACCCGACCGCGAGGAACTCGCCGGACGAGGAAACAGAGACAGCCGTGTAGTTGTCGCGTCTGTCGGGAAAGAACCGCTTTTTCACGTCGTCGCGGAACACGTATATGTCGTCGTCAGTCGCCGCGACGAACACGCGACCGTCCTCCGAGAAATCAATGTGCGCAAGGGTCTCCACCGAGAATGTGCCTGATTCCTCCCAATCGCCCGATGCCGCTATCCGCACGAGATGGTAGAGGCGGGGCTGATGCAGGTCGGGCACGGCGACCATCACGCTGCCGGAGTTCGACACGGCGAACCTGGTCACCGAGAGATGGCCCTTGATTCTTCTCTCGAAGATGAGATCGGCTGTGTGGAGCTGATTCATGGTTCCATTATCCGCAGAAGGGAATTACCGTTCGGAGCCCTCCTAATCCTCAACGCCGTTTTTGAAGCATCCATATCTGGAACGGGCTTGTGTCTTCACGAAACTCCGAATATGAGTAGTCCCCGTACAGAGCCGCGGTCTTGAGCCCGGCAGACTTTGCCAGCTCTTCGAACCGGCTCTTTTGTATCAGGCAGAATCTCGCCTCAAGGAGCCTTTTCGACATCATGGATCCCTTGGCATCGTATTCCTCGTAGAGCTGGACGCCGCTCACAAGGCAGCTCGCCTGATCATAATTCTCCGCACACCACACGAGCAGCGTGCTCTTATAGCCCTCACGAGGGTGCTTGGCCAGCAATCTGAGCCGGCCGTCCACAGACTTCAGCCTGATGGGAGGGTTGTGCAGCGTGCAGATGAAGACGCCCGTGTCGGTCAAATGGTCACGGATGCCCGCCAGCACCTTGCACTGGTCGGACGATGACAGCAGCTCGGAAAACGAGTGGAACGGGATGATTATGAGGTCGAACTGCTTCCCAAGCGCGAGCTTGCGAACGTCCATCTCATAAACGTCGGCGGCGAGGCCGCGCTTCTCCAGCTTACTCCTGAGGACAGCCAGCATCTCCGGCGAGCTGTCCACACAGGTCAAGCGGACACCGGCCTCGATGAGAGGCACGGACACTCGACCCGTGCCCGACATCAGCTCCAATACTTCGCCCGAGGTCTTGCCGGCTTCACCCAGGAAAAATGGGATGTCAAAGGCGGTTCGGACATAAGTATCGTACAGGTCTGCTATCTGAGCGTATTCTATGGATTTTGCCATTGTGCTTCTGCCTCGTCTGCCAAACCGTCGGACTCCTTCTACACCGTTTCGGCCTTGCCGCTCTGAGACGAACGCTCCGCGGCGTCGAGCATGGCCATGACTTCCATCGAGTCCTCGAAGTCAACCGGCGTCTCGCTGCCCCTGAAGAACCTTGCGACCTCCTCCAGCTCGTCCGAATAGGCCCGGCTCATGTTCACCACATAAGGCGCCGCCTTGTCCTTGTTTCGGAGACAGCCGCCGTAGATCCAGGAGCCTTCCGTCATCTCGACAATGCCGCGCCTGGCATCGTCATATTCCACGAGCGCCACCGCTCCCGCCTTGTCCCTTCGGGCATAGACGCTGACGGCTCCGCGTCCTATCGCCCTCTCAAGCATCTCGAAGGCATGGACCCCGTACCAGACTATCGAGCTGCCGGCCGGGGCTTTGCCGAGCGCACCATAGATGGTCACAATGGTGGGCTGCGGAATGGCATCGCGCGCCTGCTTCAACTGCGGCACGAAACGCAGCGACGAAGCAGAAAACACGCTCAGATTCTTCGCTTTGACTATATCGTAGATGGCCCTCGCGTTCTGAGTAGTATCCGCCACCGGCTTGTCCAGAAACATCGGCTTGCCCAGGTCCGCGCACTTGGTGAAGTAATGAACGTGGTATGCGGGATCGTTGATCTCAAGCATGATGGCATCGCAGTCCGCCACCGCCTCGTCGAAGTCGGCAGTGACTTTGACGCCCCAGGCCTCCAACTGCGCCTGACGCTGGTCAAGACCCTCCTCGCTCTGAAAAGGTGTGGGGAACCGGAGGCAGCGAACCGCCTTCATCCCCGCCACCTTCTGATCAGGCGGGCAGTCCGGCGCCTGCATCCTCCGGGCAAACTCGATGGTATGGCTCGTATCCAGGCCGATCAGGGCGACCTTTATCGTATCGGACATGATTCCTTCTCCTCAATGGTATGTCTACATTTGCAAATGAATGGAAGAATGGAGGAAAGGAAGAAAGGAGGATTCCGGGTGCTTCCACTCGTCCACTCTTCCACTCCTCCATTCGGGTTCGCTTACCACCCTTGATGTTCGCCCGGGAGTGCCGAAATTCCTAGCTATGCGAAACTCTGTCCGTGATGTAGCCTTCCCGCTCGTAGTAGTCCGGCGTGAACTTTCTCTCCGACACCTGGCCGAGGGACTCCTCGAGGAACTTGACGAGGTCCACGCACGACTTTCCTTTGACGCCCTTAGTTTCCACGCGGACCGTGCCGTCCGGGCTGATGGAGATTTCGAGTTCTCTCTTGCCCATCACCATTTCCTCGCCACCAACCTTATCGTGCTGTCGGGCTGAACTTCCTCGGATGCGACCACGAAGCCCTTTTTCGCCAGCTCGCGCTTGACCTTCTCGTAGGCGTACTTCTGTTTGATGCGCGCTTCGACGTCGGCGCTGACCTGCTGGATCTGCGCCTCGCCCGGCTGCTTGGACCAATGCGCAAGAACCTGGTAGGCGCCCTGCTCGTTCCTGCGGAGACCGATGTCGTAGCCTTGATCGGTGTGGATGACCGCGGCCGACCCGCGTGTGTCGGCGGCCGAGGCCGAGCGAATCTCGCAGCCCGCTCGTCTCAGCGCTTCGACCTCGAGCTTCATGTCCGCCGCTTCCTCCTGAGTGAGCAGGCCCTTCTCCATCCGTGCCATCACCGTGGCTCTCCTGCAATCCTCCATCAGAATGTGCATGAGAACCGCAAGGTCGAAAAGGGCCGGAAAGATTGCCACCTCTATGGACATCGCATCCACACCTCGCTCTCTTATACGTTAGCTACGGTAAAGATGAGCCGTCCCAAGCATGCTCGGGATCAGGATAAAACGTGATGGAACCCCCTGATCCCCAGCCACTCGGACAAAATATAAACCATCCGCCAGGTACTTTGGCTCGATACAAAGCCAGTTTATTCCAGAATTCTAATCTGTAATAACCTATCTTCTCCCATTTCAATGCCATTTCAAGCTCCTCTCGATATATAAGACACCTAAGTATGCATCCTGGTTGCGCCTATTCGACGTGATCCTGCCAGACGGCTCTGAGGATGCGGTGGTTTCCCGTATCGGCAACGTACACCTCGCCGGACGGACCGACCACTATGCCGGTGGGGCTTTTGAGGCTGCCGATCGCAGTCCCCGAGCCCTGGAAGTAAGCGATGCAGCGGCCGTCCTTATCGAAAGCCTGAAGCCGGCTGTTCGCCATCTCTATCACGTACAGGACGCCGTCATTATCGAGCGCCAGGTCCTGCGGCTCGTCGAACTGTCCGAGCGCCGTGCCCTGGCAGCCGAACCTGCGTATCTCATGGCCGTTCGCATCCAGCTCAACTATGCAGTGAGAGAAGGTGTCGGCAACATAGCAGTTGCCGGCCGGATCGGTCTCCACGCCCTGGGGCGTGTAGAGTTGGCGGTCTCGATTGCCACTCACCGAGTAGATCGGCAGGCCGGTCGGACTCAGCTTCTGCAGGCGGCTGTTTCCGGTGTCCGCGACGAAGATGCAGCCCAGGCGATCTACCGACATTCCCATGGGCGAGCTGAACTCGCCGGGACGCTCTCCACGTCGGCCGATCACAATCTCCAGCCGTCCGTCGGAGCTGATCTTCTGGATCCGGCAATTGCCCTGTTCCAGCACGTACACGGACGACCGGGCATCCACAAATACGTCCTGGGGATTGAGAAAGCGTCCGGGAGCGGTCCCCCTGCCGCCGATTGCCGCTACGGTGCCGCTCGGCATGATCTTTTGAATGCGGTGATTATACGAATCGGCAACGTAGAGGTTGCCATGCCCGTCCACGGCAAGGCCGGCCGGACAATTGAACTCACCAATGGCGGACCCATGCCTGCCGATGATCTGGTCCACCACGAGAGTGCGCGATTCGGCGGCGGTCTGCGTCCCTAGCTTCGGCGGCCTCGCGGCAGCAGCCGGGGTGACGGTCTGAGGCTGATGTCCGTCGAACTCAAGATATTCAAATCGCTCGTACGGGCTCACGGCTCTACAGCTCCAACTTCCTCTCAGGAAGCACCTCGACTTGCTCAGGAGGACGCGTGCTGGCCGTCCTGCAGCGTCGAGCGGCCCACTCGCGCAGGTCATCAATGCGCTCCTTCATGGTCCTGGACAGAGGAACGGACTGCTCCGCACACGATACGATATCCTCCGTGTTCACCTCGCGCTCCTCGTCGAAGGCGCGGTAGAGGCCGTCTATGACAGCCTGCTCGATTTCCGCGCCGCTGAACCCGGGAGTGCTCGAGGAAAGCAGGTCGAGATCGAACTTCCCGGCGTCTCTCTTCCGCTTTCTCAGATGTATCTCGAATATCTCCTGCCGCTCGTCGGGTGACGGCAGGTCCACAAAGAATATCTCGTCGAAGCGTCCCTTCCGCAGGAGTTCGGGAGGAAGCTGGGATATGTCGTTCGCGGTCGCAACGACGAATACGGGCGCAGTCTTCTCCTGAAGCCAGGTGACGAAGGAGGCGAACACCCTCGAGGTGGTGCCCGCATCGCTGAACGCCGAGCTCTGCGTGCCGGCGAAGCCCTTCTCCAGCTCGTCTATCCAGAGTATCGCGGGGGCAACCGACTCTGCTATGCCGATGGCCCGGCGCACGTTCTCCTCCGAGGAGCCGACGATCCCGCTGAATATCTTGCCCACGTCGAGCCTGAGGAGCGGCAGCTTCCAGAGGGACGCGATGGCCTTGCAGCACAGGGACTTTCCGCAGCCCTGCACGCCCAGCAGCATCATCCCCTTCGGCTGCGGCAGTCCGAACTCCCGGGCTTTCTCCGCGAAGGCGAGAGACCGCGTTTTCAGCCAGCCTTTCAATGAATCCATCCCGCCTACGTCGGAGAAGGCTTCGGTCGCGCGGAAGTATTCGAGCATCCCCGACTTGCGGATGATCTGCTCCTTCTCCGACACTATCACATCTACATCAAAACAGCGCTTCTCCACCAGTGACTTGGCGAACACGTTCTCCGCTTCGCTGGCAGTGAGGCCCAGCGCCGCTTTCAATACCTGCTCGCGCCCGTCAGGCGCCAGATCAGTGGAAATCTGGGGATTGCCCTTGACCGACTGAACTATGCCTTCGAGCAGCTTGTCCAATTCCTCGAGATCGGGAAGCGGGTAGTCCAGAACCGTGATTTCCTTCTCCAGCTCCGAGGGCAGCTTCAGCACCGGAGCGAGGATGACGAGAGTCTTATAACTGGTCTTGAGCGCATAGGTGAGGTCGCGGAGCCGCCGAACGACGGCGTTGTCGGCGATATAGAAATGGAAGTCCTTCAGGACGAAGATCGCCTGGTCGCGCGAATCCATGACGAAATCCAGGGCAGAGAGCGGATCGCGTGTGGCATCATCGCGCATCTGCGGGTTGATCCCCATTCCCTGGGTGATCGTCCAGTAATAGATCTTCTTGTTCCTGGAGCCAGCGATCGCTTTAAGAGCATCCTCGACGCGCTTTTCCTCCCACGAGACGATGTAGATGATGGGATACCGGGCGCGCACGAGGGTCTCTATCTCGGTGTTTATCCTGTTGTTAGCGTTTTCAGACAAGGCGAACGCCTCCCTCGAGAGATAGGAACAGGGGCAAATGACGGCATTCCCAGAACAATTATACCGGAAACGCGTTCGGTCTTTCAATAGGTAATTGCCGGTGAGGGGATCAAGGGTTCGAGCGGATGGCGCGCGACCCGTGGCGGGTGATGACCCGATCCATCTTGGGGAGGGATTCGGAAATCCCTCCCCAACAACACGTGCCATGAGCAAAGACCGCGCGGCCTGGCCACGCAACCCGCCCGATAGGCGGCGATTTCCGAATCGCCGCCTGGTGTTGCTCGACGTTAGCCCAGGAATTCACCTGCGTTATTGATGAGGAGCGCAGTGTTGACACAGAGTGCTTTCTCCCCGTGCGAATGAATTCACGGCAACGAAGGCGCAAAGTGTCCCTCCGGACACTCTGGATATAGTCCCCGTAGGGGGACTTCGTGCATTCGTAGCCGTGGTTTTAACCGCAGGGGCAGGAAAGGACGGCCGTTCGCGGATAATCTGCGTTCATCCCTGGGAGTAGGTCTGATTCCGAACAGGAGTGCCCAGGGTTCGAAACCCTGGGCTAGACAGGGGCAAAGTCCTGCCGGACTGGGATCATCCCAACCCGTAGGGTTTCGCGCCCGTGTAGCCCAGGAATTCATTCCTGGGGATTCTAGCCGGGATTATTCGTGTCATTCTGAGCGCAGCGAAGAATCTCGATCCGCACGCACAAGATCCTTCGCTCCGCTCAGGATGACAAAATGCAGAGTGCAGCCTGATCGAGCGTGTCGCGAATAATCCGGCCTAGGCCATACAACCTCGATGGGCGCTACCGAGGGTCTCGCGTCTACCGGAGAGGCTCGGCGACGAGCTTATGGTCGCCTTTCAGGAGATCGAGGATCATCATTTCCGTGGCGCAATCGTACCGAAAGTGGGCGGGCTTTCCGTCAACCAGGACCTTGCCGGGCCGGGCCGGAACGTGAATGCGTACCTCGGCAGCCCCGCCGAGCGATACGTCCGCCCTGGAAACCATTTCATGGCTGACCGCGATGCCGGCGTTCCTGCTCGTCACGATGAGCTTTCGCCCTGCCTGCTCCAGCATCCGGCCGTTCGACAGAGCGCACGCCCGAAGCGCGCCGCTCTCCTCGCACCGAACCAGGCAGCACTCGCCGAGGAACCTGACGTCAGCCGCTCGGACAATGCCGCTTCCCGTGCGGAAGAGCACCGTGTCCGTGAACGCACCGCGCTGACCGGTGACGCCCGCGACGCCTTCCTGCTCGATGGGCGAGAAACTCGCGGCGGGCGGGTTATCTTTCAGACCGGGCACGATGACTGTGAGGAACTTCGCGCTGCTCACTTTCTCGGCCGTGGAAACGCTGACGTAAGGCCCGTAGTTCTCCGCGCCCTCGAATACCCTGAGCTGAGCGGTGCGCTTTGCAGGGAGGAGACCGAGGACCACGACCTCCGTGCGCTCCTTCGATATCCTTATCTCCCGGCCCTGCTTCGTCTCGCCGACGACGCCTTCCGCGCCGTCCAGGTAGTATTTCCCCGAAGCGTCCGTGCGCACGAGCCATTCGAACTGCCTTGGCGACCCCTCCGACGCAACCTCGTCGAGCATCACGAAGTAGTCCGGCTTCACATATGCTATCCGGCGCACGAATCTCGAGAGCTTCGAGGGATCGTAGGAACCCGAGGCGTCGCCGGCCGTGTAATCGAAGGGCCCGGATGTGAAGAAGGACACGACCCGGCCGCCGCCGAGCTTGTCCTGCCCGTCGCCGTCAACCAGAATGCTGTTGTGACCAACCGTATTGACACCATAGAACGACTTGGCGCCGCCCTCGAAGCTCTTGTAGCCGGGGTCGGTGATCAGCCACTCGCCGGCGCAGTTCAGGACTAAGTTATTCTGATCGCGGTGGTTATGGCCCATCCTGCTGTCGCTGCACTGGAAGGCGAGCAGAGTATCGTCGTCGCCCCAGCCGCTCCGAAGCGCGACCCAGCCAATGTTCTGAAACGCCGCGGATGTCGGCCAGTCCCTGGGCGGAGTCACGACCCGCTTCGGATTGCCGTAGATCGCCCCACCCCAGCCGCCGTCGTCAGCCATCCGTGACTTCTGGAGGTACCAGCCCGCGTAGCCGTTACCGAGTGCGTTGTTCAGCACCTTCATGGTCACCGGGAAGTAGTTTGCTATACCGCAGTCGCTGAAGTTGACCAGGCCGGTCGCTCGCGGGCACTGGAAGTAGATCGCCATCCGCACGATCATCTCCACGGCCGGATGCCGCAGAAGCGAGTCGTCGCCGACAGCCCGATTCAGCACGTCCGCAAACACCATGCAGTTTTCCATGCCGTAGGAGGTATAGCCCATCCCCTCCGTATTGCTCGACGTGAACCGGCCGTCGAGAAACCACTTGTAGTAATCCCTGGCAGCGGCGACGTAGTCCTCGGCTGCAGGCGCTTCTCCCAGCACTGCAATGCCGCCTATCCCGAGGGCCGACGCCCGAAGCATCTGGAGATTGTGTTCAGCGCGCTCGCCGATGTCCGCCATGAGCGGCTCGAGTCCGAGTTTCACCATTGCTTCCCGGACCTGCCGGCGCTCTTCCTCAGTCATGCGGTCGTAACAGATATCGTAAACAGCCGCGACGCCCATGGTAATATGGCAGGTGTCCAGGCATGTACGCTTGCTGTAATCCAGGTCGGTCCACACGCTCCATTTCGACAGCGCCAAGGCGTACTCGATCGCGCGGCGAGCGTAATCCTCACGCCCGGTAGACCCGTAAGCCAGCGAAAGAGAGCACATACGTGTCTGGTATTGTTTGGAGAGCGAGGTCCAGTACGGGTAGTGGCCGAACTTCTTGAAGTCGAACCCGGGCGGCTCCTCGATCTTCCCGGGCTGCTCGGGAGGCAGAGGGAATGCGATTCGCTTGCCGCCGAAATACGTGAGCGTCATTTCCTTCTCGTCCAGGAGGCTCTCGGCTTCGAAGCCGGATTTGCGTATTCTGGGGAGGTCGTCTCTTGTGAAGAACAGTCTGGGATGCGGGGGCGGATCAGCGAGAAGCACGGCGTTCGCGGAAACGATGATGACGAGCGAAATCAGAATAGTGGCGCAATTCAATCTGGATATCCTTTCTGCAGCTTCGTCCCGTCGGGGAGCGTCGCTCTCGCGGGGCTATTGGACTCCAGCCGCCAGCCGGCGGACTCGTCCCGGCCCACCCAGCATACTGCCGGGATAACGTACTCCTGACCCGGGGCGACGTCATAGAGGTAGGCGGTTATTCTTCCATCGCCGTCGGTGTCGGCGAAGTCAGACCGAAGATCGGCAGGTTCCTGGAGCACGACCCTGCCGCGTTCGACGTCGGCCACGCGGCGCCAGGAGGTGAGATCCTCGTTCGCAAGCCACGCGTCCTTGTAACACCCGGCGGCTGCAAAGTAAAGCAAAGTCCGAGTGCTGACGAACCGGCCCTCCGGGTCTATGCTGTCCACTACAAGCTTTCCGGTCCGGGGGCTGTCCTCGCCGAGCCCGATCACCACGCGGCCGCCCCTCTGCTCCGCGCGATGGATCACGTAGTTCGTGCGCCCAAACAGGATCGTGCGGCCGGCCAGTTCGCCGTCCGACAACGTGGAGTTCTCCGCCTCCAGAGTGACCTCGTTGCGGCGGAGATTGACTTCGGTCACACAGCCCTGCAGCGCAGGCCCGGCCTCGACGGAGAGAAGCCCCTGCCGGACATGCCCGCCGCCCGAGACGAACGCGGACTTCAACCTGCCCGCCGAATCCATGCGGAGCACGGCGCAGGCGCCGCTGATGGAGAGCCCGCCGACCTCGACGGTGTTCCGGGAATCACCGGCCAGATAGACGTAGTCGGTTCCGTGCGGGCCTTTGATCTCCAGAAGGTCGCCGCCATCCGACGGGATGCGGCGCACCTTGAGCGGCGCGTCGCCGGTTCGGAATGGCTGGAGTACGCAGGAAAACCTACTTGCCAGACCACCAGCACCGGAATTGCGAACAAGAACATACTTGAGCGATTCCGGGCTGCCGGGACGCTTCGGCGGGTTGCCGCTCGCAATCACGGCTTCCGTCAAATCCTGCCGGGGGAATATGGCTCGTATTCCGCACTCCTTGTCGGCCCAGGTAGCAGCCCACGTGCCGGCCGGCACGGCCCGCTGCACGCTATAGAGGTACGAGTAGCCACTTCCCAGATAGGAGTGATAGGACCGCGTCTTCCCGGGCTTCTCCAAATCCGGGTCGTCGTAGAGAAAGCTGTACGGCACATCCTCGCCGGCGAGAGTGCCCTTCTCCTGAACCGGCGAGAGCTCGATGCCCTCGGTCCGAAACTCGCCGTCGAAGCCGTGGAGGCTGTAGTCGTGGAACTGGCCGCCCTTCACGATGAAGAAATCCACCAGGTACGGTGACTCGGACTCGCCGCCGAGAAGGAGCAGCACCCGTCGGTACTCTTCGAGGTCGGGATAGGCGTCAGGCGCAGAGACATCGAGCAGCTTGACGTCCGGCGTGATCGAGAAGTCGTTCAGGATGCCCTTTCTTTTCGTCGCCTGCCTGGAAGCGTTCACCGTGACGGTGCAGTGGCTCAGCGTGTTCCGCTCCCAGGCGGCGGGATCCTTTGCCTCGGCGGCGAACTGGGGATAACCGAGGTCGGGGATCAGCTTCCTGCCGTACCCGTACAGCTCCAGCGAGAGCCTGTCGTAATGCGCGTGGCCCGCCTCCGCCGGGCCATAGTACACCGAAGCGCCGACCTGATCATCTCCGGCCCCTGCTTCCATTATCGCAAGCCCGTAACCGCCCAGGTTGCGACTGCCCGCGGACGGATCGGGCGCGCCCTCTGCACTCTCAGCGAGCTCGCCTTCCTCCAGGATGGGAAACTTGAGGTCTGCGTAACTCTCGAACGACTTCTCGGCGAAGATTCCGCGGTGCAGAAGATACCGGGCGAAGACGGAATCGTCGAACTTCCGGAGGCACATCCTGGCCAGCCCGGAAGGCAGACCGATGGCCCCCGATGCGACGCTGCCGGAGTCGCCGATCGCTGGAGTGAACTTGTCCAGCACCCGGAGCTGGAGGTAGGCGGTGAACATCCACTTGAACTTGGGATCGGCAAAGATGTCCACGCCGAGCTTGTCGAGCAGGTCACCGACGGTCGCCAGGTTCGCGGACCAACTCAGGCAGTACCCTGGCGCGGACTCGAAGGCTATGCCTTCACGCAGCACGAGATTGTCCAGCGCATAGTTGAAGCCCTCGACGCTCAGGTCCCCACTGGAGTTGTTCAGGATATAGTCGCATACGCGCTTCGTCAGGTCATCATCTTGCAGAACGACCGCGAGCTTGAGAAGCGTCCGCTGATGCATGCCGTAGTTGCCGCGGATCGTGCCGTCGAACACGCCCTGGACTGCGACCTGAAGCAGGTTCTGCTCGATATTGCGCCGGATTTCGGCGTTCGTCTTGCCCGCCAGCGGGGAGTCATCTCCGTCCGGCGGCGTGAAAGCTCCGTCCGCAGCGAGCACGTCAAAGACGTTGTCGTACGCCGAGGTCAGAGTGGAGACCAGGCCCGTCTCCCAGATCAGGTTGACTATCTTGCCCCTGTAACTCGGGGAGAACTCGGCAGCATACCTGGACTGCTTGTTGTGATCCATGGACGGGTAGAGTTCCGCTATCCGGTCCAGCATGACGATGGCTTTCCGGGCATACTTCTCGTCGCCGGTGACCTGGTAGGCGAGCGCGAGCTTATCCACCGAGGGCACGATGTAGTTCAGCCAGAGCCAGTGGCAGTAGTAAGCCGCGAACCAGTGCTTTTTCTCATCGCCGGGCTTCAGCCATCCCCAGCCGTCGTCCGGAAAATCACCGGTGAGCAGGCTGCGGTCCCTGGTCTTGTAGTAGGCCATGAAGTCGTTCGAGGGATACTCCTCGCCGCCGACCGGGCACACGAGCTTCCACGGCTTCCCGAACGGATCCATCTTCCAGGAGTAGTTGCCGTGCTTGAAATACCCCGTGCCGTGGACGGGGCAGCCGTCGAACGATGAGTTGAACGCTCGTGGGATATCGGAAGGCGGGATCATCTCCCAGGGGAGATGGTCGGGCCTGGCGACCCATTCATCGGCCTCGCGGACGATCTTGTCCGCAATCTCCTTCGCGCGGGGATACTGCGAAATGCTTGCCCGTATCTGGCGGACTTCCGCATCCGAGGTCAGCGAGCGGACGCGCTTGCCGGTAGACCGTGTGTCTGCATGTGTCACTGCAACAGCCACCATCACTGATACGACGGCCAAGCCGGCCGTGGCAAACCTAATCACTTTCGGATATGTCATACCTTCCGGCTTCCAATGCCTGCTCTATGACCTCCCCGGCCTCGTCGGCCCGTGACTCCGGAACCATGATCGTCTGCTGACCCAGGCGACCTATGGCGTCCACCACCTTGGGAGCGCCGTATGGAGCAACCCCCGGGGTCAGATAGGCGGGAATCCCCGCGCTCTCCAGGACGCCCTTCACTATCTGAGCTTCCGTCCGGTCCTTGGCCACGAAGACCGGCACGACGTACTCTTTGGCGGCAGCATCACGTTCGTCAGGCGGCAGCTCGGCCACCAGTTCGGCATCGCAGTCCGGACAGGTGATCATGCCGGCGGTATACTCGTATCTACAGACCGGGCAGTAAGGCATT
>Ga0315285_10005458_pt1 | contig 13101 bp, 12 predicted proteins | sample YL17G09_36_MG_FD_203698 | JGI IMG/M metagenome (GOLD analysis project Ga0315285, IMG submission 203698) | Sediment microbial communities from Yellowstone Lake, YNP, Wyoming, USA - YL17G09_36 | ecosystem: Environmental > Aquatic > Freshwater > Lake > Sediment | place: USA: Wyoming | collected... | reverse complement strand
AGAATGTATGCTCTTTTGGCTCTCACTTCAACCCTTTCTGTTTATTTCTTTTTAAAAAAGAACCGCCCGGGTTTCATTCTGGCCAGTGCCGCCGCTCTTTATTCCCATCATTTCTCCCTTTTTATCATTATTTTTGAGGCTCTCTGGCGTTTCTTTCAAGTTTGGCGTCAACCGCTAAAGAAAATAGTGAAAAATTATCTTGATTTTTTTCTCATCGGGCTGCTTTATCTTCCTTGGCTTTATCCCCTTTACTACCAAATTTCCCTGGTCGGTGGTGGTTTCTGGCTGGGCAAACCCACTCCCGAAGTTTTTCTGGGCACGGTGATCAAATTTCTCGTTGGCGATGGCCAAGAAATGACTAGACAATTGGCCTTATTAGCTCTAGTTGTTACCTTACTTTTAAAAAAATGGTTTCAAGAGCGAACAAAAACTCTTTTTCTCTTGAGTTGGTTTTTTGTCCCGCTGATTCTCACCTATTTTGTTTCCCAATTTTTCCAGTCCATCTTTTATGACCGCTACCTGCTCATGGTTATCCCCGCCAGTTCTTTGTTGTTGGCCTCTTTAAGAAGAAAATTCTCTTTTGTTTTTATTCTTCTGGCCGTTTTTTTGCTCGCCTGCCTCAACTATCATTATTTTACTCATCCAACCAAAAGACCTTTTAGGGAATTGGCCGAGACGGTCAAAAGCGAATCGCCAAATTTAGTTTTAATTAATTACAGCGCGGCCTCGCACCATCTTTTTGAGTCCAAGTATTATGGTTTAAAAGCGCCTCTTTATGCGCCTCAACCCCTGCCTTTTTATGTGGGCACCGCTTTGATGGAGAAAGAGGATATTATTTCTCAACTGCCGGACGAAGAAGAGATGGGAGTAATTACCAGTGCTTCTCCAGAAGAAGTCAACCTTCCCGGTTTTCAAATTGAAAAAAGCCAACGGTTCGATGGTCTCTATTTCCTATGGTTAAACAAACTCTAAAAAAACACTGGTTTTGCTTAGTTTTAATTTTGGTCTTTTTTCTGCGCCTGCCCTCTTTGTTTGAACCTTTTACTTATGGTGATGAGGGCGTTTACCTCACCTTAGGCCAGGCAGCCAGAAAAGGCTTGGTTTTTTATCGAGACATTTATGACAACAAACCTCCATTACTTTATCTCCTTGCCGCGTTGGCCGGGAGTTTTTCGGCCTATCGGTTCCTCTTTTTTGTTTGGAGTTTTTTGACCGCCTTTGTTTTCTCCCGATTCAGTCAGGTGCTTTTTAAGAAAAATTTCTGGTCGGTGGTAGCGGCCACCGCCGCCTTTGCTTTCCTCACCAATCTCCATACATTTGAAGGCAACGTGGCCAACGCCGAGAATTTTATGCTCCTACCCACAATCATCGGTTTCTTTTTGCTTTTTCGTTTCAAGAGAAGTTTAAAATCAACCTGGTTTGGAACGGGTTTTTTTCTCTCTTTGGCGGTTCTTTTTAAGGTCCCGGCGATTTTTGATTTCGGGGCCTTAATCGTCATTAGTTTCTTTCTTTTTTTAGAAGAGAAAAGGAAAAGAAATTGGGATTTTCTTTTAAACCTCTTTTTCCTCTTTCTCGGTTTTCTTTTGCCCATTACCGCCAGTCTTCTTTACTACTTTTCTCAAAACAGCCTCAACCAATATCTAACGGCGGCTTTTTTTCAAAACATTCCTTATCTTTCTTCCTGGTCAAGTTCTCAAGTCCAGGCTGGAGGTTTACCTCTTTTACTCCTGAGCCGAGGCTTGTTAGTCTTCCTTTTGGTGGTTTTCCTTTACTTAATGAGGAAAAAATTTTCTTCAGTGACTAAATTGGTCCTGATTTGGTTCGCTTTTGCTTGGTTTGCCGCCCTCCTTTCTTCCCGGCCCTATCCTCATTATTTAATTCAACTTTTACCATCTTTGTCTCTTGCCCTCGGTTTCCTTTTTTATTCACCCCTAAGAGCCTTCAAAGAAAAAATCATTCCGGTTTTGCTTTTGCTCTTCCTTATCCTCACTTTTAATTTTTTTCATTTCTGGGGTTACAAAAATCTGACTTATTACACCAACTTTTACCAATTCGCTTTGGGAAAAAAGAGTTTGCCAGAATATTTTGCTGATTTCGATGGACGGGCCAATGATATTTATCAAGTGGCCACTTACCTCAAAAACCACACTTTACCCACGGAAAAAACTTTTATTTGGGGCAATGACCCGTTTATTTATGCTTTGGCTGAACGATCGCCGGTGGGCCGTTACACCGTTGCCTACCACATTATTGATTTAGGCAAATATGAAGAAACTCTAAATCATCTCCAAAATCAACCATCCCGTTATTTAATCATTGATCTTGAAGAAAAATCGCCTTTTTCTGAATTCTTTCTTTGGGTGGATAAGAAATATGCCTTGGAAGAACAGATTAATGATTTTCTGATTTACCACCGTCTTTATTAGCTTCACCGTGATAGAATAAAGTCATCATGAAACGCTTGACCATCAGCCAAATTAATCTCGTTCTCCTGACGGTCCAAACGGTCGTCATCGTCTCGGTTTGGCGCTTTCTGCCGCCGGAAATTCCCCTTTTCTATTCCCGTCCTTGGGGAAAAGACCAATTGGTCGCCTCCCCAGGAATCATTCTTTTACCCCTAATCTCCTTCTTTATCTTTTTAGCCAACCTGATGATTACCCGAGCCGCCGTCCAAGAAGAAAGGCTGATTAAAAAAACTTTGGCGACAGCCAGTCTAATTTTTGCCTTTTTGAGTTCAATCGCTTTAGTCCAAATTATTCGTTTGATTTTTTAAATCGTTTCATTCTTTAAATGAACATCCTTTTAATTAAAAATCTCATCCTTTCGCCTCTGGTCACCGCTTTTTTTATCTCTCTCTTAACCACGCCCCTGGTCATTTTTCTTTATCGCCGCTGGGGCTGGATCGAAGACCCGGTCAAAGACAAAACGCCGAAAACCACCCATACCCAACCGGTGCCTCGGGGGGGCGGGATTCCCATTTTCATAGCGCTTTTAATCGGTTCCCTGATTTTTTTACCTCTGGACAAACATCTTAAAGGCATTTTGATTGGCGTCACCATCATGACCCTCATGGGCATTTTTGACGATCGTTTTAATCTTAATCCTTATCTCCGTCTTTTTCTTTGTTTTTTAGCGGCGGGGGCGGCGGTGGGCGCAGGCATCGGCATTGCCTTTATCACCAATCCCTTCAATGGCCTGATTCAGCTTGATCAACCCCAAATTCAATTTCAACTGCTGGGAAAAACACGGAGTCTTTGGTTGATGGCCGACCTTTTTGCCTTGCTCTGGATTGTCGGTTTAAGTAATATCGTTGATTGGGCCAAAGGTTTTGACGGCCAACTGCCGGGAATCGTGGTCATTGCCGGTCTCACCATCGCCCTTCTAGCCCTAAAATTTTCCGCCGACATCACCCAGTGGCCCGTGGCAATTTTAGCTTCGATCACTGCCGGCGCCTATCTTGGTTTTCTGCCTTTTAATTTTTATCCGCAAAAAATTATGCCCGGTTATGGTGGGGGTATTTTAGCCGGTTTTATGTTGGCGGTTTTGGCCATTCTCTCGACCACTAAAGTGGGCACCGCCATCGTGGTTTTGGGAGTACCGATAATTGACGCTCTTTATTCAATTACCCGACGCCTTCTGGCCAAACGTTCACCGGTTTGGGGTGACCGAGGTCATCTCCACCATAAACTGCTTGATGAATGGCGGTGGGGGAAAAGACGAGCGGCTCTTTTCTTTTGGACGATTACCGCTTTTTTGGGTGCCCTGGCTTTAGGCTTGAATAGTCAAGGAAAATTCTATACAATCATCATGTTGGGAGTGTTCATTGGAGGGCTGTTTTTATGGTTCAATTTCTTATCAATCTTTTTCATTCCGCCAGACCGCGGCAAACGCTCAAAAACCTCGCCTTAGCCGGACCCTTAATTTTTTCAGGCAGGCTCTTTTACGCCGAACCTTTTTGGCTGACGGTTAAATGTATTCTCATTTTTTCTCTCCTGACCTCCTCAATTTATTTTTTTAATGATGTTCTGGATGTTTCTCGAGACCAACTTCACCCGGTAAAAAAGAAGCGTCCGATCGCCAGCGGGCAAATTCCCGTTCCCATCGCCTTTTTTGTTTTTCTCGCCGGGGCCTTCGTCAGTCTCTATTTTGCTTATTTGATCAACTTTTTCTTTTTCCTGGCTTGCCTCGCTTACTTTGGCCTTCAAATCAGCTATTCTTTGGTGCTGAAACGAATCGTTCTCCTTGATATTCTCGCCATTGCCGGGGGTTTCATTATCCGGGTTTACGCCGGCGCTTTAGCGATCAATGTCCATATGAATGTTTGGTTTCTGCTTTGCGTCATCTCTTTGGCTCTCTTTTTAGCCGCCGGAAAAAGAAGAACGGAATTGGCGATTTTAGAGCAAAAAGCGGCGCGTCACCGAAAAACCCTGACTTTTTATTCACCGGTCCTGCTTGATTCCTATCTCTCCATGTTTGCCAATTCTGCCTGGATTGCCTACGCTCTTTTTACTTTTTTTGTGGCCCCGCCGTTTATTAGCCAACGGATCAGTTTTTTAACCAATTTGCCCTTAACTTTTGCGGGGATAAACAAGTGGCTGATGATCACCATTCCCGTGGTTATTTTCGGCATCATGAGGTATTTGAAAGTTGTTTTCGAAGGCACTCTAGCCGAGTCACCAGAAAAAGTCCTCCTGTCTGACAAAACTCTTTTAGCTACGGTTACGCTTTGGATTTTTTTGGTGGTCTTTATTTTATACGGAGTCGCCCCTTAATTACTCAACCAAATCAGTGTAAACGCCACTCACCCAACCTTCCTCACCTACTTCATATTCAATTTTGTACCAACCGTCTTTCTCTTCTTCAAGATAAGGATACATTTCACCCGGATTAACCTTGGCTACTTCCTCTGCCTCGGTTGAAGGTTCTGCCCTCACTCGGAGCCAACCGGTCGGTGTTTCTTTGATGACAACGTAAGGTTTGTCTGGCGGCGTGGGGCTAGGTTTAGGCGTGGTTTTAGGTGAAGGTGTTGGTGAAAGCGATGGTGAAGGCGACGGTGAAGGCGAGGCTCCCTCTTCCATTTCCGCACTCTCCGTCGCTTCGGCAATCCCCTCTATTGTCTGGGCGAGTTTGGCGTTGACCGTCAATTTGTAGCCGGCAACCGTTGAAGCATTGATTGATTTCTCTTCGTAGCCGGCGGCACTGACAATAACCAGGTAACTGCCAGGGGTTAAATTCTCCTTTAAAACCGGGGCAAACCCTTCTGGTTGGCCGTTTATTTTAACCATCGCCCCATCAGGGTCAGAAATAACGGCCAAAGACGAAGCGTTGCGACTGGCAATTTTCTCCAAGGACAAGATTTCTCCTGAAGATTCAGCTTCGGTGGGACCAAGAGTGCGGTTAATCGCGGTCACAATCCCCGGGGCCAAATTGATTTTACCTTCCCAAGTGGCCAAACTCTCTGCCCCGGCTTCTGGCACCAATCTCACCGTATGCTCACCGGATTTAATTTTATCACTGAAAAAAGGCGTCACGCCCATTTGCTCTCCGTCAAGGTAAACCGCTGCCTGAGGTGTCGAAGCCACTTGAAGCGCCCCCGTCCCGGCTTGAGAAAAAAATTTGTTTTTGATGATTAAACCGACCAAGATAACGACCAGAAGAATAACACCAATGATGAGGTAGTTTCTTTTCATCAGAGGGATGATAGCATAGATGTCTAGAAGAAGCAAGAAAAGTTTTCTCAATTGACTTTCAAGACTATGTTTTATTCAATGATTGCTTTCTGAAGCTAAAGGTGAGATAATTTTTTCAGGTCTTTTTTTGAATTTCGTGACCGGGTGACGGAGTGGCTACGTATCGGTCTGCAAAACCGATTACAGGGGTTCGAATCCCCTCCCGGTCTCAAAACTTGCCTTTTTGTGCTATAATATATGTAGATCCTCTCTCGTTTATCGGAGAGGATTTTTTTATGGTTAAAAACCAGCAAAAGATGAATTACCTCATCAACATCGGCAAATATCAATTGGCGGTCTCTTTAAACCGCAGACGGGGTCGTGCCAAAGAAACCCCGATTGGTCATGCTTATGACTTTCTTGTCTATCTGGTAGAAGTGGGCACGAGCAAGCGTTTTGCCGGTCAACCGGTCAGCCGAGTTTTACGGCGCGTTTTTGAAAAAAGCCAAATTAGAAAACTGTTTGGTTTTAACTTGGCCATTACCGCCCTGATTGCCGGGATGATTATTCCCCCTATTTCTGCCTTTAATCCAGACCAGCCTGACCAACCGAACACGATTTCGGCGGTTGAAGATTCTTTAACCACGGAGAAATCGGTGAGGGTACCGGTTGATTCCTTTGAAGTTTCCCAAGGTTATCACGGCCTCCACCGGGGAATTGACTTAAACGAAGTTGAGGGAGCTCCCGTTTATCCTTTAATGGAAGGAAAAGTGGAAAGGGTTTTTTACGCTCGTTTCTCTTATGGCAACCATGTTCTCATTAACCACGGTTCGGGTTTCAAATCCCTTTATGCTCACTTAGCCAAAATTGTGGTTGAGGAAGGTGAGGCAGTCGATAAAAACACGGTCATTGGTACGGTTGGTCACACTGGTTGGGCGACCGGTTCCCACTTACACTTAGAGGTTTACGATAACGGTGGGACTTTCAATCCGTTAACTATTCTTAAGTAAAAAGCGGGCTCGTCATTTTCTTTGGCATAAAATTCTATTTCTTCTTCTTAGGCCACTTGTAAACCACTAGAGGAAAAACCAAAGCCAAAAGCCAGCTGATAGCAAACCTCTTTCCTGTCCTCTCTCTCTTTCAAAAATCTCACCTTTTAGTGAGTTTTTTGATGGGTGAAATTGAGAAAAGAGATACTTTTTAAGCTTGAAGTTTTTGGTAACACCTCAAGTAATGTTGATACATCGTTCCTGTGTTTGGCGGAGTTGATTTAGTTATTTTCAATCCTGAAAAATGATTTTGGTTAAGGATAATTTCTTGATTAGTTGAAACAGGAAGAGAGAATCCGGTAGAAACATCTTGTCTTTGTTGGGCGGTTATAAATTTACCTACATAAACCCCCAGCAATCTCTTTTTGTTTGGGTTGACTTGTAATCCTAATTCTTTTTCCGCAATTCTCTTAATCGTATCGTCAAAATTTTCTCCCTTCAGCATCCTTAAACCTGGAAGAGCCCATTTTCCCTTGTAAGGTTCAATTTTCCGGCGAACCACAATCACTCCTTCATTGCCCCATTCCAGTACTAAGTCTACTGTGGGAATAGGCATCCATTTAAGAATCTCTTGCCAGACTTCTTCTGGCGCATGGCCAATGATTTCATTCATATTAAAAACTGCCCTTGGGGCAGTTGGAGTTTATTATAGCACATTCTTTTGTCTTTTCTTCTTAGGCCATTTGTAAACCACTAGAGGAAAAACCAAAGCCAAAAGCCAGCCAAAAGGGGCTAAAAAAGCAATCAATATTGGCTGAATAGCCAAAACCTTATCCAGCAAGTAAAGATTAAGACAAATCATGGGTACGGCGGCCAAAACGCTAATCACTAGATAAGGTTTAAATTCCATTGAAGTTAAGCCAGCGGTATAGGAAACATAATCAGCCGATGCCCCACCCGCCAGCCTGGCAATAAAAAGCATTTTCAAGCCAATAATTTTGGTCACCTCATCAATCTTCTCCATACTTTTCTTCCCTACTAACTTTGAAACGATTGGTCGTCCCCAACGTTGAGCAATCAAAAAATTAATTGCCGACCCGGCAGTATGGCTTATCAGGACATACAAACAAGTTTGCCAAAAACCAAATAAAGCTAAACCCACTAGCCAAAAAGGAATTGAAGTTAAAGGAGAAATAACAATCGTCAGCATCATCAAACCAATCAAGATCAATGGACCCAAAATTCCAAAAGATTTAACAAAGGTTTTTATCTCTTCAATGTCAAAACGATAGACGTTTCTTTGAATGTAATAAAGAACCAAAATAAGAAGAATGGCGCCGGTCATCAGCAAAATTGCTTTTTTTCTGGGCTTCATATGCCTATTTTATCATACAAAAAAACCCGCTTCTGCGGGCCAATTTTCCTTTTTAAATCTCAAATTCTTTTTACATTCCCATGCCCCCGCCTTGAGGCATCGGTGACACTTTTTCCTCTTTTTCCGGAAGATCACAAACTAATCCTTCAGTCGTTAAAATCATCGTCGCCACCGAAACGGCGTTTTGAAGAGCGGTCCGGGTCACTTTGGCCGGGTCAATAATGCCTGCCTTAATCATGTCCACGTATTGTTCATTAAGAACATTAAAACCAACGCCTTTGCCTTTTTTCTTAATGTTGGCGACGACGACACTGCCGTCGGCACCGGCGTTTTCCGCCAAGAGTCTGGTCGGTGCTTCCAAAGCTTTTTTAACAATTTCTGCTCCGGTGATCTCATCGCCCTCTAAACCCTCGGTTTTGATTGTTTCAGCGGCGGTTAACAAAGCCACGCCACCACCGGGAACAATCCCTTCTTCAATCGCCGCCTTAGTCGCGGAAACCGCGTCTTTAACTCTTTCTTGCTTCTCTTTCATTTCTGTTTCGGAAGCGGCGCCGACTTCAATCACGGCCACCCCGCCCGTCAGTTTGGCCAATCTCTCTTCTAGTTTTTCCTTATCAAATTCCGAGGTGGTCCGGTCTAGTTCGGCCTTAATTTGTTTAATTCGGCCCTCAATCGCTTTTTTATTACCTTTACCACCCACAATGACCGTATTATCTTTGTCAGCTGTGACTCTATCGGCTTGACCCAAATCTTCAACTGTCACTTCTTCTAGTTTTCGACCAATATCTTCGGAAATGACGGTGCCACCAGTAAGAACGGCAATGTCCTCAAGCATTTCTTTCCTTCGGTCGCCAAAACCCGGCGCTTCCACCGCCAAAACATTAAAAGTGCCTCGAAGTTTATTCACCACAATCGTGGCCAAGGCTTCCCCCTCCACCTCGTCGGCAATAATGACCAAATTCTTGGAAGACTTAACCAAATTTTCTAAAAAAGGCAATAATTCCTGTAAAGAAGAAATTTTCTTGTCTGTGAGAAGAAGATAAGGATTCTCGATGGTTGCTTCCATTGTCTCCGGATTGGTGACGAAATAAGCGGAGACGTAACCCTTGTCAAATTCCATCCCTTCCTTGTAGCCAATCACTAATTCCAAGCCTTTGCCCTCTTCCACCGTCACCACGCCATTGGGACCAACTTTGTTCAACGCCTCGGCAATTTTCTTGCCAATCTCTTCATTTTGGGCGGAGATGGTCGCGACCTGAACAATTCTCTCCCCACTATCCTTCACGGGCTGGGATTGTTTCTCAATTGACTTCACGACTTGAGCGGCGGCCTTTTCAATCCCTTTATTCAAAATCATCGGATTGGCACCGGCGGTAACATTTTTAATCCCAGCATCAACAATCGCCTGGGCCAAAATAGTTGCTGTGGTTGTTCCGTCTCCAGTGATGTCATTGGTTTTGTCTGCCGCTTCCTTGATTAGCTGGGCACCCATGTTTTCAAAAGGATCTTCGAGTTCAATCTCCTTAGCCACAGAAACGCCGTCATGAACAACCGAAGGCGCCCCCCACTTTTTGTCCAAAGCAATATTTCTGCCTTTAGGACCAAGAGTCGTTCCCACGGCTTTGGCGACAGCATCAACGCCTTTTTTTAATTTTTCTCTGGCTTCGGCAGCGTATTTAAGTTGTTTGGCCATTTTATTTCGAGCGCTAGCGAGAAACAAGGTTCTCCCGAAATTTCGGGAGGTTCTTACTCGACGATAGCTAAAATATCTTCAAATTTAACAAAAATTAATTCTTTGCCGGAAAGTCCCAGTTTGACCTCATCACCACCCCACTTCTTATAAATGACGGTTTGGCCGACTTTAAATTCGGGTTTGATTTCTTTACCAGAATCAGTGATTTGAGGAGCACCCATGGCAATCACTTTTCCCCGTTGAGATTTTTCGTCATGAGTGTCTGGGAGAACAATACCGGTAGCGGTTCTTTTCTCTAATTCCACTGGCTCAATCAAAACATAACCCGCCATGGGTTTGAGTTTAAGAGCCGACGTGGTTTTCTTTTTTGGTTTAGCCATTGGTTAAATCTTATCAAAAAAAATTAGACTTCGCTTTCAGCTCGTATAATGCTCGAAGAGAATTAGATTAATTTTTTAACAAAAATGCCGAACGCAGAGAGGTATAATTTTCGCTTCGCTCCAATTATCACTCTCAAGTAACGGTTGCTATTTTAAAGGCTGATAACCGATTTGTCAAGTCTTACTTAATGTGTTATTATATTTCTCTGCGACGACTAAGAAAATCGCTCTTTAAATCAGTAAATCAGTCGCAAAAAAAATAGGGAGGAACTTAGTGACGAGAAACACGGTCAAAAGAACGCGTCCGGCTGTCTTTCATTTTGGTTCTCTCACCTCTTTCATTCCCACCGGCCACCCAAGACCAGAAGACCGTCATCCTCATTGGCCTCATCAAAAGACTCGCCGTCGGCGTGAAGTCAGAAATTTGCGTTCGCTCGCCGTTAACGGCCGTGGCCATCACAAAAACAGACAGAAGAGACGCGTTAAGTCCCAAAGACGAGGTTAGAAAGAACTTTTTCCTCCTTAGTGAGGGGTTGGGGAGCACTGAGGTGACCACTGATCAAGAAAGGTGTTGTTGTTCTCGCAACGCCACGCATCTTGATCTAGTTAAACACCTTATTTCCCAACCCCTCCCGATTTTCTCCAAAAACATCCCATAAGATTGACTTTGATTTAATTTTATGCTATTCTCTCTTTATCTTCCGTGAGGAAGATATTTCATTCTTGCGCATTAACACTCAAATAAAAGGAGGTCATCATGGAAAAAGTGATTGACTTTATCAGAAATCTGGATTATGCCAAAGCGATGATCGTTTTCGGCCTTGATGATTTCATTTTTTTTACGGGGATTGTCCCGGCAGTAGCTCTGTTTTTGGGAATCAAAAAGGTTACTTCGCCACTGGTGAAAGATGAAAACAATCTGATGAAAATCAATGGCAAAGGCGTTGGTTTCAGCATTGAGAAAAAGCTCGTCATCAAGTTGGCGACCTTAGCTTTCGCCGTCTTGATCTTTTCAGCTGTCTCTCTTTTTTGGATCAATTTTGCCAGAGAAAACTTTCCTATCCGTTTTGGCTAGAAAAAAGCAACCGCGCAAGAATGAAAGAAAGACCTGTGGAAAACGGAAAACCGGAGAATGGCGCAGCAATATATACATAATCATATATTGTCTCCCGGTTAACTGTTTCAAGCAGGTCTTTTTTCTTGGAAAAATTTTTCTTCTTTTACTTTTATAGGTTTGACAAAAGCCTTTCTTTGTGTTATTTTCTTTTTAACCAAAACAATTCAGCTGCCCAAACTGGCAGCCCTTTTTTTGGTTTGAACATTGATAATTAAATAGTAAATAGAAAGATAAGAAGATTTATAAAAATTTAGGCAAGAAGGAAAAAAAGGAGGCTGGAAATGTGCAATCTCAGCTGTCTTTATTGGACAATCCTTTTTGTTTGTGGCGGTTATGTCGCGATTAGTTTTGTCATTGGGGAAATAATCGATATTGGTGAAGACGTCAGCCATGTTTTTGACAGTTTTGGTGATAGCGCTGGAGACGCCCTAGGCCACCTCGGTGATTTTTTTGAGGGGCTTTTCGGTGGCGCCGACGCGGCTGAAGTCGATACTGGTGAATTTGAAATGCCGGAAGTAGGTGACGTTGATGTTGACCACGAAATTAGTACCTCCGGACCTAGTCCTTTTTCTCTACGCACCATTTGTATGTTTGGGACTGGTTTTGGTGCCGGTGGATTGATTGGGACTGGCTTTAATTTATCGCCAATCCTGACGTTAATCCCTGCGAGTGGTTTTGGACTTTTTGGCGCTGTGGTGATGTTTTTGATTCTCCGCTTTCTTTACGGAGAGCAAGGAACAACTTCAATTCAGCCAAAAGATTACGTCGGTTTAATTGGCCGGGTGACCGTTTCTCTTCCTGAAAGAAAACCTGGACAAGTTGCCCTTGTCGTCAAAGGTCAACGAATGAATGTTCCGGCTCGAGCAGAAAACTTTCAACCCATTCCCTCTCAGACTGAAGTAGAAGTCATTTCTATGGAAGGAGGAACCGCGATTGTCAAAGAGATAAAGTAATTCACCAGAAAAACAACCCAAAAAAAAGAAGGAGAAAAACAAAATGGGTATCCTCGAAAGCATTCTCGCTTTTCTGACCGGTGGCGCGCTTTTGATAATTGTGGGAGTTTTGGTTCTCGTTGTCGTCCTTTTTATGGCTGTGGCCAGAGTCCTCCGGTTTATCATAAAGGTTCCGCCCAATATGGCCCTTTTGGTTTATGGTGTCAAAGCCAAAACCAAAGTCACGGTCATTCGTCGGATGAGAAAACTAAAGCCAACACCTCCTAGTGAAGACGAGACTTCTGCCCATGAGGATGAAATAACGGTTTTAGTTACTCGTCCCTCAGAAGAACCGAAACCGGGTGAACAAGAGTGGGAAGTTGTCACTACTAGTGAACAAGTGACGGTCAACTATAAAATCGTCAAAGGTGGCATGACCATTGTTTTGCCGGTCGTTCACGAAACTAAATGGCTCGATTTGAGCCTCCAAACCTTAGACGTTGCCGTTAACAGCGTTCTCAGTGTCAACGCCGTGCCCATCACCGTCGACGGCATCGCCCAGATTAAAATCGGCAGTGACGACACTTCGATTGCCACAGCGGCAGAACAGCTACTCGGCAAGTCGGATGAGGATATTCGCAATGTTGCCATCCAAACCCTCCAAGGTCATTTGCGCGCCATCATCGGCCTGATGACCGTTGAGGAAGTCTACCGGAACCGCGAGGCTTTTGCTCAAAAGATCCTTGAAGTGGCGGTTGACGACCTGGCCGGGATGGGACTCCAAATCGTCTCTTTCGTCATCAAAGAAATCAGTGATGAGAAGGGCTATCTGGAAGCGTTAGGAAGACCGGAGATAGCGGCCAAACTCCGTGATGCTCGTCAAGCTGAAGCCTTGGCAGAGCAGCAAGCCACGGAAAAGGAACAAGCGGCTGAAAAGCAAAAAGCA